>WNFG01000070.1_pt1 | contig 78692 bp, 60 predicted proteins | sample 5400431 | NCBI WGS metagenome assembly WNFG01 (sample SAMN13153346, study PRJNA577476) | soil metagenome | isolation source: 120 cm saprolite under Douglas fir tree site 2 hole 3 replicate 2 | place: USA:California | collected 2015-04-18
AGTCCGCCGTACGCGGTCCGGGAGTAAGATCGAGATCCCCGATGCCCAGTCTATCGTCGTAGCTGTCCAGTGGATTTCGCACCGCCTTCCGCTCGCCGACAAAAGAGATTCCGTTGGCTCCGGCGCGAGCGATGTGGCTGCGTGCAATGCGGATCCGACGGTTGTATCCACTCACAAAAATGCAATTCCCGCCGAGCTGATCGAGGAAACAATCGTCCACGCAACAGTCTTCGGCGCCGGTGAAGAACAGGGCGCCGCCACGATAAATCCTCCAGTCACCGCGGAGAAGCGGTTCCCGAGTTTCCATAAACGTTCGGGAAGCATGCTGGAACGTAAACCCACGCAGCTCGATCCATTTCACGGGAGAGTCCTGGCTTCCGCGAAACTCCACCAGGTGCTTCAAGCGCACGGCCTCGACAACCGCGTCTTCCAGTTCCAGCCCTGTGGGAGGATAAAAATACAAGACTGAATTAGCTCGGTCCAAATACCATTCACCGGGAGCGTCCAATTCTTCAAAAATATTTTCAACAAAACGATATTGAGCATGCATCGGCTTAGGTCGGTTGTTTTGCCAGCCGCCTTCGTAGAGCACGTTGCCGTCGGGGCTCTTGCCGGTGATGATGTAGTGCATGTCGCCCCACAGGTATTGGTGAATTGCGTGAATGTAGGCCCCCCGTGGATCGGCCCACCGTTTGGCACGCTCTGGGCTGATCGCGTCCGGCGCCCAGCCGCCCAAATATTTGGCATTCGGATCGTAGTTCGGGTAGCGCGCGAGCATTTGTCGCTGACCATTTACGAAGAGTTGGTCGGTACTGGCGCCGGCTGGAACGGAGGTCTTCATGATTCCGTCTCGATAGGCTGTCCACTTTGGGGACAACCGCGCTCCGCCACTCAATACGACGTGCTCGCCTGGGTATGGCGCATAGATGATCGGCGCTCCGGCCTCCCCGGAATCCTCTGGTGTGAAGACGATTGTGTTTGGTAGGTAGTAGATGCCAGCCCGGAAGTAAACAGATATAGTCCCGGGATTGTGCTTCTTGAGCTCGTGAGCAGCGCTTTGAGCAGCCTGAAAGGTTTTTAGCGGCCTAGATATCGTTCCCGGATTCTGATCATCTCCGGCGGTACTTACAAAAACGCTTTGGGTTGGCTCGTCTGGCGACGGAGCCTCTAATGGTTCGCGCACAAGTGATGCAGCGATCTTCCCGGAGGTCGTTAATCCCGCGGCCGCGCCAGTTGCTTCCCACAGAAACTCTCTTCTATCCAAGCTAAATCCTTGTATTCCTCAATCCTCACACAAGCAGAGGCCGGGCCCTTAAATCTCCGATTTCACGAGCAAGTAGAATTGCAACAGTACCGTTTGGGGTCTCAAATATGATGAGGTGTTCACCTGTCCCTCCAAACCGGACCATCGGGGTAAGTGTACGTTGACAACGTTTCGGGGCGTATTTCAGTGCTGTATCCTGGTTTTTCGGAAAGAAGATAGCGCCCTTTGACCACTCGGACCGGGTCAACGAAGTGTTCGTGCAAGTGATCTACAAATTCCGTTACACGATTCTCCAGGCTCGTGGATACGCGAAGGTAATCAAAGGCCGCTAAGTGCTGCACGCATTCGCATAGACCGACACCGCCGGCGTGAGCGCAGACTGGAATATTAAATTTAGCCGCCAAGAGAAGCACCGCAAGATTTTCGTTGACGCCCGCGAGCCGGCAACTGTCGATCTGAACAACGTCGATGGCGCCGGCCTGCAGGAACTGTTTAAACATTACCCGGTTATGGCAATGCTCTCCTGTAGCTATCCGGATCGGGGAAACTTCCTTGCGGATGCGAGCGTGCCCGAGGATGTCGTCCGGGCTGGTCGGCTCCTCCATCCACCAGGGGTCCAGTTCGGCTAGCTCTTTTGTGCGTTGGATTGCTTCGAGGACGTCCCACTTCTGATTGGCATCCATCATCAGTTTGTTACCGGAGCCAATCTCTGCCCGTACCAAATGAGCCCGGCGCAGGTCGTCGGCCGGGTTCCCGCCGACTTTCAACTTGAAGTGGGTCCAGCCTTGGGCCAGAGCCTCGCCGCATAGGTGGCGAATCTTTTCATCGCTAAAGCCAATCCAGCCCGCCGAGGTCGTATAAGCTGGGTAGCCATTCTGCTGCAAGTGCTGCAGGCGTGTGTTCTTGCAAGAGGCTCGCTCTTTCAGGAGATCGAGGGCCTCCTCTCTCGTGATCGCATCCGTAATGTAGGTGAAGTCGATGGCGCGGACGATCTGCTCCGGCTCCATGTCCGCCAGCAGTTTCCAGAGCGGCTTACCTTCGACGCGTGCATATAAGTCCCAGACCGCGTTGATGAGAGCAGCAGCAGCAAGATGAATGACACCTTTTTCAGGACCGAGCCACCTGAATTGAGTATCGCCGGTGAGTTGCCTTGAGAAGGCCGCGAAGTCAACCGTCAGTGCTGACAAATAGCGGCCCTGAACGAATCGGGACAAGTACTTGAGTGCCGAGACGCACAGCTCATTTCCACGGCCGAGGGTGAACGTTAGTCCGTGTCCCTCTACACCGGCGTCCGTTTCAAGGATGCAATACGCCGCCGAATAGTCGGGATCTCGATTCATGGCGTCCGACCCGATCTGCTCGCTGGATGTGGGGAAGCGGAGGTCAATTACGCGAACGTTAGTGATTTTTGGATCTTGCAAACTGGGTCAACTCTCCTCAATTTAGAGACCTCCGGCCCCAAGGGTATGGCAGCTCCGGCATGCATTTCTATTCCTGAAAGACTATATTTGTCAATAAAAATCGATTTCAGTTATCAGAACTTCCTGAGTTGAGGTGTTGGAGGGAAATCAGAGGATCGCTCGACGCCGGCAAACGCGCCCTAATCACTTATACGAGATTTAACCACTCCGCCAATCACTTCCGAAAGTAACAAAGTGGCCTGTTTCAAAACTCTTCTCGCGGTCGCAGCAGTCGTCTGGTCTCCAATTCTTTGGATGAATGGAACGGTCATAGCGGCGATGGCGTTTCCCCGATCATCGAATACCGGACAGGAGACGTTAACTATGCCACTGACTTCGTAGCTTTCTCTTTCCTCATATCCCTGGCGCTTGATCTTGGTCAAATGTGCGGACAGGTCGCGAGGCACCTGCGCGTTGTTTTGCCGGCACCAAATCTGTACCGCCCTAGCAGTAACTTCAGGAGTTTGATGCGCAAGAATTACGTGCCCAGTAGCGGCGTGCATAAGATCGACGATCGCGCCAGCCTTAACATAGAAGCCGGGACTGATGGGAGAATCGACCTGCGCAATAATCACGATGTGGCCGCCATCGAGTATGCCAAGGTGGCAAGACTGATTAAGTTCGTGCGTAGCTTGCTGCATTATCGGGAGGGCTTCGGTAATCATCCGCTTGGTCGGCGGATAATTGTGCGCCAGCTTAAACAGCCGCAATGTCAAACAGAAGCGCTCCCCATCCCTCGACTGGGAGATGTAACCGCGCTCTTCGAGGCATACCAGCATCCGAAAGATCTCGGATACCGTACGACCCAGGCTACGGGCGACTTCGCTTTTCGTGAGTCCTGTGGGCTGGTTGGCAAGGAGTTCTAGGATATCCAAGCCCTTCTCGAGGGCCGGGGTAGGATAACGAGGAGCAATTTTAGGCAGCTTCGTGGGCATTACCTGGTCGCGCGAGAGATTCGTCTTGGTCAAAGCAATAACCTCCAGTTCTCGCCCCGCGCTATTGATGTTTCGACAGTTGCGGTAAATCTTACAGGAAACGACTTCCAACGCAAGAGTCCTACTCGGTCTAGCCTATACTCGGGTGCCTCCTGCGGTGCGACCCCCTGTGCCTAGAACCAGGCGAAGTCCCCAACAGCTCGCCACGGACTACTTTCAGTAACCATCCATACGCCGTTTCTACGGAAGCCGTGCCGTTGGACTGGCCACTTTTCTGAAAAACAATTTTCATTTACAAAAAGGGCCTTGACAAGCTTCGCCAGAGGTGACTATAAGGGAGCACGTTTGATGAATGATTTATTTATTTTACGTATAAAAACTTGGCGATTCATCTACGAAGCGCGGAAGAGCTGAACAATATGTACCGCGCCACACGAAATGCCGTTGCTGTGTGCTTTGCTGGCAACGCCGTTGGTCGCGCAGAATACGCGCCGGATTGGATCACCACCACAAAGGGAAAATTTTGTGAACGCTAAGAGGCGGTGCCGCACCGTGTATTTTTCGGGAGCGGCCATATTGCTAATGCTTGGTTTGGCTGCCGCGCACGTGGCCCCTAGTCCGAATGCCAAAAAGTACACCACCTGGAGCGATTACGCGGGAGGCCCGGAGTCCCTGCAATATTCCGCTCTGACAGAAATTAATAAAACCAATGTGAGCGGTCTACAGTTGGCGTGGTCCTATATGGCACCCGGGCCAGCTGGCAGGTTCTCGTTCAATCCGCTTATCGTGGACGGGGTCATGTATGTGGTGGGAAAAGACAGCGCAGTCGTGGCCCTCGATGCCGCGACGGGACGCCAAATCTGGTCACGGCCCATGGAAGGCACACCGACGAATCGCGGCTTTAATTACTGGGAGAATCATGATCGGTCTGACCGACGGCTCATTTTCGCGGTCAATAACTATCTCCAGGAATTGAACGCGCAGACCGGCGAGCAGATCAGCACTTTTGGAGTTGCTGGAAAGGTTGATCTGCGGGAAGGGCTGGGGCGTTCGATTGAGAGCATCGATACCATTCAGTCAGGCACACCGGGGCGTGTCTTCGAGAACCTTGTCATCCTGGGTTCGGCGACCGGTGAGTTGTACGAATCGCCCCCTGGTGACATTCGTGCTTACGACGTACTCAGCGGAAAGCAAGTGTGGATATTCCACACTGTTCCGCATCCCGGGGAATACGGCTACGAGACTTGGCCGAAAGATGCGTGGAAATATATCGGCGGAACAAACGATTGGGGAGAGATGTCACTGGATGTGAAGCGCGGCATTGTTTATCTTCCGTTGGGTTCGCCGACCTATGACTTGTACGGAGCGGATCGCACCGGCGCCGGTCTTTTCGGGGATTGCTTGCTGGCGCTGGATGCCAGGACCGGCAAGCGCTTGTGGCACTTTCAAGTTGTGCATCACGATCTATGGGATTACGATCTTACCACCGGCCCAAAATTGCTCACCATCCGTCACGACGGGAAAATGGTCGATGTCGTCGCCCAACCCACGAAATTCGGATTTCTTTATGTGTTTGACCGCGTTACCGGCCACCCTCTGTGGCCTGTAGAAGAGCGCGCCGTTCCTCAAAGTGATATGCCCGGCGAACACTCTTGGCCCACGCAACCATTTCCCACCAATCCGCCGCCCTACGCCCGCCAAAAGTTTACGGCGGACGATATCAACCCGTATGTTGAACCAGAAGAAAAGGAGCGTTTGCGCAAAATTCTGCTAAACGCAAGGAACGAAGGTATCTTCACGCCCCAGACCAAAGACCGGGACCAGATCGGGGTCCCTGGAGAAAATGGCGGCGCGAACTGGGGGAGCACCGCCGCCGATCCTACTACCGGAATGCTTTATGTACGTTCTTATGACGCGCCCACCATCCATAAGCTTTCGCTGGACCCCGGGCCGAATCAGGCAATGCAGTTCGGCCCGCCCGAGCAGCGCGGCCACGCCGCATACGTTCGCAACTGTTTGCCGTGCCACGGAGCAGACCGCGCTCGGATCACATTTCCAGCAAGCATCAGCGAGGAACGCTTCCTGAGTGTGCTACGCAACGGCGGAAAGGAGATGCCTCCGTTTACCGAGCGCCGCTTGCCGCCCAAGGCAGTGAAATATCTAATAGCGTATCTTCGAAATCCAGCAGCCGACGAATCTTCCATCGATGGCGCAAAAGACGCGGCGAATCCGGCGCCCTCCGGCCCGACCCGTTACTTTGGTCCGTTCGGAAGCGTTTTGTTCGCAAACAACGGCCTGATTGCCATGGGGCCTCCATGGTGCGAAGTAGTGGCCTATGACCTTAATGAAGGAGCCATCAAGTGGCGCTTTCCGCTGGGGACCACACCGGGCCTCGCGGCCAAAGGCATTAAAAACACCGGTAGCTCTTCGCTTTTGCGCAACGGACCAGTGGTCACTGCTGGCGGATTGATTTTTATCGCTTCGCAAGCGGATCGTATGATCCACGCTTATGACAAGGATACCGGCAAGCTGCTTTGGGAAACGGAAATTGATGCGAATCCCGATGGGATCCCAGCGGTATACGAAGTCGACGGGCGTGAGTATGTGGCCTTTTTTGCAGCGTCAGCTCAGGGACAAGCCCAAGGACCAGCACCGGCACCGGGAGCTGAAAAGGACTTTGTATTTAAAGCGGCAAAACCGGGCTCGCAAGGCTATTATGTTTTTGCCCTGCGGCAAAAAAAACTCAATAGTGAAAATTAATTGAGCATTACTACGGCTTTCGCCGCTGAAAAGAGGCACGAATAAAATGAGAAAAGTTACTGGCTTAAAGATTGCTTTCCTGGCGGTTTGGGCCTCGTGCGGTTTGATCCCGGCTAGCGCGCAAACACCACCAACCGTGCCTGCTGCGGTAAAGCCGGCAGAACCGCCGGCAGCGCCGCCGCAAGCTCCGCCCACGCGCCACGCGGAAATCCGTAGGGAAATTACCGGAGCACTTGGCTGGAAGGTTGGTATTCCCGCCAACGCCTTCCCCCAATTAACGTTCCTGGAAACGGCGGAAAAAGCCAAAGCTCTTGGCGTAATGTCGATAGAGGGTTTCTCCAGCCAAAAAGTCAGTGCGGACATCCCAAAGAATCTGGATGTCAACCTTTCTCCCGACGATCTCACGGCCATCAAATCGCATTTGACGGCGTTGCATATTCATATGTGGGTGTATCACGCGGACGATGTTGGAAAAGACGAAAGTAGCTGGAGCAAGCTGTTCGATTTTGCGAAAGCTCTCAGCATCGAAACCATCGTCTGCAATCCCGACCTGGCGTCCTTGACATCTGTGGACACACTGGCCAGCATCGCAAATGTAAATGTTGCGATTGAAAATGGCAGCCGCCGCACCACCCCAGCTTATTGGGATCCGAAAGAGCTCATGAAGACCATCACGCCGCTCGGGAAGCGTATTGGCGTCAGTGCGAACACTGGCCAGTGGATGCAGGAGGGAATCAAGCCGATTGATGGTTTGTCCGTAGTCAGCTCGCGCCTGATGGTGGTGAGTTTGCAAGACCGAAGCGCTTTGAAGCTTGCGGGGAAGCCGGTTTCATTTGGTACGGGGGTCGCCGGAGCACCAGCATTCTTGATGGAAATGAGCAAGCTAGAGCGTCCCGACTCGCTGATTCCGACGTCGCACTGCGGCAACTGCTCGCGGCCTCTGGTTGTGAAGCCGATTGCCATTGTGGTGCAAGCCACCGGTGCTGCGGATCCTTCCGCGGATTTGGAGCGTTCCCTAGTGGGATTCGAGAAGGCGGTGCGGCCCGCTTTTGGAGAATTTATCGACGACGTTTCTCGCGTACTGCCCATCACTTCAATCGATGACGTGCCCGCGGAAGACCGCGTGAAAATTGAAGCAGCTTTGCCCAAAGAAGCTGCGGCAAAACCGATAAAGGCCAGGAAACTTTTGATCATGGACCTATGCCCAGCCGGGGGTTATTACCACGCCACCATCGCGCACGGTAATTTGGCTTTGCGGCTGATGGGGAAACAGACTGGCGCTTATGAAGCGATTTTCGATAATAATCTGGACAATTTGAAGTATCCGAAAATCAAGCAGTATGATGCGGTCTTTCTGAACAGCGCCGACGGTGAGTACGCTATGGATCCCGTGGTAATGAATAGCTTGCTGCGATACGTTCGTGAAGGTGGCGGCCTTGCGGGTCTCCATGCCACCACCTACGCTTCGCAGGACATACCGGAATTTGGTGAGCTGATCGGCGCGCAAGATGGCCCTCACAAAGTGGAGACCGTCACCTTGAAGATTGATGATCCAGCTAGTTCGCTGACCAAGCCTTTCATCGGAAGCGAGCTCACCAGAGCGTTCGGTGGAACTGGCTTCACCTACACCGATGAGTATTACCATTTCCTTCCCACTGGCCCGTACTCCCGGGAGAAACTGCATGTGCTGACGAGTATCGATACAGATAAATCGAATATGAGCACCTGGCACGTGCGTCCCGACAACGACTATGCCACCAGTTGGATCAAGAGCTATGGTAAGGGACGCGTTTTTAATTGCTCCATGGGTCACACTCCCACATTTTTCCAAACACCGGAACTGGGAGCGTTTCTCTTGTCGGCGATACAGTTCGTGCTGGGTGATTTGCCGGCGGATACTACTCCAAGCGCTAAGCTCGCCGCCAAAAAAGCGGCGGCCAAGTAAAGGTAAGGTAAGCACGACCATGAACGTCATTCAACATCGACGCGATTTTTTAAAGACTATAGCTACGGGTGCGGCGGGGTCATTGGTTGCCGGCTCGGTCGCAGGATCGTTGACGGCATACGCTGCTGCGTCCACGCAACGCCTTAAAATAGGGTTCACCTGCATCACTTGGGGTACTTTCCCGCGCCCTACTCCGGACGTCACGCTGGAAGCAGCGCTGAAGGACATCGCTAATCTCGGTTTCTGGGGATTTGAGACCTTCGGGGAAACCCTTATCGATTGGGATTCGCGCCAAGCCCTCAAAGCCCTCATTGATCGCTATGGCGTGCCGCTAAAATCGGGCTACTGCGGGACAAATCTCACTGATTCCACCAAGCGCGCCGATAGCATTGCCAAAGTGATCGGGATGGGCAAGGCCATCAAAAAATATGGCGGAACCTTCGGCGTTCTGGCCCCCAATGGTGTGCACCGTGACTCTTATGATTTCAAGATGTATCGCGATGGCATCGTCAGCGGTCTGAACGATCATGCCAAAGCGCTCAACGATCTTGGGCTCGGCGCCGGACTCCACCAGCACACCGGAACCTGCATAGAGACGCGCGATGAAGTCTACGCGGTGATGGATGCCGTGGACACAAAACATGTGAAATTCGCGCCGGACGTGGGCCAGCTACAAAAAGGCGGCGCGGACGCCGCGAAAGTCATCAAGGATTACTTGCCGCTGGTTGAGCACATGCACTTGAAGGATTTTGTCGGGGGGAAACCCTGGGGCGGCTACTGCCCGCTGGGTATGGGGAAAGTGGATATTCCCGCGATTTTGGACATGCTGGAAGCTGGGGGCAACAAATTGGATGTCATGATTGAACAGGATCCGTCGGCTGACCAGCCGATATCGCCAAAGCAATCGGCGGAAATTAGCAAAGTCTATCTCCAAAAGCTGGGCTATACCTTTCGTAGTTAAAGCCCGTGCGCAAGAGCTAGAGGTTGGAAAAAAACACAACATTCTGGTGCGATACCTAACGCGTTATTTCACCACGGCCCGCACCGCTTCGGCGATGCGCTTAGCGTTGGGCAGGAGCTCTTGCGACAAGCTGGGCGTGGCGGGGATGCGCACGTTCGGCGTGCCCACACGTTTAATTTTCAGCGGCGTGCCGTTTTCGCATAGCTCGTGCAAGCGCGCCACAATTTCCGCGCCAAACCCTCCGGTCACATTTGCTTCGTGAGCAACCACGACCTTGCCGTTTGCGCGTGCCGCGGCGCTGCGAATGGCTTCTTCATCGAGTGGAGCGAGCCAACGCAGGTCAAGGACCCCCACTTGTAAACCTTCGCTCTCAAGTAGTTGAGCAGCTTCCAGGGCAACGCGCACCATCGTCCCCCAGGTAATGATCACCGCATCGGTGCCGGGTTTGCGCAACTCCGCTTCCCCAATGGGTTGAATCGTATCGGACGTCACCACCGGACCACTGGTCTGATACAGCGAACGCGCTTCAAAAATTATGCAAGGGTCAGGGTCAGCGACCGCCGCGCGCAGGAGGCTGTATGCATCTTGCGGCGTTGCCGGTATGGCGATGCGCAATCCTGGGATGTGTGCCAGCAAAGCTTCCAGGCTTTGCGAATGCTGCGCGCAGGAGCCTGGCGTAGCGCCCTGCTGCGTGCGCACCACGAGCGGAACACCGCATCGCCCGGCGGTAATGTATCGAATATTGGCCGCTTGATTGATGATTTGATCCAGCGCCACCAGCATGAAGTCGGCCCACATGATTTCCACGATGGGTTTCATGCCGATCAGCGCCGCGCCAACGGCCGATCCGAGAATCGCGCTTTCCGCGATGGGCGTGTCGAACACACGTTCCGCTCCATAAGTCTTTTGCAAGCCTCGTGAAGCGCCGAAAATTCCGCCGGCATGGCCTACATCTTCGCCATACACCAATACTTCCGGGCGCGTTTGCAGCTCGCGCGACAACGCTTCATTGACCGCTTGCACATAACTCATATTTCGCGGTTCGATATTTTCATTCGTTGGTTTTGCAGGTGCGGATGGACGCGCTTGAGCATACACGTGTGCATGCGCCGTGGAACTGTCCGGAGCGGGCGCGGCCAGTACGGTGGAAACGACTCTGTCCACTTCGACTTTTACTGTGCGTGCGATGCGTTCCACGCCTTCGCGGTCCAGGACGCCGGCTTCGACCAAGCGGGTGGACAGAAGCGCGATAGGGTCCCGCTCTGCCGCAGCCTGACGATCCTCCTTCGGACGGTAGTGCTCGATGTCGCGATTATAGTGTCCCCACAGCCGCGGCACGCGACACTCCACTACGGCCGGGCCTCCACCGTTTCTGGCGCGTTCCGCTAAATGCTTTATGGTGTCACGCACCGCGATGGGGTCCGTGCCATCAATGGTTACCCCCGGAATGCCGTAGCCGCTGGCGCGCTGCGCCACGCGTGCCACTTTGAACGTTGCCGTCGACTGCGTCAGTTCCGACCAGCCGTTGTTTTCGCAAATCACGATCACCGGAAGATTCAGCGCCGCGGCAAACGCCAGCCCTTCGTGCGTCGCTCCTTGGTTAAATGCGCCCTCGCCCACGGATACGACCACCACTTGGCCTTTGCCGGCTTTTTTGTTCGCCATGGCCACGCCGCACGCGATGGGAATTCCCGCCCCTACGATGGAGTTCTCTCCGATGAAACGCGACCACGGTGCCATCATGTATGCGGAGCCGCCGCGTCCGCCATTGACGCCGATGCTGCGCTGGCAAATTTCGCCAAATACTTCGGTGGCAGAAATGCCCGATGCCAGCGCCCATCCGTGGCCCCGATAGGTAGCCACTAACTGATCGGTGTCCCTCAACCCAGCTACTGTACCGACCGGCACGGCTTCTTGCCCCGCGCAAAGGTGGATAGAGCCAACCATGGCCGCTGGTGTCGCTTGACTCAGATCGAGCGAGTACTGCTCGATGTTTCTGATTTGCAGAACCTTCTTCAAGCAATCCAAAAGATAAGTTTTGTCCGCCTCGGAAGTTTCGCTGCGCACCCGTGCGCCTGTATCAGTAGTTGTCATTGCCAATATCCCTCGCACTTGTGAATGTGGGGCATTCATCCTTTAACTATTTAGCCGGAACGTCGGCGGTGCGGCTGGCAGCGGCCTCAATGGCCGGCCAGTCCAGTGCAATTCCCACGCCCGGCTCCTCACTAACAATCACGTGACCGTCCCGCACTTCTGGAAAGCGCAGTAGCAATTTTCCGACAGGATCCGCATCGGAGCTTTCCGGAATAAGTTCGACGCCTTCCACATTTGGAAACGCACACGCAAGGTGCACGTGGAGCGGCGCGAAAACGTGCGGCAGCACTGTTTTCCCCGCCCCGGCAGCGAGGTTGATGGCTTCGATCGCCCCGGTTATCCCGCCACAGGTCGTAGCATCCACGCGCAGAATATCTACGGCATTGACCATATCCGACATGGCGCCCGAGCCAAACACGTCTTCGCCGGCTGCAATGGGAGTTTTCAATTGCCGTTGTAACTCGCGAGTCAGTTTGGAGTCCCACGCCGAAAATGGATCTTCCAAAAAATTCAATCCGAGGCCGTCAAGCTCCCGGCACAAACGCTTGGCCTCAGTCAAAGTCCGCCAACTCCAATGGGCGTCCGCGGCAACTTGGCCAGGAAGTTTTGCGATAACCGCGGATATGTACTTTCGATCAAAAACCGGATCGTCGCCGCGGAGCATAATCTTCACCCGGCAAAAACCATTGGCCGCCAGAAGACCAACTTCATCGCAGACATCCGAGACGGAGCGGCGATCCATGTAGTAGCCAGCCACCACAGTTGCTTCCACTTCTTTTCGCAAACCACCTAAAAGTTGGTACAGCGGCTGGCCAGCTTTTTTGGCGGTGATGTCCCACAGCGCGATGTCCACCAGGCTCAACCCGCGCGTCAGTGCGGCGCGCCCCGGGACGTTCGCTTGCTCCAGATTGAAAGTCAGTTGACGCCGAAGAGTGGCGTTCCCGCCGATAATCTTGCGAGCCATGCACTGCATGGTTTCAAAGAGCGGAGTCCCACGCGGATAACCGATGGCCTCTCCGAATACTCCAGCGTCCGTCCAGATGCGCACCGCAATGTAATCGCGCGTTTGTATTTCTACGGGGCCGAGACGCAGGGTATGCGGCAGCGGCAGCGGGCATTCAGCGATTTGTATGCGCGATATTTTCATTTGTTCCAGATCCCGCATTTTGCCCCGAAGAAAGACAGGCCCAGACTCACCCTGCAACCTCCATTTCGCGGTAGACGCCAGAGGTTTCGGCAGGGAACTCAGCGCGTGACGAGGAAATCGGACGCACGGGAACGTCATCGCCTTTTTTCACTCAGGACTGTGCCATTAGCCTCAATCCCTCTCCTTCCGGATCGTTGCGGACTTCGCAGGGCGTGTTGAAATACATGGTTGCCCGTTTCTCAGCCGTGAATGTAGGCCAATGCGGCAGGCCGTCGTGATTAGGATTCCCAGTTCGGGCAAAGTTCACCCAGGCAGTACTGATCTGTTTCGATAGAACGAATGCCTCGGGAGTACCCCCGCTGTAATGGTCGCAAATTTCAGCATTGTCGAACGTGAACGCGATTTCACAGGCGTGGAACGAACCGGGGCGATTGTCCAGCACGGGCGTCCGCCAAGAATATATATAAGAGTATGCAGGCGCGCTACCCAAAGCAGCCTTCCTGATAGCCTGCTCGAACGCAGGACGGCGAAAGGAAGCGGCGGCAATGGTGGCATACAGTTCAAATGTAGTCGCTTTGGGGTAATCGCGCCGGTAGGCATCTACGATCGTCTGGCTGCCGTTGCCAAATTCTTCTTTAACCAATCGGTTAAGTTCTTCCACTTCCATCGCATTGGCATCGGGACGGTCGAGCCCACTTACACCCTCGTGAAGATTTGTGCCGGTCAACAATGGAACGTCCGCTGATATTTGTGGCGCTCCTGGATCGAATGGATGACGAGGCAGTATGAGGCCGTCTACTGTCGGCCCCCAATCGTATTCGCCGTACTCTCTGCGAAGGGAAGATTTGGGCCGAGGCATTTTCTTCATGGCTTCCGCCGCAGCGCCCGAAAGCCGATCAACCGGGATTAGCTGCAGTTCGCTCATCTGCGACTTGGATAAACCTAGCTCTGCAACCACCAGTTCAGCGAGTCGCTTTGAGTAATCAGGAGAGATCGATTTGAGAAAGGGTCCGCTCTGCACAATCGCACGGTGAAATAAACCTTTGGCCGCCGGCATCGCCATAAGGGCAACAACTTTTCCACCGCCGCCCGATTGACCAAAAATGGTTACACTGCCCGGGTCGCCCCCGAAAGCTGCGATGTTATCGCGAACCCACTCCAAAACAGCTACGAGGTCAAGCATTCCAACGTTGGCGGAGCTGGCATATTCTTCTCCTCCCAACGGTGCAAGGTTGAGATAGCCATACACGTTCAGCCGATGATTGTGAGTCACTACCACTGCACCATGATTGCGGGCGAGACTCTCGCCGTCATAAGAAAGAAGATCATGGCCGCTGCCGCCGGAAAATCCTCCGCCGTGCATGTAGACCATGACCGGACGCTTACTGGAGCCCTTGATCTCCTGTGTCCAAAGATTGAGGCGCAGGCAGTCCTCGCCGGGGACCGTCGCGGCCGCGCCACGATGCAGTACGAACGCATCTTCGTCTGAGTTGGCCAGGTTTTTCCCGTCAGTATTTACGTGCGCAGAGTCCTGGTACGGGCACACGCGTCCGTATTGCAGCGAGTTGCGTATTCCCTTCCAGGGTTCGGGCTTGACTGGCGGCATGAAGCGTCTCGCGCCAGCTGTGGAGGCACCATAGGGCACACCTTTGAAAACGTACACGCCGTTCCGCTTGAAGCCGCGGATTTTTCCAGCAGTTGTTTCTGCGACAGTTGCCGCGTCGGAAGCCATGACCGTGCTGCGTCCGCAACCGCTTGTTGTGGATTTTGTTTTCGGGGGAGCTTCCGGCGTGGGCTGCGCTATCGCCGCTGTGGGTAAGATAACCGAACCGGCTAAGCCTGCCCCCAGGGATGCCATGCCGCCGATGAACGAACGTCGTCTTTTGGAAGCAGGCTGATTTAGCTTCTTCTGCACGTCAGGATCTTTCATCGAACCACCTCAAGGGACGCTACAAATCGCCTAGGCTCCCTCGTCTACAGATATCGCGCATCCTCTCCGGGCCCTTGCGGGAAGATTTCGGAACACACTTGATGCGCAGCTATTGATAGCCAAAGGCAGAGCCGTTTCTTCACTTGATCTCATTCTGTTTTTGTCGGTTTGATTGCGCGTCGAACTTCTTTGAATAAGCCAAGGGTCTCAGGTGAAATTCTTCCATCCTGATATACCTCTACGTCAAATGTCGGAACATTACCGCGGCTGATCGCGTCCCGTATTTTTGCAATGGTCACGGCGGCTGAATACCTCGGCGGCGCGATAGGCGTGTTTACCTTAAAATGGCCCCAGTCGCCGTTGATGATCGTGGTGATCTGCCCCTGCAATCCTGACTGTGGGCCACCCGTGAACTTTCCGGTTCCGCCCACGGGAAGGAATCCGAAACCATGAATCATCTCCGCGCTGAAATCATTCTCGCCTGCGAAGACTTCGTAGAAATCATTCACTTTTGGCAATATCCAGCTGTTATAACAGACTAACCGGTTGGGATTCCCTTGCTTAGCTGCCGCGGTCATCTTCGCCCAGGGGGCGTTGAACGGGTAATATGTGAATGCTGCGTCGTCGAACCAATAGCCGGTGATCGACGGGCCATATTGCTGGCCTATTTCACGTATAGCTCTGCACCACAAGTCAAAATATTTGTCCTTATCATCATCGAAGTGTGTCCGTCGCCACCATTCAATATCATCATGTCCGGGGTGGAAGTACAGTTCGAGCCTTATGCCGCGTTTTGACAGCGCCTGGGCAAGATCGCCAACCAGATCCCTGGAACAGGTGCGGCCAGGCAGAATCTCATCAATGACTTTGTTGGGACCTGGAAAGTAAAACTCGGCGTGGGAAGTCGTAAACACGACATAGCCAGCGCCCATTTCATCGAGCACATCGGCGAACTTGTGAACGTCAAAGCTGCGTACGGCCTCACAGTACGCCAATGGACTGCCCCGCTCTGGCTTGCTCTGGCTCGTCCAGTGCACCATGACGCCATATTTGGCGTGCACCATCCAATCCGTGCGCGCTGAGCCCCGTGCGGCCTGATCGGCAAGTGCCACTTGCACCTCGGGCTTGACGATTTCTAGCGAGAACACCTTAGCGACCGGCGAGGTACCGACCGACCGAAAGGTGAAGCTTTCTGCGGGAGCAGAGAGCTCTACCGTGCCAAGCTTTACCCTTTCCCAGTCTGTCTTCAAGCAAGAGGCAGTCAGTGGCTTAGAGCTAATGGTCACCTCCACCAAACAGCCACCACCACTGCCTTGAAGGATCGCAAATACGGCATAGCTGCCGGGCACGCTAATCTTGCCGGTCCATGACAGTGAACTCGAGGAATCCCACGATTCGACCCAGCCAACCTTTCCCGGCCCCAAATCAGCGGTTTTGATAGATCCTTTGTGAACGGCAGCAGCAGCCATCAGCACTGCCAGATCGTCGGGCCGTATCGTTTGTGCATGAAGCGTGCCCAATCCAAGACAGGCAAAAAGGACAACTCTCACCATCAAGACAAGGAACCAGCTTTCGCCAATACCGCAATCCACGCGAGGCTGGGACAACTCGCGGTCGAAGGTGGCTGCTTGCCAGCGGGCACCGCTTGGCAAAGTTCTGGCAAGACCATAGCCGCTCTCCATCATTGCCATTCCGCGACTTTCATATATAAAGTGTTATGTCCGCCCACAAAAACAGAAGTGGACGTTAGGCCAACTTTCATATTTTTGTCAAGGACCTTTTAAAGGCGTCTCCCGTTCACATCGCGACAAGCGCCACAATCGCGTCGTATTCAAGCAATTCGCGCAGGCGGGTGCAATGAATGCCTACATCACTGCCCGTGCAAGGTAGAGTGTTGAGTGGTGTGGCCAACTTCGCGTGGTCGGCCACTCGGAACCAATCTCGAACAGGATTCCCACCGACATCAAACAATTCATATTGACGGTGAAGAGGACTGGCCTATGAGCCGATAAGACTCCTCGAGGTCGTCGGAAGCCTGACGCGCAGCTTCCCATACTTCGGCTTTGACATCCGCGTCCGGTTTGAGCATGTGAATCGCCTTCCAAAGATCTCCGCTGGTCTGAACCGCAGTCTTCAACTGGTCGAAAGGAATGCTCAGGTTATCCGAGATGTGAACCGCTGTGACAAACACACCGAGCATGTTGAAGCCTTGGGACGCCGCTTGCAGATCCGCTACGGGCGGATTCTGCTGCCGGAGAAGGGCGCTGAGTTTGTCTGAAAGCTGCTTGTTTCGCGCTAGCTGTACGCCCGGAGTCTTGTCGAGGTCTTCGGAAGCCTGACGCATAGCTTGCCGTACTTCGGCTTTGAGGTCCGCGTCCGGTTTGAGCATGTGAATCGCCTTGCTAAGACTTCCGCTCGTCTGAGCCGCAGTCTTCAACCGGTCGAAAGGAATGCTCAAGTTATCCGAGATGTGAACCGCTGTGACAAACACACTGAGCATGTTGAAACCTTGGGACGCCGCTTGTAGATCCGCTACGGGCGGATTCTGCTGCCGGAGAAGGGCGCTGAGTTTGTCTGAAAGCTGCTTGTTTTGCGCTAACAGTACGCGCGTAGTCGTGGATCTGGCCATGGCGACTTCAACCTTGGAGCTGGAGGTGGCATGCATACGCTCCGATCCTTGAGCGGTTGTCCCACCGTGCGCTGGCATGCGCTGGGACGCTGCGAAAATTGCGCTGAGGTACATATACGCGAGGAATCCACTCACGGCAACTAAAAGGGCTTTCATGCTCATTCCTCCTTGTTTCGATCTTTGCATCCTTTAGCCGACCAGAAAGTCAGGTTTCCACTTGTGCCGAATGTCAGAAACCTTTCTCCAAAACTTGATCCGAGAACAGCCCTCGTCACCAAGATCACAAAACCGCAGGGTAGGAGGTGAGTAGGATCATCTTGCGTGCGGTCATAGCGCCTCCCAAAGGCGTTCTCGTATCCAGTTCTAATATCCGCTTAGAGAGTGCAAGCACGACACCAAACCGAGAATCCAATAAGTGGTTTATTTGGAATCGGTTAGGTGTCGCAAAAGTGTCTTGATATGAGTGGGTTCGACACACATTGGGGGCATCGTTTCCGGGCACTGGCGCGGACGCAGTGACGTAGTTTACGGTTCTCCCAGCCTTATGGGAGGCAAGGTGGCGCGAGCTGGATATTGAGCGCTGGAAATCAGCAAGAATGATTCAGGCGCTGATCCGTAGGGCCGTTGGTTAGAGATGGCCGACCGGGTCGGCCGGGTCTGGGGTTCGAGTCCCCACGTTACCTATGTCTCGGGTCGCTCATCGTTTTGAAAGCCTCAGCAATGCATTGCTTGCGGTAGAATGCGCCGGGCAACTGCAGAATCTGGAACATAGGAGTACCCGCACAGTGATTGTGAAAATCGATGGGGCCTTGAAGAAGAAATGTCCGCGGGCGGCGCTGGGCTGCGTGACTGCGCACGTGGAGGCGGGCGCGTCACCTGCGGCGCTGACGGCAGAGCTGAAAATGCGGGAGGCGGAAATTCAGAAATTGCCGTTTCCGCGCGGCGTGCTGGCGTCGCCGCAAGTAGAAGCGACGCGCGCGGCCTACAAAGCGCTGGGAAAGGATCCCGCGCGCTACCGCGGTTCGGCGGAAGCGTTGCTGCGGCGTGTGGTCGGCGGAAAAGGCCTGCCGGAAATCAACGCAGTGGTGGACGTGATCAATCTTGTTTCGTTGGAGAGCCGACTGCCGGTGGGACTGTATGACCTGGGACACATCGTAGGAGAAATCGTTTTTCGGGCGGGAAAATCCGGAGAAACGTACAAGGGCATCGGCAAGTACGATTTGAATCTGGAAGGATTGCCGCTCTTCGCCGATACCGTCGGGCCGCACGGCAGCGCGACGAGCGATTCCGAGCGCACCATGGTGACGGCGGCCACGAAAGAAGTTCTTGCCGTGATTGTTTCGTTCGGCGGCGCGGAAAATCTGGAGCGTTGGACGCAGAGACTCGGAACACTGCTGCAGCAGTACGCCGCAGGAAACGAAATCATCACGAATATCGTGGTTTGACGGTGATTCTCAAGAACTGATTTGACTATGAAGCTAAATCCACCCACATCTCAGAAATCGCTTGCCGAACTCGCAGGTTGTGACTAACTTCCCGGGCAAGCATGCCAAGCGTTTATCAACTGAAGCCGGTGTTTCAGCGGTTGTTGCGGCCGATCGTGAATTGGCTGGCACGAATCGGCGTGACCGCGAATCAAGTAACGATTGCCGCGTTGCTGCTTTCGCTCAGCACTGGCCACGTGATCGCGCGGGCACATGGCGGGCCGTCGTTGTTGCTGCTGCCCGTCGTTCTGTTCGTGCGCATGGCGCTCAATGCAATGGATGGAATGCTCGCGCGCGAGCACAACCAGAAGAGCGCGCTGGGCGCGATATTGAATGAACTCGGCGATGTGATCGCGGACGCGGGGTTGTATCTCCCATTAGCCGTTGTGCCGGGATTCGAACCGTGGCTGGTGGTCGGCGCAGTGATTCTTTCGATTTTGACGGAGATGACCGGAGTAATCGGCGTGCAGATCGGCGCTTCGCGGCGTTACGATGGCCCACTGGGAAAAAGTGATCGCGCATTTCTTTTCGGATCGATGGGACTCTTGCTGGGGCTTCGAGTGCCGATCGAGCGAGCGATTCCTTATCTGCTTCTTGCGATGATCCTCCTGAGTATCCTCACCATTCTGAATCGCGCGCGGCACGCCTTGCTAGAGCTGAAGAACACCGCGGCGAAGAAATGAGCGGCGGCGTGCATCCATTGGCCGGAATCATCGCGGCGTTCGCGCGGGCGGTCAGCGGCGTGCAGGTGCGCTGGTCCGATGGTTTTTCCGAAACGGCGCGGCAGCGAATCTATTTTGCAAATCACACGAGCCATCTCGATTTTGTCGTGCTGTGGTCGGCGCTGCCTGCCGAAGTGCGCGGGCGGGCGCGGCCGGTGGCGGCAAAGGATTATTGGGAGAGCGGCGTGAAGGCATATCTCGCGCAGAACGTTTTTCGCGCTGTACTGGTGCAGCGCGGCGCGGCGGGGCCAGCAGCGAGTGCAGAGGAAGCGCGGGCTGCGGGCCGCACCACCATCGAGCAACTCGCAGAAGCCCTGGGCGAAACGGATTCGTTAATTTTGTTTCCTGAGGGGACGCGAGGAACGGGAGAATCGGTCGCTCCTTTCCGAAGCGGACTCTTCCACCTTGCGAAACGCAAACCAGGTGCCGAGCTGGTGCCGGTGTATTTGGAAAACCTGAACCGGATTTTGCCAAAGGGGGAATTCCTGCCGGTACCGTTGATCAGCGTGTTGACGTTTGGAGCGCCGATGCCCGTGGAAGAGAGCGAAAGCAAAGAACCGTTTCTGGAACGGGCGCGCGCGGCGGTTTGCGGATTGCGGCGCGGAGAGAATGCGCAATGAGCGATCCTCTCGAATCGACCGAGCTTGCAGGTAGCTCCGGGAACGCGCAACTCATGTGGCTCTTCGGCGGCGTGCTGGGCATTCTGGTTTTGGCGAGCGCGATCGGAGTTGTACTCAAGCGCACGGCAAAGAGCGATGCGGCGCGGGCCACCATTGAAAACCTGAATGCCAGGACGCGCGCGTGGTGGAAGATGTGCGCGATCTTCGCGCTGACGCTGCTGATCGGGCGGGTCGGGTCGCTGGTTCTGTTCGCGCTGCTCTCGCTGCTTGCGCTGCGCGAGTACATCACGCTGGTGCCGACGCGACGCGGAGATCACCGGACTCTGCTGTGGAGCTTTTTCATCATCACGCCGCTGCAGTACTACTTGATTGGAATTGCCTGGTATGGATTTGTCGCGATCATGATTCCGGTGTTCGCGTTTGTATTCGTGCCGACGCGGATCGCCATGTCCGGCGACACGGAGCATTTCCTGGAGCGGGCGGCGAAAATCCAGTTCGGATTGATGATTTGCGCGTTTTGCCTGAGCCATGCGCCGGCGCTGCTGATTCTCGAGATTCCCGGGTTCGCGGGCCGCAACGCGCAGTTGCTGCTTTACCTTGTTCTGGTGGACCAGCTGAGCGACGTCTTGCAATACGTCTGGGGAAAGCTGGCGGGAAAACACAAGATCGCGCCAAGCATCAGCCCAAACAAAACGTGGGAGGGTTTCCTGGGCGGCGTGGCGACGGCGACGTTGCTGGGCGCGGCGCTGCGGTGGGCGACGCCGTTCACGCCGCTGCAGGCCGCCGGAATGTCGCTCGCGATTACGCTGCTCGGTTTCGCGGGCGGATTGGTGATGAGCGCCATCAAGCGCGATGCCGGAGTAAAAGATTTTGGCGCCGTGATCGAGGGTCATGGCGGAATTCTGGACCGCATTGATTCGCTGTGCTTTGCCGCGCCGATTTTCTTTCACCTGGTGCGGTATTTCTTTACGCCGTGAGTGGTAAATAGGGTCAATTGAGGGGAAGGAGGTTAAGAGTTGAAGGTGAAAGGGAAAGAATAGGATCCAACGCAGAGAGGCCGGGATCTATAATCCTTTCCTCAGTCGGCACGATTCTTCCGTGCTCGCGATGTGAATCGTATAGGAGCTCTTGGCAAAAGGCGCACCGCCAGTCTTGGCTGTGCCACCAAGAGGCAAGAACTTTACCGCCGGTGCGCGATGCTACACCCGAACTAAAACGTTGTCAGAAGATTGACTCGCCACGCCGCGCTCTTTGAGAAAGCCACGGGCGGCGAGGAGCTCGGCGTTGAGCAAGGCGGCGCCGGCGGCGCCGCGGACGAGGTTGTGGGAGAGCAACGTCAGCTTGACGTCGAAGAGCGGACATTCGCGGACGCGGCCGACGACCGCGGCCATGCCGTTTCCGGCGTGGAGGTCGCGGCGCGGCTGGGGGCGATTTTCTTCCTCGAGGACGACGATGGGATTCCGCAGCGCGGTGGGGAGCGCGGCCAGCTCGGCGCCGACTTCAAAACTGCGCAAAGCCTCGCGGACTTCGCCGATCGAGGCGATTTTCTTCAGGCCGACAGAGACGCATTCGAGGTGGCCGTCTACCACCGGCACACGATTGCAGTGGGCGCTGAGGCCGAGGCCGGCATCCACGAAGCGCGAGCCGTCCCATTTGCCGAGGAGCTTCTGGGGCTCAGCTTCCATCTTTTCTTCTTCGCCACTGATGAACGGGACGACGTTGCCCTGGATGTCCATGGAGGCCACGCCGGGATAGCCCGCGCCGGAAATGGCCTGCAGCGTGACGACGAAGATTTTCTCGAGGCCAAAGGCATCGGCTAACGGCTTAAGGACAAGGACGAGGCCAGCAGTGGAACAATTGGGATTGGTGACGATAAAGCCGGTGTCATAGCCGCGATTTCTTTGCTGCAGGGCAATGGCGTCGAGATGCCCGGCGTTGACTTCGGGAATCAGCAGCGGAACGTCGGGGTCCATGCGGTGGTTGCGCGAATTACTGACCACCGGATAGCCGGCGCGGGCGAAATCCTCTTCGGCAGGGCCGGCGACGGAAGAATCGAGGGCGGAAAAAACAAAATCGCAATCGAGCGAGGGATCAAGGCCCTTCACGACGAGATCGCTCGCGGCTGCGGGAACCGGAGTTTCGAGATGCCAGTGAACGGCTTCCGCGTACGTTTTGCCGGAGGAGCGCTCGGAGGCGGCGACTTCTGTGAGCTCAAACCAGGGATGATCGGCGAGGAGATAAACGAGGCGCTGGCCGACCATGCCGGTGGCGCCGAGGACGCCAGCGCGAATCTTTTTTCCATCGCTCCTGACCGGGACAGCAGCGAGATTTGACAGCGATGAGGGCGCGCTCATGCCAATTCCTCCTGTTGGACGGGACCGATGCGAGTGCCGCGGGCTTGCGGATTGAAGGTGTTGCGGACCCAAACGACCATTTCGGTTTCCGCAGCGAGCGGCAAAACTTTGGCATGAAGCACTTTCGCGCCGGCGGCGGCAAGGGCGTGGGCTTCGTCGTAGCTCAGCTCGTGGAGAAGCCGCGCTTCCGCGGATTCGTTAGGGTTGGCGGTGTAGATGCCATCCACGTCGGTCCAGATGACGAGTTCTTCGGCGTCCACGACGTGGGCGATGATGGCTCCGGAAAAATCGGAACTGTTGCGGCCGAGCGTGGTGATGCGGCCGTCGGGCGTGGCGCCGATGAAGCCGGTGACGACGGGGACGATGCCGCCTTCAAGCAGCGGGAGAAGAACGGCGCGGCCGCGCTGCCGGGTTTGCTCGAGGTGCGGCTGGGCGTCGCGGAAATTGTCGCAAGTGAGAACAAATTCCGAAGACGCGACAGGAACCGCAGCGACTCCCGATTTTTCGAGCGCGGCGGCAAAGAGGCGCGCGCTGAGGCGTTCTCCAAAGGAAGCAAGGCGATCGAATAGCTCGGCGCTGGCGGCGAGGCGGCCCTCGGCCGGAACTTCGTGAAGAAGATCGGCGCCGAGATGCTTGAGTTCACGACGGATGCGGAGATCGTCGTCTTCCTCAAGCTGCAAATCGCGCAGGACATCGAGGTGAAGCGCCAGGAGGTCTTGGACTTCGCGGCGGGCGTGAGCGAGATTTCCATCGGCGAGAGCGTGAGCGATGGAAAGAAGATGATCGGTGACACCCTTCATGGCGGAGACGACGACGGTCACGCGCGAGACGGCCGCGGCGGTGCGGACGAGATTTGCGGCGTGGAGCATGCGCTCCGCGCCGAGCAGAGAACTGCCGCCGAATTTGAAGGCCACGACGTTCAGCGACTGCGTGGTGACCCCGCCGGCGGGAACGCCGCTTTCGTTCAACGCGGCGGGGATGCGTTCCGCTGCTACTTCTTCGTGCACATTTTCTAGGCTCATGACCTTGCGCTCCTAATTCCGCTGGAGCGTCTCTGGAGGGGGCTTAAAAAGAAGAAACCCACCGCCAGGTTCGCTTCCGGCGGTGGGTTGGAAACTTTTTGCTAGTTCGCTAGCTGTTTCTCCACGCGCCCGAAGCGGAAATAGTCTTCTTAGTCGTAGTCGAGGTAATCGACATAGACTTGGACGTAATTCGCTTCGTGGCGATGGACAACATGTCAACCAGAGCGTAGCACAGGAGCGAAGAGGTGGGAAGCGAAGAAATTGCGAAAGGAGATGAAGTGCTGGGAGAGTTCGGGGGGCAAAAGCTGACGCCGGAATGCCCCTCCTAAATCGAAGGATGTTCAAAAAGCAAGCTGGAGCAGGTGAGGCCGGATTCGGCTTTTTGGAGTTCGGAGATGTCGATCGGCGTGACGTGAAAGCCTTGAGCTTCCAGACGGGCATGTGTGCGCGGGAAGGAAGCGGGGAAAATGATGGTGCCGGCGAAGGCGAGTGCATTAGCGGCATGGGGCTCAGCAGCATGGACGTCGATCCAGTCGTAGGCGGCAAACGGGGCGGCGTCAAACCAGGCGCGATTAGCGAGAAGCGTGTGGCCACCGATGTGGGTGACGGCGGACTTGAGGTGGAGGCAGCCGGTGACGGGGACGGCAATGACTTCGTACTCGTGTGGAGCGAGGGTGGAAGCAAGCTGGCGAAGGCCCTCGGCGTTGCTGCGTTTGGTGAGGCCGACAAAAAGTTTGCGGCCGATGCGAAGGACGTCGCCACCTTCGAGGGTGCCGGGGAGCGTGACGTAGGCGAGCCTTCGAAAGGAAGAAAGGGCCTTGGCCAGCGAGGCCGCTTCGGGGCGGCGCGACGCGGTGCCTAACGGCAGGATGACGGCCAGCTCATCGAGGACGATGGCGGGGTCTTCGACGAACATGGAGTCCGGAAGCGTCGGCTCAGCGGGGAGAGAGAGAACGCGGGCGCCCAATTTTTCAAGGAGCGTTTCGTAGGCGCGGTGTTGATCCTGCGCTTTTGAAAGATCGATCGGGCGGCGATCGATAAAAGAGATTTCGCAATGGACAATGGCGGGACTGACGGCACGCGTAATGGCGGTGAGCATGGCGAGGAATGGAGTCTACACGAGAATTTCTTGAGAGCCAGGGGCGGAGTGTATACACTCGCGGCGGAATTTGGCGAAGGAGCAAATCGTATGGCGATTTGGAGCAAGGTGCTCAGCGGAGTTCTGATGAGCGTGTTGGCCTTTGGTGGGTTGCGCGTGGCCAACGGGAGTAGCGCCGACGATAAAAAGACGGCGGCGGTGGACGAGGTTTTCGCCGACCTGACGAAAGCGGGATCCCCGGGATGCGCGCTGGGGGTGTATCGGGACGGAAAGACCATCTATTCGAAGGGATACGGGCTGGCGAATCTTGAAGAGAGCGTGCCGATAACACCGCAAAGCGTGTTCGACATCGGATCGACGTCGAAGCAGTTTTCGGCGGCTAGCATCCTGCTGCTGGAGAAACAGGGAAAGCTTTCCGTTAACGACGAGGTCCGCAAATACATTCCCGAGCTTCCGGAGCACGGGGAGAAAATCACGATCCTGCATCTGCTGAACCACACCAGCGGACTGCGCGATTACCTGACGTTGATGGAGCTGGCGGGCGTGCATACGGACAGCGTGACGACTGACGAAGATGCGCTGCAAATGATCTTCCGGCAGAAGGCGCTGAATTTTGCGCCGGGAAGCGAGTGGCTCTACAGCAACACGGGCTTTTTTCTGCTGTCGGTGATCGTGAAGCGGGTGAGCGGGAAAACGCTGCGGGAATTCGCGGGAGAGAATATTTTCGCGCCGCTGGAGATGACTCACACACAGTATCGCGACGACCATACTTCGCTGATTACGAACCGCGCGATGGCCTACGATGCGAAGGAAAAAGGCGGAGGTTACAGCCTGAATGTTTCCTACTTCGAGCAGACTGGCGATGGCGCGGTGCATACGTCGGTCGAAGATTTGCTTAAGTGGGATGAGAATTTCTACAGCGGACAAATTGGCGGGAAAGAGCTCCTCTCGAAGATCCAGGAACAAGGCAAGCTGAACAACGGCAAGGTGCTGGATTACGCCAAGGGTTTGCGCATCGCAGACTACCGTGGATTGCGGACCGTGAGCCATGGCGGTTCGTGGGGCGGATACCGGGCGGAATTGCTGCGTTTTCCGGAGCAGCACTTTTCGGTGGCGTGCCTGTGCAACCTGGGAAGCGCGCGCCCGTCGCATCGCGCGCAACGGGTTGCGGACATCTATTTGGCCGGGGTGATGAGGCCGAAGGAAGAAAAGAAAAAAGAATCCGGGGAGGAGGACCGAAAAAAAGGAGCTATGCGAATCGCGGAAGAGCAACTCCGCGAATACCGGGGTGACTATTTCAGTGCTGAGCTGCGTGTGTCCTATCGGCTCGAAGCAGCCGAAGGCAAGTTGAAACTGACGATAGGGCTGCCATCCGGGGCATTCGGCAGTCTTGGAAACAGCCCGCAGGATTACCTCCACGCAACAGGGACGGACGAATTCGAATTCGGCAACACAGGGATTGCGATTCACTTTCAGCGTAACGCAGAACATCGCGTGACAGGTTTCACGTTGGATGCGGGGCGGACACGCGGACTGACGTTCGCGCGGACTTTACCAGGCAAGACTTAATGGAAGAGCAAGGGGACCAGAGACGACAGGAGAATGAAAAGTCGGTAAGAGGCCATGGGTACAGCGTGATTAATCCATAGCCGCGTGATTCCCGCGCCGAGCAGCATTCCCGCCAGGATCAAGCCGATCACTCCGGCGATAATCCAGAGGTCCGACTTCGAAAACTCAATGGTGTTGGCTGTTCGTGGCGCACTTTTTGCGGTGTCGACGGATGCATCCGCGTGCAAGAAAAGGGATGTAGTGGGCTTGTCGGAGACTTCCGGAAGGACGAGCAGGCAATATCCTTTGCGCGGGATGGTCTCGATATAGAGCGGCTTATCGGAGGAGTCGCCGAGAGCCTGGCGCAATTTATTGACGGTGGTGTTGACGTTGGCGTCGTAATTGACGTGCGTGTCTGCAGGCCATAGCCGGAAGCGCAATTCTTCACGCGTGACGACTTCACCGGGTTTTTCGAGCAGCGTGAGCAGGACCTGATAGACCTTACCCTGCAGCTTCAACCGGGAGCCATTCCGCGTCACTTCCTGGCGCTGCTGATCAATCTGGAACGGCCCGAAATGGATATAACGACCGGACGAAAGGACCAGTCGGTCCGAGGCCGCTGGCTCAGCCGGCTCTTGCATGGAAATCACTTCCGGCGACATGACACCTACCCCTGCTCTCTATAGACGTGAAAACTGCGCAAGTGTTTTGCGTAGTTACGAAGAATATCGATGATAGTTCCGCTGGAGAATGGAATAAGTTCCTGGCCGTGGGAGGCCTAGCTCGGCAGTGGGCAGACGTGTGTCGATGGGTAGTCAAACCGCTGAATTTAGATGAAATTTATATGGATTATTGGGAGGTTTCGATGGCGCTCGGAAGCATTGCTAGGGAGCCGAGCGTCTAAGTCCGACAGTCGGGGGAGTCCAGTTCAAAAGGGGTGGAAGATGAATGGTTCCAAGGCTGGGGTCGTCGGAATCGTGCTGTTGCTTCTTGGGGCGTGCGCGAGCGCGGCGGCCGGGCGACAGCAAGCAACTTGTGCAGTTTCTGCAGCAGCGAGCGACGCGGCGGCGGCTTATGAGGGGAAGGACTGGGCGAAGTCCGCAAGGCTATACGCGCAGATTGTAGAGACGGCGCCGAATCCGCGAGCCTGGTATCGCCTGGGAGTTTCGTTGAACAAGATTGCAGAAAACGACAAGGCTATCGAAGCATTCGAAAAAGGCCGGGCGCTGGGATTGCCCCCGCAATTTGCGGAGTATGGAATTGCGGTGGTCTTCGCGTCGAAGAAAGATAAGGATAAGGCCTTCGCGCATCTGGAAAAGGCGGCACAAAATGGACTCAGCCAGCCAGATCAATTGTCGGCTGACCCTGATCTGGCGGATTTGCAGTCGGATGCGCGCTTCAGAAAGATCCTCGAAGAGGTGACGCGCAACCAAAAACCCTGCGCCAGTACCACTGAAAATCGCCAGTTTGATTTTTGGCTGGGAGAATGGAGGGTGGTCACCACGCAGGGGAAGACCCCGGCGGGAGACAGCAAAATCGAGGTGATTCTCGGGGATTGCGTAATTCAGGAAAACTGGACGAGCGGTGGAAACGTCGGATACTCCGGCAAGAGCTACAACATCTACAACGCGGCGCTCAAGCGGTGGGAACAATACTGGGTGGACAATGCCGGAGGGAATATTTTCTTCTACGGCGGATTGCAGGACGGTGTGATGGATTATTGGACCGATGAAATCCCGCAACGCGACGGAAAAAAGCTGAAGCGGCACCTTCAGTTCATCAAGTTGGGTCCCGACACGGTCCGTCAATTCAGCCGCGGTTCGAACGACGACGGCAAGACGTGGTTCGTGGAATACGATTTCACGTACCATCGCAAAAAATAGAGGTCAGTTCGCGGCTCCCGCAGAAGACGGGATCACCGAGATTTCCACACTCGAGGGAAACCGTTTAGAGCGAAAAATGCGCTGCGTGGCCTTCTGGAAGTCCGCTTCCCTGGCCTCAAAAATATTGGGAACAAACTTTTGCGGGTTGCGATCGATGATCGGAAACCAGGTGCTCTGAACCTGCACCATGATGCGGTGGCCCTTCTTGAAAACATGATTCGCGGTACGTAGATCGATCGTAAACGGTGTGACTACGCCAGGGATAAGGGCTTCTGGTTTTTCGAAGGAATTGCGAAAGCGTCCGCGGAAGACTTCGTTGGCAATCATCAATTCGTAGCCGGAGAGTTTCCAGTCCTGGGGATACTTTTGCGGATACACGTCAATGAGTTTCACGATCCAATCCGAGTCGCTGCCGGTCGTGGAGGCGAAGAGCTTCGCGGTGACTTGGCCCGCCAGCGTCACGTCTTCGGTTAGCTCTCCGGTTTGCCAGGAGAGAACGTCAGGGCGGTTGTCTACGAAGCGCTGGTCCTGAACGAGCCAGGTAGACCAGCTGCCGGGATGGTCACGCGGATAGGTCATATCAATGGGGCGATTGCGATACGGCACCGGATGCGCCGGATCGCTGAAGTAGGCATCGAACGCCTGGGCGGATTCAGACATAGGGGCATCGAAAGAGAGTCTTCCATTTTCGCGGAAATAAAGATTTCGATTCTGCGCGCTGCGCGGCGGCCAGGAATCGAACTGGACCCAAGTATCGCTGCCGGTCTGGAAGAGCAGCGCTTCCTGGAGCGGTAAACTTCCTTTGTTCTTCAGCCAGTAAGCAAACCATTTCGCCTCAATGTTCCGCCGGAAATGAAGAGCTGTATCGCTGCCGAAGGGAATCGCCCCGAGGGACTTTCCCGGGCCGGCAGCCCAACCGCCATGGTTCCAGGGGCCCACGACAAGATAATTCAAGTGATCCGGGTCGTTCTTCTCGAGAATCTCGTAGATTTTCACCGGGCCATAGAAGTCTTCCTGGTCCCACCACCCGGCAACGTTGAGATTCGGAACCCTTGGCCGCGTCAGGATGAACGGCATGGCCTGTTGTTTCCAGAAGGAGTCGTAATTCGGATGGGCGAGGAAATCGTTCCAGGTCGGGAGCGCGCCGTGGAGGTAATTCTTGTTGGCGTTCGATAGGGCACCGAGGCGCAAGTACCAATCGTAGGTGTCGAAACGATCAAACTGGAACGAAAAGTTGGTTTTTCCGGTCTCCATCATGGTGGAGTATTCAAACCCGTAGCTGAGCCGGAACGCGCCGTTGTGGTGAAAATCGTCGCCTAAAAACATGTCTGCCGGAGATGCTTGCTCGGAGACGGCTTTGAGCGCGGGGTGCGGATCAAGCATGCCCATCACAGTCAGCCAGCCGCCGTAAGAGATCCCGAGAAGGCCGGCGCGGCCGCTATTTCGTGGGACATTTTTCACCAGCCAGTCAATGGTGTCGTATGTGTCCGTGCCCTCGTCGATTGCTTTCGGGTCTGCCGGACTGCGCAGGGGCCGCTGCATGACAAATTTCCCTTGCGAACCGAAGCGTCCACGAATGTCCTGGAAAACAAAAATGTAGCCGTCGGGAATCATTTCCGCATAGCGTTCGAGAATTTGGCTGTAGCCGCTCTCATCGTCGGCAAGCCCATAGGGAGTGCGCTCTAAAACGAACGGGAGCGGCTCTGTGGCGTTCTTCGGAGAGTAGATTTCGGTGTGCAGCTTGATGCCATCGCGCGCGGGAATCATGACATCGGTCTTGTCAAAAAGCCTAGCGAAGCCCGAAGGCTGCTGCTGCGGGGTTGCCAGAGCTGGCAATGAAAGAAAGACGGCTGCAGAAAGAGCGAGTTCGCATCTGCGGATCATCGCCATGAAACACTCCCGGCTGGCAAGACCATCGTCAGCGCAATGAGATTTGGGGAAACAGGCGGGAGCTTACCACAGCGAAAGATTTTTTTGCTTGACACTATGGCGTGTGGCGATATAGCGTACGACGACAGAATGCTGCTGCTTGGGAGCTGACACTTGAGTCCTGCGCAACACCATGACGAACCGATCGGGCCGCTGACGCCAGCGATGTTCCACGTGCTGCTGGCGCTGGCCGGCGACGATTTGCACGGCTACGCGATATTGAAGGAAGTGGAGTTGCGCACGAGCGGGAAGGTGAAGCTGAGCACGGGAACGCTCTATGGAATCATCAAACGGCTGCTTGCCGATGGACTGATCGTGGAGCGGCGCTCCCGGCCTGCGGAAGCGGACGATGACGAGCGCCGGCGCTATTACCGGATGACAGAAAAGGGCCGGGGAGTGGCCGCGGCGGAGGCCGAGCGCATGGACGAGGTGCTTTCCATCGCGCGCGCGAGGAATTTGCTGAAGAAGACGCGTACGGCATAAAGAGATTCCCGAGGCTGGCGACGCCGGTTCTGGATACAACGAGAGGTCCGAAGCAGGGCGTGGTGGTGACGCCGCAGGAGGACACCATGGCAGCAGCGGATTCGCGGGCATTGCGCTTTTATCGAGCACTCTTGCGAGTGCTCCCCTTCGATTTTCGCGGTGATTTCGGCCCGGAAATGGAGACGGTTTTCCAAAAACAACATCAGGAAGCAAGGCGCCGCGGGGGAGTTGCCGGCGTATTGCATCTGTGGTGGGCAACCATTGTAGGAATTTTCAAGACCGCTCCCGGGGAGCATGTTGCGATGTTTGCGCAGGATGCGAGTTTCGCGTTGCGCATTATGCGCAAGAATCCGGGGTTTACGCTGGCGGCGGTCCTCACGCTGGGGCTGGGCATCGGGGCCAATTCGGCGATCTTTAGTGTAGTCAACGGCGTCCTCCTGAAACCGTTACCCTACGATCACGGCCACCGCCTGGTGGTCTTGCAACACAAAATGGCAACGATGGATCAGCGTTTTTCCGCCGCAGATACGAATGACTATCGGGGTCAAAGCCGCTCGCTGGATGGCCTAGTCGAATACCACAACATGAATTTTATCTTGCTGGGCCGCAGCGAACCGGAGCGCGTGGAGACGGGCGTAGTTTCCTGGAACTATTTTGACATCTTTGGCGTGAAGCCCCTGTTTGGGCGCACGTTCCGGCCCGAAGATGAACAACCCGGTGCGCCGGCCGTGCTGATGTTGAGTTACGAATATTGGATCAAGAGTTTCGGGGGCGACCCGACAGTGGTGAACAAGACGTTCACCATGAACGACAAAGTTCATACGGTGATCGGCGTGCTGCCGCCGGTGCCGCAATACCCGGATGAGAACGACGTGTACATGCCGACGACGGCGTGCCCGTTCCGTTCGCGAGCTGCGACCATCGCCAACCGGCAGGCGCGCATGGTGCAGGTTTTCGGGCGGATGAAGCCCGGAATGAGCGTGCGCCAGGCGCAGGCGGATTTGAGCGGAGTTGCAGCGAATCTGCAAAAGGCCTACCCGAAAGACTATCCTCAGGGGAATGACTATTCCGTGAAAACAACAGCGCTCGCGGAAGCGCTGACGCACAACGCTCGTCCCACGATGCTGGTCCTGCTGGCGGCAGCGGGCTTCGTTCTTTTGATCGCCTGTGCGAATGTTGCCAACCTGAATCTTTCAAGGATGGTGCGGCGAGAACGGGAGCTCGCGGTGCGCGCCGCGTTGGGCGCGGGACGCGTACGGATGTTCCGGCAACTTCTGACGGAGAGTTTTTTGCTGGCGGTGATCGGCGGCGGACTTGGCCTGCTTTTTTCCTGGGGCGCGCTGAACTTGCTGGTGAGTTTTGCCACGCGCTTCACGCCGCGGGCGCGGGAAATTCACATGGACAGCACGGTGCTGCTCTTTACGCTGGCCGTGGCGGTGCTGACCAGCGTGCTTTCCGGGACGGCCCCCGCTTTGGCGGCGCGTGACACCGTTGTGGACGGCTTGAAAGAAGGCGGAGTGCAATCGACAACCGGCGTCGGCCGACGGAGACTGCGCAGCCTGCTGATCGTCACTCAAGTGGCGATCTCGTTTCTACTTCTGATCGGCGCGGGGCTGATGTTGCGCAGCTTCGTGAAGCTGCAACATGTGGACCCGGGCTTCCAGCCGGAAAACGTATTGACGATGGACATTGCGCTGGACTTTGTAAAGTACAACAGCAACGACAAGCAGCGCGCCTTTTTTGAAACTTTACTGGAGAAGGTTCAAGTGCAAAGCGGTGTCAAATCGGCAGCCGCATCGATGATGATTCCCTTTACCGCCGACATGACAATGACCAGTGATTTTCAGATTCAGGGGCAGGCGGCCGCGCCAGGGCAGGCCTTGCCGAAAGCCGATTTCAGGATTGTGAGCCCATCCTACTTCGAGGCGCTGCACATTCCCATTCTCAACGGGCGGGCATTCCTGCAAACTGACCGTCCGGAAACTCCGATGGTGGCGGTTGTGAACCGCAGTGCCGCGCGCCATCTCTGGGGATTACCGGATCCCATCGAGACACGATTCTCCACCGATGCGGGGAGAACCTGGACCCAGGTGGTTGGAGTGGTCGGCGACATCAAACAGTACGGACTCGATAAAGACGTGGCAGATGAGATTTATGTGCCGATGGCACAGTACCCCATGGGACAGGCCAGCCTGGTGATCAAAACAACAGTGGAGCCGATGAGCATTGCCCGTGGGGTGATCGAGCTGCTGCACGGCGTCGATCCGAATCAGCCCGCCGCACGGGTGAGATCGCTCGAGCAGGTGCGCGCGGAATCCGTGGCGGCACCGCGCCTGACCACCAATTTGCTAGGGATCTTTGCCTTGTTGGCGCTGACGATTGCCGCGAACGGAATCGGCGGGGTGATGGCTCTGGCAGTGGGCCAGCGACGGCACGAGATCGGCGTGCGCATGGCCATTGGCGCGCGCCCCGGAGAAATCCTGCGCATGATCCTGGGTCAGGGCATGGGACTTGCTTTGGTTGGGATTGTGCTGGGCGTGCTCGGGGCCTTCGCACTCACGAGGCTTTTCCAAACACTGCTTTTCGAAGTAGGGCCGACCGATCCACTGACGTTTCTTGGAGTGGCCGTGGTGCTTAGCGCAGCCACGCTGGTGGCGTGTTACGTGCCGGCGCGGCGTGCGGCGCGCGTCGATCCGATCATCGCTCTGCGAACGGAATAGCGCGAGGATAACTAATCCCCGGCCCCGTTACTAGAGTGCTCTCGCGAAGGCCACGTGAGAGCTGTCGCGCAGTTGTTCCTCGACGGCTTTCGCGGCTTCAACCCAAGCCTGACGCTCCGCGAGACCCAACTGCGTGAACTCCGGGGCTTTCACCACCCCAAGAGAGTGCTCTTCGAGCACGCGCCAATAATTTACAAACGCAAGTTCTCCAAGCCAGTGGTCTTGCATATAGGGAATCTCCCCCAATGACGGATGGCCAGCAATCAGGTAAACACCTGAAACGAGTCTAGAGCGAACGACGGCAGATGGGCGTAACTATCCAGCGCGGTGGGCTGGCTCCGGCATGCCGCGTCTGCTAAACTATGGGTCGCTGCACCGCACCTAAGGATGTGTGACCCCAAGCGGTCAACCTACATAAAGGTACATTCGTCAAGGCTGCTGGTTGTTTCAGCAGCTATTTTTGTCTTTAGAGGACTTGACCCGGCCTAACCGGGATCAAAAAGAAGCAGAGACTATGAGTCAAGAGATTCGCAATATCGCCATCATCGCGCACGTGGACCACGGCAAAACGACGCTGGTGGACGCCATGCTGCGGCAAAGCGGGATCTTCCGCGCCAACGAGGCGCTTGTCGAGCGCGTGATGGATTCGAACGACCTGGAACGCGAGCGCGGCATCACCATTCTCGCGAAGAACACGGCGCTTTTTTTCCACAATACGAAGATCAACATCGTGGATACCCCGGGCCACAGCGACTTCGGCGGCGAAGTGGAGCGCGCGCTGCGCATGGTAGACGGCGTCGTCGTGCTGGTGGATGCCAGCGAAGGGCCGCTACCCCAAACGCGCTACGTGCTGCAGAAGGCGCTGGCGGCGAAGCTGCCCCCCGTGATCGTGCTGAACAAGATAGACCGAACCGATGCGCGGCCGAAGGAAGTTCTCGACGAGATCTACGATTTGTTTATCGACCTCGACGCGACGGAAGACCAGCTGGATTTCCCCGTGATTTATACCAACGCGCGCGACGGCATCGCCATGAATTCGCCCGAAGGCACTTCCAAAGATTTGCTGCCGCTATTTGAAGCCATTGTGAAGCACATTCCGGCGCCGCCGGGCGATCCGGAAGGCGTGCTGCAGATTCAGGTGATGAACCTGGACTACAGCGAATTTCTGGGACGCATCGCGATCGGACGCGTTTTCAACGGCACGCTGAAGCGCGGCGCCGACGTAGGCATCGTCAAGCTCGACGGCAGGCTGACGCCGACGCGCATCACGAAGTTGTACACCTTTCGTGGCCTGGAACGCGATGAAGCGGAAGCCGTGCCCGCGGGCGATCTGGTGGCGATTGCCGGCGTCGAGGGCATCAACATCGGGGAGAGCATCACCGATCTGGCTAACCCGATGCCGCTGGAGCCGCTCTTGATTGACGAGCCGACGCTGGCCATGATTTTCACGGTAAACAGCAGCCCGCTTTCCGGCAAGGAAGGCAGTTACGTCACCTCGCGCGACCTGCGCGACCGCTTGCAAAAAGAACTTCTGACCAACGTATCCATCCGCGTGGAAGACACGGACACTCCGGAATCGTTCCGCGTGCTGGGACGCGGCGAATTGCAGCTTGCGATCCTGATTGAAACGATGCGGCGCGAAGGATTCGAACTGATGGTGGGCAAGCCGGAAATCGTAACGCGCACGGAGAACGGAAAGAAACTGGAGCCGCTCGAGCGGCTGGTGATTGATGTGCCCGAGAATTTTATCGGCATCATCATGGAAACGATCGGCAGCCGGCGCGGCGAGATGCTCAAGATGAGCAATCACGGCTCGGGGCGCGTGCGACTGGACTTCAAAATTCCTTCGCGCGGATTGATCGGGCTGCGCAGCCAGTTGCTGACGGACACGCGCGGCACGGCGCTGATTCATTCCATTTTCGAAGGTTGGATGGAATATGGTGGAGAGATGGCGCTGCGGCCGACCGGCGCCTTGGTGGCGGATCGCAGCGGTCCATCGACGGCATTTGCTCTGTGGAACATTCAGGAACGGGGTGAATTGTTCATCGGACCCGCGATCGAAGTCTACGAAGGCATGATCGTGGGCGAAAATTCGCGCGAGCAGGACATGGACGTCAATGTCACCAAGGAAAAGAAGCAGACCAACATGCGCTCCTCCAGCGCGGATGAAGCGATTCGCCTGGTTCCGCATCGCGAGCTGAGCCTGGAGCAGGCCATTGAGTTCATTGCGGACGACGAGTTCGTGGAGATCACGCCGAAATCGATTCGTCTGCGCAAGAAAGTCTTGCAAGCCAACAAGCGCCCGCGTCGCTGGCAGGAAATTCGCGCCAGCCAGGCAACTACCTAGCCCAGGCGCCGCCTCCAACTGCTTAGTGCGCTGATCTTTCCAATAACTCCGCCAGGTATGGCTTCCACACGACGGCGCGTGTATGCGTGCCGTGACCGCGTGTTTCGTCACTGATGGGGATGAGCGCGAAACGCCCGTTTTTCACTCTTTTGATTTCTCGATCGGCAATGCCCAACTCTGGCGGGTTGATGAAGTCATCTGCAGAATTGATGTACATGACATGCGCGGTGATTTTCTCGAGCTGGGGCAACGGATCGTAGTTGCGGGAAGCATTCACCTGGTACAAGAAGTCGTTGGCATCCAGCCCAGCAAGGCGCGTTTTGAAGTAATCATCCAGGTATTTGTCCGCGGCGTCCCGCGTGGGCAGTGTTTTCTGCATGTAGAGCGGCGCGCTCCCGGCGATCAAAAGAAAATCCAGGACGGTGCGCAGGGCCTGTTGCGGCTCGGTCGAATATTCTCCTCCCTTCCATTCGGGATCCTTGCGAATCGCATCCATCACCATCATGCGCCAGATGCGGTTGCGCCCGGCAATCTGCACGGGCTGGCAAGCCAGCGGCATCAGCGCATCCATGAAATCGGGATACGTTTCTCCCCAAACAAAGGAATGCATGCAACCCATGGATGTGCCGAGAATGAGGCGCAAGTGGTTCACGCCGAGGCCTTCGCTGAGAAGCTGGTAATGCGCGGCGACCATGTCGTCGTAGTCGTACTGGGGAAAATGCGCGTGCAGGCCGTCGCTAGGCTTCGACGATTTCCCGTGGCCCATGCCGTCGGGAAGCACGATGAAGTAGCGTGTGGCATCGAGAAGTTGGCCAGGCCCAAACAACTCGCCCGCGAATTGCGGTTGGAGGAATTGCTGCCCTGAGCCGCCGGTTCCGTGAAGTATCAAGACGGCATTCGTGACGCGTCCCTCCGTGTTGCGGCTGGGTTTACCGAGCGTCGTATAGTGCAGCCGCAATTGCGGAAGCGTCTCTCCCGATCGAAATTTGAAATTCTTGACGACGAAATCGCCTTCCGCGGTCTTAGGCGGCGTGGATACTTGGGCAAAACAATTCAGGCCGGAGAGCGTCACGCCAAGGACAGCGATCACGAAGAGAAGCAGCTTTTTGGCCATAGAGGGACCTCGCAAGGCTCCGAATTTACCACAGCGTGACGCTCCGTACCTTGCGCCAGGCCGAGTCCAGTGTTAGTTTTCGCGCGTACTCGATGGACTCTATTGGAGGTGGACGGTGAGGCGGTTTGGTTTATCGGTTTTGGCAGTCTTTTGCGCGATTGGCTTTGCTCATGCGCAGGAACCCAGGGCACTGGCACCGGAGGTGCGCGCATTCGTGAAGGAAGACGCGCCGGTGCTCGCGTTGACGCATGTGCGCGTGATTGACGGCACAGGCGGCGCGGCGCGCGCGGACCAGACCTTGGTGATTCGCGCCGGAAAAATAAGCACCATCGGTGACACGGCGATCGCAAAAATTCCCGAAGGCGCCAAGGTGCTCGACCTGACAGGCTATTCGGTCATTCCCGGCCTCATCGGGATGCATGACCACATGTATTACCCCGCACCTCTGGGTTCGCTGCCGATGTATCCGGAACACGCGTCCAGTTTCCCGGCGCTGTATTTGGCGGGCGGCATCACCACCATCCGAACCACCGGAAGCATCGAACCATACACCGACCTCGAATTGAAACGCCTGATTGATGCCGGAAAGCTGGCCGGACCAAAAATAAATGTCACTGGGCCTTATCTCGAGGGCCAGGGTTCTTTCACGCCGCAGATGCACGAATTGAAGGACGCCGAGGATGCGCGGCGAACGGTCGAGTTCTGGGTCGCGCAGGGAGTGACCTCTTTCAAGGCGTACATGCACATTACCCCCGATGAGCTGGCCGCCGCGGTGCAGGCGGCTCACGCGCACGGGATCAAAGTGACCGGGCATTTATGTTCCATCGGATTCCGTGAAGCGGCCGCCATCGGTATCGACGATCTGGAACACGGGCTGGTGGTCGATACCGAATTTTTCCCCGGGAAAAAATCGGCGGAATGTCCCGAGCAGAACGATTCGCTGGAAAAACTGGATGTGAATGGCGCGGCCGCGCAGGAAATGATTCGCGATCTGGTGGCTCATCACGTCGCCGTTACCTCGACTCTGCCGGTGTTTGAAACCTTTGTTCCCAATCGCGCGCCGCTCTGGAAGCGTGTCCTGGACGCGATGACGCCCGAAGCACGCATCGCCTATCTCACGCGTCGAGCAAGAATCTCCGATGGGGCAGCGGCTTCCCGTTGGCCCATCCTGTTTAAGAAGGAGTTGGAGTTCGAACGCTCTTTCGTTAAGGCGGGCGGCCTGCTGCTCGCAGGACTCGACCCAACCGGCTACGGCGGTGTCGTCGCCGGATTCGGCGACCAGCGCGAAGTGGAACTGCTCGTGGAAGCAGGTTTCACGCCGCTCGCGGCCATCCATATCGCCACGTCGAATGGCGCGGAATTTCTCGGCCAGCTCGACCAGGTGGGAACGCTCGCGCCTGGAAAAATCGCGGATCTGGTTGTGATTCACGGCGACCCCTCCGCGAATATCAGCGACATCGAAAAAGTAGAGATGGTGTTCAAGGACGGCATCGGCTACGATTCGGCCAAGCTGATTGAGTCCGTGCGCGGTTTAGTTGGATTGCGTTAGGGAAGCAAGTTTTTCCCATCCGCCGAAGGCAATGGCAATACCGCAAGAGCTTGGCGCGAGTCTCACAAAGACATGAGAGCAGCAAACTTCTGTGAGGAAGGCCAGAGTATAAAAGCGTACAGCACAACTGCAAACTAGTGCACTCCCTGCAAAGAATGATGTAAAGTCATTTGGCTCGAACGCAGGGGCCGGAAACATTGCATCCAAACGGTTTACGGGACGGTGAGACCGCCGTTGCCCACGTTATTCTCCAAGGAGACTGATGGATTCCGCGAGTAATCGATCCGCAGAGACTGCCGTAGCTTCGCATCCCACCATCGCCGCTACGGCGACGGCGCTGCCTCCTCATACGATCACGCGCGACGACGTGAAGTACTACATGGGGCGCGTGTTCGACATCCCCGAGCGGAAGCTCGAAGCGATGATGAGCATCGTGGACAATGCCCAGGTTTACAAACGCCATGCGATTTTCCCGATTGATTACACCGTGGAGCCGCGGCCGCTTTCGAAAACCAACGACGAATACATCGAACATGCGGTGAAACTCGGGCGAGAAGCAGCAGAGAAGTGCCTGGAGCGCGCCAACCTGAGGCCGGAAGACATCGATTTGATGATCACCGTGTCTTGCACGGGCTTCATGATTCCGTCGCTGGATGCACACCTAATCAATCTGATGGGTTTTCGTTCGAACGTGAGGCGCATGCCGTTCACGGAGCTGGGTTGCGCTGCGGGCGCGATGGCGCTGGGACGCGCGGCCGAGTTCTTGAAGGCCAGACCTGGCGGAAACGTGCTGATCATCGCTGTGGAGCTGCCTTCGCTGACGTTTCAGCGAAAGGATATCTCGCAGGCAAACCTGATTTCTTCGATTCTGTTTGGAGACGGCGCGGCGGCAGTGGTGGTCAGCGGAAACGGTGCGCGCGGGCCAAAGATTCTGGTTTCTGAGACCTACACGTTCCCGGATTCTCTTGGCGCCATGGGATTCGATCTGAAAGATTCCGGTTTCCACATTATGCTGGCCAAGGACGTCCCGGAAATGATCGGTGCGAAGATCGGCGGACTGGTCTCTGGCTTCCTGGAGCGAAGCGGCCGGAAGCGGGAAGAGATCAAAGGATGGATCCTGCATCCCGGCGGAGCGCGTCTACTCGGCAATGTGGAAAGGCAGTTGGGTCTGACGAAGTGCGACACACAGCCCTCCTGGGACATCCTCGGCAATGTGGGAAATCTCTCGAGCGCCACAATCCTTTTTATTCTGCAGGAGTGGCTGGAAAAAAGGCCGCTTAAACCAGGCGAATACGCCGTGGCGGCGGCGTTCGGTCCGGGCTTCAGCGCGGAGTTTCTGCTACTGCAATGGACCTGAGGGTGATCGCGTTTCTCGTGTTGCTTCTCGCCGTGGCTCTGCTGCGGTTCGTGGAGTTGCGCATCTCCAGGCGCCACCAGCAGGAGATGATCGCGCGCGGGGCGGCGAAGGTTGATGAACCGCAATTCCGCTGGATGGTTTTGCTGCACACGGCGGTGTTGGCGGGCGCGGCCTTCGAAGTCGTCTTCTTGCGGCGCCCTTTTATTCCGCAGCTTGCGGCAGCGATGTTTGCCGTGTTTCTCGCTGCAAACGCCGTCCGCTGGTGGGTGATTCGGACGCTCGGGGAACACTGGAACGTCCAAGTGATGGACTCGACGCGCCTCGGCGTGGTGACCTCCGGACCTTTTCGCTACGTCCGGCATCCTAACTATGCCGCGGTCTTCGCCGAGATGCTGGCGCTTCCGCTGATTCACACGGCCTGGATCACTGCAACGGCGGGAGCAATCGCGCACATCGGCGTTCTGGCTCAGCGTCTCTCCACGGAAGAGCGTGTGCTCCTCGCGAATCCCGACTATCGCGCTGCAATGATGGGCAAGCCGCGCTTCTTGCCGGGCCTGTTCTGAGGCAGAGGTTCGAATGCCTTCGCGAATCCACAGCGCGCTCTGCGTTTTGCTCTTCGCGGCGGGCGCCTGCCCGGCGAGTTCGCACCAAAACGGCGACAGCCCGGCGTTCCAGACGGTTCCGGAACTCGCGTCGGGATTCCACCTGCTTTACGCTCAGGATTTTCCGGGCGCCCGCGAGAAATTCGACAATTGGGAATCGCAGCATCCGGACGAACCTTTCGGCGAAGTAGCGGTCGCCGCGAGTTATCTCTTCGAGGAACTTTTCCGCCAGGGGGTGCTCTCCAGCGATTTCTTCTTGAATGAAAAAAGATTCTTGCATGGAATTGAGGGGAAGCCCGACGCGGCGCGGATGAAGAGTTTTCAGGACGCGCTGGACCAGGCGCGAAGACTCGCCAAAAGCCGCCTGGCAAGGAATAACCGGGACCCCGAGGCACTTTTTGCGCTGACTCTTGCTGCCGGCATGGAATCGAACGCCGACATGATGCTCAAGAAACAACACCTCGATAGTTTGAAGCGGCTGAAGGAAGCCAACGAATATGCCAAGTCCTTGCTGAGAGAACAGCCGGACGCGGACGACGCCTACGTGGCGTTGGGCGCGGCCAACTACATTATCGGGAGCCTTTCGGGCGGCGCGCGTTTCATGCTCTGGTTCGGCGGCGTCCACGGCGACAAGAAGCTGGGCATGGCGCAACTGGGAAAAACCATCGACGGGGGGCGGTATTTGCAGCCCTTTGCAAAAATCTTGCTGGCATTAGCTGCGCGAAGAGAAAAACAGGATGCGGTGGCGCAAAAACTCCTGCGCGAACTAAGCGAAGAGTATCCGGGAAACTCGCTCTACGCCGCGGAGTATGCAAAAGCGATGGGGCGGATCATCCCCGCGCAGATGCATCCCTGAGATTGGCCGCCAGCAAACTACACTTCGAAAAAGACATCCAGTTTCCTCCCGATGGACTAGAATCGCGCTGCTGCCGGGAGAGGCACCAGCGGTCATTTCGGGCGAGGCGGTGAAACTTGTTCCAGGAAGATCTGTTGAAGGGCCGGGCGATTTTTCTTACTGGTGGCGGCACGGGGCTCGGCCGGTCCATGGCTTTGCGGTTTGCCGGGCTTGGCGCGCGGATGTTTCTTGTGGGCCGGCGAGAAGAGCCGCTGCGCGAAACATGCGAAGAGATCCACCGTGCGGGTGGCGCGGCGGCTTTCACCACTTGCGACGTGCGTGAATATGGAGCCGTCGAGGCTGCGGCAGCAAAAGCCGAGGAACAATTCGGCGAAATCAACGCGCTCGTCAATAACGCCGCGGGAAATTTCATGGCCCGGACGGAAAAGCTCACGCCCAACGCGTTCAATGCCGTCGTGGGAATCGTGCTCAACGGGAGTTTTTACTGCACGCAGGTCTTTGGCAAGCGCTGGATTTCGCGGAAGCTGGGGGGAAACGTGCTGAACATCGTGACCACCTATGCGGCGGCAAATTGCGGCTCGGGATTCGTCGTGCCTTCGGCTTGCGCGAAGGCCGGTGTGCTGGCGATGACCACATCTTTGGCCGTGGAATGGGCCAAATATCATATCCGGCTGAATGCCATCGCGCCGGGACCCTTTCCGACCGAAGGGGCGTGGTCGCGCTTGATGCCGTCAAAGCCGTTCGAGGAACACGCCAAGGATAAGCACCCCATGAAGCGCTTCGGAAAGCACGAGGAGCTGGCAAATCTGGCGGCGTTTTTGCTGAGCGACATGGCGGAATACATCAACGGAGAATGCGTGGTGATCGACGGCGGGCAATGGCTGCGCGGCGCCGGCGAGTTCAATGATCTTCTCATGCTGCCCGAAGCTGCCTGGGAAGCCAGGGAAGCCGCCCGGGCGAAAACATCATGAAACTGGTTATTGCGGCAAGGCCCGCTTGCGGAGTTCGACGCGCAGTTTGAGGTCGCCGATGCTTTGCCCATTCGACTCGGCGTGGACGGTGACTTCTTGCGCTGCTAATTTCTTCGGGACATTCTCCGCCAGCACCGGCAAATTTACTTCCCATCGCGCCGCTGCCGCCTGTTTCGCTGCCACTGAGAATTTCCCTGTGCCGCTTTGCATCGTCCATCCTGCAGGCAGGGTTGCCGTGAGCGTGATTTCCTGTGTCTTCGCCGTTCGATTGCGGAGCCACAAGGGAATCACGAGCGTCCCGGGAGCTTGCAGCGCAATCTCCGGCGGTTCCGGATGCGGCAGATGCGTAAGTCCATGCGCGCGCCGGAACTCGGCGTAGTAACTCCACGGTCCGTCCAGCTCGACGGACAGGTCGGGCCGCGAAGGCTCGGGCAAGAATTCCGGCCGGGTGAACGGAATTGCGCCAGGCGTGATGGCCTCGAAGATGTCTCCCGTCACCCTGCCTCCAACCAGCGACTTGCCAAGGACGAAATGCTGCGCATCCGTCCATCCCCCATCGGAGGTGGCCATTTTTTCAATTTGGGCTTCATCCATCTGGGAGAGCGTGTCGAGGAAGGATTTCGCCTGCGTCTGGTGCGAGCGGAACGAATCGAGCGCCATGCGCCAGTAAGGCTGCTTTGATGATTTGGAAATGTCCTTGACGGAATACTCCGGGCCTTGGCCGCGAAAGATATCTTCCCGCTCTGCATCGGGAAAGTAATAAATCTTCTTCACCTGCCACGGCCGCAAATTTTCGAGAAACGGTTCGAGGCGCTTGGTTGGTCCCGCAACTTGTTCCGGGAACGCCGCGGGGTCACCGGCAAGACCGAACGCTTCGGTCGCCAGCACCCCGGACGCCTGGTGGTCGCCGTGATCCTCGCCAATAAACGTGCCGGGCAAGAAAGTCAAAATCACTTCGGGACGAGTCACGCGAACAAGTCGGACCAGTTGCTCGAGCGAAGGGCCGTGCCCCCAGTTTGCGAGCGACTGCAGGACATTCTGCGAAGCGGTATCCTTGCCGCCAAGAAACCAGACGTTTGTAATCCCAAGGGTTGCGAGAGCATTCCGCGCTTCAATCTCGCGGATATCGCCGAGCGCCACCGCTTGTTCCGCGCCCATCTCATTCGCGCCGCTGCTGCCGCGCGTGCCAAAGACGACAGCGATTCGCCTATGCTCGTCCAGCGCCCGCGCCAGATAAGGAGTAGCCGCACCTTCGTCGTCCGGATGCGCCACCACAAGCAAAATGTCCACCTTGAACCGCTCGTCCGGCTGCGGCAGCGTTTTGGTCTGCTGCGCTCCGCTCGCCAGCAGGGGAGCGAGGATTAAGAGTGCAAACAATGGTTGCATCACGAATCGTTTCATTCGCAGGCCTCTGTAATTTCAATGCCACCGAAGAAACGAAGAGTTTACCTTGTAGAGGAGCGGGAGCGAAACGTGCTTATGGCGCCCGACCTGCCGCGCGGCAAATTCGTGCTCTCCCAGTTTTGTCCCGTGCGTCTAAGTGAGGAAGAAACGGTTTGCCAAATTTCAGACTACTTCTCGCGGCACTCTCTTTTATCGCCAGCCCGCTTCTGGCCCAACAGGGCCAGACCCCGGGTAAGAAGCCCTCGCCTTTGCAAACTGGCGTGATCCTTCCTGGTGTCACGGCCACGAAGCAGCCGGGGCAAAGCTACGCCCTTTTTCTTCCCTCTCAATATGCGCCAGAAAAGCGCTGGCCTATTGTTTACGCATTCGATCCGGGCGCACGCGGCCGCCTGCCCGTCGAGTCGATGAAGGAAGCTGCTGAACGCTATGGCTATATTCTCGTGGGTTCAAACAATTCCCGGAACGGTTCGTGGAAGATGGCAGCCGAGGCAGCCGAAGCCATTGTCCAGGATACCCACGCGCGGTTATCCATCGACGAGCGTCGCGTCTATTTCGCGGGATTTTCTGGCGGCGCGCGCGTAGCCGCGCAGATCGCGCAAGTCTGCAAATGTGCCGCTGGCGTGCTCCTCAATGGCGCGGGATTTCATCCGTTGGCTTTCGAATCGAAAGACGCCCCCTTGGTAGTCTTCGCCGCCGTTGGTAGCTACGATTTCAACTATCCAGAGCTGGTCCGCACGGACGAAGAATTGGAAAAGCTGGGCTATCCGCATTTCTTACGGCCGTTTGAAGGGCCACATCAGTGGGCTCCAGCCGCCACCATGGGGGAAGGGCTTGCATGGTTTCGATTGCAGGCCATGAAGAGCGGCCGGGAAGGCCGGGACGATTCGTTCATTGCTTTGCTGGCCGCCAAGGAAACCGATCGTGCCCGCGCGCTCGAGCAATCCGGCGATCTCTACGCCGCCTGGAAAGCATATCGTCAAGCCGCGCAGATGCTCGCGGGGCTCGCCGATAACGCTGCCCTTCGTGCGCGAGCTGATGCGCTCGAAAAGGACAAGGCTGTTCGCGACGGCGCGAAGCGGGAAAAACAGGACTTCGCGGAGCAAGAAGATCTGAGTCGGGAAATTTCTGCCGGGCTTTTCGAATTGCGGCAAAACCCGCCCAACCGTGCGGACATTCATGACACAGTGGAAAAACAACTCGCGGCCCTCCACAGCCGTGCCGAACACGAGAAGCACGAGGAAAAGTTGTGCGTTATAAAACGGGCTGTTGCAGGTTTGCTGGTTGAGGTCATGGAAATGGGAAATGCGCGTCTAGATCAGAAAGATGCGCCTCACGCGAAAGAGTATTTTGAGCTGGCCAGCGTTGCCGATCCCGATTCCATGTGGGCCCTCGGCAATCTGGCAGTGGCCAGAGCGCTGGATGGGGACCGTAAAGGTACGATGGACGTGCTCCGCCGCGCAAAATCCAAAACCAAAGACCCCGGCCGCTTCGCGGAATGGCTGAACGAAGAGCCGGCGTTTAGGAAGCTCCGCAGCACGCCCGAATTCGGCGCCCTCCTCGATACCGGGCGGCAACGCTGATAGTTTCACCGTGTTCCAAACGTAGGAGTAGGCAGGAGCTCGCCAATGCGTTCCATTACCAGTGCGCGTCTCACTGTTCTTGCTGGCATCCTCGTCGTTCTCCTCTCCACAGTTTCAAGGAGCTCTGTGTCGCTTTGGGCAGCGGACGATCCTCTCGACGCAGCTCTGGAAACCGCCCGGAAGTCCCACGACGAGACGCAATTGCAGTCCCTGAAGACGCAGCTCGAACATAAAATCGCTCAGAACGCCAAAGATGCGAGCAGCTATTTTGCTTTAGCGAGGGTGCATGAATATCTGCTGGACGTCTGCGAGATGCGCAAAGACAAGAAGGCCGCCGCCGCGGCGGTGGACAAAGCCATCGAAGCTGTACAACGTTCGATTCAGTTAAATGACAAATCGGCCGACGCCCACAGCTTGCTCGCCGATTTGTATGGCAGAAAGATTTCACTTGGCAACGCCATGTTCGCGGGTCCGAAGTTCGGCCCCAAAGTCAAAGAGGAAAACGCAAAAGCTATGGCTCTGGACGACAAAAACCCCCGCGTCTGGGCCAGCCAGGGCCGCCAATACCTGATGACGCCCAAGATGTTTGGCGGAGACGTCGCCAAAGCGCTCGAGAGTTTCCAAAAATCGCTGGCCATCGATCCCTTGCAGGACGAAGCCTGGGTGTGGCTCGCAAAGGCATTCCAGAAACAGGGCAACAAGGCCAAGGCACTCGAGGCCGTCCAGCGGTCGCTTCAATTGAATCCAGAAAGTCCCTTCGCCAAAGCAACTGCGTCCGAGCTGCAACGCTAGGTTGTCTTGCCGCGCCTTGACCGGACTGTGAGCCGCCGATAAGCTTGATGTTTCTCTTTTCGGGTGGCCGCGTACATGGAGCAAATTCACGTCACATTGCCGGACGGCAGTGTTAAGGATGTCCCCAAGGGCACTACGCCCGCCGAGATTGCGCGGAGCATTTCGCCGCGCCTCGCCGACGCCGCGCTGGTCGCGCGCGTGGCTGCTCCCAACGACGGCGAAGGCGAGCTGATCGACCTGCGCCGTCCGCTCGAGCAAGACGTCAAGCTGCGCATTCTCACGGAAAAAGACCCCGACGCGCTTTTTGTTTTTCGGCATTCCGCCGCGCATCTGCTCGCCGCCGCTGTGATGGAGCTCTATCCCAACGTGAAGCTCGGCATCGGTCCGCCAATCGACACCGGTTTTTTCTACGAATTCTTGCGCGATGAGCCGTTCACACAGGAAGACCTCGCGAAAATCGAAAAGAAAATGCACGAGCTTGCCGCGCAGGATCTGCCGAACGAGCGCAAGCTCATGCCCAAGCCGGAAGCGCTGGCTCTCTACAAGAAAACAAATCAAATTTTTAAGTGCGAGCTCGTCGAAGAAAAAGCCAGTGAACCGATGGTTTCCTTCTACACCACCGGAAAATTCATCGACTTCTGCCGCGGCCCGCACATTCCGTCGACCAAGCGCATTCAGGCATTCAAATTGATGAGCGTCGCCGGCGCGTACTGGAAAGGCCAGGAAGGCAATCCGCAGCTTCAACGCATTTACGCCATCGCGTTCTTCACCCAGAAAGAACTCGAAGAACATCTGCACCGTCTGGAAGAAGCCAAGCGCCGCGATCACCGCAAGCTGGGCACGGAACTCGACCTCTTCAGCATCCAAGAAGAAGCGGGCCCCGGCCTCATCTTCTGGCACCCCAAAGGCGGCCTCATTCGCAAGATTGTCGAAGACTGGCTGCGCGACGCATTGCTGAAGCGCGGCTACGACCTCGTTTACACGCCGCACATCATGCGCCTCGATCTCTGGAAGACCAGCGGGCACACCGGTTTTTACAAGGACAGCATGTTCGGTCCCGTGGAGGTCGAAAAAGCCGATTATCAGCTCAAGCCCATGAATTGCCCCGGCCACATTTTGATTTACAAGGCCAAGCTCCACAGTTACCGCGACCTTCCCGTGCGGCTCGCCGAGCTCGGCACCGTCTACCGCTACGAACGCAGCGGCGTCCTCCACGGCTTGCTCCGAGTGCGCGGCTTCACGCAGGACGATGCGCACATTTTCTGTACGCCCGATCAAATCGAATCAGAAGTCGAAGCCTGTGTCGATTTCGCCTTCGCCGTCATGAAAAACTTCGGCTTCGACAAGTTCGAAGTCGAACTCTCCGATTGGGATTCTTCTCATCCGGAAAACTATGCCGGCAAGCCTGAGGATTGGCTTCGCGCCTCCGCGGCTCTCGCGGAAACTATGAAGCGCATGAACATTCCCTACAAGACCATCTCGGGCGAAGCCGCGTTCTACGGCCCGAAGATCGACATCAAATTAATTGACGCCATCGGCCGCCCCTGGCAGCTCACCACCGTGCAGTTTGATTTTAATTTGCCCGCCCGCTTCGGCCTGCAGTACGTTGCCGAAGATGGCGCGAAGCATCAGCCGCTCATGGTCCATCGCGCGCTGCTCGGCTCCGTCGAGCGCTTCTTCGGCATTTTGATCGAGCACTATGCCGGCGCGTTCCCGCTGTGGCTCGCGCCCGTGCAGGTCGAAGTCTGCCCGGTCAGCGAAAAAGTGGCCGACTACGCCAAGCATGTGACGGAAACGTTGAAGCGCCACAACCTGCGTGTCCATCTCGACGATCGTAATGAAAAACTGCCCGCAAAAATCCGCGACGCGCAGATGCAGAAAATCCCTTACATGCTTGTGGTTGGCGCGAAGGAAGCCGAAGCCGGCACCGTCTCCGTCCGCCATCGCAGCAAAGGCGACCTCGGCCCCAAGCCTCTCACCGAAGCCGTCGAATCGCTCCAGCGCGAAGTCGAATCCCGCGCGACCAGCTAAGGACTTTCAAGGATCAATCGGAATCTCGCTTGCAATCCCCGCAAACCATCTTGAACGAAGATTTCTTCGCGCAAAGTGTGCGTTTTCTCACGGATCGCGATCCCCATCTGGCTGAGGTCCTGAAAAAATACGGGCAGCCTCCCCTCTGGGTCCGCGAGCCCGGCTTCCCCACACTCGTCTACATCATTCTCGAACAGCAAGTTTCTCTCGCTTCCGCGAAAGCCGCTTTCGATCGGCTGAAGGCCGCCGTCCGCCCGCTCACACCACGCCGCTTCTTGAAACTTACCGACGCGGAGTTGCTTCGCATCGGCTTCAGCCGCCAGAAAACTCTCTACACTCGTCTCCTCGCCGAATCGCTCTCCCGCCGGCACTTCGATCTTCGGTATCTCCACGACCTGCACGACGATTCCGCGCGCAAAATGCTCACGGCCTTCAAAGGCATCGGAAATTGGACCGCGGACATCTATCTCTTGAGCGCGCTGCGCCGACCCGATATTTGGCCGGTAGGCGATTTAGCTCTGGCCACGGCGGTCGAAGAAGTGAAGCAACTCCACAAGCGCCCTTCACCGGAACGCCTTGAAAAACTCAGCCAGCCCTGGCGTCCGTACCGTGCCGTCGCTGCCCGGATTTTCTGGCACCATTATTTGAGCAAGCGCGGCCAGCGCGCTTCGGAAATTTCGCTCTAGCCGGGGAGGGGAGCACCACTCCCGGGAGGTCAGGAATGTCGCAGCCGCTCTCACGCCGTATCTTTCTGGCGCTCACCGGCGCCGCGCTCGCCGCACCGTCCTTATCCGGGGCCGCGGACGATGCGGAAGAAGATGAGCTGCCTGCTTTGCTCGATCACATCATTCTCGGCTGCAACAACCTCGATCTGGGCATGGAGCTCGTCGAGCAAAACACCGGCGTCCGCCCAGCCATCGGCGGAGTCCATCCCGGCCGCGGCACGCGCAACGCCCTGCTTTCGCTCGGCGAGCGCCGTTACCTGGAAATCATCGCGCCGGATCCCGCGCAGCAGAAAATCGCGCACTTCCCGCAAATCCGCGAAATGAAAGATCCGCGCCTCATCGGCTGGGCCGTCCATCCGCCTGATATCGCCGCCACCGCAAAACTTCTGCGTGAGAATCAAATCGCCTTCCAGGGCCCGGCCGACGGCTCCAGGAAACGCCCTGACGGCCGCGTCCTCCATTGGAAAACCATCAATCTCGCCGACGACCGCCACGGCCTCCTCCCCTTCTTCATCGAATGGAGCCCAGACTCCGTCCATCCATCAAAGGATGCTCCCAAGAAATGCCGCCTCGACTATTTCACAGTGATGGGCGCGGAACCCGCCGAATTGTCAAAGGTCTTTCAACATATCGGCGTTGGAGCAAACGTGGAACGAAGCGACAGAGACCGGCTTCGCGCCCACATCACCGGACCGCAAGGCGAATTGCGCCTAAGTTCCTGAAGCTGCGAGTTTGCGCGGACTCGGCGGACTCTTCTGGGCCACTACTTGTCAACATTTCTTCATTCAAATCTCTCTTTTAGCTAGATGACCCTTGTGCTACTCTCCCGCCCATGGCCGAGTCAGATTTCGGCAATCCTACTCCGCAATTTGGCACCGCGGAATACGCGCCGAAACCTGGCACGGATGTCTGCAAGTCCTGCCAGCAGACAATTTCGGGGCCGTATTACCGCGTCAACGGCTCGCTCGCGTGTGCACACTGCGCCGAGCAGCTTAAGAATCAAATTCCTAAGGACCATCACGCGGTCTTCGTGCGCGGCCTGGCCTTCGGCATCGGCGGCGCAATTCTCGGACTGATTCTCTATTCCACTTTCAGCATCGTTACCGGGCTCGAGATTGGCTACGTCTCGCTCGCCGTTGGCTGGATCATTGCCAAAGCGATAATGATGGGCTCAAAAGGGATGGGGGGCCGCCGCTACCAGATCGCCGCGGCCCTGCTCACTTACGGAGCCGTCTCCATGGCCGCGGTGCCCATTTATTTTTCCCAGATCAACAAGGAAAAACCAGCGAAACCCTCACAAGCACAAACGTCGCCTTCAGGCGAACCCGCCCCCGCCCCATCCGATCAGAACTCGGCAGCATCGGGTGCCGAGGCGGCTTCTCAGCCATCTTCCGCGGGCAAACCAGGGATGAATCTTGCCAAAGCACTTGGTCTCCTTGTGTTTGTGGGTCTGGCTTCTCCGTTTCTTGAATTGCAGAATCCGTTGAACGGCGCCCTCGGCCTGCTCATTCTTTTTATTGGCATGAACATTGCCTGGCGGCTTACCGCCGGTCCCAAAATCGATATCCTTGGGCCTTTTACCGCCGGCACTTCCCCCGTGCCACAGTCCGGCACTTGACGGCCTTCGTCTGATTTATCGTGTCCACACCTTACGTCGAGCCGGTTAGAAACTGTCACAATTGCGGCGCAAGCTTACCGCTCGGCGCGCTCGCCTGCGATCAGTGCCACTCGCTTGTCCACAGTGAGGAACTCATTCGCATTTCGACGCGCGCCAAAGCTCTTGAGGAACAAGATCAGCTCCTCCAGGCTCGTGAAGAATGGCTCAAGGCCCTTTCCCTCCTTCCTCCCAGCTCTACGCAAGCCGAGTGGATTCGCGGCCAGGCTTACAAACTTGAACTCGCAGCGAAGGTTGCTCCTGCTCCGGAAGAAAAGCACAGTTGGGCTCGCAAGCTTGGTCCTCTCGCTCCCATCGCCATCATCCTGGCAAAGAGCAAGACCCTGCTCCTGGCCATCTTCAAGCTCAAGTTTCTCTTTAGCCTGTTTGCTTTCATGGGCGTTTACTGGACGCTGTTCGGGCCGGCCTTTGGCGTCGGACTTGCCGTGCTAATTCTGGTTCATGAGATGGGCCATTACATTGACATACGGCGCCGTGGCCTGCCGGCAGACATGCCCGTGTTTCTTCCCGGGCTCGGTGCCTATGTGCGATGGCAGGCCCTCGGCGTAACTCGCCAGACGCGCGCGGCCGTCAGCCTTGCAGGTCCGCTCGCTGGATTTCTTGGCGCTGCTGTTTGCGCCTTTCTCTGGCTTCAGACGGGTAATGGTCTCTGGGCCGCTCTTGCTCGCATTAGTGCGGGACTCAACATTCTGAATCTCATTCCCATTTGGGTGCTCGATGGCGGCCAGGCCGCGGCTGCGCTCAGCAAGACTGAACGCCTCGTCTTACTGGCTGCTTGCCTTTTCCTTTGGCTATTTGTGGGTGAGAGTCTATTTGTCCTGGTTGCCGCGGGCGTCGCCTATCGGCTTTTTACCAAGGACTTGCCACCGCAGCCTAGTCCTGCAATTGCCGCCTATTTCGTTGGCGTCCTAGTAGCTTTGGGCGTGCTCATCCATCAGATCCCAGGCGCAGGTCTTCTATCGCGCTGAACATCCTCGGCCTTGGCGATTTATCGCTTGCCCTATTGCCGTGACGCCAAGCCTGCGTGCTATACTTTGGAGCCCGTCCCCTGGCGCTTTTGCGCTGTGTGGGCTTGGGTGGGTGAACTCGAGGGCCTCCGGCAAAGCGGAGCTTGCAGGCGCCTTTCTTGAACTAGGGGGATATATCGCAGAACGGAATTTCCGGCAGCAGACTGATCGTGTACGCGTCAACGAGCGGATTCGGGCTCGCGAGATCCGGGTGATTGATGAAGAGGGCGGCCAGCTCGGCGTCATGCAGCCGTTTGAAGCCATCAAGCTGGCGAAGGAAAAGGGGCTCGACCTGGTAGAAATTTCGCCGACGGCCGATCCGCCGGTTTGCAAGATCACCGACTACGGCAAGTATCTCTATCAAGCCAATAAGAAGGCCCACGAGCAGCGCAAGAGCAGCCGCGGCTCGCAGTTGAAGGAAGTCAAGTTTCGGCCCGCGACCGCGGAACATGACTATCAGGTTCGCAAGAACCAGATCATCCGCTTCCTCGGCGAAGGCCACAAGGTGCGCGCGATGATTTTCCATCGCGGGCGCGAAATGGCGCATCAGGAAGTCGGCCGCGCCAAGATGAACCGCTTGCTCATGGAGATTGGCGACCAGGGGCAGATTGAGACGATGCCGCGCATGGAAGGCAACGTCCTGGTGGCTTTGCTCGCCCCGAAAAAAGGCGTCAGCGTCGCCAAGCCGGCGGGCCACTCGGCATCCAGCGCCCAGCAGCAGCAGTGATGGTTATGTAGGGTCGGACTTCCATCCGACTTCTTCGGTATCACCGAATCTCTGGAGAAAGAATCAGGCCATGCCAAGAAACAGATCGAAACCAAAATTGAAACTGAAGACGCATCGCGGAGCCCGGAAGCGCTTCAAGATCACCGCCAACGGCAAAATCAAGCGCGGTCATTCCGGCAAACGCCACTTGATGGGCACCAAAGCGCCCGGCCGCATGCGCAAGCTGAAGAAGTTGACGCTGGTGAACAAGGCCGATGTGGCTAGCGTCCGGCAGATGCTTCCCTACGGCTAAAGGCTTTCTTTAAAAGTTGGGCGCCGCAGCAAGCGTCCGCTGAAGAAAATGCGGAACGAAAGTTCCGCAACATCGTGCCAGGCAGCGCTTCACGGGTGCCTGCCGGCCGATAAGCGGCAGGTAGGGTCGAACTTCCGTTCGGCCTTCTTCGCTCGCCGCAAGGCGAACGCTCGAAACGTACTATCCCGGAAACAAACCCGTTGCGCAAGGCGTGTAGTCTCGCGTCCGCGCAACCAGTTTTGTTTCCCATAAAAAAGGAGAAACCCCATGGCTCGCGTAAAACGCGGCACTAAGCGCCGTGCACGGCGCAAGAAGTACCTCAAGCGGACAAAAGGCTTTTTTCTCACCAAGAGCAAGCTCTACCAGTCCGCGCAGGAAGCAGCCAATCGCGCCGATCGCTACGCCAAGCGCGACCGCCGCGTCAAAAAGCGCGAGTATCGCAAGCTTTGGATTCAGCGCCTCGGCGCAGCCGCTCGCAACAACGGCCTGACCTACGGCCAGTTGATCCACGGATTGAAAGTCGCTGGTGTCACGCTCGACCGCAAAGTCCTCGCGGACATCGCGGTCAAAGACGCTGCGGCATTCACGTCGCTCGTGGCCACCGCCAAAGCCGCCGCCCCGCCGCCAGCCAAGGCCAAAAGGGCGTAGCGCTGTAGCTCACCGCTTTCGGGGTGAGGCTTTTGATTTCCGTCATTCGGAGCCCGGCGTGGGGGAATCCCGGCTATCATCGCGTCTTGGCTATTCACGACGCGTGATATGTTCTTCTGAAGGGCATGCTGCATGGTGCCCTGCGATGTTCGCCTTCAAACGCGATGACCGCACACGACAACAAAACAGGATTGCCCCTTGTCCATTTGGGCATCACACGGCCCGAGGAACTTTCCGCGCTCTTTGCTGACCTTCGTGGACGCTTCGATGCTGATTGTGCTTGCGCGCTTGACGAGCCTTCCTGGAAGGAATTCCGCGATACCTGGCTCGGCCGGAAGTCCGGTGTTCTTACGCAAATCACCGACAACTGGCTCAAGCCTGCTACAGCCGAGTTGAAACGCGCGGTCGGTCAGCAACTCAACGAACTGCGCGCGCATGTGGAAACTCAAATCGAGGCCCGCCGTGTCGCAATCGAAGCAGGCGTGGAAGAAACCGCGCCCGCTCGCGACCGCGTGGATCTTTCTCTCCCCGGCGTCATTCGCCCCGTTGGCTCGCATCATCTGATCCGCCAGGTCTTCCAGGAGATCGAAGACATTTTTTTCTCCATCGGCTTCTCAGTCGTCGAAGGCCCCGAAATCGAAACGCCTTACTACAACTTCGAAGCGCTCAACATTCCCGAATTCCATCCTGTGCGCGACGACATGGACACGTTCTATCTGGAATTGCCGAAAGGTGCTCCGACGCCGCTTCTTCTGCGCACGCACACTTCGCCCATGCAGATTCGCACCATGGAGAAGCAGAAACCGCCCGTGCGCGTCATCGTTCCCGGCAAGGTCTATCGCCGCGATAATCCGGACGCCACGCATTCCTTCGCCTTTCACCAAATCGAAGGCCTCGCCGTGGACACGGACATTACCTTCTGCGATTTTACCGGGACCATCGAGTATTTCGTAAAACAGTTTTTTGGCCCCAGCGTCAAAACGCGCTTCCGACCAAGCTATTTCCCGTTCACTGAGCCGTCCGTCGAGTTCGACGTCTCCTGCCCATTTTGCGGCGGAACAGGTACGGCCGGCGGCGGCGGAACGTGCTCGAAATGCAAAGGCGCTGCGTGGATCGAACTCTTCGGGGCGGGCATGGTCGATCCCGCCGTCTACGGCTTCGTGAATTACGACGCGAAAAAAGTCAGCGGCTTTGCCTTCGGCATCGGCATCGATCGTCTCGCGATGCTGAAGTACGGCATCGACGATATTCAGGTTTTTTTTCAGAACGACGTGCGCTTCCTCCGGCAATTCCCATAGGAAGCATGTGTAGGCGCCGGGCTTTAGCCCGGCCCGCCAAATACGAGACTCGTGTTTGGTTCCCAGAGTCGCAGGTAGGAACAGGATCATGAAGGTTGTTTACAACTGGCTAAGAGATTTCGTTGAGGTGACGGCGCCCCCGCAGGAGCTGGCCTCGCGTCTCGCCCTTTCCGGCACGAACATCGCCGGAATCGAAAAGGGCCCGCACGGCGCGGTGCTGGACGCGGAAGTCAGTTCCAATCGCCCCGACTGTCTCGGCCATCTGGGAATCGCGCGCGAAGTCGGCGCGATTTACAAACTCCCGCTGAAATCGGTTTCGCCGAAACCGGCGGAAAGCACCTCGAAGGCCAGCGACGCCTTCAAAGTCGAAATCCAGTCGCCGGAACTCTGCGGGCGCTTCACCGCGCGCGTCATTCGAAACGTAAAAATCCAGCCTTCACCGAAATGGCTGAAAGACCGGCTCGAAGCTTCCGGCGTCGCCAGCATCAGCAATGTCGTCGATGTTTCGAATTACGTGATGCTGGAGCTAGGGCACCCGCTGCACACCTTTGACTATGACAAAGTGCGGGACCACAAAATCGTCGTTCGCCGCGCGAAGCCCGGCGAGAAAATGAAAACGCTTGACGGAATCGACCGCCAGCTCGATTCGAACATCTGCTTGATTTCCGACGGCGACGCTTCTCGCGCTGTGGGCATCGGCGGAATCATGGGCGGCGCGGAAACGGAAATTTCGTTTTCCACGAAAAATGTTCTGATCGAATGCGCCTGGTTCGAAGCGATTGCCATTCGCCGCGCCGCGCGTTTTCTGAAATTGCACACCGAAGCTTCCACGCGTTTCGGCCGCGGCGCCGACCCGGAAATGGCCGAGCTCGCTTCGCGCCGCGCCGCGGAGCTGATTTTACAGCTTGCCGGGGGCGAATTGCTGCCGGGCGTCATTGATATCTACCCCGGAAAGCGCGCGCCGAGGAAACTTCGCGTGACGCGCGCGGAAATTCTCCGCGTCATGGGTGCGGACGTCCCGGACAAAGAAGTGGAAGCCAGCCTCAGCGCCCTCGGATTCGCGCCCATTCGAATCGACCAAAATCGCGGCGCCGAAGGCTCGCTGCTCGCCGCCTGGGAATGCACGCAGCCTTCCTGGCGCGCGGACGTCGAACGCGAAATTGATCTCATCGAAGAAATCGCGCGCGTCTACGGCCTCGACAAATTTCCGCCGCGACTGCCTGCCGCGCGGCAGGGCGCTGCACGCCTCCCGCATTACCAAGCCGAAACACGTTTGCGCGAGCAGCTCATCGGCTTGGGCTACCGGGAAATCCTGACGATTCCTCACGTCGCCGAAGAGCGCGACGCGCTGTTCCGGCCCGACGGAATTTCTCCCGCGCGACTTTCGAATCCGCTTTCCGATGAAGCAAGCGTTCTGCGCTCCACTGGACTTGTGACCATGGCCGCGGCGCTCGAATGGAATCTAAATCACAGCCAGCGCAATGTTCGGCTGTTCGAAATCAGCAGCCACTACGGCCTCAAGGGAGCCCAACCCATCGAGACTCGTGTCCTGACGATTGGCGCGACGGGCGAAGCGCGGGAGAAAAATCTTTACGAGTCCGCGCGAGAATTTTCCTTCGCCGACCTCAAAGGCGATCTCGATTCGATCGGCGACGTCGCGGGTGGCTTCGCCTGGCGCGACGGCGGGCCGGAGTGGCTGCATGCGGCTCGGCGCGGTAGCCTGGCACTCAGCAAGAACGAACTCGGCGCAGCAGGCCAGCTTGCGCGACGTCTCGCAGAGAAATTCAAATTCCGCCAGGATATTTTTCTTGCCGAATTGGAGCTCGATCCGCTGTGCGCGGCCTACCGCACCGCGAAGGAAGCGCGGCGCTATGAGCCCTTGCCGCGATTCCCGGCGGTCGAGCGGGACTTCTCGCTGCTCTTACCCGATGGCACGCATTTTTCCGACGTTGTGAAAGCAATCCGATCGCTCAACATTTCCGAGATTTCGAGCATTGAGGCAGTGGATCTTTTTCGCGGAAAGAACGTTCCCGCCGGAAAATATTCGCTGCTCGTGCGCGTCACGTTTCAGAGCCGCGAAACAACGCTGACAGATGCGCAGATCAGCGATCACAGCGGCAAAATCGTTGCCGTGCTTGAAAAGCAGCTCGGCGCACAACTCCGCGCGCAATAAAACGATTCGCAAATCACACGCACGATGCCGCCTGGTTCGACCATTCCAGTTGAATCGTGTGACCACCGAGCGTCCGTGTTTTCCACGCGCAAATGTCGCCGATCTCGCCGTTGTTGTCGTCGTACCATCCCTGGCCGGGCAGCGGATCGGTGCTGGCTTCGCAAAGTTCGTGTGAGGTGGTGGAAGTGAGCGCGTCGATGACGCTAAGGCCACCGGTGCACCCGGAACATCCGGGGTAAGGCATCACGGCATAGAAAATGTTGCCGCTGGTGGCGTCGTGATAGCCGCAGAACTCCCGGCAGGAGGCACTTCCGCCCAGCACAACCTGCACGCCGGGCGGAAGGAAGAAAAAATAGAGTGAATTGGGACCAGGCGCCGGGATATTCTTGGCGGCGATTTCCTGCTGCAATAGCTGTTGAATCGCGCTGTCCTGCACGGAAGCGTTTGGAGCGGGTGAAGTGAGCGTGGCGGTGCCGGTGCGTTTGCCGTGGCCGATATTTTTTCCGGGGACGCTGTATTCCCCGAGCTGGTCCATCAGCGCGCTGGTGAGAATGTAGTCGAAGAACAAATTCAGGTTCGTGGCAATCTCGCTCTGGGCCGCTTGTTTCCATTCCGCGCCCCAAAAAACGGTGAAGACTTCGACGGCAGTGAGCAGTGGCCCCCCGCGGTAGGTAAGCTGGGGCGTGGGTGCCGCTGCGATTCGTTGCATCTCCGGGCGATGGAGTGGCACGACCCGAATCGGGTGTTCGAGCGCAGTGGCGGGTTTCTTGGAACGAGGCTTGGTGGCCATGAAGCGCTCCTGGTGCAAGCAGATGAGCTCGCAATATCCGGACCGGGGAGACCAACAGGCTGGAGTTCACACGGTAGCGGACGGCTCGAAAAATGTAAATGGGACTTCGCACAAGAGGCGTAGGCGAGCGGCAGGGATTTATTCACGGCGCGAATGTGGTATTGTGCCGATAAGGACGCGCGGAGGCTCCATGAGCGGGCCGACAAAAGTTGAGATTTTCGGGCAAGTGTACTCCATCCAAGGAGAGCTGGATGCGAAGTACGTTCAGAGACTTGCTAAATACGTCGACGAGAAAATGCAAGCGATCGCGGACGCTACGAAAACCGTGGACACCCAAAAAGTTGCGGTGCTGACGGCGCTGGCGATTGCGGATGAACTTCACAGCATGCAGCGCGAGCGCAACGATCGCGAAGAATTGCTGAGCGAGCAAGCGGAACGCTGCCTGACGCTCGTCGAGCGCGCGTTGAAACAAACGGCCTAGCTTTTCTCCGAGACATATCCATCCTATTGGCTCCATTTCGTGGGGGTGCGGTCCCAGCGGTGTTTGCGCAATTGCGCGTGGAGCGGCGCGGGCAGGGGGCCTTTGTCGCTGGCGGCGAGATTGGCTTCGACGTTACGGAGTTTCCGCATACCGGGAATGATGGTGCTGACGTCGGGATTGTTGAGGATGAAGCGCAGAGCCATTTCCGCCATGGTCATTCCGGCGGGGACGAGAGGCTTGAGGGCCTCGGAGCGAGCGACGCTGGCTTTGAGATTTTCCGGAACGAAATACGTGCTGCGCCAATCATTCGCGGGCCACTTGCTATCGAGCGTGAGCGTGCCGGTGAGGGAGCCTTCGTCGAAAGGGACGCGGGCGATGACGGCGACATTTTTTTCGCGGCAGGCGGGGAAGAGTTCGTCCTCGGGATTCTGGTCGAAAATATTGTAGATGACCTGGACGGCGTCGACGAAGCCAGCGCGCACGGCGCGAATGCCGTTGGCGGGTTCCCAGCGATTGAGGCTGAGGCCGAAGGCGCGAATTTTTCCGCTGCTGCGAAGTTTTTCGGCGGCGCGCAAGACTCGTCCGTCTTCGAGCCAGCGGTCTTCCCAGGTGTGCAGCTGGATGAGGTCGAGCGTTTCGACGCCGATATTTTTGAGGCTCTTGTCCACGTACTCGAAGATGTGATCCGGCGGATAGGAATCGTCGAGAGAATATCCCGGTCGAGCGGGCCAGCGGCGGTTCTTCGGCGGAACTTTTGTGGCGACATAAAGTTTTTTGTCGGGTCCGCCGGCGGCGGAATTATTTTTGTTGGCGCGCAGAATTTTTCCGAGAAGCTGCTCGCTGTGGCCGTCGCCGTAAGCCCAAGCGGTATCGAAAAAATTGCAGCCGAGATCCACGGCGCGCTGCAGGGCCGCGAGCGATTCGACGTCGTCGGAGCCGGTCCAGCCGGCCATACCCCACATGCCGTAACCAATTTCGCTGACGTTCCATCCGGTGCGGCCGAAGCGACGATAGTTCATAGCGAGTCGTCTCCTTGATTGGGAACCGACATTATATGGAGGGGGCATTTGGAAATGACAGGGATTAAAAGTTGCTGTGACCGGTTTTTCATCACCGTGACGGGAGGGGAGAGAACGCGCGGGTCCGAGAACCAGGGAAGGCGCTTGACGGGGCTGATGATTGGCAAACGCGCGAAAGGATAGCAAGAAAGGGGGGATTGGTTAAGTCATTTGCAGGGAATCGAGAGGATTGGGAATCGGATGGGAACGGAGGCAGGGTTAACGGTTCCGGTGGGGACAACTTGTTCATGCTGGAGCCGTCCAATGGCATTGAGCAAGATTGTTGTTGTTGAAGGGGGCCATTACCGTGATGAAAAGAAGAAACTTATTGCTGCTGGGCCTGGTGTGCATAGCGGCGGTGTTCGCCGGGCAGGCTCACGGAAACGCGGTGGAGGAGGTCAAGCGGCTGGCGGCTTTAATGGAATGGAAGCCAGGGACAGTAGCGGCTGATATTGGCGCGGGCGACGGGGAGTATACGTTTCGGGCAGTGGAACGCGTAGGCGCATCGGGAAAAGTGTATGCCACAGAGATTGATGCAAAAAAGCTTGCAGAGTTGAGGAGCGCGGTGGCGAAACGCAAGCTGGGAAACGTGAAGGTGGTAGAGAGCAAAGAAGCGGACACCAATCTGCCGACAGGCTGTTGCGACGTGATTTTTCTAAGGCGTGTGTACCATCACCTGACCAAACCGACGGAGTTCGATGCCAACCTGGTGCGGTCGTTGAAGAGCGGAGGGCGGCTGGCGATTATTGATTTTGCGCCACGAGCGGGGCTGGATCCGGTCGAAGGAGTTCCTCGGAACCGGGGAGGGCACGGCATCCCGCAAGAGATTGTGATTGAGGAACTGCGTGCGGCGGGATTGCAGGTCGAAAAAATTGTGAACGACTGGCCAGAGAATAGTTACTGCGTTTTGTTCGTGAAGAAATGAGGATGGGCCAACAGTACGTGAAGGATTTAGTCGTCGGCGCGGCGATAGGGAGGTTTTTCCTGCGGGGCCATCGCCTCAGACCGAGCGGGCTTGCCGAACGGCGGATCGTTATTGGCATTGGACGCGGCAGGGTTTGCGATGGCAGGATCTTTCGCACTGCCCGGGTCATGCAAAGCGGTGGCATGCTCCAGAACGCGGCGTGCGTATTGAGCGACGCCTTTCACGCCGGAGGCGTAGGCAGGGTTGGGAGCCTTGACGCCGCCGTTGTAAGCGCCGGTGGCTTTTTCGACGTCGCCCCCGAAATGATCGAGAAGACCGCGGAGCAGCAGGCCGGCGTAGGTGGTGAGCACCGCATCATCCACGGAATTCAGGTTTAGCTCGCGCGGAGGCCGCAGACGAGCGGGCAGCCTGGTATAGTCCCGTTTGTCCTTCAGATAAAGCTGGTGGGCGGCACGGAGCGTTTCGCGCGTGATTTGCCAAGTGCCGATGGCATAGTTGCTGACCATGACGCGCTTACGGCCACGTCGGAGAATAATGTCGTCCCGCTGGGCGCGCTTCTTCCAGACGGCATGAGCGAGATCGCCGTCAATGTCCATGTAATCGTTCTCCATGGCGCCGACACCGAGGAAATAGTCGAGCGGGAGCGCGTAGAAATCCGCGACGGCGAGAATGTTGGAGGCGAGCTGTGTGGCCTGTTCTCTTGTTAGCGGGCGGGGAGCGGCATCGCTTCGGTCGAGCACGCGGTTGTCGGTTTGCGATTTGAAGACGAGAAACCTTGCCAAGGCGGGGAGAAGTTGAAAAGAACTGAGGGATTCCAGCTTCTGCTCCGTGGGAACGCCATATGCGACGTCGAACATGTGACTTTGCTGTTGGTAGTAGGCAAAATCCTTCTCCGTCCAGGTATTCAGCTCGTAGTGGGCGATCAGGTTGCGGCCTTCGAGTCCCGCTAGGCGCGGGACGGCGGTGAGCAGATCGTTGTCGCCGACGATGAAGATCTTGTAAGAGGGTCCCTTCGGGGTATCGAAAGCCGTCAACAGAATGTCCGAAGTGTCGTTGCCGCTGCGGGCTTCCCGGCCGCGCAAGTACTCAAAATGCAGGAAGGCCTCGAGCTGGTCATTGAAGGCGGCGACTTCCGCTGAGGCTACACCGGGCGAAAACGGCACGACTAAGCGACTGCCCTGGATCCTGGGGGCGGGAAAGGCTGGGTAGCGGGGTGCATTCAAGTCCAAAGGCCAGAGGCGACCGCCGATATACCCGCAGGCCGCGCTCGCCAGCAGCACAGCGGTGAGGCGCAGAAACCCCATAACGAGTTTCTGCAAGAACCTTCTGGCGCACCTCGCTCGCGTCTCTTTTCTTCGTGGACGACGGGTGTTACTTCTGCCGTGTGGCCCCACGTCTTGACCTCCTCGAGGTACGATGCATCTAGGCTTCCGGAAGTGGCACAGCCACTAGACGACAGAAAATGAACAATTTAGAAGGTACGACGCCGGGAGATCTGGGCTGGAAACTGTGGGTGGGTGTGTTCAGGCTACCACGGCCCTGCGTATGGCCGGAAGCGGGTAAGTTGGTGAGCAAACGACTGCGTGGATGGCGGGTGATGGATGAGTCTGCTAGACTGGCGCGGTTTTGGTACACATAACCCACAAATCAAGACGGCAATTTCTGGTGGAGGCTGCTAGTTCAGCAGCGGGAGCGGCTGTTTGCATGGGAGTGTGGCCGGGGCTGTTCGCGGGATGGGGAACGGCGTTCGCTGCGGATGCGGGACCGAGTATGCGCTTTCCGGAGGCGGCGCGAGGGCGGATTGCGATTGCGTCGTATCCGTTCCGGGATTTTGTGGCGGGGCGTGAGGACAAGGCCGGCAGCGGGAAGATGGAGCTAAAGGAGTTTGCGGCGCACGTCGGGGCGAAATTCAATATCAAGAAGATTGAACCGTGGAGCGAGCATTTCCGTTCGCTGGAGAAGGGGTACCTCGAGGAGCTGCGTGCGGCGGTAGCGAAGGCGGGCGGGGCGATCGTGAACATGGCCGTGGACGGCGAGAACAGCCCGTACGCGGCGGACGGGGCGGAGCGGGAACGTGCGGTGTCGTTCAGCAAACAATGGATTGATGCGGCGGTGGCGAGCGGTTCGCCGAGCGTGCGGACGAACCTTCCGCGGGCGAAGGATGCGAAACCGGACCTGGCGCGGACGGTCGAGAGCTTGCAGCGTGTGGCGGAACACGGCGCGGCGAAGAACGTAGTGGTCAACCTCGAGAACGACAATGCTGTCAGCGAAGATCCGTTCTTTCTGGTGAAAGCGATTGAAAAGGTGAACAGCCCGTGGCTTCATGCGCTGCCGGATTTCGCGAACACGCTGGCGGCTTACGAAGAAGAGTACGCGTACCGAGGAATTGATGCGATGTTCGGCCACGCTTACAACATTTCGCATGTGAAGGAAACGGAAGTGGGCGACGGGAAGGACAAAGTGGCGCACGTGGATTTAGCGCGGACGTTTGGGATTGCGAAAAAACATGGGTATAAGGGTTATTTTTCGATGGAGTGGGACAGCCCGGGGGATCCGTATGCGGGGACGGCTGGGTTGATTGAGAAGACGCTGAAGAATTTAGGGTGAGAGGAACGGACGTCAGGGGGAAGAAACTTAACACGGAGAACGCAGAAGCAGGAGCACAGAGAGCTCGGAGAAGAGCAGCCACCAGGGGGCCCAGAGAGAGAAGCGAGAAAAGAAAGATGGCGGCGCAAAGGCTGCACAAGAGCTAAGAGCATGGGCTGAAGCCTGTGCGACCAAACCGGCTGGCCGTCATTCATAGCGGAGGGCTACGATGGGGTCGACGCGGGTGGCGCGGCGGGCGGGGATGAAGCAGGCCAGCAGGGCGACGGACGCAAGTAAGGCGGCGACGCCAGCGAAGGTGAGCGGATCGGTGGCGCTGATGCCGAAAAGAAGGCTGGCCAAGAGACGCGTGATCCCGAGCGCAGCAGCGATTCCCAAGACAAGACCGAAAAGTGTCAAGCGTGTTCCCTGACCGAGGACGAAGCGGAGGACATCGCGGCGCTGGGCTCCGAGGGCGATGCGAATGCCGAGTTCCTGCGTGCGCTGCGTGACGCTGTAGGAGATCAGGCCATAGACCCCCACGGCGGCGAGCAGCAGAGCGACGGCTGCAAAAATTCCGAGAAGAAGCATGGTGAATCGCGCGCGGGAGAGAGAATCAGCGAGAAGCTGATCCATGGTGGCGATGGAGGCCATGGGCTGTTCGCGGTCCAATTGTTGAAGCTCCGCGTGGATGGCGGAAACCACGGACAAGGGATCGCTGGCAGTGCGCACCAGAATGGTCATTCCGGAATAGACCAGCTCGGGTATGGGCCAGTAAACGGTAGGCTCCGCGGCGACGTCGAGCCCCATCTGGCGGACATCGCCGACCACCCCTATGATTTCCGATGGCTGATTCCCGGACTCCGCAAGGCTCTTCATATAGATGACGGCTTTCTGCCCCAGGGGATTAACGCCGTTCAAATATTTATCCGCGAAGGCCTGGTTGATGATGGCGACATGCTTTTCCTCCGCCATTTCCTGTTCACTGAAGAGACGTCCCGCATGCAAAGGGATGCTCATCGTGGAGAAATATTCGGGTCCGACCACGCGGACGTTCGCTACGGGAAGATCCATCAGCGCTACCTGCGGCTGGTCGAGAAGGTGGACGCCGGTGGCGGCGCCCAAACCGGTCAGGGGAGGAAAGTTTTCCATGGTGACGGAGCGGACTCCGGGAACGGCAGCGATGCGTGCAAGCAACTGCTGGAAAAACGCCATACACAGTTTGTCTTTGGCGTACTTGGACTGCGGAAGAGAGACCTTGAAGGTCAAGAGATGAGCGGTATCAAAGCCCGGATGGACGCCGACGAGGCGAACGAAGCTGCGAATCAGCAAACCGGAGCCGGCGAGAAGGACGAGCGCGAGGCTCAACTGCGCAACTACAAAGGCGCTCCTTGCGAAGCGGCGGCGTTTACCGGTGGACGAACCGCGGCCGCCTTCTCTGAGCGTTTGGGAGATCTGCGAATGCGCGGATACATAGGAAGGAAGAAAGCCGAAGAGCAAGCCCGCCAACAAGGTGGCGGCAACGGCAAAAGCCAAGAGTCGCAGATCGATCGAAACAGAGGGGAGGTCGAGAAGATTATGCGGGCTCGCGGCGAGAAGGGCATTTGTGCCAAGCACAGTGAGTGCTACGCCGATTCCCCCGCCAATTACGGCCAGCAGTAAACTTTCCATTAGCAGTTGACGCGCGATGCGCCAGCGACTTGCGCCGATGGCCGTTCGAATGGCCATCTCACGCTCGCGGCTGGCCGCGCGGGCGAGAAGCAGACTGGAGACATTGGCGCAGGCAATCAGTAGGACGAAGGCTACAGCGCCGAACAAGATCAGCAGAGCAGGACGGATTTCGCCGGAAATCTGCTGGCGCAGCGGGACTACGTTGATGCCCCAGTGTCCGTCAAAATCGGGATACTCATGTTCGAGCTGGGCGGCGATGGCGGTCATTTCGGCCTGTGCCTGGGCAGCGGTGACGCCGGGCTTCAAGCGCGCGGCCACGGTCAGGAAGCGGCCAATTTGCTTGTGATCGTGGAACGATTTAGGAAACACGAAGGGCGACCACAGCCGGGGCTTTGCGGCGGTGAGCGATCCGTCCTTGATGAACCAATTGAAATTCTGGGGCGCGACGCCGACGACGGTCTGGGGTTTTCCATTGAGAAGAATTGATTGGCCTACAATCGCCGGATCGCTAGTGAAACGATCCTTCCAAAGGCCGTAGCTGAGAATGACGACGTTGTCGTGACCAGCTTGGCCATTTTCCGGGGTGAAGCCCGGGCCAAGGAGAAGATTGACTCCGAGCACGGAAAAGAAATTCGCGGAGACGGCCTGGACGACGACTTCCTCGGGGTCGCCATTTCCGGTGAGATTGTTGCGCACGTCGGCGATGTAAGCCATGTTCGAGAAAACGGTATTGCGGCTCTGCCAATCGAGGAAATTTGGCGGAGAGACGGTGTTGTGGGGCTTGGGATGCTGCGAATTGGTTTCCCAGACCATCACCAGACTGCCCGGATGGTGATACGGGAGCGGGCGAAGGAGAACGGAGTTGATGACGGAAAAAATTGCGGTGTTCGCGCCGATGCCGAGGGCCAGGGTGAGAACAGCGACGGCGGTAAAGCCGGGGCTGCGCTGCAGCATGCGGAGCGCGTAGTGAAAATCGCGAGCGGCCACGTCCACCCAGCCGACGATGTCGGCGTTGCGAGTGTCTTCTTTGAGGAGGGCGGTGTTGCCGAAGCGTTTTTGCGCCTCGTAGCGCGCGGCTTCAGGGGACATGCCGGCGGCGAGGTTATCAGCGGCGCGCATCTCGAGGTGCGAGCGCAGCTCTTCGTCGAGGTCGTGGTCCAAGCGTTCTCTTCCTAACATGCCTCGTAGGCGAGTGATCCAGGACACGGTGCACCTTCCTTTCCTGCCGCTCAGGCGAACTTGAGAACGTGGGCGACGGCTTGCGTGAGGCGTTGCCAGTTGTGTTCTTCTGCGGCGAGCTGCTTGCGACCCGCGGCAGTCAGGCGATAGTAGCGAGCGCGCCGATTGTTTTCCGACGTGCCCCACTCCGCGCTGACCCAGCCGTCCTGTTCCATGCGGTGGAGGGCGGGGTAGAGGGAGCCTTCCTCGACGCGGAGGATGTCTTCGGAAACCTGCTGGATATGAAGAGTGATGCCGTAGCCGTGCATAGGCCCGCGAGCGAGGGTCTTGAGGACCAGGAGGGCGAGGGTGCCCTGGAGAAGGTCGTTTTTGGGCTTGAGCATAGTGTTCCTATAGATAGCTATAGGTAGAGACGGGGCGCGAACGAAAATGTTTCCAAAGAAAATGGGAGCAGGAGGGCGGGGGGAATAGGGAAAGCGGCCGGGGCGCGAGTGGCGCTTGTTGGAGAGGTGTGGAGGGCGTATGCTTTCGAGCGGATTTTGCCGGGAGGGGCGAAAATGAAAACACGTGTGAGTTTGCTGATTGCGGTGATAACGGTGTTTATGGCGGTGGGCAGTGCGTTTGCGCAGCAGGCGGCACCAGCCGCGAGTGCGCCGCCGGACTTGTCGCCGGTGGCGAATCCGGTGAGCGGGTTTGTGAAAGCGGGAGTGGCGCGATACGAGAAGAACATGGTGGCGGCGGCGGAAGCCATGCCGGCGGAGAAGTACGGCTTCAAGCCTTCGCCGGAGATGAATTCGTTCGGGCACCTGGTGATGCACATCGCGCAATCGAACAATACCTTCTGCGCGAAGATTTCCGGGCAGACGCCGCCGGAGGTGAAGATTGCGGATACGGATGCAAAGGACAAGCTGGTGACGGCGGTGAAGGATTCCTTTGCGTTTTGCACGGCGGCGCTGGCGAAGGTGGACGATTCGAAACTGGGGGAGCAATTCTTGCTGTTCGGCAACCGGCCGATCTCGCGGGGAGGGGCGCTCGTGGCGCTGGGCGGCAGTTGGACCGATCACTATGCCACGCAGGCGATTTATTTGCGTTTGAACGGGATTTTGCCGCCGACGGCGCAGCCCGCGAAGTAGCAACGAAGAAATACGACGAAGCTTTTGATCGAGCGTGCGAATCCTAGATTTCGCGGTGTGCGGCCGCTGCGCCTTCGAGCTGGCGAGCTTCGCGGCCGTGATGCAGAATCAGATGGATCAGGAACATGATAATGAGGACGCCGCCAAACGTGACAACGATGGTGGCGCCCGTCGGCAGGTCGATTTGGGCGGAGAGATAGACGCCCAGAGCGGAAACTAGCGTGCCCATGGTCCAGCCGATGGCGAGCCGCGCGCCGATGCGGTCCGCAAAGAGCATGGCACCGACGCTGGGGACGATGAGATAGCAGAAAACCAGCAGGACGCCGGCGATGGCGACCGAAGAAGTCACTACAAAACCAAACGAGGCGTAAAAGAGAAAATCCCAGAAGCGCACGTTGAGGCCGGCTCGTTCGGCTTTCGCGTGATTCATGGAGATGGCCAGGAATTTTCTGCGAAAGATGTAGTGGAAGATGCCGACGGCGCCGTAGAGAATCGCGGTTTTCTTCACCTCAGCCCAGGAGACGGCGAGGATATTGCCGACGAGCATGTCTTTCAGGTGCTCGGTTTCGCCGGTCGCCTTGCTCATCAGAAGAATCGCGGCGGCGGAGGCGACGGCGTACGCGATGCCGATAAAGGCTTCCTGGGGGATGTGGCCACGGCGGCTGCGCGCGAGCGCGAAGATCGCGGCGCCGAGGAATGTGAAGCCCAGGCTGATCCAGTAAGAGCCTCGGCCATGGGGGTCCATGCCGGCGACGATGGCGACGGTGGCGCCGAGCGCGGCGATTTGCGCGAGCGCCAGGTCCACGAAGATGACCCCGCGTTCGACTACATGGACGCCGAGATAGGCATGAATGCCGGTAAGAATCAGGCTCGCTACAAAAGCAGGAAGCAAGAATTCCAGCATCGCGATTTCATCTCCTTCGAACCGGCTTCGAACTGCTTTTTCTAAGTTCAGCGGGACGTTCGCATCAGAGAACGGTATCGAAAGCCTGCTTGAGCTTGGCCATGTCGTAGTCAAACAGCTTGAAATAGTCGGTGATCTCTTTTTCACCGCCCACCGAGGGCATGAGAACGACGACCTGACCGCCGGTTTGCCGGGCGACACTGTTGGGCGTCTTGAGATCGAAATACGGCTCCACGACGATGATTTTGACGCCATCGCGCTTCATCTGCGCGATCAATTCCACAGTGTGCTGAGGGCTGGGAGGAATGCCGGGCCGCGGCTCGACGTATCCAATGACATGCAAGCTGAAGTGTTCGGCAAAATTCGGCCAGGAGCGGTGATAGGTGACGATTTTGCGGCCGGCGTAAGGCTTCATATCGGCCAGCCACCGTTGGTCGGCCTGCTTCAGGCGCTGTTCGAACGAATCGTAGCGCTGTGCGAAATAGGCAGAGCCATTGGGACGCATTTCGCTGAGCTTGTTCTGGATGCCCTTGGCGATGCGCAAGCCGTTTTCCGGATCGAGCCAATAATGGGGATTCCCGAGCGGGTGGACGTCGCCTTCCGCGCGAGTCACCTGGCCGGTGGGGATTTCGAGGATCTTGGCAAAACGCGAGGCGTCAAGGTAGCCGGGCGCGCCGACCTGAATTTTTGGATTGGTGGACTGCGTGATGAGCGGCGGCAGCCAGCCGATCTCCAATTCGAGGCCGACGACGATGAGCAGATCGGCCCTTCGCAGCTTGAGCAGAAAACTAGGCTTGGCTTCCACGAAGTGGGGATCCTGGTAACCGCGGGCAATGGATTCGACATCCACTTTGTCGCCGCCGACTTCTTGGGCCAGCGAGGCGAGGTCCGTAGTGGCGGTCATAATTTGCAGTTTGCTTTCGGCGCGACCCGGAGAAACGGCAAGAACGAATACAAGCAGAAAGGCAGCGGCAAGCGCGCTGAAACGGCTGATACGAGTGTGCGTGGTTGTGTTTTGCATAGAGGGTCTCCAGAAAGATCTTTAGAACGGATGTGCGCCATGCGCACCCATCACGAAGAGAAATTGAAACAAGAATTCGTTGGCGTTCGAATAATTGGTAGTGACCGGATCGGCGAGATGCCCGAAGCGGTACTGGCCGCGGATCTGGCTGAACTCGCTGGGCCAGTAGGTGAGGATAGCGGAAAAGCCGGTATCCGTCAGATTTGCATTCGCTGCGTGTCCGCTGCGGTCAAAGCGGCCGCCGATGGTCCAGCGGCGGTTGGCGCGGTATTCGGCATCGGAATAGAGGCCGAAGGCATGCTCGGTCTGGAAAAAGGCAGCGGAAGAAACCTGGTCGCGGGCGCTCCAGAAAAATTCATTGCGGAATAAGAAAGAGTGATAAATGGCGCGACGCAGGGGTTTCCAACGGAGTGTGGCGTCGACGCTATAGAGATTGGTGAGAAATCTAGAAGGACCCAAAACGGTGCCGGCGCCGGCATGGTTGTGGCCGCGAGCGTAGGAAACGCCGAGATCGAGATTGGTGGATTCGCTGAGATCGCGGTAAGCACGGAGGTGGCCAACAACGCTGAGGTCCTGGCGGCGCGTAGCTTGGAACAGATCGTCGGAATCGCCGCGAAAAACCTGGGCCGTTCCTTGGAAAAACCAGTTTTTCGGCGCGGGCAAGAAACGCGACAGGGAGAAGCCGGCATCGTCGATACCGTCCTCACCGCCGACAAGATTGTTGGTCACCAGCGGCCGGTCGATAAATGACAGAGCGTGATTGTGAATGGTGTTGACCTTGCCAAACTCCGCGCGCATTTTGCCGACTTTCAGAAGAAGCCCGGCGGGAAGAGAGGTAAAGGTCACATAGGCTTCCTCGACATTTACGCCGGTTTCGCCGAAGGAAATGAAAGCGTCGGCGCGCGCGTAAGGATCGATGATGGCTTGCAGGCCGACTTCGGATTCGTGCAATTCTAGCGAGCGCGAGGGAGAAACGGTGTTGCGTCCTGCGGCACCGATGAAGTCGCCGATCAAGCTGATGTCGGGATTGAGGAGCTTGGCGTTGGACGACGCTCCTCCAAAAATCTGAGTCTGCGTGGCCTGCGGTGGAGCAGGCTGAGGCGAAGCGGGGACGGCAGCGGGCGTGGAGGAAGCCAAAATGCCAGGTGCGACATGTGCAGCCGTAAGCAGAATGGGTTCTTCGGAGCGCGGTTCAACCGATCTCGCGTCGCGCATCGCTTTCAGCTCGCCTCGGAGCAAGGTTACTTGTTCGGCGAGCACGCGCACCTGATCCTCGAGAGTTTTCATGCGCGTTTCTTCCGACCCTGCGACTGAGGATTGCGCGGAGGGCACGTCTTTGTTGGGCTTGGGCGGGGGAGCCTGCTGTGCCGAGGCAACGGCAGAACAGAAAATAGCGGCAGCGAGTACTGTGATTCTCTTCATGGCATTACTCCTCACTCTTACAACCGATAGTTCGGGCACCTAAGGATTGTTACCGGGGCGACCGCGGGTAACTAGAGGGAGGGAGGCGCGCGCGGAGAGATGGCACGCGGAACTGCCGAAAATCCCGGGACGACTAGGGGAGCAACTTCGAGCCGATTCAGGACCGGCACAATGGCCATGCCAGGCGTCTGGGCGGCGACCACGGATCCGACGGTGGAACAAATGGGACAGAAGTGCGAGGCCGACGGGGTGACCGTTAGATCGGCACAAAAATGTAACGGTGTCGCGAGGAAGACCGTCCCGAGGAGCAGAACCAAGGCGCGAGCGCGATCTGTCCAGGCGGGCATGTACTTAGCAAGAAGGAGGTTAGGTCGGATTGGCTGCGCGGTCAAGGAGCTAGTCGTTCCCATTGGTTCCTTATTGCAACCAACTTGCCTCACCGCCCGTCCAAAGGTGCTAAGCTAAAGTGTCGCTTATGCACTCGGGGAATACGATTATCGGACGATCGACGGCGCAACGCGCGCTGGCGATACTGGCCTGCGTCGCACTGCTATACTTCGCCGCGGGCGGCAGCTTCCTTCATGAGCACGCGAAGGGGCCCGACACGGCCTGCCACGTTTGCCAGGCGTTGCACATGCCGACGCTGGCAGCGGCGCCGCTCGATCTGGTCAGCCAGCCTGAGCTTGTTACCTGGTATTCATCGCTCCCGCGGCACGCGGCCCCGAGTGACTCGTTTTCTCTGCATCGCGCCGGGCGCGCACCTCCTATCGCCAAATTCTCACCCGTGGCTTGAAGTGTATTTCCGCGCGCCGGCCTAGTTGAAAGCTGGCGTCACCGCCCGTCTTCCGGCGGCCTCTATCCACACAAAACACACAGCCCTCTAAGGGATGGAGAAAAAATGTTGAAGCATTTCAGTATCAGCGCAGTTCTTGTTTTGGGATTTGTTCTGTTACTTGCGGCTGGACCAACGAAGGCGCAGTCCTCAGGCACGGTCGAAGGAATCGTGAAGGATCCGTCAGGTGCAGCGGTGCCGAACGCAACGGTCGAAATTCACAATCCGGTCAGCCACTTTGACCGGAGCACCACGACCGACAGTGAAGGGAAATTCCGGTTCACGAGCGTGCCCTTCAATCCCTATCACCTATCTGCTACGGCATCTGGTTTCGCGCAGTACGCGCAGGATGTCGATATACGTTCGCTGGTGACCGTGAGTGTAGCGGTGACCCTAAAGGTGGCATCGGCGTCAACTTCGGTGACGGTCCAAAGCGAGGCCGCCGACCTGATCGAAAATGACCCAGTAGCACACACGGATGTGGACCGCGACCTGTTTGACAAGTTTCCGCTGGGAGGTTCCTCAACGATCAGTTCTCTGATCACCTACACCACGCCGGGCGTGGCGGCCGATTCCAACGGACTATTCCACGGGCTCGGCGAGCACCAAGAGAACTCCTTCTCAGTCGATGGTCAGCCTATTACCGATCAGCAGAACAAGATTTTCTCGAACCAGATTCCCTTCGGTGCGGTGCAATCTCTCGAGGCGGTCAACGGGATTCCACCAGCCGAGTATGGTGACAAAACCACCTTGATCATCAATGTGACGACACGCTCGGGCCTCAACCTGCGGCCGATAGGCAGCGTGTACGCTTCGTATGGCTCTTTTGGGACGGAGAATGTTGGATTCGACTATGCTGTCGGCCGCCAGCACTTCGGAAATTTCATCTCGGCGAGCGGTTTCCAATCTGGCCGCTTTCTCGATCCTCCGGAGCTCACCGTTATCCACGACAAAGGAAACACAGAGAATTTCTGGGACCGTCTCGACTTTCAACCTCGTACGGAAGACAACATCCACCTGAACCTGAACTATGCGCGCTCTTGGTTCCAACAGCCCAATCAATTCGATCAGGCGGCTGCAGGGCAGGACCAGCGAGTACTGATCAACACGTTTAATATCGCGCCTGCGTGGACGCACATATTCAACCCGTATACGCTGCTTTCCGTGAACACTTTCGTGCGCCAAGATCGCTATCACTATTTTCCGAGCTCGAACGCCTTCTCGGACTTGCCGGCGACGCTCGCACAAAACAGGCATCTCACCAACCTGGGGGTGCGCTCTGACCTCAGTTACGTTAAGGGTGCGCACAACATCAAGATAGGTGCGCAACTTCAGCATTGGTTCCTGAAGGAGCAGTTCAGTTTGGGCTTAACGGACCCAACGTTCAACGCGCCATGCCAGCTTCCCGACGGTACCCCCGATCCAAGCGCAACGCCGACAGATCCCACGCAATGCGCGGCTGCTCACCCGGGCGATACCGCGAATACTGGTTTTTTGCCTGGGCTTCTGCCTTTCGATCTGACGCGCGCAGGCACCCTTTTGAAGTTCAACGATCATACTGACGTCAAGGAAACGTCCCTGTACGTTCAGGACGCGATCAGGTTGGGGAATTGGATGTTCAATTTAGGTCTCCGTGGGGACCTCTACCGCGGGCTCAGCAGCATTTCGGCAGCGCAACCGCGCCTCGCAGTTGCTTACAACATTAAAGGAACCAACACCGTGCTGCGTGTGGGATATGCGCGTGCCATTGTGACTCCGTATAACGAGAATCTGCTTGTTTCCAGTTCGACGGGACTCGGCGGATTGGGCGGTCCGGGTGGCGGAGCAATACCCCCGCACTCAGGTAAGCGCAATCTCTTCAATGCGGGCTTCGAGCAAGCCTTCGGAAAATACCTCTTGGTGACCGCGGATTATTATTGGAAGTACACTAACCCCGACTATGACTTCAGCGTCCTATTCAGCACACCGTTAACTTTCCCCGTGCAGTGGACCAAGTCAAAGATCGATGGGGTTGCGGCCCGCGTGAGCGTGCCGAACTTCCATGGGTTTACGGCTGTTACCGTACTCGGAACCTCGCGCGACCGGTTCTATCCTCCGGGAGTGGGGGGCCTGATCTTCAACACGCCTCCCCCACCTGGTGTCTTCCGCATCGACCATGACCAGGCGTTCCAGCAAAGCACGCACCTTCAGTATCAATGGAAGAGCAACGGCCCCTGGGTCGGTTTCAACTGGCGCTACGATAGTGGCCTCGTTGCTGGCGCGGTTCCGCTTGCGCCGAGTGCGAACACACCAGTCGATCTCACCGTGCTGACGGCAGACCAGCAGTTACAAGCGGGGCTTTTCTGCGGGAACTTGTTCCCGACTCTGACCGCGCCTCTGAACAGCTGTGCGCCGTCGCAATACGGATCGACGCGAATCAACTTACCGACTCCGGGGACCGACAATCCCGACTTGAACCCGTCGCGCATCAAACCGCGACATCTGTTTGATGTGGCCATGGGCGACGACAATCTTTTCCACGGTGACCGCTACAGGTGGAGCCTGCGGTTCACGGCCATCAACCTGACGAACAAAACTGCACTCTACAACTTCCTGTCGACGTTTAGCGGGACGCACTTCGTCACGCCGCGTACTGAAACCGTGGAGCTCGGCTTCCACTTCTAAGACAGCCTAAACAAACTGGCGACCCCGCGAGGATGGATTGGCAGGACCTCGCGGGGTTTCTTATTGGTGCCTCAAACCGGGGAAGGCCCTGTGGTTACACCTGATTAAGGTGGCCTCCGTAGGGAGTTTCAAAAAGGGGCAAATGGGCGTGTTCACTGGCTGGACAAGGGTGCTGCGGATATTTGTCGGTGTACTAGAACTAGTCACGAGATAATTGGGAATTAGCTATTGGGCTGATGGAACTATGAGCTTCCCTCGACTTGCTAGTGGCAGAACTGTGCCTTCACATCCCGCGACAGCGCGGGCGGGCCGCGTCGCCTGCCGCTGGTTACTAGCAGCGGTGGCTGTTTTTGCATTGCTGCTCGCGGCTGGCCCGGTGTTGGGGCAAGAAACCCACTCTCGCGGGGAGAGTTCACCTTCAGGGTCCATTCGCGGGACGGTGACCACGCTGCAAGAGAACGCCTCGAGTGGCCTGGCGGGCGTTATTTTAAAGCTGACGCCGGGGCCCGACGGCAGCGCGCTGACCGCGGGTACGGAGGAGGCGGGGCAGTACGAATTTAACGGCCTCAAGCCGGGGACGTACACGATTTCGATCCACCAGCCGGGATTTAGACCCTATACAAAGACGGTCGCAGTGAATGCGGGGCAGACTACTGCCTTGGATATTCGGGCGGAGCTGGAGACGGTCACGGAGAAGGTGGAGGTAAGCGAAGATACCGAGGCGATAGCGACCGAGAGCGCGTCGACCCCGAGTGTGACCCTCACCCAGCGCCAACTGATTTCACTTCCGACGGCGCAGGAGAAGATCCGTGAAGTCCTGCCGGTTACTCCGGGCGTATTGAAAACACAGGATGGAAAACTGAGCTTCAAAGGCGCGGACGAGAATCAGAGCTTGTTGCTTGTGAATTCGGCGCGGACCACCGATCCGGTGACGGGAAGTTTCTCCGTGCCAGTGCCGACCGATGCCGTGCAATCCTTCGCGGTGTACAAGACACCGTATAACGCGGGCCTGGGAAGTTTTTCCGGGGGATTGACGGTAGTGGAAACCAAACCTCCCGACGACCGGTGGAACTACCGATTGAAAAGTTTCATTCCGTCCGTGCTCGGCAAGAACGGGAGCATGATCGGACTGCAGGAGGCGACCCCGGGGCTGGACTTTGTCGTACCGCTGCTGGCGCACAAACTGCTCTTTTCGGAAATTTTCCAGTACGACATGAAAAAGCGCACGGTGCGCGGCTTGCCCTGGCCCGATGACATCAGCAAAAAGCAAGGGTTCAGCTCGTTTTCGACCGTCGAGGCGATCCTCTCCAATACACACATCCTGATGCTCACGGTGAATGCGTTCCCGCTGCGGCAACGGAACGCGGACATCAATGCTCTGGTTCCGCAGCCGGCCTCGAACGACCTGAACCAAAAAGGCATAGCGGTTGGGCTGACGGATCGCTATCAGTTTGGCTCTGGCGCGATCTTCAGCACGATTGCGCAGTACATCCGGTTTGACAGCAATGCGCATGGCCAAGGGCCGGCGGACATGCTGGTTACGCCGCAAGGCTGGGGCGGGAATTTCTTCAATCAATGGTCGCGCAAAGGCAAAGAATTTCAACTGGTTTCCGCGTACCAATTCGCCGAGAAACACTGGCTCGGCCGGCACGAAGTCCACCTGGGCGTGGATTTCGATCATCGGTCGTACACAGAAATCAGCAGCTCGAATCCGGTGCAAGTCCTTCGGCAGGATGGGACGCTGGCGCAAGAGATCACTTTTCTGCCGGGGACGGCGCAGAACGCGTCGGACACGGCCGTGGCCGAATTCCTCCAGGATCACTGGGTACTGAATTCCGATTGGGCCATTGATCTGGGAGCACGATTGTCGAACGAGACCAAGGGTTGGTCCGCCGCGGTGGCTCCGCGCGCCGGGGTGGCCTTCTCTCCGGGCAAAGATGGCAAGACCGTCATTCGCACGGGCGTGGGCCTGTTCTACAACTTGCTGCCCCTTCTGGCGGGAGATTTCGCAGCGAACCCGGCTCGGGTGATCACGCCATTTGATGCCGCAGGCCTCCCGAGCGGGCCCCCGGTGACCTACACGAACGCCTACGCCGGCAGGATGAACCCGCTGACCGCAAGCGCGTTGCCGAGCCAGCCGGATACGACGCCACGTAACCTGACGTGGAACATCGGGGCGGAACGCGAGCTGCGGAAAAATATGTTTTTGCGCGTCGGTTACATCGATAGCCACACGACGTATCTCTTTGCCGTGAATCCTTTCACGGCTGCGCCGGGCGCGCCATCCTATTTGGCCCTCACGAACACGGGCTCATCGCATTATCGCGAGCTGGAAAGCACCGTGCACTTCGCCATCCATCGCAACGATGAGGTACGTGTCTCCTACATCTGGAGCCGCACACGGGGCGATTTGAACAATCTTTCTTCCGTGCTCATTCCTTTCGCGCAGCCGGTGATTCGCCCCAATGTATACGGCATCCTGCCTTACGACGTGCCCCATCGTGTGCTGACCTGGGGAATTGTTTCCTTGCCGCGGGGCTTCAAATTCAGCCCGATTGCGGACATACACACCGGCTATCCCTATTCCAATATCGACACGCTGCAAAACTATGTGGGGACGCCGAACGGGCAGCGCTTCCATTCGTTTTTCACGCTGGACGTGAAACTCTATCGCGAATTCCGCATTCCCTTTCTTGGCTCAGAAAAGGGGCATCACGTCAGGCTGGGCGTGTACTCGCTGAATGTCACAAATCACGGCAATTTCAACGCGGTGTACAACAACGTAATGGCGCCAAACTTCGGCCAGTTCGCCGGATTCCAGGACCGGCGCGAAGGGGCGGTCATCGATTTCGTGGATTGAAGCGGTTCCCGGAAGTTCTCCAGGTGTCGGCAGGACTTTCCTGGCAAAATAAATGATTCCAAAGCGGTTCCGGAGGGATTTCCGTGAAACGGAAGGCCTCCCCGGGCCACTAACTTCTATTGGGATTACGCCACTTTCCTATTCCATGCACAGCCGAGTCGCAATGGAGGCAGGTCAATGGCCACGTTTAAGGAAGTTCAAGAAGCGGAAAAACAAGAACTGCAAGGCGTGCGGGAGAGGGCCCCGGAAACGCGGCTGCCCAACAAAACGGTAGGGTTGGCTTTCTCCGGCGGAGGGATCCGCAGTGCGACGTTTCACCTCGGCGTGCTGCAAGAGTTGGCCAAATGTAAATTGCTGAAGCAGGTGGACTATCTTTCTACGGTTTCAGGCGGGGGTTATATCGGAAGCTGGTTGGCGCGTTGGATCCAACAAGAGGGCATAGAGGAAGTCGAGCGGAAACTTCCCGGAGACCGCGAGGAAGCACCGGAGGTGAATTTCCTGCGTGACTACAGCAACTTCCTGACACCCCGGAAAGGACTCTTCGGAGCGGATACCTGGGCGGCCATCGCGACCTACCTGCGAAATCTACTCCTGAATCAGGCGATTCTTGTCACTTTTCTTGGGGCCGTGCTGTTTCTGCCGTGGATTCTGGGCAGTATGTTTGCGGGCACGCCTTTATGGGGAATCTCCACTCACGGTTGGAGCATCGTCTCGGCGGTCTTCACTGTCTTTGCCGTAGCCGCGGGAACTTTCCATACAAGCACGTGCTCGGACGGGAAGCCGCCCGCTTTTACCAGGCAAATCTGGGTGCTCGTCTCGGTGGTCTTGCCCCTCTTCATCGGAGCGTTCCTGCTGACTTACGCCATTTGGGAGGATCCGACTCCGTGGACCCTAGAGCTTTCTGTGAGAATGGGTATGGTCGTGTATGGCCTGGGCCACTTTCTCGGCTGGCTGGCTTCAAGACTACTGCGGAAAGACGCGCCAGCCGATTTCCGAAATATCTTGTGGGCCGTGCCGTCAGGGGCGTTTGCCGGAATTGGGGTCCACGGTCTAGCTCTCCTCCTGGCCCACTGGGGTGGTGCCGAGCAGAGAATCGGCATATGGCAAGCGGTAACCTGGGGCCCGCCTCTAGCCGTCCTGGTCTTTCTACTTGCCGGGACGCTGCATACCGGTTTGGCCAAATTCGCACTCAGTTTCGAAATGCATGAGTGGTGGGCTCGACTAGGCGGGTGGCTGATGCTGTGGTCGTTGTTCTGGGGCGCGCTATTTGCGGTGGCGATTTTTGCGCCACGCGGTGTGGAGAAGATTGCGGATTTGCTTTGGACAAAGAGGGTGCTGATTTCCGGGTGGCTTGTTTACAGCAGTTATGGCGCCTGGCTCGGCTGGAGCAAGGATACCGGCGGAAAGAATGAGAACGAGCCGACGACGAAGAAATCCCTGATGAAGGAATTCGTGGCAAAGGCGGCGCCATTTGTGTTTGTTGCAGGATTGTTCGTACTGCTCGCCTACGGAGTTCACGAACTTGCGGTGTGGGGTATCGACCGGGGATCAGAAGGTAAAGGCTATTGGGGAATCGCCGCGCAAATTCGAAACGGCTGGCTGTGGAAAGCATTTGGCATCCTGATCGTTCTTTCGATTTTTCTTTCCTGGCGGGTGGACATCAATCGCTTCTCGATGAACCTGGTGTACCGCAATCGCATCGTGCGGTGTTACCTGGGAGCCTCTAACCCTGACCGGAAAGCACAACCATTTACGGGGTTTGATCCTGCAGACGACGTGCATCTGGAATCTTTTGCACAGCCGGACAAGGCCGACAGCAAGGGCGCTGCCGCCATCGTTCCGGGAGGGAAACCGGCGCCGCCAGTTAGACCCTACGGCGGGCCATACCCTATTCTGAATGGCACTCTAAACGTCAACCATGGCCGGAGGCTCGCTTGGCAGGAGCGTAAAGCGGAATCCTTCGTTTTCACGCCGCGTTTCTGTGGTTACGATTTCCCGGAATTTCGCTCGGCGAACGGTGAATCAAAGGGAGCAGGTCATGGCGCCTATCAGCCGACGACGGAATGGGCATTCCGGGACGGTGGAATTCCCCTGGGCTCAGCAGTGGCCATCTCCGGTGCCGCGGTCAACCCCAATAGCGGCTTCCACACGTTTCCGCCGCTGGCGTTTCTGATGACCGTGTTCAACGTGCGGCTGGGCGTATGGCTTGCCAATCCTCGATTTGGCAACGAGGAGTACTGGCTCCGCTTGCGGCGGCCACAAGGCGGGCCGGCGCTTTCTCTGCTCTATTTGCTGAAGGAATTGTTCGCAAGCGCCACGGACGAGTCCAAATACGTGAATCTCTCTGACGGTGCGCATTTTGAAAACCTTGCCTTGTATGAACTCGTGCGCAGGGAGTGCGATTTCATTATTTCGGGCGATGCCGGTGAAGATCCTGGGCCGGGCTTTGAAGATCTGGCCAACGCCATCCGCAAGTGCCGCACGGACCTGGGAGCGGAGATCGAACTGACGACCACGCCCTTCAAAATAACGGGTGCAGACGGCTACGCGACGGGCCACGCGGCGTTTGGGACCATTACCTATCCCAGTAAGAAGCTGGGGAAACTGCTGTACATCAAGTGCAGTGTCACCGAGAAAGACCCGGCGGACGTGCTGGCTTACAAGCGCACCCACGACGCCTTCCCGCACCAATCCACGGCGGACCAATGGTTCGACGAATCGCAATTTGAAAGCTACCGGATGCTGGGCCGGTGTTCGATGCGATCTGTCATCTCGCCCGTGAAAGCCCCCCGCGGCATCCCCGATCTTTTCACCTAGCCGGCGATCAACAACTTCATCCCACAGGGTGCAGCGGCGGTTGGACGTGGCTTCGGCAGGAAGGCTACAATGGAGCCGGAGCGGTACTTCGAAGCAGGTGAGGGTGCGAAAGCTGTTTGAACCAATGACGAATCTCTGAGGTGCTGCGGATAGACAGCCCGTGTGCACGGCCTGTCCCGCTGGCGGGTCTCTTCCGGCAGGAAGGAGGAAGACAC
>WNFG01000356.1_pt1 | contig 78545 bp, 72 predicted proteins | sample 5400431 | NCBI WGS metagenome assembly WNFG01 (sample SAMN13153346, study PRJNA577476) | soil metagenome | isolation source: 120 cm saprolite under Douglas fir tree site 2 hole 3 replicate 2 | place: USA:California | collected 2015-04-18
TCGACACGTCCGAGTTTCTCGTCGGCAATCAGACCGGCACCGGCCATCAAGAGAGCAACACCCGCACCGGTTGGACGCTGGGCGCCGGCTATGAGTACCTGCTCGGTTACGGCTGGTCGGTCAAGGGCGAGTATCTCTACGTCAAGTTTGACGACTACACCACGTTCACGCAACCTCCCTTCGGAGGCGCTGGCTTGAATCTCGCGCCGCGCAGCGTCAAGCTCAATGACAACATCTTCCGCGCCGGCATGAACTACAAGTTCTGGAGCGGCTGGTACTGAGCTAGCAACGAGTTCGATCACGCAGGAACCCCGGGCTCTCGCCCGGGGTTTTTGCTTTATGGTGGACCCGTTGTCAGCGGCGGAACCAGCTCCCGCGCGATTATCCCTTGGCACGTAGCAGCCGTCCGCGTTCGCGCTCCCAGCTGCGCTTCTTCTCGGTCTCGCGCTTGTCGTGCAGTTTCTTGCCGCGGGCGAGCGCAAGCTCGAGCTTGGCGCGGCCCTTGTCGTTGAAATAGAGCCTGAGCGGCACCAGCGTCATTCCCTCGCGCTCGACCGCGCCGATGAGCTTGTTGATCTGGCGGCGGTGCAGGAGGACCTTGCGCATGCGCTTGGGAGCGTGATTGAAGCGGCCGCCCTGCAGGTATTCCGGGATATTGGCGTTGACCAGCCAGATCTCGCCGCCACGCGAATCGGCATAGGCTTCCGCGATGGTCGCCTTGCCGCCGCGCAGCGATTTAACCTCCGTGCCGGTGAGCGCGAGCCCGGCCTCGAAGGTCTCGCCGATCTGGTAGTTGAAGCGCGCCTTGCGATTGTGGGCGATCACACGAACCTTGCTGTCCGATTTCGTCGCCATCCCTGCCTCCTGGCGGCAGCAAGCTGCCCCCCTGCCGGCCGCCATCGGAAGGCTCGCGCCGGCCGCGCACTCGTCGGATAGCGGACGAAGGCCGCGCTGCCAATGCGCCGCAAGTAGAAAATGCTATTCAGCAGCCCCGCTGCCGCCGCTTCCTACCTGCCGGCCGCCGGCGTGACTTCTTGGATGTGCCGCCGAATGGCCTCGTAGCATTCGCAGGCTCTCGCCTCGAGGCCGCGCTGGTCGACGATCTCGATGTGCCCGCGGTGATAGCGGATGAGGCCCGCCTGCTGCAGCATATTGGCGACGACAGTCACGGTCGTGCGGCGCACGCCGAGCATCTGCGATAAGAATTCGTGCGTGAGCTTGATGTTGTTGCTTTCGAGCCGGTCGCGGGCTTGCAGCAACCAGCGGCTCAGACGGGCCTCGACCGGATGCAGCGCGTTGCAGGCAGCGGTTTGCTGAACTTGGATCAGCAACATCTCGCCGTAGCGCACGACGATTCTACAGACGGCCTCGCTGTCCTCGGCAACCTTGCGGAAGCGCGACGCCCCAATGCGCGAGGCCGATCCGCTCACCTGAACGACGGCACGCGTGTGCGCGCGGCGCGACCCGAGACCGGCAAACGAGCCCACCGCCCCTTCATAACCGATCGTCGCGGTCTCGATGGCGTCGCCCTGCCGCATCACGGCCAGGAGCGACACGATCCCGTCATGGGGGAAATAGACCTGGTCGATGCGTTCGCCCTGCTCCTGTAGGACTGCGCCCTGCTCGAGGACGATGTCCTTGAGCTGCGGGGCGAGCAGTGCGAAGTCTTTCGCAGGAAGCGAAGCCAAAAGCAGATTGCGCCTGCCCGTACGGGAGCGATCCAGTTCCACCCTCAGCCTTTCTCATCGTCCGAGCCGAAACCGCACCAACGCACGGCGCTCCGACAACGCGCCCGACCTGCCGGCGGCATTGGTAAGCCACCCGCGCGCGGGTTGTCTGTGCGGTATCCGACAAAGATGCTGCGAAATGAGGGACTTAGATGAAATGGCCGCGCAGCATCGGTTCAATAGGCGCCGGAAAATTCATCTGGTCTGAACAACGCCTCGCTGCGCATAAGGTTCCCGGCGTGAAGGCGCGCAGCCTCGCTGCTCGAAAATTTTCGCGCGACGCATCACCTTTGCTCGCGCTTCAACAAGTCGCGGATTTCCGTGAGCAGCGTCTCCTGCTTGGTCATCGCAGGCGTCTTCGCCGCCTCCGACTGCATGATCTGGTTCATCAGCTTGACCACGAGGAACAAAACCCAAGCGATGATGATGAAATTGATGACGACGGTTAGGAAGCTTCCCCACGCCAGCACGGCGCCTTGCTTCCTGGCTTCGGCCAGCGAGGTCGCAGTCACCTTTGAGGACAGTGGCAGAAAGTAGTTGGAGAAATCGAAGCCGCCGGTAACGGCGCCGATAATGGGCGACATGATATCCCCGACCAGTGAGTTGACGATCGCGCCGAAGGCGGCGCCAATGACAACCCCGATGGCGAGATCGACGGCGTTTCCCCGCAGAGCAAATTTCTTGAATTCCTCGAGCATCTGACGCTCCCGCACTTAAAGGCAGTTTTCGGTTGCGTTGATCAAAAGGCGCCCGCGCGCATCTCGGCGATGCGGCACGCCCGGCAACAACCGCTCAATTGCGGGTCAAGACAGCCGCCCACCGCCCACGCTCGCTGGCGAGGCGTCGCGGGCGCGGCCTCAGGCCCAGCAGGCCGATGACCTAGGCGTCCATTGGGCTAGCTCTTTGGCCTAGTTGATCAGCCCGGCGTGGACCATCGCCTCGCGCACGGCGGCCTTGGTCTTCTCCGCAATCCGCACCATGGGCAGCCGGACCGTGTCCGCGCATTTTCCCAGGACCGAGAGCGCGTATTTCACCGGCGCCGGACTGGTCTCCAAGAACAAGGCGGTATGCAGCGGCATCAGCTTGTCCTGCAGCTTGAGGGCCGTCCCGTAGTCACCCTTCAGACAAGCATCCTGGAACTCGCCACACAGCAGCGGGGCCACGTTGGCGGTCACCGAGATGCAGCCGTGCCCGCCATGCGCCATGAAGCCGATCGCGCTCGCATCTTCGCCCGAAAGCTGGTTGAACCCCTCCCCCATCGCGGCGCGCTGCTGCGAGACGCGCACGACGTTTGCGGTCGCGTCCTTCACGCCCGCGATGTTGCGGAGCTCGAACAGGCGCTTCATCGTATCGACGGACATGTCGATCACCGAGCGCGCCGGGATATTGTAAATGAGGATCGGGATGCCCACGGCGTCGTTGATGGCCTTGTAGTGCTGGTAAAGCCCTTCCTGCGTGGGCTTATTGTAGTAGGGCGTCACCACCAGCACGGCGTCGGCGCCGCACTCCTCCGCATGCCGAGAGAACGCGATCGCCTCCGTCGTGGAGTTCGAGCCGGCGCCCGCGATCACGGGAACGCGACCCTTCGCCTGCGCGACGCACCATTCGACCACCCGCCCATGCTCCTCGTGCGACAACGTCGGGCTCTCGCCGGTGGTGCCGACCGGGACCAAGCCGTCGGTGCCCTCGGCAATCTGCCAATCCACCAAGCCACGAAAGGCTTTCTCGTCGAGCGTTCCGTTGGCGAAGGGGGTGACGAGCGCGGTAAACGAGCCTCGGAAGCTCGTCCTGGCGGTCATGGTGCAATCCTCTGAGTCGTTTGAGCGGCCATGCGGGCCGGCTTCGAGGTCAATCACGCGGTCCAAGCCGGAAACCCGCATCTAAGCTACACCATTGTTAACGGGAAGGCGGTTACGAAGAAAGCCCCCAATGGAGGAGCGGCGGTCCCCGCCGCCTTTTCGCCGCGGTCGGAGGTGATGGTCCGCCGGTATTGGGGTCGCGGCGGGACTATAAGGCGGACCATGTTGAGCGCTCGGACGCCCACACGATTCTTGACCGGCCTCCTGGCAAGCGGGAGCCTTGTCGTGGCGTTGACGACCTCCCCCGCAACCAGTGTGCCGCTTCCCAAGCCGCGGCCCCAGAGCACGCCCGCGAAAGCCGGCACGACACCGAGCGCGCCAGCGCCACAGGCCGCGGCTCGGCCTACCCGGTCCGCGCTTGCGCCCAGCGACTTGCCGTCCGCGGCCGACATCGCTGCCTTGAAGGAAGCGATCGCCGCCGCACGCAGGGGAAAAACGACACAAGCCGCCGACCTGCAGAAGACCATCAGCGACCCTGTCGCCCGCAAGCTGGTCGAATGGCAAATCCTGCGCAGCGACGACACCCAGAGCATCGATGTCAGCCGCTATATGGCCTTCATCACCGAAAATCCGAGCTGGCCGTCGACCGCCCTGATGCGTCGCCGCGCCGAGGCGACGCTGTGGGCGGACCGCCTCGATCCGGCTTTCGTGCGCGCCTTCTTCGCCAAGGAACGACCCGTCACCACCAAGGGAAAATTCGCGCTTGCCCGTGCGCTGCTGCTGCAGGGCGACCGCGCCGGCGCGCAAAGCTTGGTGCGGGAGGCTTGGCGCAACGACAGCTTCTCGCGCGAGCTCGAAGACCCGGCTCTCGACGTCTTCCAGGACCTGATCACATCGGCCGATCACAAGGCGCGCATGGACATGCGCCTCTACGCCGAGGACGTCGACGGGGCACTACGCTCGGCCAACCGCGCCGGCGGCTATGCTTCCGTCATCGCCAAGGCGCGCATCGCCGTGATCACGAAGGCGGCCAACGCCAAGGCGATGTTCGATGCGGTGCCGCGGGAGGCACAACGCGACACCGGTTATATGTTCAGCCGCGCCCAGTATCTGCGCCGCGCCGACGAGGCGGCGGACGCCGCCGATTGGATCCTGGCGGTGCCGGCCGACCCCGGACAGACGCTCGATACCGACCAGTGGTGGATCGAGCGCCGGCTCGTTGCCCGTAAGCTGCTCGACCTCGACGATGCCAAGACCGCCTATCGCGTCGTGCGCGACGCCGCGATCCCGCAGAAGGACAACTACCGCGCCGAGCATCAGTTCACCGCCGGCTGGATCGCGCTGCGCTTCCTCAACGATCCGACAACCGCGCTCGCTCACTTCGCCAAAGTCGCCCAGGGCAACAGCAACCCGATCGCGCTCGGGCGCGCGGGCTATTGGCAGGGGCGCGCGGCGGAAGCGCTGGGGCGAAGGGACGAAGCGCGCGCGCATTACGAGGCGGCGGCGCGCTATTCCACCGCCTACTATGGTCAGATCGCGCGCGCCCGGCTCGGGCACAAGGACATCGTCGTGCGCCCCCCGCCCGAGCCCCCGGCGGATCGGCGCGATGCGCTCGCGCGGCTCGAAGTCGTGCGCGCAATCGAGCTGCTTTACGCCATCGACGAGCGGGATCTGGTCGCCGGGGCGCTCGCCGATCTCGGCGAACGATCGATCGATACCGTCGCCCTCGCCGCCATCGGCGACGTCGCCGCCCGCCACAAGGACGCACGCGCCATGCTGCTGCTCGGCAAGGCCGCGCTCGGGCGCGGGCTTCCGCTCGATCACTATGCCTTTCCGACCGTCGGCATTCCCGAGTATCGCGCCATCGGTCCCGCGATCGAACTCGCCGTCGTCTATGCCATCGCCCGCCAGGAGAGCACCTTCAACCCGAAGACCGTTTCCAGCGCGCGTGCCATGGGCTTGATGCAGGTCACGCCCGAGGCCGGCCGGTATGTGACCAAGAAATTCGGCGCCTCCTTCGACGAAAAGCGTCTGCTCAGCGACCAGACCTACAACGTGCAGCTGGGGGCGGCCGAGCTCGGCGATCTCTACGTCGACTATCGCGGCTCGCATATTCTCACTTTCGCCGGCTACAACGCTGGCCGCGGACGCGTAAAGGAATGGATTGCGAAATATGGGGATCCCCGCGATCCGAAGGTCGATCCGATCGACTGGGTCGAGCGCATCCCGTTCTCCGAAACGCGCAATTACGTCCAACGCGTGCTGGAGAATCTCCAGGTCTACCGCGTTCGTTTCGGCGGCGGCTCGAAGCTCTTGATCGAGGCCGACTTGCATCGCGGCGCAGTGGAGGCGGCGGCGCGTTGAATGATGCGCGTGTGTGACCCGGACGGCGCCATGAGGGCGGTTACGCCCGTCTTCGCGGGCTATGGCCGCGTTCACGCGCGTCCCGCCACCCGCCTGGAGGGCGGTTACGCCCGTCTTCGCGGGCCATGGGCGCGCGTAACGCCCTCGAGGCCGGAGCCGCGATTGCGCGCACGTTGATCGGACGAGGTGCAGGGTGACGAGCGCGCTGGCATCCCGACTGCTGCAGGACGGCCTCGATATGCACCGGCGCGGCGCCGTCACCGACGCGGCGGCCCGGTATTCGCAGATTTTGAAATTCGAGCCGAAGAACGTCGATGCGCTTTGCCTTCTCGGCGTCGCGTACGGAGAGCTCGGGCGTTCCGCGGAAGCCGTCAAGTTCCTTCGTAAGGCCATCAAGGCTGCACCGAAACACGCGGCCGCTCACAACCTGCTAGGCGCGGCGCTCAAGCAGCTCGGTCGCACCGACGAGGCATTGGCGAGCTTCGACCGCGCCATCGCGCAGCAGCCGGATTTCATCGACGCCTACGTCAATCGCGCGGATTTGCTGATCGCCTTGAACAGACCGGCGGAAGCGGTCGGCACCTATGATCGTGCGCTCGCCATTCGCCCGGTTTTTTTTCAAGGCTGGTGCAACCGCGGTGTCGTACTCGAGCGGATGGGCCGCCTCGAGGAGGCGATCGCAAGCTACGACCGCGCGATCGCGTTGCGGGCGGACCTTACCGCAGCGCACGCGAACCGCGGAAATGCGTTGGCCGCGTTGGGCCGCCACGAGGCGGCCGTCGACAGTTTCGACCGCGCGCTCGTCACCAAGCCCGATTTCGCCGAAATCCATCTCAACCGCGGCAATTCGCTCGCGCGGCTGCGCCGGCACGACCAAGCACTTGCGAGCTATGACCGTGCGTTGGCGATCCGGCCGGACATGGTGGAAGCGCAATTCGGCCGCGGCATCGTGTTCAGGGAACAGACGCGTTTCGCGGAGGCGGTGAGCTGCTTCGACCGAGCGATCGCGCTCAATCGCAACGACGCCGTGCGCGGCCTATTCCATTCCCACCGCGCCGAGGCGCTCAATCTGCTCGGCCGCTTCGCGGAAGCCCTGGCTGACGTCAGCGACTGTCTGCGGCTCGCCCCCGATGACGATCAGGCGCTCTATGCGGTCTCGCTGGTCGAACTGCTCCACGGCCGCTGGCGCGAGGCATGGCCGAGGTACGAGCGGCGCGTCGCGCTCAAGGTCGGCATTCCGGAGGGCTTTTCTCCCCCCGCATGGCCGGCTTGGCGCGGCGAAAGATTGCAGCACGAATTGCTGGTGCTCAGAGGAGAACAGGGCCTTGGAGATCACCTTCTCTTCTCTTGCTTCGGCGCGCATCTCGCGAAATTGGGATATCGGGTCGCGCTGTGGACCAGGCCTGCTTTGGAGCCGTTGTTGCGGACGGTACCCGGGGTGGAACGCGTCGTGTCCGACATCGCGGCGCTCGAGCGGTCGAGCGATATCCGCTTGACTTCGATGATGAGCGTGCCCGGCATCCTGGGCACGACGCCCGACACGGTGCCCCAGAACGGGCCCTTCCTGGCGGCCGAGCCCGAGCGGGTCGACGCATGGCGAGAACGTCTCGGCGCCCATGGTTTCAAGATCGGGATTGCCTGGCAGAACGCCGGCGGCTCCCATGTGGACAAGCTCCGCTCGATCCCGCTGCATGAATTCGCCGTGCTGGGCGACATTCCGGACGTGCGCCTGATCTCGTTGCAAAAGGGACGCGGCACCGAGGAAATCGCCGCGGTCGACTTCGCCGATCGGATCGAAACGCTGGGCGAGAGCTTCGATGCGAGCGGGGGCGCGTTTCTCGACACGGCCGCCGTGATGATGAACCTCGATCTCATCGTCACCCCGTGCAACTCGATCGCCCACCTCGCTGGCGCGTTGGGCTGCCCGACATTCGTGGCACTCATGCATGTTCCGGAATGGCGGTGGCTGCTCAACCGCGACGACAGTCCCTGGTACCCTGCGACGCGGCTGTTCCGGCAATCAAACGCCGGCGATTGGCCCGGTGTGTTCGCCCGTATTGCCGACGCGGTCCGCGCGCGTGCGTCTGCGGCCAATTGAACGAAGGTTCGTCGGCTCACCGTTGCGGATCGTTCGCGTCTCGACCCTCCCGAACGAAGCGGTCGAGCTCGCGCCCGACCCGCTCGATCACGCTGTCCCAATCGCCGAGCCCGGGCTGCCTGAACAATCGCGCGGTCGGGTACCACGGGCTGCTTTCGCCCGCGAGCGCCCAGCGCCAGTCGGGTGAGAACGGCAGCAGGATCCATACCGGCCGCCCCATCGCACCCGCAAGATGCGCGACCGAGGTATCGACGCTGACGACGAGATCGACGAGAGCGATCACGGCCGCCGTATCGGCGAAATCGTCGAGCTCCGCGCCGATCTGCATCACGCGCGGTTCGCGCGCCAGCAACTCGCCGTCTTCGCCGCGCAGCTCACGTTGAATGCCGATGAACCGCGGCGATGCGGCCGACCACAGCGAAGCAAGGCGCGAGAGCGCGATCGACCGATTGCGATCGTTGATATGTTGCGCGTTTCCGGCCCAAGCGAGCGCGACCCGCGGCCGCTCGAGTGGCCCGATGCGCGCGCGCCACTTGGCGATGCGCGCGTCATCCCCCTTCAGATAAGAAGCCTCGGCTGGAATCGTCGCCGGCTCGGTCTTGAGCGCCAGCGGAAGGCTGCCCAAAGGACAATGGACGTCGAAGGGCGGAAGCGGTTCGCCGCGCGCCACCACGCTCGCGGCGCCCTCGAGCCGCCCCAGCAGCGGGGCGAGTTGCGCCTGCACCTCCAGCACCACTCTAGCCCCCGCCCGCGCCAGCAGCGGGACATAGCGCGCGAAGTGGATCGTGTCGCCCAATCCCTGCTCGGCATGCAGCAAAATCGTCTTGCGTTGCAGCGGATATTCTCCGAGCCACAGCGGACGGCCGTAGCTGCGGCCGTGCGCAGGCATGCCGGTGCGCCGCCACCTCCATTCGTATTTCTCGAAGCCGCGGCGAAAGTCGCCGATCGTCAACAGCGCAAGCGCCTGATTGAAATGCGCGTCGGCGTAATCCTTGCGAATTTCGAGCGCCCTGGAAAAGCTCGTCAGCGCCTCGGCATGGCGATTGAGCGCCTGCAGCGCGAGGCCGCGATTGTTCCAGGCTTTCACGTGGTCGGGAGCGATCGAGAGCGCGCTGTCATAAGCCGCCACCGCCTCCTCATAGCGGCCCGCGCTGAACAAGCTTATGCCACGGTTGTAGTGCGCCGCCGGATTGCCCGGGAGCAACGCCAAGGCACCGTCGAACTCGGCCAGGGCCTCCCCGTGCCGTTCGAGAGCGGCCAGCGCGAGGCCACGATTGAGGCGCGCTTGCGGATGACGGGGGATCAGCGCCAGGACCTGGTCGACGGCAGAAAGCGCGTCCTGCGCACGCCCCAGCGCGAGCAGCGCGTTGGCGCGCTGATGCAGCGCGTCCGCGTCGCCGGGCTTGAGCTCCAGCGCTTTGTCGAAACGCTCAAGCGCCTCCTGATCGCGCTTGAGCGCGTGCAGGACGATCCCGAGGTTGACCCATGCATCCGGCGCGCGGGGATTGACCTTCAGCGCCGCGGTGATGAGCCGGTGAGCCTCTCCGGCCTGTCCGCGCTGCGCCTTGATGGTGCCGAGAAGGTTGAGCGCGTCGAATTGATCGGGCAGCGCCTTGAGCACGCGGGTATAAATCTTCTCCGCCTCGCGCAGCCGTCCCTGTTGCTGCAGCGCCACGGCCTCTTGCAGGGCCTGCCCGAGATTCAGCGGCGGGCGATGCGAAACTGACGTCGGCGGGGGTCGCATGTCGGCGATGAAGGAAGCCTTCGTGCTGGAACAGGTCCAGTAGTACGATTATGCACTCGAAACGAGGCAGCCGCTCGTTCCCGTTTTCGCGGGAGTGAGTGCGGACTTTGCCACGCGCCTGATCGCGATCAATAATAATAGCGCTTTCGTTTGCCTCTGGGTGGAGGGCCTTCGGGCCCGCGGTAATACGGGTTCGGGCTGCAAAATCCGCGGTTGCCGGCAATCACCTCTGGGATGCACTGTTCGAGGGTTCGCATGCTGCAATTGTAAACGAATGAACCGCCGCCCCTATTCGTGCCTGCGCACCATGGGCCTTGGTAAGCTTGGCTGGCGCGAACGTCCGACAGCATGGCCGCCGCAACCGCCACGACGATGAGTAAAAATTGCATGGCTCGTCTCCCGCCTGATACCGATTCCTGCCGGCTGGTGCAGAGACGAATATGGCAACTAATGCTCGCTGAACGCAATTGATAAGGCCGCCGCAGCGGCGCAAGACAACCGATGTCGCACACCGCCAGCGATCGTGCCCCCGAGCGAGCCCCTGCGGCCGGCCATAGCCTGTTCGTGAGCGCGCAGGACGGCCTGAGATTGCACGTCCGCGCCCATGGCGCGCGCACGGACCGCGCCCTGCCGGTGGTCTGCCTGCCCGGTCTGGCGCGGACCACCGCCGATTTCGATCCGCTGGCGGTGGCGCTGGCGAGCGACCGCGAGCGACCGCGGCGGGTCCTTGCCCTCGACTATCGCGGTCGCGGCAAATCGGACTACGACCGCAAGCCGGCAAACTACAATCTGCAGGTCGAGCTCGCCGACGTGCTTTCCGTGCTCACGGCGCTCGGTATCGGCCGGGCGGTGTTCGTCGGCACCTCGCGCGGCGGCATCTTGACGATGCTCCTGGCGGTCGCGCGCCCGACCGCGATCGCGGGCTGCGTGCTCAACGATATCGGCCCGGTGATCGACCTTGCGGGTCTGATGCGGATCAAGGGCTATGTCGGCAAGCTGCCGGCACTGGCAAGCTTTCCCGCGGCGGCCGAGGCCCTCAAGCGGCGGTTCGGCAGCCATTTTCCCAAGTGGAGCGACGACGACTGGCTCGCGTTCGCGCGGGCGACGTTCAAGGAGGACGGCGATCGCCTCGTTGTCGATTATGATCCAAAGCTCGCGACGATCCTCGAGGCCATCGGTCCGGCGCGGCCGTTGCCCACCTTGTGGAACGAGTTTGACGTGCTCGGCGGCGTCCCGGTGATGGTCATTCGCGGCGCCAATTCCGACATTCTGTCGGCGGCAACGGTCGAGGGCATGCGCAAGCGCCGCCGCGCGCTCGAGGTGCTGGAAGTGCCCGAGGAGGGCCATGCGCCGCGGCTCGCAGGCGCCCTAACGATCGACCGCATCAGCGGCTTTATCGCGTCCTGCGATGCGACGGGACCGAGATATCGAAGCTAGATCAAGTGCGGCGGCCGCCGCACTTCATTTCATGGCAGAATCACTTTGCCACTCGCCCGGCGTTTTGCATTTTTTGGCGCGGGCGGTCGCGTCGATGACCTGGAGTTCTTCGCGCGCGTTGACGTAGTCGCCCTGGTAGGCCACCACGCTGATCGCCGAGCCGCCCGTGCTCTGCTTGGCCTTCTCCATGAGCAGCTTCAAATCCTGTTCTTTCTTTGCCCAAAGTTTGCGCTGGGGAACGAGTTGGTCGCAGGAATGCCACTCATATTTCCCGGGATCGGCGAAAACCGTAAACGGGCTTTCGATCGCTGTCCCGCATGCAGCCAAGAGTACGGGCAAGATTAATGCGACAAACGGCGCACGGCGCATGGACCAGATCTTCGGCCTCGTTCAAAATGAGCCACAGCGAAAGTTAGAACCGACCAGTAAGGCCTAAAAGCGGCCAGGACCAACGCGACGGCGAGGAACGTTCCATGAACGATCGGGGGGGGGCGCGCGTGCCGCGGCTTCGCTCTCCGCGGGAAAAACAAGGCTGACGCGCCGACGCTTTTTGATCATCCGAATGGTGTCTTGCTCCGAGCACAGCCGGGGGGCGGCCCCTCGTTAAGTTAGACGGAGAAGCGGTTGAACCTGTTTACCAATGCCAACGCCGAGTTCACCAACTGGGTGGTGAAGGCCGGCTTTCTGCGTGGGCCCTTCGTGCTCGTCGACGTCGGCGTTCAGGGCGGCGAGAGTCGATCCTGGCACCGGCTCGCCGATTACCTGGTCGTTCATGGATTCGATGCCATCGAGGAAGCCATAGATCAGCTGCGCAAACGCACCGGCCATGTGCCGAACCGGCACTACCATCGCATCGCCGCGGGCAATGCCGACGAGGAACGGGTGTTCCATTTCAATCCGGCAAATCCCACCGCCAGCTCGATGTACGCGCAGGGAACCAGTCGTTTCGACGTGCCGGCAGGCGAGCAAACCCGCTCGGTGCCGGTTCGTCGTCTCGACACGCTTTTTGCCGAAGGCCTGATTCCCCAGGCCGACTTCCTCAAGGTCGACGTCGAAGGCTTCGAAAAAGATGTGTTGCTCGGCGCCGACAATCTCCTCGCCAACGCGCTCGGTGTGGAGACCGAGACCAACTTCGGCGTCAGCGATGCTTATCCCAAGAGCCATTTCGGCACGCTTGCCGAAATCCTGTTGAAGCACCACCTGCTGGTGTTCGATCTCGCCTTCAATCGCATCCCTCGTTCCAGTTTTCGGCGCGCGCTGGAGCGCAAGGGCATCAAGACCAATGCGCAGCAGGACGGTTTCGGCAAGCCGGCGATGGTGAACGTCCTATTCTGCCGCGACCCGATCGACGAGACCGATGCTCCGAGCAACTATCATACCCCGTGCAAGCCTTTCACTCTCGATCAGCTGATCAAGATGATGATCATCTATGAGCTGCACGGGCTCAACGATATTGCCGTGGACACGGCCGAACGCTTCGCCGACCTTTTGGGTTCGCGTTTTGATGTCGAGCGGGCCATTCGACTTCTCGCAAACCCGGATTGCCGCCCGGGAGGCGCGGGGCACGAGGAGCTGCGCAAGCACATTTACGATATCGAGCATTCGACGAGTTGGCGCGTCACGGCGCCGCTGCGCGCTGCAAGGGAAATGCTGAGGCGCCTGCGCTGAGGCCTCTCTTGCGAATGCGCACGCACCGAAAGCGATGACCGATTGTTGCCTCGATTTCGCACACCTTGCGAGTTTCGGGTCGGTGTACCTTCATCCCGAAACCGATCTAGTTCGCGGTGGCAATCCCGGCCACACCTTCGGGGTTATGAATAGGTGCTGAAAGACATTTCTGCAGGATCGAGGTCATCGCTTGAACGAATTGACCCGACCACCGCTCCGCGCTTGCCAAATTGAGATGCGCGCCATCTAGCGTCGACAGGCCGTCGACGGGAGGAAAAATCGAGCTTGTCCTCAAGGAAGCCGCCAGCGCCATTGCAATTGCGCTCGAATCCAGAAACGAGTTCGGCGCGCCGGTCAAGATCACGCACTGGCGGTCCAAGCCGATCTGATCAAGCATTTTCTCCCCGAGTGTCTTGGCCATTGCGAGTTCTTCTTGGCTGATCGCCGTCTGCGCCGGGCGGGCAATCGGAACCGACTTTTCCTCGATATACGGGCCGATCCAATTCCACTCGCCGTCCTTCGCCGACCTGAATATGGAACGGTCGCTCTGCGGACAAACGGAGCCGGCCACGAAGCAGACGGCGCGGTGAACGCGCTGGAACAGCATTTTGAGCGCGAGTCTCCACAAAAATGCCGGCCGCCCCTCGAGTGCATCCCGAGCCGGTGGCGAAAGCTTGTCGCTGAAGAACGGATCGGCATTGACCACCAAAACCTTAGGCGATGCTCCCCATTTTCTTAAGACTGCCAGGGAGAACGTGCTCTCCTCGCCGTAGCCAAATCCCATGACGAAAAACCGCACGTTGATCGCGTTGAAATAGTCCCTCACCGCCTTGGTCGAAAATGCGGCCTGGAGCCTGCTATTACCCACAAAAAGGACCTCGGCCCTGCGAATGCTATCGATTGCCGAGAGCTCGAGTCCGTATAAGAGAGCTCCATGTTCGTAGTCTGCGTACTGCTGGCTGTCGCAGTAGGCGAGAAAATGGTCATTGCCATAACCCGTCGAGCGGCATTTGAGATTGTCGATCGTCATCTGGGCGACGCCACCGACGAGAATGCCGAGGGCTGCGCATAGGATGAAGAGCGCTACATACCGCCGCCAAGCGATGAGGGATGTCATGATCAGAATCGGAAATATAGAAATTCGGTCGGGCGCTGAGTGATTATGAACGATACCGCAATTCCGAAAACGATGCCGGCGGCGATGGCCCATCGCGGCGATGGAACGAACCGAATTGGTTGCCGAAATGCCGCGATTATCATCCGCGGATAGGACAAGAGCTGTTGGGTATTGGGAGCAACCAAAGCCACAGCAAGCAACACCGCTATGCATATAACAGCGGTCGTGAGTTGGCCTGCGAGAACGCTTCCCCCCGGCGCTAATCCGTGGAACCCGAACATACCCTTCCAAATTGTGAAAGTTGCGGAAAGGCCATCGGCTCGAAACGGAACCCACGCCAGTATCACGAAACCGAGCGTGAGTGCCCAGGCCGCTGGAGTGGGCAGGTTCAAACGATAGGACGCAGCCACCTTGTTCCATCCGTGATTCACGACCAATCCCAAGCCATGAATGGCGCCCCAAATCACGAAGGTCCACGCTGCGCCGTGCCACAAGCCGCCCAGCAGCATCGTGACCAAAAGATTGACGTAGCGCCGCCGCGGTCCCCTTCGATTGCCGCCGAGCGGGATGTAAAGGTAATCGCGCAGGAACCTCGACAGCGTCATGTGCCAGCGCCGCCAGAAATCGACCAGCGAAAGCGCTTTATAAGGCGAGTCGAAATTGAGCGGGAGACGCACGCCGATCATCAGCGCCAAGCCAATCGCCATGTCGGAGTAGCCGGAAAAATCGTAATACAGTTGAAGCGCGAAGCCGCAAGCCCCGATCCAGCCATCGACCAGGCCGACCGGCTGACCCGCAGCCGCCGCGTTGAAAATCGGCGTGGCATATTGCGCCACGACATCCGCGAACAACATTTTCTTGGCCAGCCCGAGGGCAAACCAGGTCAACCCGAAACCGAAATTGGAGATATCGAAGCGGAAATTTTCTTGGAGGTGGAACTGCGGCATGATCTCTTTGTGATGGTAGATCGGACCAGCAATGAGATGAGGGAAAAACGAGACGAATAGCGTATAGTGGAATGGTTCGTATTCACGCGCCTCGCCACGGTAGGCGTCGACCAGAAAAGCGATCTGCGTGAATGTGAAAAACGAGATGCCGATCGGCAGATCGATATTCGGCCTCGGCAAGGCGACGCCGGTCACCGCGTCGAAGGTCTCGACTAAAAACCCCGCGTACTTGAAATACCCGAGCAGCAACAAATCGCCGCCGACGCCGATCGCCAAAAGGGCACGATTTTGGCTTCGCAACAGCATCCGACCGATGAAAAAATTGAAGGCAATCGACGAAAGAATCAGCGGCAGGAGGCGATAGGGGTCATCGAATCCGTAAAACACGAGAGAAGCGATCACCAGCCACATTACGGCGAGCATCTGCTCCCGGAGGCTTCCCAGTAAAAAAAAGACCGACAGGACGATCGGCAAAAATACGAATATGAACTGAGCGGAGTTGAACAGCATGTCGGTTTGCTACGGGGCTGCCGCCGCCGCGCTTCGCTCGTTCTCCAACACGGGCGCGTGCCTTTTCGAGCAAGATGAGAGAATAGACATGTGCCTGATCGGATGCGATATGGCCTTTTCTCTGGTCTTATGGTTGCCACTATCTCGAGAATCCCGCTATCGTTTTTTTGCGGCGCGCATCCACCTACAATTCGCACGCGAATTGGGAAAAACTCACCCGGAACGCGGGGAAACCTTCCATGAACCCACTCGATAAATTTGAAATCTCCATTCGCCGAAAGGACGACAAGATAATCGCGGCCGTCCCGCAGCTCGGCCTTTACGCGACCGCAAGCGATATCCACGGCGCGCTCGATGCGTTGGAGCAAAAAAAAGCTGCGCTCCTGGAAGATCTGACCGCGGCCGGCGAGCTTGAAAATTTATCCCCGGTCGCTTTTGCCAATCCAGTCGCCCCCGCTACGTCACACGGTCTCGCGCGATTCACCCTGAAGGTGGGCATCGTTGTCGTTCTGATCGCGATTGCAATGGTGGTCACGACAAATCTCCTTGCGACGAAAATCGAAACCACGCGCGCGGCCTGGCAAACGACCCTTCAGGACAACACCAAAATCGGCGGCGCGCAATTTTGGTCGAAAGTTGAGAAGAGCCTCGATGACTTAGCAAACCCGAAGAGCGAAATGCCCGAAGACAAGCGACAGAAGATCTTGTCCGACATTCGCGCGATAAGAGACCGATGGTGGCCATTCATAGCCGCGGCGATGCCGGCGGACGCCAAATCGAAATGAGGGGGGCCGGGGGATGCTTCGGGAGCAGATGAAGGGTCGAGTCGCGACGGGCGGCGGCGCAGCCGGGCCCGCCCGAGCTTACGCCGCCCCGCCTGTTACTTTTCTGCCGTTTTACGCACGCTGACCTGGCGCCATGCCGGACTTAACCTATTGCGGCTCCTTCTGATTTATGTGTGCACCGCGGTATTCCAACCCAAAAAAGCGTGCAGACAAGATAACATTGGCGTAAAAATGCTTTTGCCGACCAAAAGCAAGCAGCGATGGATCACGCCAGCCAGCGCGGTATCACCTTCCGCTGTCCGCCGGAGCTCGAGACGATTCTGCCACGACCCATCCCCGCCGTTCTCGGCCTCCCGGACTGGTTCAAGGCGTTGCCGCAAAAGGCCTTCAGCGAGACCCTGCGGGACGACCTCTTCACCATGAAGAAATGTCCACCCGTTATCGACGCCATGACCTTCGGGTTCCTCATGCCGCTGGCGTGCGATCTCAAGGTCGAGAATGGCGAATTCACCTGGCAACGCGACTTGCCCGCCGGCATTGCCAAGTACTCGCGCTCGCCGATCGATTTTCACGACGGCTGCCAGGTCGCAGGCACGCCGTTCTTTGATGAGGATCGTTTCATCATCAAATTCAATAATTTCTGGACGATTGAGCTGCCGCCTGGGTATTCGCTATTGGTCACCCATCCGATCAACCGCGACGACTTGCCTTTCAGCACGCTGAGCGGCCTCGTCGATGCCGATTTATACTGCGACGTCTTCATCCATTTTCCGGCCCGCTGGCGTGATCCCGATTTCAACGGCACGCTTCCCAAGGGCACGCCGATCGCGCAGTGCATACCGATGAAACGGGACCGCTGGAGCGAGCAATTCGAAATCATCACGGGCAAGGCCGCGGATCGCTTGAACGAAATCGGCGACGCCGTGTCCACGGGACTAGGGCTTTACCGCCACCAGTTCCGAGCACCCAAGCGCTAGCGGAAGTTGCCTATGCCAAGTCCTTTGCGGCGGAGCTCGGCCGCAGCCAGAAGCGGCCGCGGCTCGAAGAGCTGACCACCTTGAGTGCGACGCCGTAGAGGTGGGGCTCGCTTCTGGTCACGGTCCGCAGGCGCCCAAGGGCTTCATCCGACCGTCCGAGCTCGAGCAGGCAGGCACCCAGTTTGAGCTGCGCCTGCGCATCCGCCGGATTGGCGGCCACGGATCGCTCCAGGTGTTCAGCAGCAAGCAAAAACTCGCCGTCGTCGAACAGGACAACGCCCATGCCGTAGTGCGCGCCCGCATGCTCCGGCGCGACCGCGAGTGCTTGGGCATAGGCGGCCTTGGCTTTGGCCCGGTCGCGTCCCGCGTGGTGAATGCCGCCGAGAAGGATCGACAATTCGGGCATTCGCGGCGCGAGCTCGAGCCCCTGTGCGATCACCGCTATCGCTTCGTCGACCCGACCCGATGAAAACAGCACAAAGCCGAGTTCGTGAAAGGCACCAGGATAGGCCGGTCGTCGCTTCGTCGCGCGCCGGAGGCGGATGAGAGCATCATCCGTGCGTCCGCTCTGTCGCAAGGCGATGGCGAGTTGCGTCTCGATGGTTGGATCCTGGCTGGCTCGTGCCGCTCGCTCGAGCGGAGCGACGGCTTGCCTTGGATGACCCTGCAACAGCAACGCGCAACCAAGCAGATGCAAGGCGGTCGGATGCTGCGGAATGCGGTCGAGGACGTTGCGGGCTAGACGCTCGGCGTCATGGGGCTGCCCCCGGTCAATGGCGGCTGACGCCCACTGCAGCTCTGCTTCGATCTCGCTTGCGCCTTGATGGGGTCCGCTCGAATTTCTACCCATCCTGACCATCCAGCCGATAGGCCACCGCAGGTGAGCGCATACTGAAATTGTCGTCTTTCGAAATTGTCGTCGCCGCGCAGTTTGTCGCAGGATGGTCAAAGCCCCGTCGCAAGTAAGGACGGGCCGACGGCATCGCAGCGCACAAAAAAAGCCCCGGCGGGTTGCCCCGCCGGGGTCGTCAGCTCAAGTCGTCACGCGAGCATCAAGGAACGATGTCGCGGTGGACGCGGACGCGCAGTCCGTAGTTGTCCTGGTTCTGGATCGTGTAGAAGGCGGTCGGCTTGGCGGTGCCGGCCAACGACGTGTAGGTCACCTGCGCCCCGGCCGATGCCGACTCCAGCTTCTGGTAGATCACATCGAAGCCCACATAGAACCACGGTGTGAAGTTGTACTGGGTGCGGGAGCCGATCTGCCACCAGTTGAAGTTGTTGTTGCATGCCCCTTGCGCCACCTGGAGCCCCGTGAACGCGATCGCACCACCGACTGCGCTCGGCTGGGCGAAGCCGGTGCCGGCGATGTTCGGCGTGGCCTGCGCGTTGCAGATCGCCAGGTTGGCGTTGTTGCCGTACTCGGTCCGCAGATACGACGCGTAGATCGACGATCGCAACTGCGGCGTCCACAGGTGGTCGTAGGCCGCGTTGATGCCCCAGGCAGTCGTCAGCTGGACCTCTCCGGTGGCGTTGCTGAACACGCCATCGCTGAAGAGGCCGTAGCCCAGGTTCTGCCCGCCGAACTGGATCGGGCTGAACGCGCCGGGATTAGTGAAGGCCGCGTAGCGGATGGCGCCTTGGGTGTAGTTGACCTGGAACTGGAAGTAGTCGCCGCCCTGCGCGTTGAGCCTGGCGCCGCCGCCGACCGCCCACCCGAGCTTGTCGGCAGGATGGCCGCAAGGCTCGTCGCCGGTCAACGTGCCAGCACCCGCGCCGAGGAAGCCAGACACGGCGTTCGTGCATGGGGCAGGGGTGAAGCCTGCATTGCCAGCGCCGAGAAGCGAGCCGGCGTTGGCCGCATAGTAGCCGGCGCTGACGTCATGCGCCGCGATCATGAGCTGGGCACTGCCCCAGGCCTGGTCCACGCGCCAGTTCTGCACGAGGTCGGGGAACCGGGTCTTCGCCCGATCATTGTCCCAAGTGTTGATGCCGAGCGAGAAATTGCCCAGGTTCGTGTTCATCACGCCCGCCTGCGGAATCGCGGTGCTGAAATTTCGCGGCTCTTCGATCGAGAACGTCGCCGAGAAGCCGTTGCCGTACTGCGCGGTGTAGGCGAACACCTTCCAGCCCGGGTCACCGGTGTCGCTGGCGTTCGGTCCGAAGAACGAGCTCGCCGGCGAGGAGTAGAAGTCGTAGAACGACTGCGCGGTACCAACCGTGAACCCGGCGAACTGGATGAAGGCCCGGTTCGCGTTGAAGTTCGTGTTGGTGTTCTGCGGGCTGTCGTAGTTGATACCGATCTGCAGGTAGCTGCGCAGGGTGCCGTACTCGGTCTGCTGCCGGCTGTCGAACCAGGCATAGGCGCGGGTCCGCATGGTCCAGTCTTGCCCGTCCTGCCGGTCCCTGGCGCCGACCGCGATACCGGCCCATGGGCCGGTCGCCATGCTCGAACCGTAGTTATAAGCGTACTCCCCACGAACATATCCGCCGACCTTGAGGCAGATATCGGTGCCGGGGATGTAGTAGAAGCCGTCGCCGTAAAGGCTGCAGATCTTCACGTATTGCACCGGCGCTGCCTTGACCGGCATGTCGGCGGCTTGCGCCCCAGCGACCGCAACGAGTCCCGCGGTCGTCCCGAGGAGAAGACTTTTCACCATCTTCATCTCAACCTCCATAGTGTTGTAGTGGGAGGGATTGATCTCCTCGGGCGCTGCTCACCCTGGAAGGTCCCCTTAGCTCCCCTCACCGTCCGTCCGTTCCGTTGCCTTCGTTGTCCCCTAGGCACCGGAATGACCGGAAGGGGCGACCTGGGGATGCCCCCCTCCGTCGCACGCCCACACTAGCTCACATGTTCCGACAGGCAACGACAAAGAGGCATTTTGAACACTCCGCAATGCAGTTTTCAGCCGGGTGTTGCTTAAACGACACTTCACTGGAGACCGCTTCCGGGCACGCACTGACGCCTTCAGAGGCGGCGATCATAAGATCTAACACATTGAAATCACGTCATAATCCTTGCTTGCTCGGCTGTGGGCATAGGCCGCGTCCCGATCGAAGGGTCGGCGTAAACGGGTATTCGAATGAAAACGGCGTGAACGCCGATTGGGTCAAGCAACACTCGCAACGCGCTGTTTTCGGCGATGATTCCCTGCACGCGCAGGCGACGAGCGAGCGCACGATTCCTGCGCGCCGGCCAGTCGCGCGCCATCACGAGCGCACGCGCCAACGCTTTTAGTTTTTCTGGATCCAGAACTGATACATGCCGGCGAACGTGTCCGGCCTTTCGGTCTCGAACGCGTGCCAGCGATCGAGATCGCGCACGAAACGCTCGCCGCCGAAAATCTCCCGATGTCGCTGCATCACCTGGGGGGCAAATTCGAAACCGATGAATTTCAAGCCGTTCTCTGCAATGAAGGACTTGATCTGCGGAATCGTCATTCGCCGCTCCTGAATGTGAAATAGCAGGTCGCGGCACTCGCTGGTGCTGAAGAAATCGCTGGCCTTGGCGACGCCGCTGAGCGGCGATTTGAGCAGGTCCTGCCGGCAGCGGCGGATATCGTCGGCGGTGGGGCGGTAGCCTTGCTCGAGAATGAAGGTGCGGGCGGCAACGATGTCACGGCGTGCGAGCTCGCTGTAGAGGCCCAAGTGCATGAAGCCGCCCGACCGCAGCAACGCCAGCAGGACGCGCCAGCCCGCTATCGGATCCGCCAGATGATGCAATACCCCGCTGACTTCGATCAGATCGAACGTTCTGTCGATCGACCCGAGCTTGAGGATGTCGGCTTGGGCGTATTCGATTCTCTGCGCCAAAGCCGCGGGCGTCTTCCTCTTGGCGTAGCAAAGGCTGCTGAGGCTGAGATCCACCGCCAGCACCCGCGCGTCGCGGTACTGGCGCGCTACCTCGATCGGGTGGCGCCCGGTGCCGCAGCCGGCCACGAGAACGTCGAGGCCGCTGCTGGAGCCGAGCGGTTGGAATGCGGCCGTCGGAAACTGAGCGCGAAGGTGCTCGTCTAAGGTGATCGACGCCGACGCCGAAGCGGCATACACCCATCGCGGATATGGGTTTTCCTCATACTGCCCCCTCACCGCTACGGACACGTCGTCGTCGATGCCGGTCAGGCGAGGAATTAAATCGCGGTATTGCCGTTCTTCCGATGGCTCGCGCACCTGCTGCGCCAACACATCGGTCAAAGCAGCGGGCCACGCTCGCTCGAGCAGCGATTGCGCATTGGGCAGCGAATGGAGCGGAAAATAGGCCGCAACCACGATCGGCCACAGCGCAGGAATGCTCGAGCCTTGCGTCAGCGCCTCGAGGAGCTTCTGCTTCAGTCGTTCCGCCTGCCCGGCCTCCTCCTGCGTGGTCGCGAACACGTATTCATTGATGAAGCACTGTTTCGCCAACGCGCAGCAAAAACCAAGGACGTTGTCGTGCACGCCGTCGCCCGCGGCGGCATCGCTCGCCATCCCAAGGACATCCAGGCGAATGGAGGTGAGTAGCCGTTCCAGGTTGACGTCGCGAATCGTGATGGATTCGAGCACTCGACGCAGCAGCGCATCGGCACAGATGGCCTCGAAACCGGCAGCTCCCGGCAAATCCCGCGCTGGCAGCCGCCGCGGCCAAGCGCTGGCGGCACGCGTCATGCCCTCCCCGAGCGCCGGGTTCACCGCGACCAACAATGCGCTGACGCTCGCAAAATCGTCGAACAGCTGCGGCATAAGAACCAGCGCGCGCTCGAAGCAAGCACTTGCGGCGTCGCGCTTACCCTGCGCGAGCAGCACGCAGCCGAGATTGTTATGGGCTTGCGCGTGGTCCGGCTTGAGCGCCAGCACCTGCTTGTAGAGCCTGACGGCCTCGTTCGGTTTTCCGTGGTGTTGGTGCCAGACGGCCTGGCTGAACAGACGGCCGGCTGCCTCCTGCGATGTTCGTCCGGTGTCGGCGCCGACGCCTTGGCCCTGCATCCGCATGGCTCGGCGCTGCTTTCTGTTCATCCGAAAGTCCCCGCTGGCGGCGATCAGTCCGTCATAGCTGCTTGTGCTTGCTCAGTCGAGGAAACGACCGATGGCATCGGATGCGCCCATGCGGGAGATGTGGGAAAAGAAAACGAACCGGGCATAGGAGCATTCGTTCCCGCACGGATGGAACGCCTCGGCATCATCCGCGGCAGCGCCGCCGCGGGCTTGAGTCGGCGTTCGGAACGAGTTCGCAGCGACGCGTTTCGGCAAATTTACTCGCCGCGCGCCGACAGAGGCGCAATCCAGGGCATAAATTTTGCATTGCATTAACTCGCCGTAAACGCACGTAACGTCAAGCAACATCTTAATTTTTTGATGTCATGGCGGTCACGCCTGCTTCAAAACATTGTGCATTGCACATGCGAGTTTTGTTTCGCAAATGTCGGCGCGTGAGAGAGATCAGCAAGGAGAAAATCATGAGAACGCTGTTCGCGACACTCATTCTCGCGATCGCAATCGCCTCCCCGGCGCTGGCGCAACGCGCCCAGTCCGCGCCGCAACAGGGCTACCAGCAAAACGGCTACTACAACGGCTACCCGCTGAGCGAGTGGTACCGCACCGACGAGTGGTAACGTTCGTTCGGCTGCTGGAATTGCGAAGGGGCGGACGCTTCGTCCGCCCCTTCGCAACGTTGCACCGCCCGTCCGCGATTGCCACAACATGCCGCCCGCAACGGCGCGCGTCGGACCGCAGCCGAGCCCTGTGAAGTTCGCGACGAGACTGAGTTTTAATTTTACCCGGAGCGGTGGGACTTCGAACGTCGGGATCGTTGCGGTCGCCCCTTTGGTCGCAGGCGCCGCACCCCGCGTGCCGACGCAGCTGTTGCCCCTAAATTCGTCAACTCAAGTTCAAACTCGCCGTGAATAGTTCGATGCGGCCACGGATCATGATGTTAAAGGGGACGGTGATCCGGTCCTCGGTTTCGTCGGCCGTGCCCTGTTCCACCGCGTGCGGAACGTGGCTGGGCCATATCAACATGCGGCCCTTCTCCGCCGGAATGATGATAAAGTCCGAGTTGAGTTCGTTCTTTGCCGTAAATCTGGGTTCAAAATTTTTCGTGAATTTGCGCGGCGAAGCGAACAGCGTCGGCCCGCAATTGATGGGCGTCTTGATATAAACGAGACCGCTTAGGAAGCAGTTCGGATGAACATGGATGTCCTGGCGATGATTTGGATGAGTGATGTTCGCCCACATGCTGGTGATGTAGTGCGAATCCCGTTTTACCGCGAAGGCGTCCAGCACCTTCCCGGTTTCCCCCATGATCACGTCAACCAGCTCTTTCATCTCGGGTAGATCGTAAAGGTCGTCCGGCGACATCCATGCGGGGCTCGCCCCTTTGGGAGATGCCCTGCCCTTCCCCGATTTCTGCAGCTCTCGAACTTTTTTTTCAACCCGATCGCACACGCTCATGTCAGGCAGCTTTCCCATAAACATCGGAGTTGGGAAAAGCATGAACATTCGCTTTTCAGTCAGTTCGGTTGCCGTGGCCGCGGGAGGAGTGGAAAGCATCGGAGTTTCGCTCTGGCCGATGGGTTGGGGGAAGCCAACCAACATGGATCACCGCGCGGGGTCGATCAACCCCCTAGGCGCAACATCACATTCAGCCGAGTGCGTGAAACTACGATATAGCCCAGCGACGCGAGCAACGAGAACAGGTCGATCGTCCAAGCGGAGCGCGCGTCCTCCAATAGAATGAGGCGGGGCCACATCGATTTCGAGGCGTCGCGGAAAAACGGCGCCAGGACCACGTCCTCTGCGCCCTCGACATCGATCTTGATGGCGTGGATCGCTTCGATTTCTCCACGCTGCAAGAGCTGCAACAAGGTTCGAGCATCGACGGTGGGAGCATCTCTCCCGGCGGATTTGACTACACGGGTGCCGCCGCGGTCGCGTCGATCGACGTCCAGTGCAACCTTGCCGGCCTTGTCCGCCAAGGCGACAGAAGCGATGGATATGGGCACGCCGGGATTGATCCGAATATTGAACGCCAGGCGTGACAGATTTTCAGGGTCCGGTTCGACCGCAAGAATGCGGGCGTTTCGAGCGGCGCGGGCTGCGACGAAGAATGAGAACAGACCGACATTGGCGCCGATATCGACAAAGACGAAAGGGGACCCGTCGGCCTTGGCCCGCTCGATCTCGGCGGCGAGTTCGGCCCGTTCCGCGGGTTCGTACATCTGCGGTGTGAATAACAGGTTCTTCTCACATCCGTTGTCGCGAGGATGAAGGCGTAGCCGTACCCCCCAGCGAATGACGTCCAACGCGCCGTCGGGATAGGCGAGCCGCATGGTGACAAGCCTGCGAAGCGCTATGGCGAGGCGTAACCCAAGCCAATTATCCGGCAAACGACTGGTCAACGCGATCACGGCGCGATCGAATGATCCAGGAACAAGGGCGCCGAAGGAGGAGGGTCCGCTTTCGGTCGATCCTGCCGTCGGTGAACTAGTCATCGCAAGCGCTTTGGTGAAATACGCTTCGTTCCTGAGAGCGCACTGTTGCGGAAAACGTCACGTTCTCGCGTCAATTTGAGCGGCAGCTGAGGCGTGCGAATAGGCTTTTGGCGGAGACGGGGGGATTCGAACCCCCGATACGGTGTGACCCGTATAACGGTTTAGCAAACCGCCGCCTTCAGCCACTCGGCCACGTCTCCACGCATTGAGATAACTAAGTTTTTTTGTTCTCGAGGGCAACCCGAATCGTCTTGCTACCGACGGGAGGAGATGGTGACGCGCCATAGGTGCGCCTGCGCGCCTTGTTCGTCCGCATCAGACTCCTTACCGTGTGCCGAGCCTTTAGAGCTTGTGTCATCCATACGGATGCTGAAGCAGAGAGTTCCCGACCCATGAACGGCACGCCCTTCAAGCTAGCGACGATTGCGAGGGTAAACACAAGCACAAAGCCTTTCGCCGCCCTCGTGTTGGGCGACGAAGCTATCGACCTCTCGGCAGTGCACACGGTCTATCGTGCCGCACGCGGCGGTTCGACCTTGAGCGCCACCGACAACATCCTCGATCTCCTCGAAGACTGGGACGCCAATTTCGCTGTGCTGCAGGAGATGGTGGCTTTCATCGAGAAAGATGGTGTCCCTGCGGGCGCTGCGGTTGCGCAAACGGGTTTGCGCGTTTTTGCACCGCTACTGCGGCCCGGCAAAATGTTCTATGCCGCGCAGAACTTTCAGGAACACGTCGACGAGATGATCCGCGCCGGCATGACGCCCGCGGGCGGGCCCAAGTTCACCGGCGAGAAGTCGACGACGGTCCCATATCTATTCTTGAAGGCGCCGAGCACGCTGTGCGGCGCTTTCGACGACATCGAGATCCCACGGGGCATGAAGAAGATCGATTGGGAGGCGGAGATCGCGCTCGCCATAGGCAAGCGCGGCAAGCGCATCAAGGCCGAGCGCGCGCTCGATCACGTGGCGGGCTTCATGACCACGAACGACGTCTCCTGCCGCGATCTGCAAATCCGCCAAGATCGGCCGGCGCTGCGTTCGGACTGGCTCGGCGGCAAGAGCCACGACAACTTTGCCCCGATGGGCCCCTATCTGGTGCCGCGCGCTTTCGTCCGCGACCACATGAATCTCGCGATCCGCCTGACGGTCAACGGCGCAGTCAAGCAGAACGGCAATACCTCGCAATTCATCTTCACCCCCGAGGAGCAGATCGAGTACGCCTCGAACATGCTCACGCTTGAGACGGGCGACGTGTTCAGCTGCGGGACCTGCGGCGGCGTCGGTCAGGGCACCAACACGTTCCTGGCATCCGGCGACCTGGTGGAGACCGAGATCGAAAGCCTGGGTAAGATGCGCAACCGCATCGTCGACGAAGCCGCGTAGACAGAGGTCCGCGCAAACGACATGCGCTAGCGTTGGCCGAGGCTCCCCACCACCACACTACCGCGCTTTCTGATTGAACAGAATTGCCCGCACGTTCGGATCTTTCATGTCGACGTGAAAGGCCGCTTCCACCTTGACGGACAGACCGCGTTTAACCGCCGGACGCCCCAGCAAAGTTTCGAGCCAGCGCCTGACGTTTGGAAAGCCGCTCATGTCGTGGCCGTGGCGCTCGGCCCGGCTCGCCCAACCGACGCAAGCGATGTCGGCGATCGAATAATTGCCGCCGAGAAATTCGCGGTCCTTAAGCCGCGTGTTCATGACGCCGTAGACTCGGTTCATCTCGTTGCTGAAGCGCTCGATGGCGTATGGCAGCTTCTCGGGCGCATAATGTCGGAAGTGGTTCGCCTCCCCGGCCTTGGGGCCGAGGTTGGCCATTTGCCAGAACAGCCATTGCTCGACCTCGACGCGGCCGCGCTCGTCCCGCGGGTAGAATTTTCCGGTCTTGCGGCCGAGATATTGCAGGATCGCGCCGGACTCGAAGATCGAGATCGGCCTGCCGTCGGGACCGTCGTGATCGACGATGGCCGGCATGCGGTTGTTGGGCGAGACCGCCAAAAACTGCGGCTTGAACTGGTCGCCCTTGGAGATGTCGACCGGGATCACAGTGTACGGGAGGGAGCACTCCTCGAGCATGATCGTGATCTTCCAGCCATTGGGCGTCGGCCAGTAGTAGAGGTCGATGGGTTTGTTTTTGCTCGCGCGGCGTGCCGGTTCGACCGATTTTGACACGCGGCGGGCCTTGCCGCCGAGGGCTTGTTTTCGGCTCGGCGTCTTGGTGATACGGGCCATGGACACGCTCCCTTTCGATGCAGAATGTGCCGTCGCTCAGGCTTCGCCTGGCAACCCGCAACGACAAGGCAGCGATCATTATATCGGCGAGGCTGTCGGATCGGACTGCGGCGTGAAGGGCCGCGCCGCCTATCGAAAATTCATGGGTGAGTGTCTCAAAAAGACACCCGCCCAAGCGGGCGGGGCAATCGCGGCCAGTCAATACAACGCGGGTAGGCGCAACCGTCCGCCCGCCCCTCCTCCACGCGGCACGCGCTTTTAAAAGTACCGAGGGCGTCGGCGAGAGGCCGGGGCTACGAGTCCGTCGGCAAATGCTTTGCCGCCGCGAGGGACGGAGCTCTTCCGTTTCCTCATCTTCACTGTCCGCTAAGCGGGGACCGTGAAGCTCGACCCCTGTCTCGCCGACGCCCCCTGTCGTCGACCGGGGCCGGCGATTTCGAAGTGCGAGCGCGACGCGCGCTCACCGCTCTTCGACTTCCGCCGGCCCGTTTGACGCAGTCATCGACGTCGTTCGAAATCGAAGACTGATGCGCGGCGCGCGGTTACTTCTTCTTCCGGCGCTTGGTCTTTTTTGCGCCCTTTTTCGCTGCCTTCGCCATCTTCCTTCGCTTCTTCGCCATGCTGCCCTCCTAGCCGTGAGTGAGTGGCGATGTCGTCCGTGCCCGCGGGGATCGCGAACACTGCATTGGGATTACTACAGCGTGATAAAAAAACCAGTGTTTTTGCAGCATCAGGCATGTTCGTGCCTGCGCCGGCAGCATGTCGTGCGACCTCAGCAGCACGCGCAAAACGCGCGACATGTTGCACAGCACGATTGCGCAACGCCGCGCACGAGATTTTTCCGAGCGCTCGGAAATGCCCATAAAATATAGCTTTTCGATGTGTTTGACTTTTTGCGCGATTGCAGAGAGTACGCTGAGCGCGTGACGCGCGTGCGATCACCAAAGCGGCCACAACGATGCGTTAAGCATACCAAGCAACTTGTGCAAAAAATTTTCTGCACAGAGGCTCTCAAACCCGCTTCCCAGCGCCGAATTTGGCAAGAATCGAGCGAATCGGCCCGGGAGTGATTCGCTGAAAACAAACCGCGGGAGACGGCGCACGCAGGACAGGCAACAGAAAATCATCGTCGCTCTTGTCCGACTTTTGCGTGCGCTGCGTGTCGTTGGTGATCAGATGCCGAGCTTCGTTTTGAGCAGCTCGTTCACCGCCTGCGGGTTGGCCTTGCCGCCGGATGCCTTCATCACCTGACCGACGAACCAGCCGATCAGCGCCGGCTTCGTCTTCGCCTGCTCCACCTTGTCCGGATTTTTGGCGATGATGTCGTCGACCACCGTCTCGATCGCGGAGAGGTCGGTCACCTGCTTCATGCCGCGCGCCTCCACGATCGCGTGCGGATCGCCCCCCTCGTTCCAGCAGATCTCGAATAAATCCTTGGCGATCTTGCCGGAAATCGTGCCGGCCGAGATCAGGTCGAGGATCGCACCGAGTTGCCACGCCGATACCGGCGAAGCGGCGATGTCTCTACCCTCCTTGTTGAGCCGGCCCGCGAGGTCGTTGATGACCCAGTTGGTTGCGAGCTTGGCATCGCGGCCCTTCGCGACCGCCTCGAAGAAGTCGGCCGTCTCCCGTTCGGCAACGAGAACGCCGGCGTCGTAGCCGGAAAGACCGTAGCCGCGCATGAAGCGCCCCTTCTTCTCGTCCGGCAGTTCCGGGAGGTGCAGCCTGAGATCCTCGACGTAAGCCGCCGTGAGTTCGAGCGGCAAGAGATCGGGATCGGGAAAGTAGCGGTAGTCGTGCGCCTCCTCCTTGTTGCGCATGGAGCGTGTCTCGCCCTTGTTGGGGTCGAACAGCCGGGTCTCCTGCTCGATATGGCCGCCCTCCTCCAGAATCTCGATCTGGCGGCGCGCCTCGTGTTCGATCGCTTGGCCGATGAAGCGGATCGAGTTGACGTTCTTGATCTCGCAGCGCGTACCGAGCGGCGCGCCCGGCTTGCGCACCGACACGTTCACGTCGGCGCGCAGGTTTCCCTTTTCCATGTCGCCGTCGCAGGTACCGAGATAGCGCACGATAGTGCGCAGCTTCGCGACATAGGCCTTGGCGTCCTCCGACGAGCGCAGATCCGGTTTCGACACGATCTCCATGAGCGCGACGCCGGCGCGGTTGAGGTCGACGAAGGACATGCTGGAATGCCGGTCGTGCAGCGATTTTCCGGCGTCCTGTTCGAGATGCAGCCGCTCGATCCCGACGGTCACGGTCTCGCCGTCGGGCAAATCGACGATGACCTCGCCCTCGCCCACCAGTGGCGACTTGTATTGGCTGACTTGATAACCCGGCGGCAGATCGGGGTAGAAATAGTTCTTGCGGTCGAACACCGATTTCAGATTGATCCGCGCCTTGAGCCCGAGGCCGGTGCGGACCGCCTGCTTGATGCACTCCTCGTTGATCACAGGCAGCATGCCGGGCATCGCCGCGTCGACCAGCGACACGTGGGAATTGGGCTCGCCGCCGAACGCGGTCGACGCGCCGGAAAAGAGTTTCGAGCGCGAGGTCACCTGGGCATGGACCTCCATGCCGATGACCACCTCCCAATCGCCGCTGGTGCTTTTGATGAGTTTCGACTTCATCGGCGAGCTTCCCATCCGCGGACGCCGCGCCCGCGACATCTGCCCGCATGATCCGTGTCAGGCACCCCTTCCGGCTTTAGTTAAACGCTCCAACCATGCGCCACAAGTCTGCCGCAGTTCCGCATGCGCTCATCCCCGCAGGAACCTCGATCCGGCGCGGGCGTTGGCCTAGTCGGAACGATCGGAGTTGATGATGAGCGACAACAGGGCACGGAATGGGACGCTTGGCGCCATATTGGGCGCAGTGATCGCGGTCGCGCTTGCAATATTCCTGCTCAGCGGCGGGGAACACGTGGGCAAAAAGACCGTCAATAGCGACGCTGACTTGCCCCCAATCGCGGAGGGCAAAGGCAAATAAGCTAAAGCTCGCCCGCAGCCTCCCCGAGGATGCGACCCATCGCGTGGCCCACGCGCGGCGGTTGTTCAAGCGCCCACCCGGCAGTAGCCTCTCCTGAACAAACTCATGATGCGCGCATGAGCGCGCGTCTTTGCGCCGCAAGGGGCGCGAGGGAGAGGGAGCTCGAACCATGCTCAGTCGCCGCGACTTCGCCGCGCTGCTTGCGACCATGTCGATGTCCGGCGAGTTCGATCATTCGACCGCTGGGCGTGAAGCGAAAATCAAGGTCGTCGAGTGAAATCGCCCGCGACAACAATCGTCATCGACCGCCGCCGCCTCCTCCCCCTGATCGCAGCGGCGCCCATCCTCGCATTCGGCCGCACCGCCGCCGCGCAGGCGCCTTTGCCATCGGGCTGGCCCAGCCGCGTCGTGAAACTCGTCGTGCCGTTCACGCCCGGTGGCGGCATCGACGGAATCGGCCGCATCCTCGGCGCACGGCTCTCCGAAATGTGGGGCCAGCAGATGGTGATCGAGAACAAGCCGGGCGCGGGCGGCAACATCGCCTCGGAATTCGTCGCCCGCTCTGCCCCTGACGGCTACACCATGTACATCAGCGCAGCCGGACTGGCGGTCAATCGCTACCTTTTCGCCTCGATCAATTACGACCCGCTTGCTGATTTCGCTCCGGTGACGCTGATCTGTCTCTTCCCCAACATCTTGGTGGTGCCGAGTTCGTCACAGGTACATTCCGTCGGCGATCTCCTCGCATTGGCCAGGACGAACCCGGGCAAGGTCACCTTTGCCTCGCCAGGACACGGCAGTTCACCGCATATGAGCGGCGAGCTGTTCAAATATCTCGCCAAAGTCGATCTGACTCATGTGCCCTACCGCGGGGCGGCGCCGGCCTTCACCGACGTGATCGCGGGTCGCGTCGACTGCACGTTCGCGGTCATGGCCTCGGGTCTTCCGCTGGTGCGATCCGGACAGTTGCGCGCGCTCGGCGTGACCACTGCCGCGCGGGTGGCCGCGGCGCCCGAGGTTCCAACCATCGCCGACGTCGGCGTCCCCGGTTACGACACCTCGTCGTGGTTCGCGTTCTTCGTGCCGGCCAAGACGCCAGCCGAAATCATCTCCAAGATGCACGCCGACACCGTCGCCGCGCTTGCCGAGCCCCAGATCAGAGCCAAGCTCGATGCGCTCGGCGTCGTGGTGGTGGGCTCCACGCCCGAACAACTCGGGATCCATCTGCAGGCCGAGATGGAGAGGTGGGCGCCCGTCATCAAGGCGGCCAACATCAAGGTGAGCGAATGATCACTTGCCGCCCGCGGGTTCACCGCGACGAGGGCAGCCCGACGGCGCGCGGCTGGTAAGATGACTTCAACACGCGGCAAGGGAGGAGGGCCATGACGAGAAAACCGATTGTCACCACGACGCTCGGCACCGCAAGCTTTTTGCTATTCGCGGGCGCGGTCCACGCCGCCGAGATCAGGGTTCTCTCCACACAGGCCACCGAACAGGCCTATCGCGAGTTGGTGCCGCAATTCGAAAAGGCGTCCGGGCACAAGGTCACGACGGTGTTCACGGGAACGCTCGATGCCAACAAGCGCTTGGCGGCCGGCGAAACCTATGACTTGTTGATCATGTCAGCCCCCTCGATCGAGGAACACATCAAGGCCGGCAAGGCGGTGGCCGGTAGCCGAGTCGATCTCGCGAAATCGGGCGTGGGCGTGGGCGTGAAAGCGGGCGCACCGAAGCCCGACATCAGCACGACCGAAGCGCTGAAGAAAACCCTGCGCCGGCGTCGATTACGTCGGCCCGCTGCCGGCGGAGATCCAGCAGTTCACCATCTTTTCCAGCGGCATCATTGCCGGGGCAAAGGAAGCGGACGCCGCCAAAGCGCTCGTCAACTTCATCACGGCGCCGGCAGCGGCCGCTGCCTTCAAGAGGATTGGGATGGAGCCGGGCTGACGCAGGCCCACTCGCGTGTCGGACCGCGCAAGCTCGGTACGTGAACGGCTCAGCGCTTTCCTTGCAATAGAATTTCCACGATCGCGTCCCATTCGGCGGTCAACGGCGCGGTCGCGACCGGACGTTGGGCCTGCCGGTACCAATAGCGCGCATTGCCGAGATCGTCCTCCACGCGGTGCAGATAGGCATGGACCCAGGCACAATCCTTGCCGCTCTCAGCCATGACGATGGTGTGCGCCTTCTCCCAGTCGTCCTTGCCCGCCCACCATAGCGCGGCCAGCGCCGGTGCGAGGCCTGAGGGCGGCTTTGCCTTGGCGAGGGAACGTTTGAATTCCGACAAATTCATCGCGAAACCCTCGGCAATCAGACTACCACCATCGCTCAGGCGAAAACCGCCCCGCCGCCTGCTCGACCACGTGAGCGAGAGAGAACAGCGTCTCCTCGTCGAATGGACGTCCGACGAGTTGAAGCCCGAGCGGCAAGCCGTCGGCCGACAAGCCGCCCGGCACGGCAATTCCGGGCAAGCCTGCCATGTTCACCGTCACCGTGAACACGTCGTTGAGGTACATCTCGATCGGATCGGCGCTGCCCTTCTCGCCGACGCCGAAGGCGGCCGATGGCGTCGCCGGCGCGAGGATTGCATCCACGCCTTCGGCAAAGACCTGCTCGAAGTCGCGCTTGATCAGCGTGCGTACCTTTTGTGCGCGCAAGTAATAGGCGTCGTAATAGCCGGCCGAAAGCACGTAAGTGCCGATCATGATGCGCCGGCGCACCTCCTTGCCGAAACCGCGCGCGCGCGTGTTCTGATACATGTCCGCGATGTCGCGCCCACCGACGCGCAGACCGTAGCGCACGCCATCGTAGCGCGCGAGATTGGAGGAGGCTTCCGCCGGCGCCACGATGTAGTACGCCGGCAACGCGTATTTGGTGTGCGGCAGCGACACCGCGACGATCTCGGCGCCGGCGGCCTTGAGCCATTGCGCCCCCTGCTCCCATAGCTTGTCGATCTCGCCTGTCATGCCCTCGACGCGGTACTCCTTGGGAATGCCGATCCTCATTCCCTTGATCGATTTTCCGATCGCCGCCTCGTAGTTCGGAACCGGACGATCGACCGACGTCGTGTCCTTGGGATCGTGCCCCGCCATCGAGGTGAGCAGGATGGCCGCATCGCGCACGGTGCGCGCGAGCGGCCCGGCCTGGTCGAGTGACGACGCATACGCCACGATGCCCCAGCGCGAGCAGCGGCCATAGGTCGGCTTGATGCCGACGATGCCGGTGAAGGCGGCGGGCTGGCGGATGGAGCCGCCGGTGTCGGTGCCCGTCGCGCCGAGGCACAGGCCCGCGGCGACGGCCGCGGCCGAACCGCCCGAGGAACCGCCCGGCACGAGCGGCGTATTCGCCCCCTTTCGCCGCCACGGCGAGATCGTCGGTCCGAACACCGAGGTCTCGTTCGATGATCCCATGGCGAACTCGTCGTTGTTGAGCTTGCCGAGCATCGCCGCGCCGTCGCGCCAGAGCTTGGCGGTGACGGTGGACTCGTAGGTCGGCTGGAATCCGTCGAGGATGTGCGAGCCCGCCGTGGTGCGCACATCCTTGGTGGCGAACATGTCCTTGACGCCGAGCGCGAGACCTTCGAGCGGCCGCGCGTCGCCCGCCTTGAGGCGCGCATCCGCCGCCTGCGCCATCGCACGCGCGCGGTCCGGGGTCTCCAGTACATAGGCGTTGAGCGCACGCGCCTGCTCCATGGCGGCAAGGTGCGCGTCGGCGAGTTCGGCGGCGGAGAATTCTCGCCGCCGAAGGCGGTCACGTGCGTCCGCGAGCGTCAGAGCTGTGAGATCGCTCATTCGTCCGGGCTGTCGCAAGCAAACGTGTTGACGGCAATGGCCGGACGCTTTGGGAGTTTCCGTTTGCGGCCGCTGGCCGGCTTCGGCAGCGGCAGGCCGAGCGCCTGCAAATCCTCCACCGTGAGGCCCGGCGGAATTTCGCCGCGGGCAAGGAAATCCGCACACCACAGGCGGAAAAAATACTCCTGTTGTTCACAGGCAAGGCACATCGGGGTGTTTACTGGTCCTGTTTCGTGGCCGGACGTGTTTCGGCCAATGCTTTGCTCAGCCTCTCGAGATCCTCGGGTCTCGCTGCGCTCGCCCGAGGATGGTGGAATAAGCCGCGAGCGGCTTATTCCACCACCTTGGGCACCACAAAGAAACCGTCCTGCGCCGCCGGCGCATTCTTGAGGATGTCGTCGGGGATGCCACCATCGGTGACCTCGTCCGGGCGCTTCTTCATCGCCATCGGGCTCACCGAGGTCATCGGTTCGACGCCCTCGACGTCGACTTCCGACAACTGTTCCACGAAGGCAAGGATGGCGTTGAGCTCCCCCCGCAGGTGCTCGACCTCGTCCTCGGCGACCGCGATGCGCGCAAGATGCGCGATACGGCGGACGGTGGCGGCGTCGACGGACATGGGGCGCTCCTGAACCGGACCAAACCCAGCGAGCCTATAGCAGAGCGGCTTTTACCACGGCAACCTGCGGTGAGAGCGCTATTGCGCGGCTTCCCGCAAGGGTCGATATAACCGGGATGGATGCCCCAAACCCTTCCGCCACGCCCACCTTCGCCAGTCGCACGCCGCTCCATATCGGGGCGATCGGGCTTAAGGTGCGCGACCTCGACCGGGTCACCAGCTTCTACCGCGACGTGCTTGGGCTCGCGGTCCTCGATCGCGCCAAGGACGCCAGCGCGCTCGGCGCCGGCGGCGTGCGGTTCGTTTACCTCGAGCACGAGCCCAAGGCCGAGCCCGACGACCCGCGCAGCGCGGGACTCTATCACACCGCGTTCCTGATGCCGACGCGTAGCGATCTCGCGCGCTGGATCCTGCACGTGGCGCGCCACAAGGTCCCGCTCACGGGCGCTTCCGATCACGCGGTGAGCGAGGCGTTCTACCTCGACGATCCCGAAGGCAACGGCGTCGAGGTCTATTGCGACCGGCCGGCGGAAACTTGGGAATGGACCGGCCGTGATTTGAAGATCACCACCGACCCGCTCGACGTCGAGAGCATCCTGCAAGAAGTTGCCCCCGCCGCGACCTATCCGGCTGCTCCCGATGGGTTGCGCATCGGCCACGTGCATCTGCGCGTGGGCGACGTCGCGCGCGCCGACGCATTCTATCGCGACGCGCTCGGGCTCGATGTGACCCGGCGGCGGCAGGGCGCGACCTTCATGTCATCGGGACGATACCACCACCACATCGCCGCCAATGTCTGGCACAGCGCCGGCGCCGGCCGGCGCGACGAGCAGCGCACGGGCCTGTCCTGGGTTTCGCTCGAGGCCGCCGATGCCTCCGCTTTCGAGACGGCGAAGACGCGGCTGACGCAGGCCGGGGAGAAACTCGCGGCCACGCCCACGGGCATCGCGACCGCCGACCCCTGGGGGACGCGCCTGCGCATCGCGCGCGCGTAATCTTTTCACGTCTTCGACGCGGCGAGTGCGCGCATCCGCTCGAGCGCCTCGGCGGCGAGCGCCTTGGTCAACTGCCCGGCGGGCATGTCGCGGCCGAGCGATGCCGCTTGCCCGGCCCACATCGGCGAGAAGTCGCCCGACCCCTGCGCCTCGGCCTTGGCGCGCAGCGGCGCGAGCGCGCCTGCGGCCAGCGGAAATTCGGGCGCCGCGTCGGATATCGGGCCGACCTCGCGCATCAGGCGATTGATGATGCCGCGCGCCGGGCGGCCGGTCATGAGATTGGTCAATGCCGTGCCGTCGTCGCGCGCGGATTTGAGCGCAGCGCGATGCGGGGCCGAGATCTTCGCCTCCGGACACCACAGATACGCCGTGCCGATCTGCACGCCGGCGGCCCCGAGCGCGAAGGCAGCGGCGATGCCGCGCGCATCGGTGACGGCGCCCGCGGCGATGACCGGTACCTTCACCGCATCGACGACTTGCGGAACGAGCGCAAACGTGCCGGCCTGGGTGGCGATATCATCGCTCAGGAAGATGCCGCGATGGCCGCCGGCCTCGTTGCCCTGCGCGATCACGGCGTCGACGCCGCGCGCTTCGAGCCAGCGTGCCTCGGCCGCGGTGGTCGCCGAACTCATCACGAGGAAGCGTCCCGCCTTGAGCCGCTGCAGCAGCCCCGCCTCCGGCAGCCCGAAATGGAAGCTCACGACCTCGGGCTTTGTCTCCTCGACGACATCGCACATGACGGAATTGAATGCGGTGCGATTGCTCGAGGGGACCGGCGCGGCGGGATCGATCGCGAGCTCGCGGTAATACGGCGCCAATCGTTCGCGCCAGCGTGCCTCGCGGGCGTTGTTGAGCACCGGCGGCGTGTGGCAGAAGAAATTGAGATTGACGGGCTTCTTCGTGCGGGCGCGGATCTTCGCCATCTGCTCGCGGACCTGATCGGGATTGAGCATCGCGCATGGGAGCGATGCGAGCGCGCCCGCCTCCGCCGCGGCCACTGCGAGCTCCCAATCCATGGCGCCGGCAACCGGCGCCTGCACGATCGGCAGCTCGATGTTGAACAGCTCGAGCAGACGACGGTCCGGCCACATATCCGCACAATTCTCCGTGATCTCGTGCCCTATTTAATCACACTGCCGCTTGCGTCACACGGCCTCGTTTGCATCGCGGTCATGCGCACGACATGATGGTGTGGCCAACTCCTGCGCGGGAGCGGTCATGGAACATCTCATCTTCGTGTGCCCGACAACCGGACGCGAGATCGACAGCGGCGTCGGGAGCGAGATCGGCACCCTTCTGCGCATCCGCCAACAGAACATGCGCGCCCTTTGCCCGGCGTGCGGCGCATGGCACACATGGCCGGTGCGCGACGCCTTCCTGGCGAAAGCTGCCCGCCATCCCCTCGGCACCGATTCTCACATCGCCTGACTCATGCCGCGGATGCGCCGCGCCATGGCGCCCATGATGTAGAGCGCGAAGTTCGGCACCTCGTCGACCATGAAGCGGAATTTGCGTTGATCGATCAGGGAGAGTTCGCAGGCCTCCTTGACGCGAGCGGTCGAGCTTCTCGGCGCGCTGTCGATCATCGACATGAATCCGATCGCTTCGTTTGGCCCGCAGACCTCGATCACCTTGTCTCCAATCATCATCTCGATCACGCCGGACTGCACGATGTACATGCAGGAGCCCGGATCGCCCTTGTTGAAGACGACGTTTCCGGCGCCGAACGTCACGTTCGCGCCGGCCCGTTGGGCAAACATTCGCATGTCGATTTCATTGCCGTTCATTTCCGCCTCGCCAGTCCAAGCCGTGCATCGATGGCAGCGACTTTATGCCAAAAGTTCGCGCCCTCGTGCTAGCTTTGCCTCGCCCAGGGGCGCGATGATCCCTGGCCGCGGATTGGGCGTCGCTCGCCCGGGTCGCCCATAGCCGCTCAGCGCGGAGGCACGATCATGGCTACCGTCACGACCATCGAGAGGCGACAATTCGACGGCTCCTTGCCGGCGCCGCGGGCCCGCATCGGCATGATCATTCCATCGGTCAACAGCATGACCGAGCCGCAGTTCAACCATTTCGCACCGCCCGGTCTCGGCGTACATGTCGCGCGCGCCCGCGTTGCAGGGGAGTGGAAGCGGCCGCTTGCGGCCATGGCCGACGAGATCGCTACGTCGGCAAAGCTGCTCGCGGACGTGGCGCCGGATCTCATCGTCTTTCACTGCACCGACACCTCCATGACGCAGGGCCCGCGTGGCGAGGGTGACATTCTCAAGATCGTGCAGGACGCAACCGGCGTCGAGGCGGTGGCAACGAGCCGGCTCGTGCTGGAGGCATTGCACGCCCTCGGGCTGCGCAAGCTCGTCCTGCTCAGCCCCTACAAGAGCAACCAAGCCGTGATCGACTATCTCGGCGCGACCGGCTTTACCGTGGTTCATGACGTGGCGCTTGCGCTCAAGCCGCTCGAATTCGCAACAGTCACGCCGCAGGAATGGGCGGAGCTCGCGCGCAAGCATGACCGGGCGGAGGCCGACGGCATTTTCTTGAGCTGCACCAATACGACGCAGATCGAAGCGATCGCGGATATCGAGCAGGCACTCGGCAAGCCCGTCGTCAACAGCAACCAGGCGGTGCTTTGGGGCTGCGTCAAGCGGCTCAAGTCGGCGCTTGCTCCGCTGCCCCCGATGCCGTCGCTTGGACGGCTGATGCGGCAGATGGATGCGTGAGAACGAGCGGCGAAGGACCGAACACATGAAACTGCAAGTTGGACGTCTCGCCTGCGCGACGGCATTTCTCATGCTTCTTGTTCCGGTCGCGTCGGCGCAACCCTATCCGACGCGGCAGATCACGCTCGTCGTCCCCTTCGCGCCCGGCGGGCCGGCTGATTTTCTCGGCCGCCTCGTGGGCCAGAAGATGAGCGAAGACTTGGGCCAGCAAATCGTCGTCGACAATCGGCCGGGCGCAAACACCATCATTGGCGCCCAGGCGGTCGCCAAGGCCAGCCCCGACGGCTACACGCTGCTGATGGCCATCGACGGCACGCTGGTGATGAATCCATTCCTTTACAGCAAGCTTGCCTACGATCCGTTCAAGGATTTCGTGCCGATCTCGCTGATCGCGCTCGTGCCCTCGGCGGTGGTCGGGAACATCAACATCCCGGTCAACTCGATCAAGGAACTGGTCGAGCAGGAAAAAGCCAAACCCGGGACCTTCCAGATCGGGATCAGCACGCCGACGTCGCAGGTCAATGTCGGGCTCCTGAACATGATGGCCGGGACTAATTTCACCATGGTGCCGTATCGAGGCGGGACGACCCAAATCACCGGCATCCTCGCCGGCGACATTGCGCTCGGCATGGAGAGCATCAACGTATCGCTGCCGCTTTGGCGCGACGGGAAGGTCAAGATCCTCGGCCTGGTGAGCGCGCAGCGCCTGTCGTTCGCCCCGGACATTCCAACCATCGCCGAGACCTATCCCGGATACGATCTCGGCATCTGGCAGAGCATCGTCGCCCCTGCCGGCACGCCGCGCGACGTCGTCACCAAGCTGCACGGATCGATCAAGAAGGTGCTGGCGCTGCCCGAGGTCCGCGAAAAGCTGCTGAACGCCGGCATCGAGCCGGCCAGCAGCAATACGCCGGAGGAGTTCGCAGCCTTCATCCGCTCCCAGGCCGACACGCGGGCCAAGGTGATCCAGGCGGTCGGAATGAAGCTCGACTGATGATGGCGATGGCGCCCAGCGTCGCGATCATCGTTGCTCGCGCAGGCCCGCGCGTTGCAGGCGCGGCAGAACCTCGTCGCAGAAGAACGGAAGCTCGTCGATATAATTGACGAGCGACACCGCAACCCCCGTCAGCCCCGCCTTGCTGAGATCGATGAGCTGGCCCGCAACGTGGTCGGGGTCGCCCACGATCGGCAATCCGCCCATGCCCTGCGCGTATCCGGTGCGGATCTGTTGAAACTTCTCCGGCGGCGTGTTCTGCGCCGTGATGTTCTTGAGCGCCAGAATATCGTCGACCGCCCTCCAGTCAGCATGCTCCACGATGGAGTAATGGTAGTAGTCCTCGGCCTGCTTCTTGGTGGGCCTGCAGGTGATGACGCCCACCGTATAGACGCCGAGCTCCTTGCCCTGTTGCTTCGCCTGCTCCTTGGCGGTCGCAACCTTCTGCGCGGTCTCATCGAGCGAGGTACGCGACGCCTGCAGGAAGAATGCGTCGCAGTTGCGGATCGCGAAGGCTTGGCCGACGGGTGAGGCGCCGGCGTTCATGATCACCGGCCGCGATCCGCCATAGGGCTTGGGCTTGCCGCGGATGCCCTTCATGTTCAGATATTTGCCGTCGAAGTCGAAGTCCTCCTTGTCCGACCAGATCATCTTGATGACGTCGATCCACTCCTGCGCGTATTCGTAGCGCGATTCATGATCGCGCTGCTTGACGCCGAACATCGCGAATTCACCCTCGTTCCACCCGACCACGATGTTGAGCCCGAAGCGACCTTCGCCGATGTGGTCGGCGGTCACCATTTCCTTGGCGGCAATGACCGGATTGAAGAGCGGCGCATGCACGGTGCCGAAGACCGTCACACGCTTGGTTAGAGCGAGCAGACCCGTCGCCCAGGTGATGGTCTCGAGCGTCGCGCCCTGGTAGTCGGTATCGCCGCCATAGCCCTTCCAGCGCCCGATCGGGAGCAGGAAATCGATGCCGACGTCGTCGGCCATCCTGGCAAGCTTGAGATTGTCCGGCCAGCTCCCCGACCAGCGCTCCGGAACGAGCGTGACCGCGCGTCCCGACGAGCAGTTCGCCCCGAACAAGCCGATCTTGAGCTTGTTCGCATTGTGCATCGACATGCGATCCTGCCGGGACGGAGCGGGAGCGAGCACGGTTCCTCCTGAAGTTTCGTTCGACGTGCCAAACGTAAATCAGGCTAGTGTGGCGGTTCAGAAGTCCGCATCATTCTTGTAGCGAGTCCGAAATGCGGGCTTCTGAACCAAAGCCACACTAGATCAATAAGTTGCTAGTGTCCTTCGATTCCGAAGTTCGCAAACGAGGCTGCGGCACAATGATGCGAACTTCGGAATCGGGACACTAGCGCGAGCAGTGCGCTTTCTACTCGCTGCAAGCCTGACGATTTCGGCGTCAGGCGCGGCGGCTGCGGAGGACCCATCCGCGAGCTTTCCCAATCGGCCGATCCGAATGATCGTCCCCTTCCCCGCCGGCGGACCGAGCGACATCGTGGCCCGCCTGATCGGCCAGACCATGAGCCAAGACTGGGGACAGCCGGTGGTGATCGAGAACCGGCCCGGCGCCAACACCATCATCGGCGCGCAGGCCGCGGCAAAGGCGGCTCCCGACGGCTACACGCTGTTCATGGCGATCGATTCAACGCTGGTGATGAACCAGTTCGTGCACAAGAGCCTGCCTTACGACCCGTTCGATGACTTCGTGCCGATCACGCTGACCGCAAAGACCATCTCAGTGCTGGCGGTTTCCGCTGTGAGCGGGCCCAAGACGGTCGAGGAGCTGATGGCACGCGCGAAGGCGCAGCCCGGCAAGCTCAACTACGGCGCCGGCACCATCACGGCGCAGCTGATGGGACATCTTTTCCACAAGGCCGCCGGGCTCGACATCGTCTATGTCCCATTCAAGGGCACGCCAGACACGGTCAACGGCCTGCTGACCGGAAGCGTCGAACTCATCTACGCCGCCAACCCAATCGTCGCGCCGCTGATCGCGAGCGGTCAGGTGCGAGCGCTGGCGAAGCTCGACCGCGATGCTCCGCCGTCGATGGCCGATGTCCCGACGCTGGCCGAGGCCGCCGGCTTGCCCGATCTCGATGACATCTCCGTCTGGCTCGGGTTGGTGGCGCCGAAGGGCACGCCCCGTCCGATCATCGAGAAGATCCACGCCGAGGTGGCAAAGGTTTTGACCGATCCTGCGGTCAAGGAGAAGTCCGAGCGGACCGGCAATTACCCCGTGACCAGCACGCCCGATGAGTTTTCCGCCTTCATCCGCAAGGAGGCGAAGCGCTGGGAGAAGGTGATCAAGGAAAGCGGCATCAAGTTCGACTGAGGGAAAGACGCCATGACCCATCGTTGGATCGCATTTGCAATGGTCTCGGCCTTGATGATGGCAACCGCGGCCGCGCAGGAACGGCCGGATGCATTTCCCACCCGGTCGATCAAGATCGTGGTGCCCTTTCCCGCTGGCGGTCCCTCCGACGTCCTCGCCCGCATGATCGGCCAGAAAATGAGCGAGGACTGGGGCCAACCGGTCGTGGTCGAGAATCGCCCCGGCGCCAATACGGTGCTGGGCGCCCAGCAGGTCGCCAAAGCAGCGCCCGACGGCTACACGCTGCTCATGGCCATCGATTCCACGCTGACCATGAATCAATACCTTTACCGCACCCCGCCCTACGACCCTTTCACGGACTTCGCCCCGGTCACGCTGACCGCGAAAACCATGCAGCTTCTGATCGTCAACGCGGCGAGCGACGTGAAGACGGTGAAGGAGCTGATCGCCAAGGCAAGGACACAACCCGGCAAACTCAATTACGGCGCCGGCACCATCACCACCAAGCTCACCGGGCATCTGTTCAATAAGGCTGCGGGCATCGACACCTTGCTCGTCCCTTACAACGGCAGTGCCGAAGTGGCCCAAGGCGTGCTCACCAGGAGTGTGGATTTCTCCTTCGACGGGCCGTCTGCGTCGCTCTCGCTGATCCAGAGCGGGGCATTCCGCGTATTGGCCAAGTTCGATCCTCGCCCGTTCCCGCCCGTGCCCGATCTTCCCATCATCACCGCGGAACTGCCGAAGATGGATGAGATCACGGTCTGGCTCGGGCTGGTCGCGCCCAAGGACACGCCGCCCGCCATCGTCGATAAGCTGCAGGCCGAAGTAGCAAAGATCCTGGCCGATCCCGCCATCAAGGCGAAGGCGGACGCATCGGGCCTGTTTCCCGCGACCAGCACGCCGGCGGAATTTTCGGCCTTCATCCGCAAGGAGGCGCAGCGTTGGTCGGCCGTCGTGAAGGAAACCGGCATGAAGTACGACTGAAGCGCGCAACAATGTCGGAGAACATCGTGCGCCTCATCCTCCGCTTGGCTGCTCGCTGCGCCGCGGTCGGCACGCGTTCCGGCCTCGCATGCCTCATCTGCATGCTCGCGCTCGCCGACGCGGTTGCCCAAGGAACCGCGGACAGCCACAGCTATCCCAATCGAACGGTCCGCATCATCGTGCCGTTTCCCCCTGGCGGACCGACCGACATCCTCACCCGCGTGCTCGGCCAACGCCTGAGCGAGGTGTGGCACCAGCCGGTGGTGATCGAAAACCAGCCCGGCGCCAATACCGCGATCGCCGCCGCGCGCGTCGCCAAAATGGCACCCGACGGCTACACCCTGCTCGCCGTGATGGATGTCACCATGGTGCTCAATCCCATCACTACCAGTAACCTGTCTTATGATCCGCTCAAGGACTTCGCCCCGATCACGCTCGCATCCAAGAACACGTCGCTGCTGAACGTTCGCGCCGAGGATGGGCCCAAGACCGTCAAAGAATTGATCGCGCGCGCCAAAGCCAGTCCCGGCAAGCTCAACTACGGCGCCGGCATCATCACGACGCGCCTCGCCGGCTATCTGTTCAACCGCGAGGCCGGTCTCGACGTGCAATACATTCCGTTCAACGGCAGCGCGCCCACGGTGCAGGGTCTGTTGACCGGCGCGGTCGACTACGTCATCGATGGCGCCGCCACCAGCCTCCCGCTCATCCAGAGCGGCAAATTGCGGGCGCTCGCCAAGCTCAACAGCCGGCCGCTGCCGGCTTTGCCGGAAGTCAGGCCGCTCGCGGTCGAAGCCGGCATTCCTGCGCTCGACGACATTTCAACCTGGATCGGGTTGGTGGCGCCGGCCGGCACGCCGCGGGCCATTGTCGACAAGGTCCAACGCGAAGTCGTCAACATGTATGCCGATCCCGTCATCGCCGACAAACTCGAGAAGTCCGGCATCAGCGCGGTCAGCAGCACGCCGGAGGAATTCGAGGCTTTTGTGCGCAAAGAGCTGGACCGTTGGAATCGAGTGTTCAAGGAGAGTGGAATAAAGCTCAACTGATCCCGCCGCCGCCCCACCGCGACCTACTCTGCACGAAACGACCGGTCCCCCGGCAATCCAACCATGGAGCCGCAATGTCGAAGCCGAAAATTTTGATCTTTGCCCCGCGCGAAGAGCCGCTGGAGACCGTCAACGCGCTTGAAGGCATGGGCTGCGAGCTCGTCTTCGGCGACCGCGCCTGGCAATTGCCACGCACCACCCACGAAGACGCCGTCATGGAGGCGGCGCGCGACGCGGTCGCGCTCATGGGCACGTCCATGCGCCACACCCCGATCAGCCGGCGGATCATGCAGGCCTCGCAGCGGCTGCGCATCGTCGCCAAATACACCGTCGGCGTCGATGACGTGGACACGGAAGCCGCGACCGAGCTCGGCATCATGGTCTGCCACGCGCCGACCGAATCCAACTGCTTCGGCGTCGCCGAGACCACCATTGCCTTCATGCTGTCGCTGCTGAAGAAAGTCGCCGAGCGTGACGCCGACGTGCGCGCGGGGAAATGGCGCACCGCGGACAACTTCGCCTATTACGTCGGCAGCCGCGCCTCCGATGGATTCCCCGGCCAAACCGTCGGCCTCGTCGGCCTCGGGCGGATCGGAACGCGGGTCGCGCAGCTGCTGGCGCCCTGGCGCGCGCGGATCATCGCCTACGATCCCTATGTGCCGCCCGCGCATTTCCTCACCCACGGCGTCACGTCGGTCGATTACCAGACGCTGCTGCGAGAGTCGGACATCGTGTCATTCCACGTCGTGCTCACGCGGGAGACGCGCTACATGTTCGGCGAAGCCGAGCTAAAGCTGATGAAGCCGAACGCGATCGTGCTCAACACCGCCCGCGGCAAGGTGGTGGACGAAAAGGCGCTCGCGCGCGCCATCGACGAGGGGCGCATCCGCGGCGCCGCCATCGATGCCTTCGAGGAGGAGCCGCTGCCGGCGGATTCTCCCCTGCGCAAGCTCGGCGACCGCGTGCTGCTCTCGCCCCACTCTGCCTCCTATATACCGAGGGAGGGGAGCTGCGGCAGGGCGTGGCCTGGGCCACGCGCTCGGTGGTCACCGCGCTCAATGGTGGCATTCCGGACAATGTCTACAACCGGGACGTCATTCCGCGCTGGAAGGAGCGCTTCGGCGGCGCCAGCGCGGCCGGCGCATAGGGCGGTCGGGACGGCTCATTTCGGCCAAAATCGGCGCTGTTTTCGCCTGCCATCGGCGAGGGCGAATCGCTCGATCTTTGTGAAGAAGCAATGACTTAAGATATGCATATTTTGCATAGCTGCGGCGCAACATGACCTCTGATGCAACGCACCATGGAACCTTACTTTCCGTTGTAACGATTGCCCGGCCTCGGGCCGGGAGGAAAGGTAACAAGTCATGTTGGTCGCAATCCTGAACTTCCTCCGCGCTTGGAGGCGCTACAACACGAGCCTGAGAGAGCTCTATCAGCTCGGCGACCGCGAATTGGCCGACATCGGTATCACCCGGTCGGACATCCCGCGGATCGCGTGGGACACCGCCCAGCGCGAAAAATTCTAACGCCAAAGGCGCCCGCACCGTGCGGGCGCTTTTGCTTTGAGCCTTAAAAGCCTCGCTCGCATTTCAACCCCGACTGGTTCCGCGTTCCGCCAGCCGCCATTTGCAACACCGAAAACGGGACGAGATAATCTCGTCCCATGACCGAACACCGTCTGCACCCAGTGCACGTCATCGGCGGCGGGCTTGCCGGATCCGAGGCGGCTTGGCAGATCGCCGCGCGCGGCGTGCCGGTCGTGCTCCACGAGATGCGTCCGCTGCGCACGACCGCGGCCCACAAGACCGCCGCGCTCGCTGAGCTGGTCTGCTCGAACTCCTTGCGCTCCGACGACAAGGAGCACAACGCCGTCGGCCTCTTGCATGAGGAAATGCGCCGCCTCGGCTCGCTGATCATGCGCACGGCCGACGTCAATCAGGTCCCGGCAGGAGGCGCATTGGCGGTCGATCGCGAGGGCTTCGCGGCGGCCGTGACCGCGGCGCTTGCCGCCCAGCCGCTGATCGACATCCGCCGCGAGGAGGTCGCAGGCTTGCCGCCTGCCGATTGGGACAGCGTCATCGTCGCCACCGGACCGCTGACCTCGCCGGCGCTTGCCGAAGCGATCGCCAAGCTCACCGGCGAGGACGCGCTCGCCTTCTTCGACGCCATCGCCCCGATCATTCACCGCGAAACGATCGACATGTCGCTCGCTTGGCTGCAGTCGCGCTACGACAAGGCGGGACCTGGTGGATCGGGCGCCGATTACATCAACTGTCCGCTCACGCGCGAGCAATACGACGCCTTTGTCGCCGCCCTCCTCGCCGGCGACACGGTCGCCTTCCACGACTGGGAGACGCCCTATTTCGACGGCTGCTTGCCCATCGAGGTGATGGCGGCGCGCGGCCGCGAAACCCTGCGCCATGGGCCGATGAAACCGTTCGGCCTCACCAATCCGCACGCGCCGGGGGTCAAGCCCTATGCCGTCGTTCAGCTGCGCCAGGACAATCGGCTCGGCACCCTGTTCAACATCGTCGGCTTCCAGACCAAGCTCAAGCATGGCGAGCAGGCCCGCCTCTTCCGCACCATTCCGGGCCTCGAGCGGGCCGAATTCGCGCGCCTCGGCGGCCTTCACCGCAACACCTTCCTCAACGCGCCGAAGCTCCTCGATGGCGCCTTGCGGCTCAACGCCGAGCCGCGTCTGCGCTTTGCCGGTCAGATCACCGGCTGCGAGGGCTACGTGGAATCCGCCGCCATTGGGCTCCTCGCCGGCCGGTTTGCAGTCGCCGAACGGCTCGGCCATGACCTCACGCCGCCGCCGCCGACCACGGCGCATGGCGCATTGCTCGCCCACATCACCGGCGGCCATGTGGAAACCGCCTCCTGCGCCGGACCCGCCAGCCCGCGCTCGTACCAGCCAATGAACGTCAATTTCGGCCTCTTTCCGCCGCTCACGCACGCAGTCAAGAGCGAAAGCGGTGAGCGGCTGCGCGGCACGCACAAGGCGCTGGCCAAAAAGCGCGCCCTCAGTTGCCGCGCGCTCGTCGACCTCGAGCGCTGGATCACCGGCCATGATCGCGCCGCGGCGGCGGAATAGCACGGATGAGCTTGCCGCACGAAATCGAGGGCCGCTGGACCAACGGGGTGGTGCTCAAGCGCGACCTGTTTTCGACCGTGGAGCGCGGCCGCTTCGGCACCCGCGCGGGCGAGGTCGAGGCGGTGCTGCGCCGGATCGACGAAGTCCCGTGGTGGAGTTTTGGCCTGGCGCGCCATCTGTTCGGACGCGAGCGGCGCGCGCTTGCGATCGCGGGCGAACTCGGCATTGCGCCGCCGCTCCTGTTCGCCGGTCGTAATGCGCTCATTCGCGGCTGGATCGATGGCCTGCCGCTCCACATCGCCAAGCCGCGCGGCGAGCACGGCTTCTTCCGCTCGGCCAAGGCGGCGCTGCGCAAGCTGCATCGCGCCGGCATCTGCCACAACGACCTCGCCAAGGAGCAGAACTGGCTGCGCGGGCGCGACGGACGCGCCTATCTCACCGATTTCCAGCTTGCCGCCCACTTCTCGCGCCGCTCCTGGCTTTTCCGCATCGCGGCTTACGAGGACCTGCGGCACCTGCTCAAGCACAAGCGGCGCTACGCGCCCGAGGCGCTCACCGCCGCCGAGCGCCGCGTGCTCGCGAAGAAGAGCCTCCTGACCCGCGTCTGGATGGCGACCGGCAAGAAGCTCTATTACTGGATCACCCGCGACATGCTGCACGTCAGCGACCGCGAGGGCGGCGGGACCCGGCTCCTCTACGACGCACCCCGCATCGCGGCGCGCCTGAAGGCGCACCCGCAGGTGCGCGACGCGGTGGTCGTGGCCTTCCCCGATCGCCGCGTCGGGACCGGCCTTTATGCGTTCGTCGAAGGCAATCCAGGGCTGACCGAGCGCGGCCTGCGCGAATTCCTCGCGGCGGAGACGGCGGACAAGGCGGCCCCCAAAGCGCCCGAGCACGTGCAGCTGACCGGGGCATTGCCCCGGACCGCCGCGGGGGAAGTGCGTAGCGAAATCCTCGAACTCGTCGCGATGAACCAGGTCGATCTGATCGACTCGCTGATCGCAAACGACGACGAGCGCAGCCTCGTCGCGCGCATCATCGCCGATCGCCGCAACCTGCGCGACCGATTTGCGTTCTAGCCGAAGATCCGCCGTGGCCGCCGGGCCGCGCGCCAGATGAGCCACTGTCGCCGCCACGGCGCGATCGCAACCGGCACGAATGGATCGTAGCCGCGCCGCTCCATGCGGGCGAGCGTCGGCCCCGCAAGCGCGACCGGCAGCAGCGCCGGTACGACCGCGGGCGCGACGCTCGCGAGCAGTTGCTGCGCCGCGCCGAGATGGTGGCGCGCGCGCAGGCGCAATTCGGCCAACGCCGCGCGCAATTGCGGTGTCGCCGGGCCGCCCTTGACGTCCAGCCGGTCGGCGCCGTGCCGCGCCAGCATTTCGAGCGGGATGAAGAGCTGGCCGCGCGCAGCATGGATCGGAAACGCCGCGAGCAACCCGGCAAGCGCATGGGCGAGGCCGGCGTGGTGGCTCAGCGCGCCGATATCCGGCTCGCCGCCGGCCGCGAGAATTTGCGCCGCAAGCGCGATAAGGCTCGCGGAGGCGCCGTCGGCATAGGCTTCGAGATCGGCAAGCGTCGCCATCGGCTCGTCGTAGAGATCGAACCTGCGCGCCTCGATGAGCGCCTTGAATGGCTCCGACGGCAGCCGGTAGCGCGCCACGCTTGCGAGCAGCGCCGCCGCCACCGGATGGGCCGCGATCTCGCCCCGGCCCGCACCGCCGATGACATCGCTCCACCATTGCAGCCGGATTTCCCCCGCTACGGGCTCGCGAATGACCTCGCGCACGCGGGCGATTTCCACGTTGAAGGCGTAGAGCGCGATCAGCGCGTCCCGATGCTCGGCGGGGGCAAACAAGGTGGTGAGAAAGCGGTCCTTGTCCGCCGCGCGTAACAGCGCCTCGCAATGGGCGAATGCGTCCTGCATGGGCGAGCGTCCCGATTCCGAAGCTCACGAGCGCTTGCAGCGCACCCTCGTGCGAAATTTCGGACTCAAAAGGACACTAGCAAACTTATGATTCTCGCGTAGGGCGGGCTACGACTTCACGCTCGAGGTCTTCGCTTCCTCCGCCGGCTCCTCGGCTTCCATGCGTGACGTCCCCACCCCGAGATAAATCAGGATCGGAGCGGCGATGAAGACCGAGGTATACGTGCCGACCAGCACGACGCCGAAGATCATGGTCGCCACGAAGCTGTGGATGGCATGGCCGCCGAACAGAAGCAGCGCGAGCAGAGCGAGCGTCACCGTCACGTGGGTGATGATCGAACGCGACAGCGTCGAATTGACCGAGATGTTGAGCAGCTCCGGCATGGACATGCGCTTGTATCGGCGCAGCATCTCGCGGATGCGGTCGTAGATGACCACCGTATCGTTGAGCGAGTAGCCGAGAATGGTGAGCAGCGCCGCGATGCTCGAGAGATCGAAATCGATCTGCGTCAACGACATGTAGCCGATCGTGAGCACGAGATCGTGCACGTTCGCGATCATCGCGCCGAGCGAGAACTGCCATTCGAAGCGGAACCAGAGATAGATCAGGATGGCGAAGATCGCGAGCCCGAGCCCGATCGTACTCTTGGCCAACAGTTCCGACGACACGCGTGGGCCGACCACTTCCACCCGGCGATAGTCGACCTCGCTGCCCAACGCCTCCCGGACCTTGCTGATGGCGGCCTGCTGGGCCTGTTCGCCGCCGGGCTGCTGGGCGACGCGGATGAGCACGTCGGCCGGGCCGCCGAACTCCTGCAGCTGCACGTCGCCGAGGCCGAGCCCGCTCAGCGCCGCGCGCATCTTGGCAAGGTCAGCCGCGCCGCTCTTCGCCTGCACCTCGATCAGCGTGCCGCCGACGAAATCGATGCCGAAATTGAGCCCGTGGAAAAAGAACAGCAGGATGGCGACGATCGACAGCGCCGCGGACACCGGGAAGCTGATGCGCCGAAAGCGCATGAAGTCGAACTTGGTGTCGTCCGGGACGATCCGCAGCAGCGGGATGGAGCGATACAGGCGCACGTCGGTCCCGCCTATGAAATCGCCAGTTGCCGCGGACGCGCCCACCTCACCCACCAAGCCACGATCAGCCGCGTCAGCGTGAAGGCGGTGAAGACGGTCGTCACGATGCCGATGCCGAGGGTGACGGCGAAGCCGCGCACCGGCCCGCTGCCGAAGAAAAACAGCACCGCGGCCGCGATGAAGGTCGTGATGTTCGAATCGAGGATGGTCGCGAGCGCGCGCGTGAAGCCGGCGTCGATGGCAGTAATGGGAGTGCGGCCGGTGCGGACCTCCTCACGGATACGCTCGTAGATGAGCACGTTGCTGTCGACCGCGATTCCGATCGTGAGCACGATGCCGATGATGCCCGGCAAAGTGAGCGTTGCATTGAGCAGCGAGAGGATGCCGAAGATCATGCCCACGTTGACGGCAACGGCGATGCTGGCAAAAACACCGAACAGTCCGTACGTCGCCACCATGAAGACGACGACGAGCGCGGCGCCGAAATAGGACGCGAGCTTGCCTCTCTCGATCGAATCCTGGCCGAGGCCCGCGCCCACCACGCGCTGCTCGATCACGGTAAGCTTGGCCGGCAGCGCGCCGGCGCGCAGAAGAATGGAGAGGTTGTTGGCGGATTCCACGGTGAAGTTACCCGAGATCTGGCCGCTGCCGCCCAGGATCGGCTCGCGGATGACGGGAGCCGAGATCACCTTGTCGTCGAGCACGATCGCAAACGGCCGCCCGACGTTCTCCTGGGTGATCTGCGCGAATTTGCGGGCGCCGGAGGTGTTGAACTTGAACGTGACGATCGGCTCGCTGGTACGTTGGTCGAAACCGGGCTGCGCATCGGTGAGCTCTTCGCCCGAGACGATGACGCGCTTGTCGAGAAGATAGGGCTGCGAGCGCTCCGCTTCCGAACCATAGACGATTTCGGATTCCGGAGGCGGTCGTCCCTGCAATGCCTGCTCGACCGGCATCGAGGTGTCGACGAGGCGGAACGTAAGCTTCGCGGTCGTGCCAATGACCTTGATGAGCTCGTCCGGGTTTCCAAGTCCTGGAACCTGAACGAGCACGCGATCGTTGCCCTGACGCTGGATCGAGGGCTCGACCAGACCCATCGCATTCACGCGCCGCCCGATAATCTCGACCGACTGGTCTATGACCTGGCGGGTACGTTCGAGCAGTGCGGGCTCCGTGGGAGTAAGCCGAACGACCCCGCCCCCCGCGTTCTCGACGTCGAGCGAGCGCGCGCCGGTGCTGCCGACGAAGCCGCCGAGCGGCTGCGATAGTTCCCTGAGCTTGGCCAGCCCCTGTTGCAGATCGCTCTCGCGAATGACCACCTCAACCGAATTTCCGCGGATGATCGGGGCGCGGGTCAGTCCGATGCGCGCCTCGCGCAGGACACGGCGGACCTCGTCCTGCAGCGCCAAGAGCTTTTGGCGACGTACGTCGTTCGCATCCACTTCGAGCAGGATGTGGGAGCCGCCCTGCAGATCGAGGCCGAGCACGATGTGGCGCTGCGCCCATGCCGGCCAGCGCTTGACCATGCTTTCCGGGAAGAAGTTGGGAACCGCGAACAGGCAGCAGATCAGCGCCGTTAGCAGAATCGCCGCTGCCTTCCACTTCGAAATATAAAGCATGGCTTGTCCCGGTTCACGCGTCGACTGAGCCGGCGCTCAGCTTGAGCCGCCCTCGTCTTTGACCGGCTCGCCCTTGGCGCGCACGCCCGACACCATTGCGCGCACCTGGCGCACCCGCACCCCGTCGGCGATCTCGACCTCGATCTGATCGTCGTCGACCACCTTGGTGACCTTACCGACGAGCCCACCGGAGGTAATGACGGTGTCGCCGCGGCGCAAGTTCTTGACCAGTTCCTGGTGTTCCTTCGCGCGCTTTTGCTGCGGCCGCAGGATCAGAAAATACATGATGACGAAGATGAGAACGAACGGCAGCAACTGCACAAACATACTGTCGCCGCCGAATAACTGGCTCGCTTGGGCAAAAGCGGGCGTCACGAACATTTCCCGGTCCTTTGTGCTTGCGGTTTGCCGTGCATTTGTCCGCGCGTCGCGCCGGCGCAGCCACAGTATGTCGGGCAACGAAATCGGCGCGGACTATAGCGGGCAGCAGCCCAATTGCAACGCTGGTTTGCCCCGCGAATCGGCCGTTGGCATGGCGACCTTGCAGGCTTGCCGGCACCCCGGTAAGGGTGCAGCGAACCCGATCGCAGCCATGGCCAAACGCGTTCAAAAGCCCCGGTCGCAGGCCTCATCGCGCCAGCGAATAGCGCTGGAATCCGCCGGTTCGCAAGGCGCATTCGAGCGCATCGCGGACGCGCTCGAACGGCTTGCGGGAGGCATGCCGGGAACGCCCCGCTTTGCCGCCGCCGACGCTTTTTCCTGGCATCCGGACGACCGGCGGCTCGCGCCGGTCGCAAACGTCAATCGCGTAGAGATGTCGTTGCTCAAGGGCATCGACCGCGTGCGCGATGTGCTGCTGGAGAACACCGAGCGCTTCGCGCGCGGGCTGCCGGCCAACAACGCGCTGTTGTGGGGAGCGCGCGGCATGGGCAAATCGTCGCTGGTCAAGGCCGTGCACGCGCAGGTCAATGTCGCGCACGCACGGGGTAAGGGCGGCAACGGGCCGCTCAAGCTCATCGAAATCCACCGCGAGGACATCGAGAGTCTGCCCGACCTGATGGCGCTGATGCGCGGGGCGCCCTACCGCTTCATCGTGTTCTGCGACGACCTCTCGTTCGAAGCCGAAGACACCAGCTACAAATCGCTCAAGGCCATGCTCGAAGGCGGCATCGAGGGGCGGCCGGACAACGTCGTATTCTACGCCACGTCGAACCGGCGCCACCTGATGGCGCGCGACATGATGGAGAACGAGCGCTCGACCGCGATCAATCCGGGCGAAGCCGTCGAGGAGAAGGTGTCGCTGTCCGACCGCTTCGGCCTGTGGCTCGGCTTCCACCGCTGCAGCCAGGATGAGTTCCTGGAAATGGTCGACGGCTACGTCGCCCACTACCGCATCGCGCATCCGCGCGAGAAGACGCATCCGGAGGCGCTCGAATGGGCGACCACCCGCGGCGCGCGCTCGGGGCGCGTCGCATGGCAATATGTGCAGGATCTCGCCGGCCGCCTCGGGGTGAAGCTCGAGGACAGAAGGCATAAGGCAGACAACAGGTAACGCTTCTGTTGTCTCGCCAATTGCGCCTCATGCCGACGGCAGCTCGACTCGTCATGCGCGGGCATAGCGCGTCGGAAGACGCGCGTGAACGCGCTTACGACCCGCGCATCCATCGAAAAAAGCGCTTCATTCGAGGGGGATGGATTTCCGGGACATAAGCGCGTTTACGCGCGTCTTCCGACGCGCTATGCCCGGCAATGACAATGGATGGGTCAGTACCAACGGCCGTTGGTGTCAGGCGCCGTTCAAGAACCGCGTGGGATCGAGCGGGGACGCCCCCTTGCGGATTTCGAAATGCAGCTGCGGCGCGTTGACGTTGCCGGTTTGGCCGGACCGCGCGATCACCTGCCCGCGTTTGACTTGATCGCCGCGCTTGACCAAGAGCTCCTTGGTGTGGGCGTAGGCGGTAACGTAGCCGTTGGGATGGCGCACCAGAACGAGGTTGCCATAGCCCTTGAGCTCGTTGCCGGCATAGGCCACGACGCCGTCTTCGGCGGCCTTCACCGGCGTGTTCTCCGGCAGTGCGATGTTGATGCCGTCGTTCTGCTGGCCATTGGTCGTGGGGCCGTAGCCGGCGATGACGCGGCCGTTCGCCGGCCAGCGAAACTTCGGCACCGGGCCGGTTCCTTCCGCCACTTTCGCGGCCTCTTTGTCCAACTGATCCGTCGGCGCGACGACGCTAGCGTTTTGCGCCGGCTCGGCTTCCTTCGGCGCCGCCGAAGCGACCGGCTTTGCTGGCGCGGCGGGCGGCGAAGCGCTGGCCTTCACCGGCGATGGCTGCGCGCCTGGAATGGTCAGACGGTCGCCGACATTGAGCGTGGCGGTCGGCTGGATGTTGTTGGCCTTGGCAATCTCGTTGATCGACTTGTGGTAGCGATGCGCAATTTTGCTCAGCGTGTCGCCGGCGGCGACCACGTGAACGCTCCCATTGCCGGGTGGGCTGGCGGCCGGCGCGGGTGTCGGCACCGCGGGGCGCGGCGTGGGCGCGGTTGCGACCCGCGACGACTTGTAGTGCGGAATGACCAGCCGCTGGCCGGGATAAAGGGTTGCCGGCGCCGTGATGTTGTTGGCCTGCATGATGACGGATGCCGGCACGCCGTGGCGCCGCGCGATGGTATCGACGGTCTCGCCCGCTGCAACCGTGATCGCGGTCCCGCCGTCCCAGCTCCAATTGCCGGACGATCCAGGCTTGCGCAGCACTGATCCCGTGACTTCGGAACCGCCCGGACGCCCCGGGCCCGCGGCGGTGGAATTCGCGGCTACGGAAGTTGCCGAACGCGGCTGCGGCGCCTGGGCGGTTTGCGCCTGCGGCATCGATGCGGTCAGCTCGGGATTGCTGTGGGAAGCAAACGGATTGTCGTTGAAACGAGACGTATCCGCACTACAGGCGGCAACGCCGACGCTCACCAGCGCCAGCACCACTGCCCGCGGTGAAAACCGCGAGCCCAACATCTCCGAACCCCCCGACATCGCACCCTACTCGCACGCAACACAAGCGGCGAGTTAATACCCTGCGGGTTAATACGACTTTAAGAGATTACGGCGCCTCGACCTTGCCGCCGCGTGAACACAATCGTTACAATTCGCGCGCCTTTCCAGGCAAAAGCGGTACGAATCGTACCCCGATCAGATCCTCCTGTTTAATTCCTTGTTCACCCTTTGTGAGTTTGACCAGCTCCTGCGGACCGGCGTGCGGTCCGAGCGGCAATACCATCACGCCGCCGTCGGCAAGTTCGCCGAGGAGTGCCTCGGGAATGGTTTCGGCGGCGGCAGTGACCATGATGCGGTCATAGGGCGCTGCGTCCGGGACGCCAGCGAGACCATCGCCGACCCGCACGTCGACATTGTCATAGCCCAGTGTCGCCAGTCGCTGACGCGCGGTGTCCGCTAGCGTCCGATAACGCTCGACGCTGATCACTTCACGTGCGAGCCGGGACAGAATGGCGGCCTGATAGCCCGAGCCGGTGCCCACTTCGAGCACACGATGGTCAGGCCGCACGCCGAGCTGCTCGGTCATGAAGGCGACCACGTAAGGCTGGCTGATCGTCTGCCCGCAGGCGATCGGCAGCGCCTGGTCCGCGTAGGCATTGTCCACGAAGGAACTTTCGACGAAATGCTCGCGCGGCACCTCGTCCATGGCGCGCAGCACCGCCGGATCGCTGATGCCGCGCCTGCGCAGGCCGAGCAGAAACTGCATGCGGCCGACACTGTCGTCGCCGGGCGGTTGCTTGGGCACGCCGAGCCTCCTGACCGACTCTAGCCGAAAACCCGCCTTCGGCCAGAGCGCACGGTGAAAATGACGTAAATCCAACTGCTTGCGGCGGAACAAATAGCCGGAAGGGACGCCTCAACTTCGCCTTGACGATCTGATGTCTTTACAGCTGCGAATCCGATCGCAAGACCGGGGGAGAGAGAGATGACCTCTGCCGCACAAGTCCAGCCGGCGATGCCGGCCAAGCGGATCCTCGTCGTCGAAGACGAGCTGATGATCCGCATGCTGCTCGAGGACATGCTGGGCGAGCTCGGTTACACCGTCACCGCCGAGGCTGGGCGTCTCGACGAGGCGCTGCAAGCGGCGAAGACCGCCGACTTCGATGTCGCGATCCTCGACGTCAATCTCGACGGCGAGCCCGTCTCGCCGGTGGCCGATGCCCTCGCCGCCCGCGGCACGCCGTTCGTGTTTGCCACGGGTTACGGCGAACGCGGGCTGCCGGAACCCTATCGCGACCGGCCGATGCTGAAGAAGCCCTTTCAGATGGATGGGCTCAAAGAAATGCTGCAAAACGCGCTTGCAGCCGGCAAGCAATAATCAGGGCCATCTAACTGTCGTCCCCGCGAAAGCGGGCAATGCGGTTCCTGGTTCCCGATTCCCGACACCTCAATCGAACAGCTCCGCCAGCCGCGTCATGAACGGCTCGTCCGTCATATCAAGTCGTAGTGGCGTAACGGCGATGCGATTGTCGGCGAGCGCTGAAATGTCGCTGCCGTCCGCCGGCGGCTGCGCCCGCATGCGCACATAGGCGATCCAGTAATAGGCGTTGCCGCGGCCGTCCTGCCGCTGGTCGATCTGCAGCCGCTCCTGCCGGTTGCGGCCCTGGGTCGTCACGGCAATACCCTTGACGTCAGCGGGCGCACAATCGGGAAAGTTGACGTTGATGAGCACATCGCGCGGAATCCCGGCGGCGAGCACGCGCCGGATGATGTCGGGACCGAAGCGGACTGCCGTTTCCCAATGGGGCGGCTGGTTGCTGCGCGATCTGTAGGCCTGCGACAGCGCCACCGACGGAATGCCGAGGATGGTGCCCTCCACCGCGCCGGCGACGGTGCCGGAATAGATCACGTCCTCGCCGGCGTTGCGGCCGCGATTGACGCCGGCCAGCACCAGGTTGGGCGGGCGATCCTTGATTACGTGCCGCGCCCCCATGATGACGCAGTCGGTGGGCGTGCCTTTGACCGCGAAGCGGCGCTCGCCGACCTCGCGCAACCGCAGCGGGTCGTTGAGCGAGAGTGAGTGCGAGACGCCGGACTGATCGAATTCCGGCGCGATCACCCAGACGTCTTCGGACAGCGCTCGGCCGATCTCGGCGCAGACGTCGAGCCCTTCCGCGTGGATGCCGTCGTCGTTGGTGATGAGAATGCGCATCGGGTTGCTTCACCTCCCCGGCTTGCGGGGAAGGGAGCCGTCTGTGCGCGCTGAAGCATGGTTCTCCATCACTGCGCCCGTTCGATGGTCTTCAACCCGCCCATATAGCTCTGCAGCACGTCCGGCACCGCGATCGAGCCGCCCTGCTGCTGATAGGTCTCCATCACCGCGATGAGCGCGCGCCCGACGGCGACGCCGGAGCCGTTGAGGGTGTGGACGTTGCGGATCTGACGACCGTCCTTGGCGCGGTAGCGCGCGTTCATGCGCCGCGCCTGGAACTCGCCGCAGAGCGAGCAGGACGAGATCTCGCGGTACATGTTCTGTCCGGGCAGCCACACTTCGATGTCGTACGTCTTCTGCGCCGCAAAGCCCATGTCGCCGGTGCAGAGCGTGACTACGCGGTAGTGCAGATCGAGCCGCCGCAAGACCTCCTCGGCGCAGGCGAGCATGCGCTCGTGCTCGTCCCTGCTCTCTTCGGGCGTGGTGACGGAGACGAGCTCGACCTTGTCGAACTGGTGCTGGCGGATCATGCCGCGCGTATCCTTGCCGGCCGCGCCCGCCTCGGCGCGAAAGCACGGCGTGCAGGCGGTGAAGCGCAGCGGCAGCGCGGCCTCATCCACGATGGATTCGCGCACGAGATTCGTCAGCGGCACTTCGGCGGTGGGGATGAGCCAGAGCCTGGTATTCTTCAGGTCTTGCGTTGCAGTATCAGCGCCCCTCGCGACCTCCTCTTGCAGCCGGGCAGTGCTGATCTCTTTCGCATTTTCAAAAGCGGAGATGATTCCCCCTATTGCTTCAGCCAAATATTTTTGCGGTTTTGATCCGGCACTAGTCTCGAACTGATCGTCTTCAAATTTCGGCAATTGTGCCGTTCCAAACATCACCTCGTCGCGCACTAGCAGCGGCGGCGCGACCTCAGTGTAGCCGTGCTCGGTCGTGTGCACGTCGAGCATGAATTGCCCGAGCGCGCGCTCGAGCCGCGCGAGGCCACTCGTCAACACCACGAAGCGCGCGCCTGACAGCTTTGCGGCAGTCTCGAAATCCATCTGCCCGAGCGCTTCGCCCAGATCGAAATGCTGCTGCGGCGTGAAACCGTAATTGCGCTTGGCGCCGAAGCGATGGTGCTCGACGTTGTCCTCGGCGCTCTTGCCGTCGGGCACCTCGTCCAGTGGCATGTTTGGAATTTCGGCGAGCTTGTCCTCGAGTTCCGTCGAAGCCTTCTTCGCGTCTTCCTCTAGTCGCGGAATTTCTGCCTTCAGTCGCGCGACCTCGGCCATGAGCGCCTGCGCAGCCGCCTCCTCGTTGCTTTTCTTCGCCGCGCCGATTTCGCGCGACGCCGCGTTGCGCCGGGCGAGTGCCGCTTCCGCCTTCTGGATGGCGGCGCGCCGGCGCTCGTCGATCTCGATCAGCCGCTTTGCTTCGCCCGGCAAACCGCGCCGCGCCAGCCCCCGGTCGAACGCGTCGGGATTGTCACGAATCCACTTGATATCGTGCATGTCTTTCGCCGCCATGCCCCGCGCAGGCGGGGCATCCAGTCAACGCCGACGCCGATGGTCTAGGAAACGTCGTGCCTGATTCCAAGGCCCGTGGATACTGGACCGCTCACGCGGGCGATAACACCCCGTCGGGGCGGCAGGAAATCCATCATTCCGCCGGCTTGGCGGCGGCGCTGGCGGCGTCCTTGGCCTTGTCGGCGGCTGCCTTCTTCTCGACCCACCGCACCGACCAGATCGAGCCTTCATAAAGCGCCATCAGCGGCAGCGCGAGCGAGAGCTGGCTGAGCACGTCGGGCGGGGTGAGCACCGCCGCGATCACGAAGGCGCCGACGATGAAATAGCGCCGCTTCGCCTTGAGCTGATCGGAGGTGACGATGCCGACGCGCCCCAGCAGCGTCAGGATCACCGGCAGCTGGAAGGCGATGCCGAAGGCGAAGATGAGCTTCATCATCAAGGTCAGATAATCCTCGACCTTGGGCAGGAGCTCGATCGCGGCGTGGCCGTCGCCGCCCGCCTGTTGCATGCTCAGAGAAAATCGCGCCAGCATGGGCCAGACCAGGGCATAGACGACAACAGAGCCGAGCAGGAAGAAGATGGGAGTCGCCACGAGGTAGGGCAGGAAGGCCTGCTTTTCGTGGCGATAAAGGCCGGGCGCGACGAACATGTAGATCTGCGTCGCAACGACCGGGAACGATATGAACGCCGCCCCGAACATCGCGAGCTTGAGCTGGACGACGAAATATTCGAGCAGGCCGGTATAGATGAACTTGGAGTCCGGGCCCGCCACCCAAACGAACGGCCAGGTCAGCACGTCGTAGATCGTCTTGGCGAAGAAGAAGCAGCCGACAAACGCAATGCCGAAGGCGATCAGCGCCTTGATCAGCCGCGAACGCAGCTCGATCAAGTGTTCCATCAGCGGCGCTTTGCTCGCCTCGATCTCCTTCTCGTCGTCCTCGCGGCTCATGCGGATTTGCCATCGGGCTTGGCGGCATCGGCATCGGCGATTGCCGGCTCAGGCGCCGCCGAGGGCGGCGCGGCGGCATCCGTGGCCGCCGTAGCTGGCGCGGCTGGCAGCGCGGCGCCGGCCGGCGAGGTGCTGGGTTCCGCCGCGACCGGCGGGCTCGGCGTGGCCGCGCCTGCGGTGTCGACCATCGCGCTCTCGATCTGCTGCTGCGTGCTTTCCAACTCCCGTTTGACCTCGCTGACGGGATCGAAACTCGCGTAGCTCTGCGCCTGGCTCGTCATCTCGTCGACCTGCTTCTTGAGGTCGGCCATCTCCGCCTCGCGCATCGCCTCCTGAAATTGGCTTTGGAACTCGGAGGCCATGCGGCGCAGCTTGCTCATCCACTGCCCGAGCGTGCGCAAGACGGTCGGCAGCTCCTTCGGCCCGATCGCAATCAGCGCGACGATGCCGATGAGCAGGAGCTCGCTCCAACCGATCTCGAACATGGAGGCTTCAACTCCGAGAGGCGCGCAGTGCGCAGGCCCCCCTCCGATCCACGCGTCCGCAGGGTTGTTGCCGCGGCGTGCAGCCGCTCAGCCCGCCTTGCGCGTCTCGGTGACGGTCGCCGTTGGAGCGGGCGCTGGCTGGTGGTCGATCGTCTTCGGGTCGGTCTTGACGGGCTCGGTCTCGGCTTTTTCTTCCTCCGTCAGCCCTTTCTTGAACGACTTGATGCCCTTGGCGAAATCGCCCATCAGCTCCGAGATCTTGCCACGTCCGCCGAACAGCAGCAGGCCCACGGCCAGAACCAGAATCCAGTGCCAAATGCTCATCGAACCCATGCGCAACTCCTCCGCGTCGACGAGACCGCACGCCCGTCTCGTCTCTCGGCTTTGACCAGAAGCTAGGCTCCGGGCGCGGCAAAAACAAGGACTTCGCCCGCGCGCTTGCGCCGCCGCGCAGCCGCCATCGCGGCCCGCAGGCCGCGGAACCGCGCAGCTCAGCGGCGTTTCGCCGCGTTAACGCAAATCGATCGTCTTCCGCACCGCGGTTCCGCGCTCCCCGCAGTCATTGCCGGGCTTGGCCCGGCAATCCATCCCCTAGAATGACTCGCTTCTTTTCGATGGATGCCCGGGTCATAAGCGCGTTTACGCGCGTCTTCGACGCGCTTCTGCCCGGGCATGACGACATAAGGACACCACCCCCCCCATCACTCCTCGCCGGTGCGCTCCGGCGGCGGCGCGAGGCCGAGATCGAGATCGCCGGGTTCCAGCGGGTCCTCGTCATCGTGCAGGGCCGGATCGTCCGACGGCATCGGCACCGAGAAGCCGGGCGGCAGCCGCCCGTCGAGCAGGCCCGAGCCCTTGAGTTCCTCGAGCCCCGGCAGGTCGCCCACCGCATCGAGCCCGAAATGCGAGAGGAACGCCTCGCTGGTGCCGTAAGTCACCGGGCGGCCGGGGGATTTGCGCCGCCCGCGTGGGCGAACCCAGCCGGTCTCGAGCAGCACGTCGACCGATCCCTTGGAGGTCGTCACCCCGCGGATCTCCTCGATCTCCGCCCGCGTCACCGGCTGGTGATAGGCGATGATGGCGAGCGTCTCGATTGCCGCGCGCGAGAGCTTGCGCGTCTCGACCGTCTCTTTGCTCAACAGCCAGGAGAGATCGCTGGCGGTGCGGAAGGTCCACTTCCCGCCGATTCGAACGAGATGAACGCCGCGCGTGGCGTATTCCTCCTGCAGGCGCAGCAGCGCCGCGTGCACATCGACCCCTTGCGGCAGCCGCTCCGCCAGCGACGCCTCGTCGAGCGGCTCGGCCGAGGCGAACAGCATCGCCTCCAGCAGGCGAAGCTCTTCGGCCCGCGGTTCGGCCGCATTGTCCGGCTCGTCGTCCGGCATCACCACTTTCAACTTCGGCATCGCTGGCCCTCCTCTATTCCTTGCCGTCCGCGGGCGGCGCCGCCACGCCGCCCGGATCAGCCACCCCATTTTCAGCCGGTTGACGCTTGCGCACGTAGAGCGGCGCAAACGCCCCCTGCTGGTGCATCTCCATCACGCCCTCGCGCACCATTTCGAGGGTGGAGGCAAAGCTCGACGCAAACACCGTCGGCGCGAGCGACGGCTCGACCACGTACGAGATCAGAAACTCGTCGAGCCGCGTCCAATCGGGTGAGCGCCCGATCAGCCGCTCGAGCGCTTCGCGCGCCTCGGCCAGCGACCAGACGGTGCGCTTGACCAGGCGCACGTGCGCGAGAGCCGACTTTTGCCGTTGTTGCGCATAAGCCGAGAGCAAATCGTAGAGTGTCGCCGAATATTGCGGGTGCTTGATGTGCGCGATCGGCTCGGGCTGGCCGCGCCGGAACACGTCACGATCGAGCTGCGCGCGGCCGAACAGGCGCTCGGCAACGTCGCGGATGGCTTCAAGACGCTTGAGCCGCAACGCCAGCGCGACCGCCATATCCTCGGCACTCTGCCCTTCGGGCGCGTTCGTTTCCGGCAACAACAGGCGCGACTTCAAATAGGCGAGCCATGCCGCCATCACGAGGTAATCGGCCGCCAGCTCGAGTCTCAGCTTGCGCGCCTCCTCGATGAAGGCGAGATACTGGTCCGCAAGCGCCAGGATCGAAATTTTAGCGAGGTCGACCTTCTGCTGGCGCGCGAGCGCGAGCAAGAGGTCGAGCGGGCCTTCGAAACCCTCGACATCGACCACCAATGCCGGCTCGCTCGTTGCCCGGTCCGCTGCAATGTCGGCTTCGAATTGGATCTCGTCGGGGTTCATGAGATCGCCCTCCGGGCACTCGCGCCGTTATCGATCAGCGCCGCCCATTCGGCGCGCAACGCTGCAGGATCATCCTTGACGACACGCCCGCGCCGCGCGAGCGCGGCGTCCGCCCGGGCCGCGGCTTCGCCGGTGAGCACGGGCACGGCGGATGCGACCGCCCGCATCTCGTCAAGCTCGCCGTTGCAATGGAGGACGACGTCGCAACCCGCCGCTATCGCTGCGCGCGAGCGCGCCTCGATCGAGCCGGACAAGGCCCCCATGGAGATATCGTCGCTCATCAGCAGACCACGAAATCCCAGCCAGTCCCGAATCACATCCCGGACCAGAGTGACCGAAGTCGTGGCCGGAGCAATAGGATCGATAGCCGTGTATACGATATGGGCGGTCATCCCAAGCGGTAGATCAGAGAGGGGGCGGAACGCGGCAAAGTCGGTGGTCCTCAGCGTTTCGCGGTCGGTCTCGACGATGGGGAGCGCGCGGTGGCTGTCGGCGGTGGCGCGGCCATGCCCAGGAATATGCTTGAGCACCGGCAGGACCCCGCCGGCCAGCAAGCCGTCGGCCACCGCGCGCGCCAGCAAGGCCACCTTCTCCGCGGTGTCCCCATAAGCTCGATCGCCAATGATGGAATCCGCGCCGGCGACGGGCACATCGGCGATCGGCAGGCAATCCACATCGACCCCGACCGCCGCGAGATCGGCGGCGATCAGCCGGGCGCCGAGATACGCGGCCTTTATCCCCTCCGCCGCGTTGCGGTCGTAGACGCGGCCGTAGGCGGCACCGGGCGGATAGGACGGCCAATGCGGCGGTCCGAGCCGCTGGACGCGGCCGCCTTCCTGGTCCACGAACACCGGCGCTTCGCGCCCGACCGCGTCGCGAATCGACGCCGTCAGGCGGCGCACTTGCGCCGGCGTCTCGATGTTGCGCTTGAAGAGAATGAACCCCCACGGCTCGCGCTCGCGCAGCAACGTGCGCTCGGCGGGCGTCACCGTCGTACCCGCAAGCCCAGTGATGAAAGCGCGTACCGCCATCGGCGCGGATTAGCCCGCGCCTGCCGCAAGGGTCAGGCGCAACTCAGTTGTTCGGAACCACGCATTGGCCGCCGGCGGCCTTGTAGGTGGCGCAGAACTGGCTCGCCTCTTGGGCCGATGTAAAAGGCCCAACCAGGGTCCGGTAGAAGACCCCTTTGCTGCCCAGGTCCGCGCGGCGAATGATCGGCTGCAGGTCGCCAAGCTCGTTCGGGAATTTTGCCTGCAGGCTGCGGAAGGAGGATTGCGCTTCCGCCTCGCTCTTCTGCGAGGAGAGCTGCACCACGAAGCCACCCGCCGTGTTCTCCGTCGCCTCAGGCGCGCTCCGAGTGGAGGGCGGCGGCGCCGCTGCGGTGCGAGCGCGGGCCGGCGGGGCCGCGGCCGGTTCGCTCGGCTGCGGCTCGAGCGAGATCGGGCCGCTGTTGCGCGCCGCCGAGGCCGTTGCCGCTTTCGGGGCGGCCGGCGACGCATTCGGGGCGGCCGGCACCGCACTCAACCGCGCCGCGGCAGCCGCCTGCGCGGCCGCAGGCTGGCTCGTCACCGGCTTCCCGCTTACATCGGATGCATCCGGGTGAATGACCACGGTGCGGACCTTCTTGGGCTCGGTCGATGCGCCCGCACCCTGCCCCGGCGCGACCGGCGCCGGCAACGCGACGCGCGGAGCGGCCTGGGTTCCGGGCTCCTTGAGCGCAACCGGCTCCTCCTGCTTCGACACGATCCGTTCGGCGTTGGCCGACCGACCCTGCGCGAGGTTGCTCGATTGCGGATCGCCGGCGCTCTCGGGCACGATCTTTGTCGGCGTGGAGTTGTCGGCCGTGATGACCGGCGGCGGTTGGGTCGAACTGGGATTGCCGTAATAGCTCCGGTAGGCATAGGCGCCGGCGGTGCCGAGCACGGCGCAACCGATGAGGGCGAGCGCGGTGGCGAAGCCGCCACGCCGCGCGCGCGGCGCGTCGTCATACGCCTCGTGTTCATGCGGCTCGAGCGGCACGTCGTCCTGGTAGGCGTACTCGGCCTCCTGAGCGTCATATTGGCCGCCATCCGTGCCGTCGTCTTCGTAGTGCTGGCTCTGCTCGTGCTGCTGGCTCTGCTCGTACTGCTGGCTCTGCTCGTACTGCTGGCTCTGCTCGTACTGCTGGTTCTGCTCGTACTGCTGGTTCTGCTCGTCGTAGTGCTGGTTCTGCGGGTCCGCCCCGCGCTGGGGCTCGTCATAGAATCGGCTGTCGGCGCGCCAACCCGCGGGCTCCGGGGCCGGCGGCTGGGCGTAATCCCGGCCCGTCCCATGGGCCGAGCGGCGCGGCATGTCGCCGGCGGCAAAGTGCGGTTCGCGCACCGGGGCGGCCTGCCAGTCCTCCGGCGCGGTCGCCGGCGCGTCGTGCGCTTCTCCCTGCCGCTCGCGCGAATTGCTTCGCCCGAGATCGGCGAATGGATCGCTCTGCCCGAGCAGACGGGCAAGCTCGGCCAGCGGATCGCGGGCACTTGCCTCCTCGCTCGGCCGCGGCGGCTCGGCCGCGCGACGATATGGATCATTGGAGCGATAACGTCGTAACGTATTGTCGTCGGCCATACTCATCCCCGTTTCCGGTACACTGGCGCCGCACCCGGTCGGTTGCGCGACGGATCCATCGAGCGGGGGTCCATCTGCCCTTACGCACCGAGCGAGCTAACGCATCTCCTCGGGGGCCTCGACGCCGAGCAGCCTCAGCCCTGACGCGAGAACGGTGACCACGCCCTCCACCAGCGCAAGGCGCGCCATGGTCATTTGTGGATCATTCTGGATAATGAAGCGTAAATATGACGCATCATTTCCGCGATTCCACTGCGCGTGGAAATCACTTGCAAGATCATAGAGATAGAAGGCGATGCGGTGCGGCTCATGGGCGATTGCGGCCGCTTCGATGAGGCGCGGGTAGAGCGCGAGCCGCCGCATCAGCGCAAGCTCGCCGGAATCTTCTAAGCGCTCGAGCGGCGCGCCCGCGAGCAGGAAGGCCCGCGCCGCCGCCGGCTCGCTCGGCAGATCGGCGACGACTTCGCGCGCGTTGCGCAAAATCGATTGGCCGCGGGCGTGGCCGTACTGGACGTAGAACACCGGATTGTCGCGGGACTGCTCGATCACCCTGGCGAGGTCGAAATCGAGCGCCGCGTCGTTCTTGCGGTAGAGCATCATGAACCGCACGGGGTCCTTGCCGACTTCATCCACGACGTCGCGTAACGTCACGAACTCCCCCGTGCGCTTTGACATTTTCACCGGCTCGCCGCCGCGTAACAGTTTCACCAATTGCACGATCTTGATGTCGAGCTCCGCGCTCGGAGCTTGCGTGACCGCCCGCACCGCCTTGACCGCCGCTTGCACGCGCTTGACGTAGCCGCCGTGATCGGCGCCCCACACGTCGATCATGCTGGCGAAGCCGCGATCGACCTTGTTCTTGTGATAGGCGATGTCGGAGGCGAAATAAGTGTAGCTGCCGTCCGATTTCATCAGCGGCCGGTCGACGTCGTCGCCGAAGTCGGTGGCACGAAACAGCGTCTGCTCGCGATCCTCCCAGTCCTCCACCGGGGTACCCTTCGGCGGCGGCAGCCGTCCTTCATACACGTAGCCGGCGCGCCGCAGCGCGGCGATGGTCTCGCCCACCTGATCGCGCGGACCTTCGATGAGCGAACGTTCGGAGAAGAAGACGTCGTGCACGACGTTGAGCGAGCGGAGATCGTTGCGAATATCCGCCATCATCATGTCGATGGCGCGATCGCGGACGAGCGGCAGCCACTCCGTCTCCGGCTTGTCCTTCAAGCTCGCCCCATAGCGGGTGGCGAGTTCCGCCCCCACCGGCTTGAGATAGTCGCCGGGATAGAGGCCTTCCGGTATGGCGCCGATGTCCTCGCCCAGCGCCTCGCGGTAGCGCAGGAATGCCGAGCGTGCGAGCGCGTCGACCTGCGCGCCGGCATCGTTGATGTAGTATTCGCGCGTGACCTCAAAGCCGCTGAAGGCGAGCAGATTGGTGAGCGCGTCGCCGAACACCGCGCCGCGGCAATGGCCGACGTGCAGAGGCCCGGTCGGGTTGGCGGAGACGTATTCGACGTCGACCGCGGTGCCTTGGCCGATGTCGCTGCGCCCATAATTCGCACCCGTTGCGAGCACCGCGCGCAGTGCGTCGATCCACGCCGCCGGCTTGAGCGTCAGGTTGATGAAACCCGGACCCGCGACCTCGGCCTTCGCCACCAGTTCGTCGCCGCGCAGTTTGGCTGCGATCGCTTCCGCCAATGGGCGCGGCTTTGAGCCGGCATCCTTGGCCAGCACCATGGCCGCATTGGTCGCCATGTCGCCGTGCGCGCTCTCGCGCGGCGGCTCGACCACGATGCGCGATTGGTCGATTCCCGCGGGCAGCATACCGTCTGCGGCCAGCGCGTTCGTGGCGGCACGCACTTTGTCCAGCACCGCGGCAAAAATGTTCTGGTCGCTCATGGTCGGCAGGCTAGTGTCCCGATTCCGAAGTTCGCAAGCCCTTGCGGCACACTCTCGTGCGAACTTCGGAATCAAAGGGACACTAGCACTTATGACTCTAGTGTGGTTTTTGGATTTGAAGTTCCTATACGAGCTCGCTGCAAATGCGTAGGAACTTCAAATCCACCACACTAGTGTCCCGATTCCGAAGTTCGCAAGCCCTTGCGGTACACTCCCTGGCGAACTTCGGAAGGTCGCGCCGCCTAACGCAATTCCGGTGTCGAGTCAAAAAGCCGCGCGTGCTCCATGAGCGCGTAGCGGTCGGTCATGCCGGCGATGAAATCGGCGATGTGGCGCGAGCGCGCGGCCGCATCGCCGCTGTCGACAATCTGCGCCCATTCCGCCGGCATGTCGTCGGGCTGTTCCAGATAGCGGGCGAACAGCGCGCAAACGAGGCCCTCCGCGTCGCCCATGATGCGCATGATGCGATCGTGGCGATACATCCGCGGATAGAGAAAGCCCTTGATGGCGCGGTCGGCCTCGGCCATGGCGGACGAGAAGGCGCCGACCGGATGCGCGGCGTGACGCACGTCGTCGGCCGAGCGCGGCGCCAGTGCCCGCAGGCGAGCGCCGGTTTCCGCGATGACGTCCTCGATCATCTGCGTGATGAGCCGGCGCACCAGTTCATGCACCAGCCGCGACGGATCGAGCGTCGGATGCTCCTTGCGGATTTGGCGCAGAATGTCGCGGATGAGCGGAACTTCGGCGAGATCCTCGACCGCGAACAGGCCGGCGCGCAACCCGTCATCGATGTCGTGGGCGTCGTAGGCGATATCGTCGGCGATGGCGGCGATCTGGGCCTCGGCGCTGGCAAAGCTCCATAGCTCCAGGTCCTGCGTCCTGCCATGGAGCGCGATGGCGTGCGGCAGCCCGCGCTCGCGATAAGGCCCGATCGGGCTGCCGTCGGCAAGCGTGAGCGGGCCATTGTGCTTGACCAGCCCTTCGAGCGTCTCCCAGGACAGGTTCAATCCGTCGAAAGTGGGATAGCGCTTCTCGAGCGCGGTCACCACGCGCAGCGTCTGCGCATTGTGATCGAAGCCGCCGCAGGCGGCGAGGCAGCGATCGAGCGCGCGCTCGCCGGCGTGGCCGAAGGGGGGATGGCCGAGGTCGTGGGCGAGCGCCAACGCCTCGGCCAGATCCTCGTCGAGCCCGAGCGCGCGAGCGAGCGAGCGCGCGATCTGGGCAACCTCGAGCGTATGGGTCAAACGGGTGCGAAAGTGGTCGCCTTCGTGAAAGACGAAGACCTGGGTCTTGTGCGCGAGCCGCCGGAAGGCGGTCGCATGGATGATGCGGTCGCAATCGCGGCGGAAGGCGTTGCGGGTCGCGCTCACGGGCTCCGGGTGGAGCCGGCCGCGGCTCCTGCCCGGAGCGGACGCATAGGGGGCGCGCGCAAGCGCCGCTTCGACCGCCATGCCCGACCGCCAATTGACCAAAGCCCCGCGCGCACTTAACTATCGGTCAGGCCCGCTGGCAATCATTGGTATGCGGATGGACGACATTACGGTCACCGAACGGGCGGCGCGCCGGATCGGCGAGATTTTAGGCCGCGAGCCGCCAGGCACCATGCTGCGCGTGAGCGTGGAGGGCGGCGGGTGCTCCGGTTTCCAGTATAAGTTCGACATGGACCGTGCCCAGGCCGCCGACGATCTGGTGATCCGGCGCGACGGCGCGACGGTGCTGATCGATCAGGTTTCGGTCGGCTATCTGGCCGGTTCCGAGATCGATTTCGTCGATGACCTGATCGGCGCCTCGTTTCGCATCAACAACCCGCAGGCGACGGCGTCCTGCGGTTGCGGGACCAGCTTCTCGCTCTGATCATTGAGTTGGCTTTAGTCCCGCCGCCCTGGCGAGCGCACCGGTCGTGCCGATTTCCGCCTGTACCTGCGCATCGAACTCGGCCGGCGTTAGCGGCATCGGCTCCATGCCCAGCGTTTCCAAACGCTCCTTGACGTTCGCGGATTGCATCGTCTTCACCGCTTCGCGATGGAACTTCTCGATAATATCGCGCGGCGTCTTTACCGGCATGAACGCACCAATCCAGAACGGATAATCGGAATTGGGAAATAGCTCGAGCACGCTCGGCACGTCGGGCAACAGCGCGGCGCGTTTCGGGCTGCTTACCGCGAGGGCTACAAGCTTGCCTTCGCGGACCTGCGGCAGCGCTGTGCCGAGCGGACAGAAATAGAACTCGGCTCGTCCCGAAAGGACCTCGGCGAGCGCTTCGGCACCGCCCCGAAATGGAATATGCACGGCATCAAAACCGGCGGCCATGCGAAAGCGCTCGGCACTTAGATGGGTGGCGGTCCCCACGCCCGCCGAGGCAAAATTGAAGGAGCCAGGCCTCGCCTTGGCGGCGGCGACCAGATCGTGCGCCGTCTTGAAACCCTTCGATGGCGAGACCACCAACACGTTCGGACTCGTTCCGAGCGAGACCACCGCCGCGAAATCGGCGGCGGTATCGTACGACGCATTCGGATAAACCGTGGGCACCAAGGTATGTGCCGAGGAGGTGGCTAGCAGCGTATAGCCGTCAGGCTCCGCCTTGGCGACCATGCCGCCAGCGATCGTCGTTCCGCCGCCGCCGCGGTTCTCGACCACGATCGGTTGCCCGAGCTGCGCCGACAATGGCTCGAAGACGACGCGCGGGATGACGTCGGTCGCGCTGCCGGCGGCAAAAGCGACGATCGCGCGGACCGGCTTGCTCGGCCAAGTCTGTGCGACCGCCTCGCTGCCCCAACCGAGCAGCAAGGCCGAGATCACAAGCGACCAGCGCGGCATGCAGCATTCCCTCCTCGCCTGCCGATGGCAGGAAGGAAGCAAAGGCCGCGCCATCCGAGAGGCGCCGGGGTCGCTGTTCAAAATCACTCGGCGGCGACGACAGTCGGGCGCTCGGCGTGTTCCGGCACCTCCCGCAGCTGCGGCTCGAGCCGGTACTTGAGCATGCGGTCGATGCGGTCGAGATAGATATAGATGACCGGCGTGATGAAAAGCGTCAGCAGCTGCGAGAGCAGAAGTCCGCCGACCACGGCGACGCCGAGCGGCTGACGCATTTCGGCCCCGGCCCCGGTGCCGAGTGCGATCGGCAGCGTGCCGAAGATCGCCGCGAACGTCGTCATCATGATCGGCCGGAAGCGCAGAAGCGCAGCCTCGCGGATTGCGGCCTGCGCGCCCATGCCCACGCGCCGCCGCTCGATCGCGAAGTCGATCATCATGATGGCGTTCTTCTTCACGATGCCGACCAGCATGACGATGCCGATCATGGCGATGACCGAGAGGTCCATGTTGAACATCATCAGCACCAGCAGCGCGCCGACGCCGGCGGAGGGCAAGCCGGAAATGATAGTGATCGGATGAATGAAGCTCTCGTAGAGAACGCCGAGCACCACATAGGCGGCGAAGACCGCGGCCAGGACCAGCACGCCCTGCCCTCTGAGCGAGTCCTGGAACACCTGCGCCGAGCCTTGGAAGCCGGTGCTGACGGTAATCGGTAGGCGGGATTCGCGCTCGATGTCCTTGATGGCGTCGACCGCCTGCCCGAGCGAATAGCCGGGCGCGAGGTTGAACGAGATCGTCACCGCGGGCTGATTGCCCTGGTGATTGACCTGCATTGGCCCGACCGCGGACACCACCCGGGTAACCGCCGAGAGCGGGATCGACGTCCCGGACGGGATGCCGTTTCCGTTCACGCCGGCCCCGGGCCCGGTGCCGGCACCGGCGCCACCGGCCACGTTGGTCTTCACGAAGATGTTCTGCAGCTGCGAAGCGTCCGCTTGAAACCGCGGTTGGCTCTCGAGGATGACCTGATAATCGTTGGTCGGCGTGTAGATGGTCGCGACTTGGCGCGCGCCGAAGGCGTTGAACAGCTCCTGACGGATCTGGTCGATGGTGATACCGTAGACGCCCGCCTTTTCGCGATCGATCTCGACCGTCATCTGCGGGGCCTTGATGTAGAGGTCGGTGGTGACGTCGCGCAGCCCATCGATCTCGGCAATCTTGTCGCGCAACTTGGGCGCTATCTCGTACAAGAGCTGGGTGTCGCTGGACTGCAGCGTGTACTGGTATTCGCTCTTGGAGATGCGGCCGGTGATGTTGATGTTCTGGACGTTCTGGAAATACACCGCCATGCCGGGAACGACGTTGGCGGTGTGGCGCAGACGCTGGATCACAGCCGTGGAATTTTCCCCGCGCTCCTTCCTCGGCTTGAGCGCGATGAACATGCGTCCGATATTGAGCGTCGGGTTCGGCCCGCCGGCGCCCACAGTGGAATTGACGTAATCGACCGCGGGATCGGCGCGGATGATTTCCGCGACCTGCCGCTGCAGATCGACCATCCCCTGGAACGAAATATCCGACGAGCCTTCGGTCGAGGCGGAGATAAAGCCGGTGTCCTCGGTGGGGAAGAAGCCCTTCGGGATGATGACGTAGAGCCAAACCGAGATGGCGAGCGTTGCAAGCGTCACGATCAGCGTCACGGCTTTGTAGCGCAGCACCCGATCGAGCGACCATTCGTAGGCACGCAGCCATGACTTGAACATCGCCTCGAACATGCGCAGCACGATGTTCTGTTTGTCGCCCTCGTGGTGGGCGTGCAAGACGCGGGCGCACAGCATCGGCGTGAGCGTCAGCGAAACGAAACCCGAGACCACGATCGCAACCGCGATCGACACCGCGAATTCGCGAAACACCCGGCCGACCATGCCGCCCATCAGCAGCACCGGGATGAACACGGCGATCAGCGAGAAGGTGATCGAAATGATGGTGAAGCCGATCTCGCGCGCGCCCTTGAGCGCCGCCTCGAACGGCCGCATTCCGCCCTCCACGTGGCGCACGATGTTTTCCAGCATGACGATGGCGTCGTCGACTACGAAGCCGACGGAGAGCGTCAGCGCCAGCAGCGTCATGTTGTTGATCGAAAACCCGAATACGTACATCGCCGCGCAAGTGCCGATCAGCGATACCGGCACGGCGAGCGCGGGAATGAGGGTGGCGGAGACCGAACGCAGGAACAGGAAGATCACCAGAACGACCAGGCAAATCGCGATGAGCAGCGTCTCCTGCACATCCACCACCGAGGCGCGGATCGAAACCGAGCGATCCATCAGCACTTCCATGCGGATCGACGGCGGTATCGAGGCGCGGTATTGCGGCAAGCGCGCGCGCACCGAATCCACCACGGCCACGGTATTCGCGTCCGGCTGGCGCTGGATCGCCAGCACGATGGCGCGGTCATTGTTGAACCAACTCGCGATCTTGTCGTTCTCGACGCTGTCGATGACGCGCGCCACCTGATCGAGGTAAACCGGCGCTCCGTTGCGATAGGCGACGACGACCTTGCGGTACTCCTCCGCCTTGGTCATGGCGGACGACGCCGTCAGCGTCACGCTCTGCTTGGGACCGTTGAGCGTTCCGACCGGGGTGTTGGAATTGGTCTTGGCGACCACGGTGCGGATGTCGTCGAGCGAGATATTGCGCGCGGCGGCGGCCACCGGATCGACCTGCACCCGCACGGCAAATTTCTGCGCGCCGAACACCAGCACCTGGGCGATACCGGGAAGCTGCGAAATCTGTTGTGCGAGCGTGATCTCGCCGTATTCGTCGACCACCGACAACGGCAAGGTCGCCGAGACCAAGCTGATATACATGACCGGGAAATCACCCGGATTGACCTTCCGAAAGCTTGGCGGGATGGTCATTTCCACCGGCAACTTTTTCGCCGCGACCGTCAGCGCCGTCTGCACGTCGAGCGCGGCGCCGTCGATGTTGCGGTTGAGATCGAACTGGATCGTGATCGATGTGAGGCCGAGCGACGACGAGGAGGTGAGCGAGGTGATGCCGGCGATGGTGGACAGCTGGCGCTCGATCGGCGCCGCCACCGATGCCGCCATGGTTTCCGCGCTTGCACCCGGCAATTGCCCCTGGATGCTGATGGTCGGAAAGTCGACGGTCGGCAGCGCCGCCACCGCCAGCAGCCGGTAGGCGAAGATGCCCAACACGATGATCGACGCGGTGACCAGCGTGGTGAGCACTGGACGGCGGATGCAGGTCTCCGACAGCGTCATGGGCTATGATCCGACCTTCGGCGCGCGTATGGCAACCTTTGTTCCGTTGGAAAGCAAGAGCTGGCCGTTGACGACGACGGTTTCGCCGCCCCCGAGGCCGCTGGCGAGGACCGATTCGCTGCCGAGGACGCGCGCGACTTCAACCGGCTGGACGATCGCCACCTCCCCTTTGATGACGAATACATAGGACCCGGCCTGGCTGAGCTGGATAGCGGTCGACGGCACCGTGACCGCTGCTTCCTCGCGGAACGTCAGTTGCACGATCACCAACGTGCCCGGCCACAGCAACTCGTCGGTGTTCGGCATGGTGGCGCGAACGGGTACCGTGCCCGTCGGCGCGTCCACGCTGTTCTCGATCATCGTGACCTGGCCGTTGGCACGGCGCGGCTCACCCGGAATGATCGCCTCGATGGTGGCACTCTCGTTGGCGAGCGCTTGGCGCAGATCCGGCAGATTGCCCTGTGGAAGCGAAAACGTCACGTAGACCGGCGCGGTCTGGATGATGGTCGCCAGCGTGGCGTCCCCGGCGCGCACAAAGTTGCCGACCTTGAACGGCACCATGCTGGCACGCCCGGTAATCGGCGCCCGGATGTTGCAGTAGCTGAGCTGGACGTTGAGGTTTTCGAGTTGCGCGGTATTCGAATCGACTGAAGACCGAAAGATATTCGTTTGCGTGCGCGCGTTCTGCAGCGTCACCAGGGTGGTCGCGTTCTTGGCGAGCAGCTCGGTATAGCGCGCGACATCGCGCTCGGCCTGCTCGAGATTGGCCTTGGCGCCGGCGAGCAAGCCCTCCACCTGCCTGACCTGGGCCTCGAGCGTGCGGCTATCGAGCGTGAACAGGAGGTCGCCTTCGCGCACCAGCGCACCGTCGCGGAAGTGCACGCCGGTGATCTCGCTGTCCACCCGCGACTTGACCACGACGCTGGCGATCGGGGTGACGGATCCCAACACTTCGAGGCGGACCGGAACGACCTTCTTGATTGCGGTTACGACTTCGACCGGGACCGCGCGGGGGGCGTTCTGGCGCGTCGCCTGCGCAACCGCGCCGCCCGACCACAAACCTCCGCGCGTCGCTACGACGATCGCGCCCGCCGCGACAAGTACCACCACCGCCCCCGCCACCAACGTCCGCTTCTTCATTGCCGTGCCGCGCAGGCCTTTCAGCGACCCACCCGGGGCCTCCTCTCTTTCCAGGTGCCCCGCTCATAACGATTCTTTTTGTTATGCGTCATTATGCGAGAAGAACCTTCTAACATATCCCTAGGTGCTTACCGTCGTAAAAACGGCGTAACCTTGCAAACAACCCCCATATCCCGGGGCCGCGTCCCCCTCGTCAGGTCGAGTTGAAATCGCAGCGCTCCACACCCATCTTCGCCGATGCGCATCGCCACCTGGAACGTTAATTCCATCAAGCAGAGGATAGACAACTTGACCGCCTGGCTCTCCGAGCGGCGGCCCGACATCGTCTGCCTGCAAGAGACCAAATGCGTGGACGATGCCTTCCCGCGGGAGCCCTTCGAGGCGCTCGGCTACAATGTCGCAGTGCACGGGCAGAAGACCTTCAACGGCGTCGCGCTGCTGTCCAAATTTCCCCTTGAGGACGTAACCGCGCGGCTCCCCGGTGACGAGGCCGACAGTCACGCCAGGTTTATGGAAGCGGCGGTGTCGACCGCGCAGGGGGCGCTGCGCATCGCGTCCGTCTATCTACCCAATGGCAACCCGCCGGACACCGATAAATATTCCTACAAAATCAGCTGGATGGACCGTCTTGTTCACTACGCGCGCGAACGGCTGCAGCTGGAAGAGCCGCTCGTCCTTGGTGGCGACTTCAACGTCATTCCGACCGAGGTCGACGCCCGCCACCCCGACCGCTGGCGCGGAGACGCGCTGTTTCTGCCGCGCACGCGGCAGAAATTCCGCGCCCTTTATCATCTCGGATTGACCGACGCGATCCGGGCCGGAAGCGAGGGGCCGGGCCCTTACACGTTCTGGGACTACCAAGCCGGCGCCTGGCAGAAGAACGACGGCATCCGAATCGATCATTTGCTGCTGTCGCCGCAGGCCGCCGATCGGCTCATCGCCGCCGGAGTCGACAAGCACGTGCGCGGCTGGGAAAAGCCGTCGGATCACGTTCCGGTTTGGGCGGACCTCGAACTCAGTGCTTGAAGAAGCTGTCCAGGATATTCCACGGCAGCTTGTAGTTCACCCCGACGCGAACGATGTGGTCGTCGAGGTGCAGACGTTGATTGCTGGGAAATGCCGGGTTCGGCGTCGGGGTGAAATAGGATTTGTCCTGCAATCCCACGTAGAGATATTCAACCTTCGCCGACCAGTCCTGACTGAGCTTGACCTCGACGCCGCCGCCCGCGGTCCAGCCCCAATGCCACTGCTGGTCCGAGATGGTGCCGGCGGGAGCGACGATGCTGTTCGCGACGTTGGCGAGCGCGCCGCCGGCGGTGGCGTAGAGGAGCCAGTTATCCCGCGCATAGCCGACGCGCCCGCGGAAGGTCGAAAGCCACTGTTCCTTGACCTCGTTGCTGAAGGCGGCGTTGGGTGGAAATTCGAACGCGCTCGCCTTCCTGTTCGCAGCCGAGATGTCGCTCTCGAAACCCAGCAGCCAATTGCCGTTCTGGAAATTGAAGCCTGAGGTCAGGCCGATGATGCCGCCGCTTAAATTGAGACGCGGTGCTTGGTCGGCGCCGGTCGTAGTGTTGCGCAGCAGCGCGCTGCCCCACGCGCCACCGCCCGCTATGCCCACGTAGGAGCCCGCCCAGCTCGCAGCGGGTGCTTTGTAGATCGGCGCAATACTGAGGTCAGCACCGAACGCCGGCGCCAGCATCGCCGACGCCAGAACCAATGCTAACGCCGCCGTGCTTGCGCACAGCGATTTCTTCATTCCTAGCCTCAACTAGACGCTTTCCGCATTGGCACGAACAGATACGCGCGCCCCCAACGGCGGTCCATCAGCTTGCAGGTTTCAAAAGCAGATTTCCGGAAAGTGTGGCACGAGCGCCACAGACTCTCATTCCCGGCGACTTTTCATCCAATCTTCCAAGTACTTGCGCGCCATTGCTCGCTCGCTTTCGTTGGCCTGGGCGACCGCGGTCGTGTACATGTCGGTGATCCAGGCCTCATCCGGCCTGGCGGCGTCCTTGGCGACGATCAGCCAGAACAGCCCGAGCGCGGCTTGGCGCGAAACGTCCTCGCCCTTGAACAGCATGCTGCCGAGCAGAGCCTGCGCCCGGTGATCGCCCTTGTTGGCAGACAGCCGCAACCACCGCGCCGCCTGGATGGCGTCCTTGGGCGCGCCTTTTCCAACGAGGTAGAGCCGTCCGAGGTAATACTGGGCTTCGGGGTCGGCGAAATACGAGGCGGCGTAGCGGAACATTTCGCGCGCGACATTGGGATCGGCCTTGAGCGTTCCGGGAATGCCGTCGAGATGGTAAAGTCCCAGCGTCACGAAGGCGTTGGCCACGAACCGCGTGTTGGGAGCGCTGGCGCTGTCGTCGCCGTGCATGGTGGTGAGGCGGCGGAAATACTCGTAGGCGCGCGCCTTGTCTGCTTTGACGCCGTCGCCGTCCGCGTACATCCGGCCGAGCTTCCAGATGGCGCCGGGAACGCCCTGCTCGGCGGCGTATTCGAGCTCCATGACGGCCTGCTCGGTCTTGCCTTGGCGCAGCGCCTGCGTGCCCGAGCGGAACGCCTCCTGCGGCGTGGGCGGCATGGCCGCGCGCGGCGGCAACGTGAGCGGGGCGACCGCCGGCGCGGACGGCACCGCCGCGAGCGGCGTTGCGCCACCGAGCGAAGGGCTCCCCGCCGCCGGGCTGGGAGTGACATCCGGCAACGCCGCTGCGGCCCCTTCGGGCGCGCGGGTGCCGTCGAAGCTTATGGCCGGCGATAGGGCGATGCCGACCACGGCAATGCCGAGCAAGGCGATGCTCGCGATGACGTTAGATGTCCGCATAGCACGCCCTCTCGGCCGCCCCGCCGGGATGGGTCACCGCGCCGTCGCGCGCGGACCTCACCTGCTGGGCGTATTTCCATAAATATCCTGAGGTGAATACCGGTCGTCGCGGCTTCCACGCCTTGGCCCGCGCCTCAAGCTCGGCCTTGCTGAGCTTGACCTCGAGCGTGCCCTTCACCGCGTCCATGACGATGATATCGCCGTCGCGCACGAGCGCGATCGGGCCGCCGACTGCGGCTTCCGGACCCACATGACCGATGCAGAAACCGCGCGTCGCGCCGGAGAAGCGCCCGTCGGTGATTAGCGCGACCTTCCCGCCCATGCCCTGTCCGTAGAGGGCCGCGGTAGTCGCCAGCATCTCTCGCATCCCGGGGCCACCTTTGGGCCCTTCGTAACGGATCACGAGCACGTCGCCTTCCCTGTACTTCTTCTTCTTGACGGCCTCGAAGCACGCTTCCTCCCCGTCAAAGCAGCGCGCCGGGCCGGTAAACTTCAAGTCCGCCATCCCAGCAACCTTGGCAATGGCGCCTTCCGGCGCGAGGTTGCCTCTGAGCCCGACGACGCCGCCGGTGGCGGAGAGCGGCTTGTCGGCGGGGCGGACCACGTCCTGGTCCTTGTTCCACTTCACTCGCTTGAGGTTCTCGGCGACCGTGCGCCCAGTCACGGTTAAGCATTCGCCGTGAAGATACCCGTGGTCGAGCAGCGTCCTCATCAAGAGCGGAACGCCGCCTGCTTCGAACATATCTTTGGCAACATAGCGGCCACTCGGTTTCAAATCCGCGACATATGGTGTCCTTTTGAAGACATCGGCGACGTCGAACAGGTCGAACTTCAAGCCGCATTCGTGGGCAATGGCGGGCAGGTGCAGCGCGGCATTGGTCGAGCCGCCGGTCGCCGACACCACCGCTGCGGCGTTCTCAAGCGCCTTTCTGGTCACGATGTCGCGCGGGCGCAGGCCGGCCTTGATCAGCTCGACGATCTGCTCGCCGGCGGTCATGCAGAAGGCGTCGCGGATCTCGTAAGGCGCCGGCGCGCCCGTCGAATAGGGCAAAGCGAGCCCGATCGCCTCGGATACGGTTGCCATGGTGTTGGCGGTGAACTGCGCCCCGCAGGCGCCCGCCGAAGGGCAGGCGTGCTGCTCGAGCGTCTCGAGATCGGCGCCCGACATCTCCCCGACCGAATACTTGCCGACCGCCTCGAACACATCTTGGATAGTGACCGGCTGGCCCTTGAAGGTGCCGGGCAGGATCGAGCCGCCGTAAATGAAGATCGACGGCACGTTCAGCCGGCACATCACCATCATCATTCCCGGTAGCGATTTGTCGCAGCCGGCAAGACCGACGAGCGCGTCATAGGCGTGCCCGCGCATGGTCAGCTCGACTGAATCGGCGATCACCTCGCGCGAGGGCAGCGAGGATTTCATGCCCTCGTGGCCCATGGCGATGCCGTCGGTCACGGTGATGGTGCAGAACTCGCGCGGCGTGGCGCCGCCGGCGGCGACGCCCTTCTTCACCGCCTGGGCCTGGCGCATGAGCGAGATGTTGCAGGGGGCGGCCTCGTTCCAGCAGGTGACGACGCCGACGAAGGGCTGATGGATCTGCTCGCGCGTGAGCCCCATCGCGTAATAGTAGGAGCGCTGCGGAGCGCGCTCGGGACCCTCGGTCACGTGCCGGCTGGGCAGCTTCGCCTTGAGGTTGGCCTTCGCGTCCATTGCGCCTTTCCGCCCCGGTTTTCTCGAGCGCGCGCCCCGAAATGGCGCAGCCCGGAAGTTGTTGCATCAACGTTTCATCGCCGCGTATGGCCAAATCGCGGCGCGGCGCGGCCGGATTCTCATCCTGATGTCAATGTTTTAGCCGTGTTGCACCCGCGCAACACGATTAATGATTGGTTAATAAAAAATGTCACACCTTGGCCACACGAGGGACTCGCTTTTGCAAAAGACCGCAGGCGAGTACCGCGAGTCACGGCCCGCGAAATCGCGGATCGAAGCCAAGCTCGGTGCGCGCCTTGCCGATCGAGACCGCGCCGTCGTCGTCCGCGATGTTGTAGACGCCGGCCGCGCCCCGCGTGATCGCGAGCAGCGCGGCGTGGGCCGCAGCGTCGACGTGCAGCGCCGGCTTCGGCCCGGATGATGCCTCACGCCACGTGCCTGGTCCATAGAGCAAGCCGTAGCGCAGCACGATGGCATCGAGGCCGGACGCCGAAAGCACTTGCTGCTCCATGTCTACCGCGCCCTTGACCGTGACCGCCCGCACCGGGTCGGCGAGGTTGAGCGGATCGGTCTCGGGATGCGGCTCGCGGCCAGCCGCGTAGGCAAAGGCGATGCTTTGCACGATGAAGCGGCGCGCCGCGGCGGCCTGCGCCGCGGCAATGAGATTGCGCGTGCCTTCGGTGCGGATGCGGGCATTGTTCGCATAGGAGGCGGCGATGCGCGCCTCGTCGAATTGGCGCGGCAGATCGGTGAGCTGATGGATGACGACGGCGGGCTTTGCAGCGCCGACCGCCATCATCAGCGC
>WNFG01000339.1_pt1 | contig 77442 bp, 80 predicted proteins | sample 5400431 | NCBI WGS metagenome assembly WNFG01 (sample SAMN13153346, study PRJNA577476) | soil metagenome | isolation source: 120 cm saprolite under Douglas fir tree site 2 hole 3 replicate 2 | place: USA:California | collected 2015-04-18
GCCGCGCCCCTCCGGCTCGCTCATCAGCTTGTCTCCTCTGGGACCCGGGGCAATTCCTCGTCGGTGAGGTACTTCGCCAGCTCCGAGCGGTCGAACAGGGCCAGCAGGTCTTCGCGCATCGGGATCATGGGCTGCCGTTTGAGCGTCACCCGGTCGCCGTCCAGCGAGCAGATCAGGTTGACCTTGCGCCACTGCGGTGACATCACGGGGAAGTCGTCCCGGGTGTGGCCGCCCCGGCTCTCCTGGCGCTCCAGCGCCGCCTGCGCCACGCAGTCCGCGATGAGCATGATGTTGCGCAGGTCCAGGGCCAGGTGCCAGCCGGGGTTGTAGGCCGCCCCGCCTTCGGCGCTGACCTGGGCGGCCCGCTCGCGCAGCTTCTCCAGTTCGGCCAGGGCGGTCTTGATCTCTTCTTCCCGCCGGATGATGCCGACCAGGTCGCTCATGGTCTGCTGGACCTCGGCGTGCACCGCGTACGGGTTCTCGCCGCCGGCCCGCTCCAAGGGCGCGAGCGCCTCCGCCCGCGCCGCCTCGAGTTCGGCGTCGCTGGCCGCCGGGCGGGTGCCGCCGAGCGAGTCCAGGTACGCCGCCGCGCCCATCCCGGCCCGGCGGCCGAACACCAGCAGGTCGGACAGGGAGTTGCCGCCGAGCCGGTTGGACCCGTGCATGCCGCCGGACACCTCACCGGCCGCGAACAGGCCGGGCACGGACGACGCCGCCGTGTCCGGGTCCACCTCGACGCCGCCCATGACGTAGTGCTGGGCCGGGCCGACCTCCATCGGCTCCTTGGTGATGTCCACGTCGGCCAGTTCCTTGAACTGGTGGTACATCGACGGCAGTTTGCGGAGGATCTCCTCGGCGGGCCGCCGCGAAGCGATGTCGAGGAAGACCCCGCCGTGCGGCGAGCCGCGGCCCGCCTTGACCTCGGCTCTGATCGAGCGGGCCACCTCGTCGCGGGGCAGCAGTTCCGGCGGGCGGCGGTTGTGATCCGGGTCGGTGTACCAGCGGTCGGCTTCCTCCTCGGTCTCCGCGTACTGGGCCCGGAACACGTCGGGCACGTAGCCGAACATGAACCGCTTGCCCTCGGAGTTGCGCAGCACCCCGCCGTCGCCGCGGACCGACTCGGTGACAAGCAGCCCGGCCACCGACAGCGGCCAGACCATGTGCGTGGGGTGGAACTGCACGAACTCCATGTTCAGCAGGGTCGCGCCGGCCAGCAGCGCGAGCGCGTGCCCGTCCCCGGTGTACTCCCAGGAGTTCGAGCTGACCTTGAACGTCTTCCCGATCCCGCCCGTCGCCAGGATGACGGCCGGCGCCTCGAACACGACGAACCGCCCGCTCTCCCGGATGTAGCCGAACGCGCCCGCGATCCGACCGCCGTCTTCCAGCAGTTCGGTGATCGTGGTTTCCGCAAAGACCTTGATCATGGCCTCCGGGTCGCCGTGCGAACGGGCGTCCTCCTGCTGGAGGGCCACGACGCGCTGCTGCAGGGTGCGGATCATCTCCAGGCCGGTCCGGTCGCCCACGTGGGCCAGCCGCGGGTATTCGTGGCCGCCGAAGTTGCGCTGGCTGATCTTGCCGTCGGGGGTGCGGTCAAACAGCGCGCCCCAGGCTTCGAGTTCCCAGACCCGGTCCGGGGCCTCCTTGGCGTGCAGTTCAGCCATCCGCCAGTTGTTGAGGAATTTGCCGCCGCGCATGGTGTCGCGGAAATGGACCTGCCAGTTGTCGTGGGGGTTGACGTTGCCCATCGCGGCGGCGCAGCCGCCCTCGGCCATGACGGTGTGCGCCTTGCCGAACAGGGACTTGGAGATGATCGCCGTCTTCCGGCCGGCCTGCCGCGCCTCGATCGCGGCCCGCAATCCGGAGCCGCCCGCGCCGATCACTACGACGTCGTAGGGGAGCCGCTCGATGTCATTCATGTCAGAAAAACCTCGGGTCAGTGATAGCGCCGCTGGCCACCAGCCGGATGTAGAGGTCGGTGAACAGCACCCAGAACAGCGATACCCAGGCGTATTGCATGTGCCTGGCGTTCAGCCGGGAGACCTGGGTCCACATCCAGTACCTGACCGGGTGCTTGGAGAAGTTCCTGAGCCTGCCCCCGGTGATGTGCCTGCAGGCGTGGCAGGACAGCGAGTACATCCAGAGCAGCGCGGCGTTGACGATCAGCACCAGCGTGCCGAGGCCCATATGCCCCCACTGGCCGGCGTGGTTGCGGAACGCGATCACCGCGTCGGCGCTGAGGATCACGTTGAAGGCCAGCGCGATCCAGAAGAAGTAGCGGTGCAGGTTCTGCAGGATCAGCGGGAGCCTGGTCTCGCCGGTGTACTTGGCGTGCGGCTCGCGCACCGCGCAGGCGGCCGGTGCCCGCCAGAAGGCCCGGTAGTAGGCCTTCCGGTAGTAGTAGCAGGTGAGCCTGAACCCCATCGGCCCGCCGATGATGATGATCGCCGGGGTCAGCCAGGTCAGCCACGGGATCCAGTCGAACCCGGAACCCTTCACGCAGGTGGTCGCCAGGCAGGGCGAATACAGCGGGGAGATGTACGGTTTCCAGAAATAGTCCGAGTTGATCAGGGACGCCCAGGTCAGGTAGATCACCACGACGCCGAGCGCGGCCGCGTTGACGGCCGGCTGGCGCCACCAGCGGTCCCGGCGCAGCGTGGATTCCTTGATCTGCGCCCGGGTCCTGTTCGGCGCAACCGGTGTCTGCGTCATCCTCGACGTCTCCGCCTTCGAGCATCAGTGGGGCCATCAGGGCTCGTCGCGCGGCTTTCGGTTAGCCCCGGCCCGCGGTCGCGCACTGTTGTGCAAACTTATTCCACTGCATATCACCGCGCGGCCCCACAGCGCGTTTCCTTCTGTGTGACTCTTGCTACACTGTGCCGCCGCTCGTCCCGAGGGCGCGGCGCAGGAAGTCCACCTGGAGCAGGAGCAGGTTCTCGGCGACCTCCTCCTGCGGGGTCATGTGCGTGACGCCGGACAGCGGCAGCACGGAGTGCGGCCGCCCCGCGGCGAGCAGCGCCGAGGACAGCCGCAGCGTGTGGGCCGCCACCACATTGTCATCGGCGAGCCCGTGGATGAGCAGCAGCGGCCGGGTGAGCCGTGACGCGTCGCCCAGGAGCGAGCAAGCGTCGTACACGCCGGGGAACTCGGCCGGGTGGCCTAGGTAGCGTTCGGTGTAAAAGGTGTCATAGAGTCGCCAGTCGGTCACCGGGGCGCCTGCGACGGCCGCGTGGAACACGTCAGGCCGGCGGAGCACGGCCAGGGCGGCAAGATATCCGCCGAACGACCAGCCCCGGATGGCGACTCGTCCCATGTCGAGGTCGCCGCAGCGCTCGTTGGCCGCGTCCAGCGCCTCGACCTGGTCCTCAAGGACCGGGCCGGCCAGGTCATGCCAGACCTCCCGCTCCCACTCCGGCCCGCGGCCCGGGGTGCCCCGGCCGTCCGCGACGAGCACGGCAAAGCCCTGCTCGGCCAGCCACTGCGAGGTCAGGAACGCGTTGCGGGCGGCCAGCACCCGCTGGAGGTGCGGGCCGCCATAGGGGTCGAGGAGCACCGGCAGCTTCCGCGACCCGGGCTCGTGCCAGGAAGGCAGCAGCAGGGCGGCCCGGATGGCGCGCGGCCCGGCATGGCCGAGCAGCGGTTGCGGGTCGGGGAGGTTGGGGCGCTCCGCCCGCGAGGGAATCCGGGCGACCTCCGTAGCCGTGGCGAGGTCCGGGTCATCGCGCAGCACCACCACCGTGACGCCATCGGTGGCCAGCGTCTGCGTGGCGAGCACCGTGGTGCCGCCCGCGCGGCGGCCGCCGAAGACTCCCTCGCGCGGCGTGATCTGGGCCAGCCCGGGCGGCCCGTAGAGCCACAGGCCGATGTCCATGGGCTCCTGCGAGCCGGTGAACAGCACGAAATCCCCGTCCACCGCCGCGACCTCGCGCACCTGCACGGTGGGTGGCGTGACGGGAACGGCGGTCCCGTCCCGCAGTTCCTCGGGCGTGGCGACCAGCAGCCGCCGCGCGCCGTCGTCGTCGGTGGTCCACACGATCCGGCCGTCATCGGTGCGCGCGGGAACCCCGGGCACGACGTCCAGCCACCGCTCGTCAGTGTCCTCGCGCACCACTGTGGTGCTTCCGCTGACCGGATCGACCCCGAGGAGGCGCATCCGGCGCTGGTCGCGGCTCGCCACCACGATCAGCGGCCCCGGCTCCTGCCAGTGCGCCGTCACCAGGTACGGAAACGCGGCCCGGTCCCAGTCCACCGGTACCTGACCGCCGTCCAGCCGGGCCAGCAGCAGCGAGACGTCCGCGTTCGGCGTGCCAGCCGCCGGATAGGCGAGTTCGGCCGCCGGGCGCTGCGGGTTCGCCGGATCGGCCAGGTGCCATCGGTTGACCGGCGTCTCGTCCACCCTGCTCACCAGGAGGGCCGAGCCGTCCGGCGCCCACCAGTACCCGCGCAGCCGGCCCATCTCCTCGGCCGCGATGAACTCCGCCAGGCCGAACGTAACTCCAGGGTTGCTGCCGGCCCCGGCGATGACGGTGTCCTCGCCGGTGCCCGGTTCCACCACCCGCAGCGCGCCCTGGCAGATGTACGCGACCCGCTTGCCGGCCGGATCCGGCCGCGGGTCGAGCGCGGGGGATAGGGCGCCGGCCTCCCGCGGTCCGGCAGCGGCCTGCTCGGCCAGGTCCGCGAGGTACACCCGCCCGCCCAGCGCGAACGCCGCCACGGTCATGCCGGTGTCGGTGGCGAATGCGACGATTCCCCCGGCCTGCTCGCGGGTTCGCTCCCGGCGCGCTCGCTCCTGCGCGGGAAGCTCTCCATCGATGCCGTCCAGCGCGGCGGGATCGGCCACCAGCCGCTCCTGCCCGGTGCCGACGTCAAGCACCCACAGGCAGGTCACCGGGTCGGTCCCCGCCTTGCTGCGCAGGAAGGCGACGAGCTTTCCATCGGGGGAGATCTGGAACGAGCGCGGAGCGCCGAGGGTGAACCGCCGGGTCCTGGCCTGCTGCCGGGGGAAACTCTCCGTCATGCCCCGATCCTCGCAGCCGGGTCAGGCCGCCGCGTTAGTCTCCCCCACATGAGCGAGCCAGAGGGGCGCGGTGCCGCCTGGACTGAGGAGCGAGGAACGAGCGACGAGGGAAGGCGGCGCCCCAAAGCGCCCCGGCAGGCGAGCGGGGAGCAGAGCACGAGCGACGAGGGAAGGCGGGGCAGTGAAGGGGGAATGGGGAGGCGGGCGGGGCCCCGCAGGCGAGCGGGGGGACAGCGTGAGCGCAGGCTGCTGCTCGTCCATGCCCACCCCGACGATGAGTCGATCGGCACCGGCGCGACGATGGCCAGGTACGCCGCCGAGGGAGCCCACGTCACCTTGGTCACCTGCACCCTGGGCGAACTGGGCGAGATCATCCCGGAGGAACTGGCGGACCTCGCGGCGGACAAGGAGAACCGGCTCGGCGAGTACCGGATCGGTGAGCTCACCGCCGCCTGCGAAGCGCTCGGCGTGACCGACCATCGCTTCCTCGGCGGACCAGGGCGCTGGCGGGATTCGGGGATGATGGGCCTGCCCGCCAACAACGAGCCGGGCTCCTTCTGGCACGCCGACGTGGACGAGGCCGCACGCGAACTCGTGGCCGTCATCACCGAGGTGCGCCCGCAGGTCGTCGTGACCTATGACGAGAACGGGTTTTACGGGCACCCCGACCACATCCAGGCGCACCGGGTGGCGTGGCGCGCGTTCCAGTTGGCTCCGTGGCGCGCGGCCAAGTTCTACGCGACGGCCGATGGGGCAGATGAGCAGGTGACCACTGAGATCGATGGCACCAGGTACCTGGACGCCAAGATCGCGGCGATGCGCGCGCACGCTACCCAGATCGCCGTGGCCACCCCATTCTTCGCGCTCTCCAACAAGGTGAGGCGACGGATCATGGGGCACGAGTACTACACGCTGCTGGCCGGCGAGCGGGGCGCGGCGGCCGGCCCGCAGGGCCGCGAGGATGATCTTTTCGCGGGGCTCGATTAGCCAGCTCGCATAGCCAGCCCGTATCGCCAGCCCGTATAGCCTGCTCTCCGTGGAAAGCAGGCTGGAGGAGCGCCCGGAGCCGGGTCAGGACTCCCGCGCGGAGGCGTTCGTGACCGGCGGCGCGTATGCGCTGCTGTTCCTGTTCGGACTGGCGCAGGGCCTGATCGGCAGCTTCCAGTTCAGCTGGGGCATCAGCCACGTGCCGCTGGGGGCGCTGGGCTTCTGTGCCGCGATCCTGGCGACCTGCCTGCTGGGCGCGGCCGCGATGGGTTCGGCGGCCGGCGCGCTGCTGCCCGCTATCGGCTGGTTCCTGGCGTCACTCGCGCTGACCATTCCCACCCCGCAGGGCAGCGTGATTGTCACGGGCACCGCCGCGGGAGAGTTGTACCTCTACGGCGGATCGGCGGCCGCAGCCGCAGGCGTGATCACCGCGCTCGTGCGCCGGATCAGCGCTCCCGCCCGAGGCCGGGCCAGGCTATGACCAATGTCGACAGCGGCGACTTCCGGCGCGTCGCGGGCCGGTTCGCCTCCGGCATCCTGGTGGTCACCGCGAGCCTCGACGGCGTCGGCCACGCGATGACGGTGACCGCGTTCACCTCGGTGTCGCTGGACCCCCTGCTGGTCCTGTTCTGCGCGGAGAAGATCGCGCGTTTTCACGACGCGGTGCTCGATGCGGGCCGGTGGGCGGTCTCGGTGCTCGACGAGGATTCCGAGAAGACCGCGCGCTGGCTGGCCACCCGCGGCCGCCCGCTGGATGGCCAGCTCAACACGATCCGGCACCACCCTGGCCCGCATAGCGGCGCGCCCATCCTCGACGACGCGCTGGCGGCGATGGAGTGCCGGACGACCGCCGTGCACGACGGCGGCGATCACAGCATCGTGGTGGGCGAGGTGATCGGCGTCAGCGAGCCCCGTCCCGGTGGCCGCCCCCTGCTGTACTACGGCGGCGGCTACCGCCGCATCGCCGATGGCCGCTGATTGGTGCCGGCGTTTCCGCGGAAACGTGCCCGGCCGGTTTCCGCGAAACGCGCCCCCGCTGACGTTTCCGCGGAAACGTCAGCGGACGGCCTGCTCGATCTGGTCGAGGCCCCAGTCCAGGTCCCGCTCGCTGATCATGAGTGGCGGGGCGAGCCGTATCGTCGTGCCGTGCGTGTCCTTGGCCAGGACCCCGCGTGCGGCGAGGCGCTGGCACACCTCGCGCCCGGGGAGTTCGGTGAACACCACGCCGGCCCACAGGCCGCGCCCGCGTACCTCGCGGACGACCCCGCGGGGCAGCGCGGACAGCCGGTCGTGCAGGTGCGTGCCCAGCTTGGCGGAACGCTCCTGAAACTCCCCGGTGTTCAGCATCGCGATCACCTCACGGGCCACCGCGCAGCCGAGCGGGTTACCGCCGAACGTGGAACCGTGCTGCCCCGGGCGGAACACGCCGAGGATCTCGCGCGAGGACACGACCGCGGACACCGGCACGATGCCCCCGCCGAGGGCCTTGCCGAGCAGGTACATGTCGGGCCGCACGCCCTCGTGCTCGCAGGCGAAGGTGGTACCAGTCCGGCCCAGTCCCGACTGGATCTCGTCGGCGATCAGCAGCGCGCCGTTCGTTGTGCATAGGTCTCTGGCGGCAGCCAGGAAGCCGGGGGGTGGCACGACCACTCCGGCCTCGCCCTGGATGGGCTCGACGAGCACGCCGACCACCCGGTCGTCCATGGCCTCGGCCAGCGCGCCGGTGTCGCCGAACGGAACCACCCGGAATCCGGGCGTGTACGGGCCGTAGGAGTCGCGGGCATCCGGGTCCGTGGAGAAGCTGATGATGGTCGTGGTGCGACCGTGGAAATTACCCTCGAACGCCACGATGACGGCCTCGTCCGCGGGCACGCCCTTGACCTCGTAGCCCCATTTCCGCGCGGTCTTGATCGCTGTCTCGACGGCCTCCGCGCCGGTGTTCATCGGGAGCACCATCTCCATGCCCGCCAGGTCCGCGAGTTCCTTACAGAACGGACCGAACTGGTCATGCTCGAACGCCCTGCTGACCAGGGTGACCTGGTCGAGTTGCCGTTTCGCGGCGGCCACCAGCCGGGGGTGGCGGTGACCGAAGTTGATCGCTGAGTACGCGGCGAGCATGTCCAGGTACCGGCGGCCGTCGGTGTCGGTGACCCAGGCGCCCTCGGCCTCGGTGATCACCACGGGCAGGGGCTGGTAGTTGTGCGCGCCATAGCGCCGCGCCAGCGCCTGCAGTTCCTCGGCGCCCATCACGGCCTCAACTCCAGCGTGCAGCACTTGGGCCCCCCGCCGGCCTTGAGGAACTCTGACGTATCCACCGGAACCGGCTCGAAGCCGCGGGCGGCGATCTGCGCCGCGAGCCCGCGGGCCTGGGCCGGGAGGACCACGTGGCGGCCGTCGCTGATCGCGTTCAGCCCGAGCACCTCCGCGTCCTCGTCCTTGGCCTCGATGAGCTCAGCGAACCGCGAGCCGAGCACGGCCTTCCCGGCGTCATCGAACGCCGCCGGGTAATACATGGCCGTGTCCGCGTCAAGCACGCACAACGCCGTGTCCAGGTGGTAGAAGCGCGGGTCCACCAGGCGCAGGCTCAGCACCGGCAGCCCGAACAGCGCGCCGAGTTCCTCCGCCGCCGACTGCTCGGTCCGGAAGCCGTAACCGGCCAGGATCTCCGTGCCGGCGAAGGCGATGTCGCCTTCGCCCTCGTTGACGCTTTCTGGCTCGCGCACCACCTGGTAGCCGTTGCGCCGGAACCAGTGCAGGTACGCCGCGCCCTCACCGGCCCGCTGGGGGTGCCGGAACCGGGCGCCGAGCACCATTCCGCCGATCACCGTGGCGCCGTTGGCCGCGAAGACCATGTCCGGCAGGCCCGCCACCGGGTCGATGGCGTGGACCGTGTGGCCGAGTGAGCGGAAAGCGTCCCGCAATCCCTGCCATTGCCGCATCGCCAGGGCCACGTCAACCGGCTGGCCCGTGGTCATCCACGGGTTGATGGCGTACTGCACGGAGAAGTACTCGGGCGGGCACATCAGGTATGTCCTGGCCCGTGCCGTCCGTTCGGTCATGCGGCCCCCTCCCCTTAGTGATCATTAGTAGCTGATCCCAGGGTAAGAGCCCGCCAGGCCGGTTGGCATGCGCGCCGACTGCGTCTCTCAAGCGATCTGTTGCTCAGTCCGAATCTGATACGGCGATCCGTTGCGCAAACCTTCGCATGCGGATACGACCGCTACTCCACCTATTCCACCTATTCCACCTATTCCACCTATTCCACCTACTCCACCGGTGCTCGGCGCGCCCGGACGGTCCAGGTCTGGCCGTCCGGGGTGTCGGTGACCGTGACGCCCATGACCGCCAGTTCGTCCCTGAGCCGGTCGGCGGCCGCCCAGTCCCCGGCCTGCCGCGCCGCCGCCCGCGCGTCAAGCAGAGCCGGCGCCTCGCCAGGCAGCGGCGGCGGCGCGGCAGGCCGGCCGATGTCGCGGGCCAGGTCCAGGCCGAGCAGGCGGTCGGCATGCGCGAACGTCTCGAACTTCGAGCCCGGCGGAATCTCGCCGTCTTTCTCCAGCGCGCGCAGGACCCGGACCGCGGCCGGGGTGTCCAGGTCGTCGTCGAAGGCCGCGGTGAGCTCCTGCACGTACGGCGCGGACATGGCCTGGCTCGGTGAGCGCGCCCACTCGGCCACCCGATCCCGCCAACGGCGCACGGTCCGGTCCGCGGCCGCCAGGGAGTCCCAGGTGAGATTCATCTGCTGCCGGTAGCGCTGCTCAAGGAACGTCAGCCGGAGCGCCAGCGGGTCGAGGCCCCGCCCGGTGAGGTCGGCCAGGAGAACCACGTTCCCGGTGGACTTCGCCATCTTGCGGCCCTCGAACAGGAGGTGCTCGCCGTGCACCCAGTGCCTGACCACCTCGTGCCCGGCGACCGTGTTGGACTGCGCCCGCTCATCCTCGTGATGCGGGAAGCGCAGGTCGATGCCGCCGGTGTGCACGTCGATGACGTCGCCCAGGTAGTGCAGCGACATGGCCGAGCATTCGGTGTGCCAGCCGGGGAAGCCTGTGCCCCAGGGCGTCGGCCAGGTCAGTTCCCGCTCCGCGGGCGCAGCCTTCCACAGCGCCCAGTCGGCGTGGAACCGCTTGTGCTCTTCCACCGATCCGCCGGACCGGTGACCGGGCCGGAGGCTGTCGAGGCGGTTCCCGGAAAGCTCCCCGTAGGACGGGAAGGACCGGGCGTCGAAGTACACCGATCCGTCCGGGGTGGGGTACGCATGGCCGGTCTCCAGGAGCCGGGAGATCAGGTCGATCATGAGATCGATCGATTCCGACGCGCGCGGCGCGAAGTCGGCCGGCCGGATATTCAGCGCGTCACAGTCCGCGCGGAACGCCTGTTCGTATTGGCGGGCAATCTCCAGGGCCGTCTTGCCCTCGGCCCGGGCCTGGGCAATGACCTTGTCCTCGCCGTCCGGGTCGATCTCGTTGTCATCGGCGAGGTGACCCACGTCGGTGATGTTCTGGCCGGTCGTCACCGTCAGCCGGTGGGTCTCCGCCGTCCGGCGGATCAGGTCGGCGAGCAGGTAGGAGCGCAGGTTGCCGACGTGCGCGTACCGGTAGACCGTGGGACCGCAGGAGTACATGCGCAGCTCACCACGGCGGGCGGGCTTGATCGGCTCCACCTGCCTGGTCCGCGTGTCATGAAGCCGGATCACGTCCCCACCCTATGAGCCTATGAGTCACCGGACAGCATGAGTCACAGGACAGTCAGGCGGGCCGCGGCGGCGTCGATGCGCTCGTCGGTAGCGGTCAGCGCCACCCGGACGTGCCGCTGGCCCGCCGGGCCGTAGAACTCGCCGGGCGCGACCAGGATGCCGGCCTCGGCGAGCACCTGGACCGAGGCCCAGCAGTCGTGGCCGGGCCGGGTCGCCCACAGGTAGAGCCCGGCCTCGGATTGCTCGATCACCCAGCCGGCCGCGGCCAGCGCGGCGCTGAGCCGGTCCCGCCGGGCCGCGTACCGGGCCCGCTGCTCGTCGGCGTGCTCGTCGTCGTCCAGCGCGGCCGCCATCGCCGCCTGCATCGGGGCCGGCATCATCATCCCGGCGTGCTTGCGGATCTCCAGCAGGTCCGCGATGAGTGCCGGGTCGCCGGTGACGAAACCAGCCCGGTACCCGGCCATGTTCGACCGTTTGGACAGTGAGTGCACCGCGAGCAGCCCCTGGAACGTTTCCGCGGAAACGTCAGGGTGCAGGATCGACACCGGCCGCGCCGACCATCCCAGCTCGAGGTAGCACTCGTCGGACGCCACTACCGCGCCCGCCGCCCGGGCCGCGCGCAGGGCGGCCCGCAGCTCCCCGGCGGGCAGCACCCGTCCCGTCGGGTTGCTCGGCGAGTTCAGCCAGACCAGGCGCAGCGACGGCGGGAGCGCGGGGGAGGGGAGCGTCAGGTCGGCCGGCACCGCGCGGGCCCCCGCCAGCCGCGCCCCGATGTCGTAGGTCGGGTAGGCCAGCTCCGGGTGCACGACGCTGTCGCCGGGCCCGCAGCCGAGCAGGGCGGGCAGCGCCGCGATGAACTCCTTGGTCCCGATCACCGGGAGCACCGCGGCCGGGTCCACGCTCACTCCGTGCCTGCGGGCCAGCCAGCCGGCCGCCGCCTCGCGCAGCCGGGGCGTGCCGTGGGTGACGGGGTAGCCCGGCGCGTCGGCCGCGGCGGCCAGCGCGTCCCTGACCACCCGCGGAACCGGGTCCACGGGCGTGCCCACGGACAGGTCCACCAGCCCGCCGGCGTGCGCCCGTGCCTTCTCGCGGTAGGGCGCGAGCAGGTCCCACGGGAACCGGGGCAGGAGGGCGGCGCGAGTCAGCTGTCTTCTCCCTGGGGGGGCAGCGCGGTCACCACCGGGTGATCTTTGGCGATCTTGCCGACCTTGGACGCGCCGCCCGGCGAGCCGAGATCCTCGAAGAACTCGACGTTGGCCCGGTAGAAGTCCTTCCACTGGTCGGGCACGTCATCCTCGTAGAAGATCGCCTCGACCGGGCAGACCGGCTCGCACGCGCCGCAGTCCACGCACTCGTCAGGGTGGATATAGAGCATGCGCTCGCCTTCGTAGATGCAGTCGACAGGGCACTCCTCGATGCATGACTTGTCGAGCACGTCGACGCAGGGCTGCGCAATGATGTACGTCACGTCGGAACTCCCTCGCAGGGTCCTCGGGCTTGCAGTTCAAGTATCGCGGTCGAAGGCAAGTATCGCGCGCACCCGGTCGTGCTGAGATCCAGCCCCGGCCGGCGGGACCGCAGGCTATCAGCTGAGCTGGACGACACCAGGCGGCGGTGCGCCCGAGTCACGGGTCCAGCCGTCATAGCCGGTGGACGCCTGCCACTGATAACCGCCGTAGCGCACCTCGTGGATGCCGTAGCTGGCGGCATGCGTCACCAGCCAGGCGGCGACCTCCCAGCCGACGGGCGACTGCAGCACCTGCACCTGTGCCTGCCGCGGCCGCCCGCCGCCTGGTGAAGCGGCCCCGAGCTCGGTGATCACGCCGAACGTCCTGGCCAGTTCCCGGTTGGCGGCGGCCAGATCGGCGTGCTTCGGGGTGGCCGCCGAGGACCAGCAGGAGACCGCGTGCGCGTGCCCGCCGGTAAAGTCGGCGGTCAGTCCGGCGGCCGTCTGCTCGTACTGGATGTACGCGGTGCCGTCCGCGCTCTTCTGCACCGCCTGCGCCGCCTGGTACACCGGCAGCTTGAGGTAGCCGTGCACGGTGGCCAGGACCCGGAAGAACTTAGTGGTCGCGTAGACGGGATCCTCGAGTTTCCGGGTGGGTCCCCAGCCCTCCGAGGGCCGCTGCTGGAACACCCCGACCGAGTCCATGTCGCCGTAATGCAGGTCGTGCATCTTGGACTCCTGCAGGGCAGCCGCGTACGCGACGGTGACCGCGCCCGGGGGCATCGACTGCTTATGCGCCACCCCGGCGATCGTCGCCGCGATGCGGGCCTGCTCGGGGTCGAGCGCGAACGATCCGCTGCCCGCGACCGCCCGGCAGCCGGTGCCCTGGAGCGTCGGCGCGAGACGCCGGAACTCCACGTACGCAGCGACGCCTATGATTACGATGAGCAACAGCGCAAGCCCGCCCCGTGACCGTTTTTTGCGGCGGGGCTGCTCGCGGCTTTTCGGCACATCCCGACGGTACCGGAGTCGCCGGATAAGCTCGGTCGCCATGGACTCACACCGCGACGTGCTGGTGTCACCGCTGCCCCCCGTGATCGAGGAACTGTGGGAGCGTCGCGCGCAGCTCGGCCCGGAGGACACCGAGGCCCGGCTGGCCATCGTGGCCGCCGTGGACGCCCTCGACGCTGGGGAGGCGCGGGTGGCCCGGCCCGACCCGGCCACCGGCGAGATCGTGGTGGACGAGCGGGCCAAGCGCGCCATCCTGATGGCCTTCCGCGTGCTGCCGATGCAGCCGGGCCAGGCCGGCGAGTTCCGCTCGCACGACCGGATCCCGCTCAAGACCCGGCTGGACGGTGTGCGCGTGGTCCCGGGCGCGATCGCGCGCTGGGGCGCTTACATCGCGCCCGGCGCGGTGCTGATGCCCTCGTTCGTGAACATCGGCGCCTACGTCGACTCCGGGACCATGGTCGACACATGGGCCACGGTCGGCTCCTGTGCCCAGATCGGCAAGAACGTCCATCTGTCCGGCGGCGTCGGCATCGGCGGCGTGCTCGAGCCACCGAACGCGGTGCCGGTGGTGGTCGAGGACGACGCGTTCATCGGGTCCAGGTCGATGATCGTGGATGGCGCCCGGGTGCGCCGTGGCGCCAAGCTCGGCGCAGGCACCATGCTGACCGCGACGACCCACGTCATCGACGTGCAGACCGGCGAGGAACTGCCCCGCGGCGAGGCGCCGGCCTGGTCGGTCTGCGTCAGTGGCATGCGCAGCCGGAGCTTTCCCGGCGGCGACTTCGGCCTGCCCTGCGTGCTCGTGCTGACCCGTCTGGCCGAGGGCGCCGAGCACGACAAACTGGCCCTTAACGACATCCTGCGCGACCACGGGGTGAATGGCTGACCGGCGGCGGCCCGAGCCGGGCCCGGTCCAAGGCGGACATGGCAGGATCGTGAGGGTGCAATCTGAATCAGGCCGCAACGTGCGCCGTCAGGGGCCGGCCATGCTGCGCGGCGAGTTCATCCCGAGCACCACCACGGATCAGCGGCTGCTCGACCGGCGTGGCCCCAGCGACTGGGTGCATACCGACCCATGGCGGGTGCTGCGGATCCAGGCCGAATTCGTCGAGGGGTTCGGCCTGCTGGCCGAACTCGGCCCGGCCGTGGCGGTGTTCGGGTCAGCCCGGGCCAAGCCGGGAACGGCCGAATATGAGCTGGCCGAGAGCATCGCGACGGGACTCGCCGAGGTCGGCTACGCGGTGATCACCGGCGGCGGTCCCGGGATCATGGAGGCGGCCAACAAGGGCGCGGCGGACGTCGGCGGCGTCTCGGTGGGACTGGGCATCGAGTTGCCCCAGGAGATGGGGCTGAACGACTACGTCGAGATCGGCCTGGAGTTCCGGTATTTCTTCGTCCGCAAGACCGTCTTCATCAAGTACTCGCAGGCGTTCGTGGTGCTGCCCGGCGGTTTCGGCACACTGGATGAGTTGTTCGAAGCGCTCACCCTGGTCCATACGGGCAAGATCACAAAGTTCCCGATCGTGCTGGTCGGCAGCGAGTACTGGTCCGGCCTGCTGTCCTGGATCCGCGGCACGGTGCAGGCCCAGGGCAAGATCTCCGCTGGAGATGAGAACCTGCTGACCATCGCGGACGATGCCGCCACCGTAGTCCGGATCATCACGCAGGCACACGGCCGGGAGGGGGAACCCGTCTAGCCGGGCACAAGGACCCGGCAGGCATGCGACGATTCTTACTGTGCCTGTTGTGCTGATCCTGGCGTCCGCAGCGATCCTGGCCGGCGTGGTCGGTGTGGCCATCGGCCGTGGTGGCGAGATGGCGGAGTTCGCCGGTGACTACCCGCCCTGCGAGGCCGACGACCTGATGACCGCCGCCGACGTCGCGCTACTGCGCCCGCCCTCGGCCTTGTGGGGATACAACGTCCAGGCCACCGACGAGGCTCTCGGCCGGATCGCCCAGGTGGTCACCGAGCGGGACGTGGAGATCGCGGCCCTGCGGAGGCAGCTAGCCGAGCAGCGCGCCGCGGTCACGCCCGCCGACAACCGGTCCGCTGACGCCGTGCCCGCCAGTGCTGCGCCCGCCAGTGCTGCGCCCGCCGGTGCCTGCGCCGGTGGCCGGCCGCCGCGCGGAACCCGGGCCTGATGGCCGTCTGCGCTGCCCGTGGTCACTGGGCACTCCCGAGTACCTCGACTATCACGACGACGAGTGGGGCCGCCCGGTTCGCGACGACCGGGGAATGTTCGAGAAACTCAGCCTGGAGGCGTTCCAGTCTGGCCTGTCCTGGCTGACCATCCTGCGCAAGCGGGAGAACTTCCGGGCCGCCTTCCGCGGTTTCGACATCGCGTCCGTGGCGGCGTTCGGTCCCGCCGACGTGGCCAGGCTGCTCGGCGATCCCGGCATCGTGCGCAACCGGGCGAAGATCGAGGCAGTGATCCGCAACGCGGGGGCCGCCGGCGAGCTTCCCGGCGGGCTGGCTGCGCTTGTCTGGCGGCACGCTGATGTCCCGGCCGGGCCGGGCCAGGGCGCGCCGGCCAGCACGGCCGATATCCCGTCGTGGACCCCGGCCTCCAAGGCCCTGTCTCGTGAACTGCGCAGCCGCGGATTCTCCTTCACCGGCCCGGTGACGGCGTACGCCACGATGCAGGCGTGCGGTGTCGTGGACGATCATCTGCTCGGCTGCTTCCGCCGCGGTGCGTACTCCTGAGTTGTGCTCCGCATGTTCGGGATTCACACAGATTCACACAGAGCGTGCCAGACTGTGAACCGACTGTGCTACTGCGGTGTTGTGCGGCTCCCGGAAGATAGCTGAGGAGAACGCTGTGATCAGGAAGCCAACCGTGGCGGACCTTGGCATCGATCTGAATGCGCAGGCATGGCATCGGTCCGGCCGCGGGGATCAGGGGACCGGGGACGGCGCCATCGAGATCGCGTTCGTCGCCGAGCCAGGGACCGGCCGGACCGAGTGGGTGCTGATGCGCGTGGGCGGTGATCCGGCGGGCCGGGTCCTTGTCTACGACCGTCGCGAGTGGGAGTGCTTCCTCGACGGGGTCCGGGATGGCGAGTTCGACGAGGGGGCTAACTAGTACCCGGGAATCTGTGATTCACAACTTACTCAGCGCTATGATGCGACTCTAAGACCTGTCAAGGAGGACCCGGATGGCCGACGACGCTTACGGCGCGACCGTGGCGAAGCGCCAGTTGTCCCGCCGTCTCACCGAGCTCCGGATGGTGCGTGGCTACACCGCCAACCACGTCTGCGACATGCTCAACTGGGGCCGGGGCAAGGTCGGCCGATTCGAGGCAAACCAGTGGCGGCGGCCCGAGATGAGCGACATCCGGGATCTCCTGCGCATCTACGAGGTGGCCGAGGCCGAACGGGAGAAGCTGGCCGACCTCGCCATGCGGGCGCGGGCCCGGCCCTGGTGGCGCGACTACTCCGACATCTTCGATAACGAGTTCCCTGGCTTCGAGAACGACGCCTCCCGGATTCGCGTGTTCATGCCGTTGGTCCTGCCCGGGCTCCTGCAGACCGCGGCGTACGTCGAGGCGTTCATGCGGGCCGGGCTCAGGTCGCCCGCGTGGCGCAGGCGGGCCCTGGAGACCCGGCTGCGCAGGCAGGAGGTGCTCGGCCGCAGCGACGGCACCGCGCCGAAACTGAGCGCCGTGATCACCGAGGCCTCTCTCATGTACCGCTGGGGCAGCAAGGCCGACCGGCGGGAGCAGGTTGAGCATCTGCTCGACGCGGCCAGCCGTCCCAACGTTGAGCTGCGCATTCAGCGCTTCGCCGATGGGCCTCCGGTAGGCATGCACTCCATGGTCAACATCCTGGACTTCCCGGGTGAGCCGGCCCTGGTCTACCTGGAGACCGATTACGTGATCGAGGAGGTGAGCAACACCGAGTCGGTGAACAGCTATATCCAGTCTTTCGGCCGCGCCGTCGATGCCGCACTCGAGCCAGTCGACACCGCGGCCTTCCTCAAGGACCAAGCGGAACAACTGGAGTGAACCATGACTGACCTGTCTCAAGCAGCCTGGCGGAAGGCCCGCAGCAGTTCCTTCAACGGAGGGTGCGTGGAAGTCGCCGCCAACCTCCCGGGCGTCGTCGCCGTCCGGGACAGCAAGCGCCCCGAGGGGGGCGCGCACATCGTCGGCCGGGCCGCGTTCGCGGTGTTCCTGGCCGACGCGAAGGCAGGCCGCTACGACTTGGAGGTCCGCGCGGCGGGCTGACCCATTTCGGAGCGCACCGCGAAGAATCCCCCGGGCTGCCACCCGGGGGATTCTTCATCGTTGCGCCTGTCTCAAGGCCAACGTGAGCATAGCTGTGCCCGGCACGGCCGTAAAGAAAGCGTGAATATCCGTTGTTCCCCTCGCGTGCTCATTGCGCCGGATGCGCATGACTCGTAATCTGTGTTTCACAGATGGGTGTGCGCCGGGAAGGCTGGAGATCATGTTAGGGTCGCTTGCCGTTGCCGAGCCGCAGGTTCCCTGGCCGGCGAACGATCTGGTTACGACGGTTGCCGTCGGTGGCTGCGCCGCTACCGCCCTGCCGCTCGATTCCACCTGCGCCGCCTTCGCCAGAACGCTCTTCCGCGAAGCGGCAGAGGATGTGGGCCTGCCCGCCGACCTGGCCTATGACGGTGCCACGATGGCCAGCGAGCTAGCCTCCAACACCCTGCACGCCCATGCGAACATCCAGTACCACGGCTTTCCCGACTGCCCGGTGGCCGGAGCGCCCGAGCTATGGCTGTACCTGCGCCGCGTGGCTGGCGGGCAGGAGCTGGTCTGCAAGTTCTTTGACTCGCTTCCAGGGTGGAAGCTCGGCGTCCCCCCGGATCCCGCCAGCGTCACCCTGGACTCGGAAGACGGCCGCGGCCTGCTGGTTGTCGAGGGGCTGTCGGAGGGCCGCTGGGGTCACCACCCGACCCGCGCCCGGCTGGGCGGCTGGAAGGTCCCGGGCAAGGCGGTCTGGTTCGCCGTCCCGGTGCCGACGGCTCGCGCCCTGCACCGGTTCCAGCGTCCGATGCCCGGCTCCTGCGATGCGGCCAGCGAACTCCAGCTGATGCTCGACGAGCGCGGGATCGGCGAGCGCATCGTGCGTGCGGATGCGCCCGCGTCGGGCATGTCGGTGCTGTCCATCCGGCGTGGCCTGACCGTCTGGTGCCGCAGCCGTGTGGTCTCGTGGACCACGCGGGCCGGCCGCCGCGAGTGCCGGGCCTTCTACGACCTGGTCGATGCGGCCGAGCAGATCGTGTGGCGGCACGAGGAACTGGACAGCCCGCGGCCGGACGCTGCGGGCTGATCGACTACTCCTACCTGCCCTCGAACTGAGGCTGCTGCTTGCGGCTGAAGGCGAGCGTGGCCGCCCGGTGATCGGCGGTCCGGCCCGCCGCCGCCTGCAGCTCGGCCTCCTTCTCCAGGGAGTCGGCCAGCCCGTGCCCGGCCGCGTAGCCGAGCGCCTCTTTGATCGCCGCGTACGCCGCGGTCGGGCCCGCCGCGAGCCGGCCGGCTAGGCTGCGCGCCGCGGCCGGCAGGTCGGCAGCATCGACCACCGAGGTGACCAGGCCGTATTCGAGCGCGAGGGCCGCCTCCAGCGGCTCGGCCAGCATCAGCAACTCGGCCGCCCGGCCGATGCCGGCCAGGCGCTGCAGGGTCCACGAGGCTCCCGAGTCAGGCCCCAGCCCGACCCGCGCGAAGGCCATCAGTAGGCTGGCCTGCCGCGCGGCGATGCGGAAATCGCAGGCGAGCGCCAGGGCCGCGCCGGCCCCGGCGGCGACCCCGTTCACCGCCGCGATCACCGGCTTGGGCATGGTCGTGATGGTCATGATGATCGGGTTGTAGTGGAGCCGGACGGTATCGGTCGCTGCCTCGCCCGCCGCGAGGATCTCGGCGTGCTCCCGCAGGTCCTGGCCCGCGCAGAAGCCCGGCCCGGCGCCGGTGATGATCACCGCGCGGACCTCCGCGGCGGCCTCCGCCCGGCGCAGGGCGCTGAGCAGCGTCGTCTTCATCTCGGCGGTGAGCGCGTTCCTGGCTTCGGGGCGGTTCAGCGTGATGGTGGCTACCGCGCCGTCGAGGTCCCAACGCACGTTGTCGGTCACGGGTGTCTCCTTTGCCTCGCGCGGATTGTGCCGTCCCACAGACAACAGTCCACGAAACGGGCGGCGGCAGGCAGGAGGCGGGCCGACTCGCGGCGGAAAAACTCGGCGGCCTGCCGGCCGGGCCAGTGGTGTGGGAGTAGTTCAGTGGGCAGCCCGGGATCGGTGAACAGAAACTTTCGCCACTCGTGCACGAGCGTGCTGCGCAGGGCGAACACGGTCTCGTCCGGCACGCCGGGACCGACTGTGGCGACCAGTTCCCTGGTCGCGGCGAGCCAGCGCTGATAGTCGGCGGACAGCCGGTCGAGGTCCCAGGTCCGGGCGAGCAGGCCGCGCGGGTCCCCCTGGTAGCTGGTGGTGAACCGCTCCGCGTGGACCCGTTCGGTGTCCAGGAGGGCCTGGAGTTCGATGGATGCGCGGGGGCTGATCCACGTGGAGCCATCCAGCGGGGCGTATCCGAGATAGCCCAGCGCCGCCCGCAGCCGCTGCCGGCGGGCACGCTCGCCCACCCGGTCCAGCACCAGCAGGTGCCACTGCCCATCCCAGGGTGGGTTGCCCGGCCGGTAAATCCGTTCTGCCGCCTCGTCCAGCCGGTGGCGGGCGCGCGGGGTGAGCTGGTAACCGGGACCACCGCCCAGCCGGACCGGTTCCAGCCACCCCTGCCGGACCATGCGGGACACCGCGGTGCGGACCGCGGGCGCGGTGATGCCGACCGGGGCCAGCAGCCTGACCAGCGCGGCGATGGGCGCCTGGCCCTTACGGGACCGCAGGTGATCGCCGTAGAGATCAAAGAGGGCGGATCTCGCGTTCACTCCCCTAGTCTCGCCGGCACGGGTTCTCCGAAGCCCGCTGGCCCAGGGGAGTGCTGATCATTACCACTGACGGCCGGAACTCTGGATAATAGAGGTACTGATCGACACGGCTGTGAGTGGCCGGACCCGCCGCAGGCGCCGGGATCCCGGTGCGGCAGGCCTCCCGAGGTCTCAGGCGGCCCCAAGCAGGAAGGGGATGCGGAATGGCGGCGATGAAGCCGCGGACGGGTGACGGTCCGCTCGAAGTCACTAAGGAGGGGCGCGGCATCGTGATGCGCGTCCCGCTCGAGGGCGGTGGGCGGCTGGTAGTCGAGTTGTCGGCGGACGAAGCGGCCAGGCTCGGGGACGCGCTCAAGTCCGTCACGGGCTGAGCCTTGCCGATCGACGTCCGGGTAGCCGTCACGCCCGCGGCCCGCGTGCAGCCTTTCGGTGACTATCTCGGCGCTGTGGTCCGGGGCGCGATCGACGCCCCGGCGGTGATCGCGGTGCCGGTCGAGGCACCAGGCGCTGCAGCGTCGGCGGTCCCCGGCCCCGGGGCAGCCGATCTCGACGCCTACCTCGGCGCGGGTGCCGCCGACGTGATCGCCTGCGCCGAGCTGACCGGCCGCGCGGGTGAAGCCAGTCAGTCGGTGGCCCGCCTGGGCTCCGGTGTGAGCCGCGTCGTCTTCCTCGGCATGGGAGACCGCTCGCCGGGGGCGCTGCGGAAGGCGGGCGCCGCGCTGGCTGTCCGGAGTTAGCCAGCCCGTTTGACCGCGGCAAGCAGGCCGTCGCCGACCGGCAGGAGCACAGGCACGAGGCGCTCGTCGGTCCTGACCTGCTCGCAGAGGTTCCTGATCGCGACCGTCTCCGGATCGTTGTGCGCAGGGTCGGCCACCTGGCCGCCCCACAGCGCGTTGTCGAATGTCACCACCCCGCCGGGCCGCAGCAGGCGCAGCGCCGCGGTGAGATAGTCCGGGTACTCCTGCTTGTCCGCGTCGCAGAACACCAGGTCATAGCCGCCGTCGGTGAGGCGGGGGAGCACCTCGAGGGCTTTGCCGCTAATCAGCCGGTAGCGGTTCGATGCGAACCCGGCCTCTGTGAACGCCTTGCGCGCCAGCCGCTGATGCTCGGGCTCGGCATCGACGCTGGTCAGCACGGCGTCCGGGCGCATGCCGCGGAGCAGCCAGATGCCCGACGTGCCGCATCCCGTGCCGATCTCCACGACCGACCTCGCGTTGATGGCAGCGGCGATGAAGCGCAACGCCGCCCCGCCTGCCGGGCTGATCGGCGAGGCGCCGCCGACCTCGGACGCGCTCGCCCGGGCCGCCAGCAGCGGCTCATCTTCGGCGACGTATTCTTCGACGTAGGCCAGGCTGGCCTTGGCGCTCACGGTTGCCGCCTTCCTTCCGTTGCATGCTTGACCTTCCCCGGGCGGCAGCTTATCGTCACGCGCCGTAACCCGGGAACCAGCGGGGCCGGTTTGAGCGTTGTTCCTTGCATGCTGCAGGAGGGGGAGGTAGTGGACCAGGCCAGCCAGCCGGCGCCCCCGGTACCTGACTGGACGCCGCCAACCTGGGAAGAGGTCGTCCGTCAGCATTCGGCCCGCGTCTACCGCCTGGCCTACCGTCTCACCGGCAACACCCATGACGCCGAGGACCTCACCCAGGAAGTCTTCGTACGGGTGTTCCGCTCCCTGTCGAGCTACACGCCGGGCACGTTTGAAGGCTGGTTGCACCGGATCACCACCAACCTCTTCCTTGACATGGCGCGCCGCAGGCAGCGCATCAGGTTCGAGGGGCTTGGCGATGAGACCGCGCAGTGGCTGCGCGGCGGCGAGCCCACGCCCGCGCAGGCGTTCGACGACCGTCACCTGGATGGCGACATCCAGGCGGCGCTGAAGGCGCTCGCCCCCGAGTACCGGGCGGCCGTCGTGCTCTGCGACATCGAGGGACTGTCGTATGAGGAAATCGCCGACACGCTCGGCGTGAAGCTCGGCACGGTCCGCAGCCGCATCCACCGGGGCCGCGCCCAGCTCAGGACCGCCCTCGACCACCGTCGCCCGCGCCGCGCCAAAGCGGTGTCCGCGCCCCTGGCCGGTGATCAATGAGCCACCTGGGCCAGCGGCTGTCGGCCCTGATCGACGGCGAACTGAGCGACTTCGAGCGCGACCGGGTCCTTGCGCACCTTGTCGGCTGCGATGCATGCCGGGGTGAGGCCGTCGCGCTCCGGGCGCTCAAGCGGCGGGTGCACGCCCTGGGCGAGGCCATGGCGGACGCGGCGCTGACCGGGCGCCTCATGGCCATGTCCGCGCCGGGTGAGCGGAGTCCGTCGGGAAGCCGGGTGGCCTGGCGGGCCGGCCACCGGTATCCGCCCGCCCGCTATTTCGCCGCGGGGATCTTCACCGTCGTCGTGGTCGGCCTCGGCACCACCGCGCTCATGATCGGCGGTGACCAGCAGCCATCTGGTCCGAAGGTCACGCCCGCCGTCAACATGTACATGATCCAGCACGCGGGCGTCACCGGCGGCGTGCCGGTGACGCCGTCAGCCGCGCCCGCGCCCGCGCCCGCCGGTGCCGTTCTCCTGGGGCCGTGAGTTAGCGGATGTTCTCCCGTGTCACGCAGGCCTCACTGGACCAAGACCCAGTCCACCTGCGGATCGCCAGTGCCGCCGTGGTGCTCGGCTTGCTCGCCACCGGTTTCGTGATCGTCTCGCGGGACGCGGCGGCGCGCGGTGGCCCGGCCGCGCGGCCGCCGTCCGGGCTACCGGCCGCGCGCCCGCCGTCCGGGTCTCGGCCAGCCCAGAGCGCCGGCCTGCGCCTGCTCGGTGAGGCCGCTGTCGCCTGCCAGAGCGTCGCCTACCAGGGAGTCCAGGTCATCGCCTCGCCGGGCACGGCTGGCCGCCGCGTCGCCGTGGTGGATGTCTGGCACCAGCGGGGCCGCCGGGCGCTGATCCAGATCATCGGCGCCGGCCCAGCCAGCGACACCGGCGATGGCGAGCAAGATTCGGCGCCGATCCTGGGCATCACCCGGCAGATGGTCGCCCTGCTCGGCGCCAACTACCAGGTGGCGATTGCTGGCGGGGCCCTGGCGGACGGACGGCCCGCCCAGGTCGTGGTGGTCCGTCGGCTGGACGGCGGACTGGCTGCGCGCTTCTGGCTGGACAGCGCCACCAAGCTCCCGTTGCGCCGACAGCTTTTTGATACCCATGCCCGGGTGATCAGCGAGGCTGCGTTCATCGACCTTAGGCTGGGAGACAGGGAGGCCGCTGGCGCGCCGGCCGCCGGGGCGCGGCCGCGGAGCAGCCCGCTGTCGGGGGGGCGGTTGTCCCGCCTGCGGGCGCAGGGCTGGCCGCTGCCAGGGCCGCTGCCAGGCAGGCTTACCGTGTTCGAGGCGAGCAGCACGGTGACAGCCTCGGGCCCGGTCGTCGAACTGGCCTATTCCGATGGGCTCTCGGTGGTGTCGGTCTTCGTGCAGCGCGGCCACCTGCCCGCCGAGCTCACCGGATGGTCCGAGGTCGCGCTGCAGGGCCAGCGGGTCTACACGGCCGACCCCGATGACCGCAGCGTCGCCTGGTCCGCCGGCGGCTTCGTATACACGGTGATCGCGGACGCCCCTGGTCAGACCGTCAACCAGGTGATCGCTGCGCTGCCGCATGACGCCAGGCCCGGGCTCGCCGCCCGGCTGACGCGCGGCCTGCGCCGCCTGGTCTCGTGGGCGGACCCGTTCCGGTGAGCAGCCTGGCCGGTTAGAGTGGACTGACCGTGCCCCGGCGGTGCGGCTTCGCCTTCGCTGGAGACCTGAGTGTTTGGCCTGTCTATTGAAAAGCTGCTGGTGCTCGCTGTGATCGCCATCGTGGTCTTCGGCCCGGAACGGCTGCCGAGGGTCGCCGCCCAGGCGGGCCGTACCCTGCGGGATCTGCGGCGGCTAGCGGAGGGGGCCACGAACGACCTGCGGGAGGGGCTCGGCCCGGAGTTCTCCGACTTCGACGTCACCGACCTGAACCCGCGCAACTTCGTGCGCAAGCACCTGTTGGACGACTTCGGCAGCGACGAGACGCAGGCGTCGGCCGCGGCAGCGGCGACCGCCACCGTAGCAGCGGAGCCGCCGAGGGGCGGCACCCTGGCGCCGGAAGAGAGCCCGCCCTACGACTCCGAGGCCACCTGACTCTCTGTTTGAGGGCCCCGGGCTGGTTGAGGGCCCCGGGCTGGTTGAGAGGGCCCCGAGGATCAGGCCGGGGTGAGGCCGAGCTGGCGTCCGGCGAGACCGCGGGCCCGGTTCACCAGGTTCTTCGCGATCCCGGACAACTGCTGCGCGGCCGGGGCCTCCGGGTCGCTCAGCACCAGCGGGACGCCCCTGTCGCCGCCTTCGCGCAGCCGCACATCGATGGGCACCTGGCCGAGCAGCGGGACCGGGGCGCCGGTGATCCTGGTGAGCGCGTCCGCCACGGCCCGGCCGCCCCCGGAGCCGAACACGCTGACCTGCTCCCCGCAGTGCGGGCAGGGCAGCCATGACATGTTCTCGATGACGCCGGCGATGCGCTGATGGGTCTGCACGGCAATCGCCCCCGCGCGCTCCGCCACCTCGGAGGAGGCGAGCTGCGGCGTGGTGACGACGACCAGTTCCGCGGTGGGCACCAATTGGGCGACGGAGATGGCCACGTCGCCGGTGCCGGGCGGAAGGTCCATCAGCAGCACATCGAGGTCGCCCCAGTACACGTCGCCGAGGAACTGCTGCACGGCCCGGTGCAGCATGGGCCCCCGCCAGACGACGGGCGCGTTGCCCGTCGTGAACATCCCGATCGAGATCACCTTCACGTCATGCGCGGACGGCGGCATGATCATCTGCTCGACCTGCGTGGGCCGGCCGGTGACGCCCAGCATGCGCGGTACCGAGTGACCGTAGATGTCCGCGTCGAGCACCCCGACCTTCTGCCCGGCGGCGGCCAGGGCCGCGGCCAGGTTCACGGTCACTGACGACTTGCCGACCCCGCCCTTGCCGCTGGCGATGGCGTAGACCTTGGTGAGCGAGGCCGGCTGGGCGAACGGGATCTCGCGCTCCTGGCGCCCCCCGCGCAGCTTGCCCTGCAGCTCGCGACGTTGCTGCTCGCTCATCACATCCAGCTCGACCCGCACCCGCGACACGCCAGCGAGCTTGCTGACGGCGGCGGTCACGTCGCGGGTGATCTTGTCGCGGAGCGGGCAGCCGACCACGGTCAGCCAGATGTCGACACGAACCGCGCCGTCACGGGCGACGTCAATGTCTTTCACCATGCCCAGTTCGGTGATGGGGCGGTGGATCTCGGGGTCGTTCACCCCGGACAGCGCCTTGGTCACCTCGTCGGAGGTGGGCGGTGCAGCGACAGTAGGCAGGGAGGTCATGGCCTCATCGTACGGCCAGTTACTCCACCCCGGTTCACCACAGTGCGCCCGACCTGCCGGTTTACACGCGTAAACCGCCTGAGCTGGGAAAGTCATTGGCTCCCGGAAAGACTCCCTTGGCTCCCGGAATGGCCCCCTGGGGAGGTGCCGGCCATGAGCGCCCTGATCGAGCGGATCACGGCCATTATGCGGCTGCCAGCCGACGACCGGCGGCGCGTGCTGATCTGGATCGCGGAGCACGAGCCTGCGGTCTTTGACGCCGCGCTGGCCGAGGTGAGGCGGCCATGGTGATCGCCAGGATGCGCACCACGGCCCTGATCCTGATCACCGCCCTGATCGTACTGGCGGCGGTTACCAGTTTCGCGGAGTCTTACCGCGCCCTCGTGATCTGGGCGCACGAGCACGGCCTGTCCGGCGTCTGGGCTGCGGCCTTCCCGCTTCAGCTCGATGTCTTCATAGCAGTTGGTGAGCTGGCGCTGTTCGTGGCGCTGGCCGAGCGGTGGCCTGCCCGGTCCCGGATAGGCGCGTGGGCGGTCGTGGGCGCCGGGCTAGCCGTCTCAGTGGCCGGCAACGTCGGCCACGTCCTGGCCCATTCGGCGGCCGACCGGGCCACCGCAGCAGTGCCGCCGATGGCCGCTGCCGCCGCGCTCGCGGTCGGCATGGGCGTCCTCAAGCGGGTCGTGGCCGCCCACCACGAAACGCCAGAGGTGACGCACCTTGCGCCGGCCGACGTGCCGGCCGGGCAGCCGACGCGGAGTCCGCTGCAGGGCCGCGCTCGCCGCGTCGATCGCGATCGGCAACCCGCTGGGCCAGCGTCAGGTCATGGCGCGCTTTGGGCTCAGCCGTGCAGCTGAGCGCACTGTGCGCGAGGCGGTCAGGGCCGGGGCCAACGGGCACGTACCGGAGTAGGTCACGCAGGCGCCTGGCTGGCTCCCAAGCTGGCCGGGCGCCTGGCAGGTCAGCAGGGCTACAGGTAGCGGGAGACCAGCACAACCGTGCCCTCAGTCACCGCGAACGGCGGCGGCGGTGCCCCGAACGTCGAGATCGTGCCGGCGGTATTGGTTAGCTCCCAGGAGACCCCGCAGGGAGAGCAGAAATCAGCAGCGGTGAGGGCATCAGCAGCGCTGAGGGGGATCGTGTGCTTCGGGCAGAAGCCCTCAGAGATAGCTGCTACCACGTACGGGTGATACCCGCTGTCGTCAGTCCACTCATCGGGAACGATTGGGCGATCCGGCCACCGGTGGTTCATGGGAGCCCATCGTACTGGGCGCGGCCCCCGGCCCGGCGCTAGCTGACGACTTGCATTCGGCGGTTGACCTGCGCATTCCGGCGAGTGCTCACCTGAGCTGAGTTAGCTAGCGGCGGACGGGCAACGCCCCTGGCCGCGCCCTGCGTGCCTTCTGCAGTTCTTTCAGGAAGGCAAACTGTTCCGGGGTAGGCACCTGGCTGAGCATCCCATCGCGTTGGACAAACAGCCGCAGGGTGTAGGCCATCTGCTCGTCCAGGTCGTTGCCATTGCTGTCAACGACCTCCAGCACGATTCGCGCCGTACTGCCAGCGTCGTCCTTCGCTAGCCTGACGTACCAGGAGCTGACCTCCTCCATCGGGATGTAGCCGTCGTTCCAAGTGCGCCGGCGAGTAGTTGCCCTCCGCTGCTTCTGTTCGTTCCACTGCTTCTGTCCCCAGACAATTACGGCTGTCAGGGCCGAGGCGCCAGTCACTATCGTGGCGACGTTAGCCCAATCGGTCAGGTTTATCACGGGGGATCACGTTAGCGACCTAGACCGACATTCCCCTCACCTGCTCGCAGCGGCGCCCCGACCGGTCATTGACTGGCGGGGCGCTTGCGCTGGTGTACGCGCCCCTCAACGTAGCGCCTCGGCCAGGTCAGCGATGACCGGGACGTCCGGCCACCGTTCTGCCATCCGCGTGTGCAGCCGTCGCACCCGCGCGAGCAGGGCCGCCGACGCCAGCCGCCGGGCGATCACGGCAGCCTTGGCCAGCACGGCGGCTGCGTGCTCGGCGTCGCCGTCCTGCATGTGCGCGCGGGCCAGGTGAAGCAGGTATGTCGCGCCCCACTCGGAGCCCTGGGCGGTCGCGTCGAGCGTGGCCACACCGGAGCCGATCACTTCGATTGCTTTTGCGTTGTACCGGGGATCGGCCGCGCCAAGGTGCTCAGAGACCAGGTTCGCGTCCCCCGCCTCGGTGGCCTGGCCGAGGGAGCGGTCATAGAGCGCGACGGCCTGCGGCAGCTGCCCGGTGCTCTCGTGCAGCCAGCCAAGGAGATAACCGTACTGGGCCGCGACATCCAGGACCCGTTCCTGCAGCCGTGCCGGGGTCTCGCTGACCAGCCGCCCGGTCGCGGTCACCTGCGCGGCTACCGGCGCGAGCATCGGCGCCGAGCCGATCCGGTCCTCCAGCTCACGCTGCGCGGCAAGCACCGCAGCGAGGGAGTCCACGGCCGCTACGTCGATACGGGACGGCCGCTGGACAGCCAGGGCAAGCCGCTCCTCCTCGTCAGCGGAAAACGTCCCGTTGAGCCCAGGCGAGCGCCACATGGCGGGGCGCCGCGCGAGCGCGGCCAGCTCTCCGCCGGCGCCTAACGCCTCATCGAGCAGGCGTGCCAGCTTCGCGGACGGCTGCTTCTTACCGTTGACGTACTTGGAGATGAGCCCCTTGTCGCAATGCACCCGGCGGGCGAGGGCGTTCCCGCTGATACCGCGCTCATCCATGAGAGCGCGCAATGCGTGGGCGAAGTCCATCCGCGTACACCAATCCGCGAGATGCCAAACAACAACCGGTTGACCCTGGTTGACCGCCGCCGGTCAACACCTCCCACCGTAACCGGCCGGCGCTCCACAGTAGGCGCCATGGTGTACGACAACGCATGCGAATCAGATGTCACATCCCTGGAGAAGCTCGCCGCCGAACTCGCGCCGCGCGGCTTCGATACCTACCTCACGACCCCGGACGGCGGGCTCCCGTTCTTAACGGTCCGCAACCGGGAGGCGGCGCAGCTCACCGAGATGATCCTCGCTGACGGCGGGTCGTTCTGGTGGTCGTGGGCCGAGCGGATCACCGGCGTGGCCAACACGGGCGGCGCCGCTGACGCGGTCGCCCGGGTGCTCGCCGCCCGCAGGAGATCAGTCCTGCGGCTCCCGCACGAACGTTCCCCACCCGGTGATCACCTCGGCCAGGCCCTCGTCCACGAGCACCTTGAGCGCCTTGGCCGCCGTGGTCCGCGCTATCCCGTACTCCTGCACCAGGCCCACGATGGACGGCAGCCGTGCCTTCGGTGCCAGCTCCCCGGACTCGATCCGGCCCCGCAAGATGGCAGCGACCTGCAGGTAGGGCGGCACGTTGCTGTCGTGATCAACGCTCACTGGTACATCGTGTCTGGCCCGCGCTGCCAGGGTCACACGTCAGGAGCCCATGGCACACCATCGTGTCCTCGCGTACGGTTAGTCCGGGGTTGACAACGGTCAACCTGCAACGAAGCGGCCCCGGCCGGTGCTTCCACACCAAACCGGGACCTGACCGGAAGCGAGTCCGGCTGTGAACAATCATCCCGCACTAACCACCCCCGCCGACGATCTCCTGGAGCACGCGCGCCAACTCGTCCCACGCCGATCACCAAGATCGCGAGCACGAAGCCGAGACGCAGTCCCCACCTCGATCGGCTGGCTGCTTCGTCGACTGTCACTCGCTCCAGGTTCTGCCTGTGTTCCTGCTGGCGCTCAGCCATGGCGAGGATACGGTCGGCGGAACCTGGAAGTACCTCCTCATAAGCGCGAATCTGATCCGCCGGAGGCAGGGGGCCGGCCCATGAAGACGCGGAGAAGGCAGCGAGAGTCATCGACACAAGCTGCGGCGACAGACACCCCAGGCTGGCTCAGGGCTTCCCGCAATGGGGCGGGAAGGTTCTCAAGGTCCGCATCAGACATGAGCGCACCAGTTGAGGTCTCCTGCCCCGATGTGCCGTCGTGTCCCACGGCGGAAGCCTATCGGCGCCGTAGAACCAACGCGCCAGTAAATGGCCTACCGAGAGGCTCCGCGCTCCACGGCGAGCATCCACAGTGCGCTACGGATGTGGTCTCCGACTGCAAGCCAGTCCTGTGCGGTCGCGCGGGCGTCCGGGTCCTCAGGACCAGTCGTCCTGTTGTACTCGGTCAGCGAGTCTCCAAAGTCCACGAGCCGACCGGCTCCCTCCTGCCAGCTAGGAAGCGCGAAGAGGAACATGGACCGGACACTCTCACCCAAAGTTCTCGACCCCACAATCGCGGAAACCTGAGTGTATATCTGTATATGGCAGTCGCCTAGAGGCATGTCCATGGCCGTGAGAAAGTCCCCGTGTGGCCGGGTCGAGGTCTCCGCTGGTGGCCGGTTAAAAGTCCCCATCCCTCGTTCGTCGTGTCGTCCCGGAGGTTGAGGCCCGGGCGGTGACGGTGGCGGTGTCAGCCAGTCACCGCACCGCCCGGGGAGCTTCCATTGAAGTCTGCGAGGGAACGGATGGACATTATTTCGGCCTACCGCGAGGTGGGCACTTACCGCGGCGCCGCTGTGATCAGCGGCACGACGCACAAGACCGTGAAGCGGGTGATCGCCCGGCACGAGGCGGGTGGCGCTTCTCCTGAGCGGGCGGGCCGTGGCCATAACTATGACGGCGTCGCGGAGCTGGTGGCCGCGCGGGTGAAGGGCAGTTCGGGGCGGATCTCGGCGAAGCGGCTGCTGCCGGCCGCTCAGGCCGCCGGTTACGCGGGGTCGGCGCGGAACTTCCGGCGGCTGGTCGCGGAGTGCAAGCAGGCGTGGCGGGCCGGGCATCACCGTGGCCGCCGCCCGGCGGTCTGGTCGCCGGGTGAGCATCTGGTGATCGACTGGGGCGCCGAGGGCGGGCTGCACGTGTTCTGCGCGGTGCTGGCCTGGTCCCGGGTCCGGTTCGTCCGGTTCGCCGCCGATGAGCGGTCCGGCACGACGCTGGCGATGCTGGCGGAGTGCTTCGAGGTCCTCGGGCGGGGTGCCGGGCAAGGTGCTCGCGGACCGGATGGGCTGCCTGAAGGGCGGCGTGGTCGCCAACGTCGTGGTGCCCACCGCCGAGTACGTCCGGTTCGCCGGCCATTATGGGTTCCGGCCCGATTTCTGCGAGGCCGCGGACCCCGAATCGAAAGGGATCGTCGAGAACCTGGTCGGCTATGCCAAGGCCGACCTGATGGTGCCGCAGGCGCCGTTCGGTGACCTGACCGCGGCGAACGCCGCGGCCCGGGCCTGGTGCGCCGAGGTCAACGGCGCGGTGCACAGCGAGATCTGCGCGGTCCCGGCGGAGCGGATGCTGACCGAGCGGGAGCTGCTGGGCCCGCTGCCGTCGCTGCGGGCCAGCATCGGCAAGATGACCACCCGCAGGGTCGACCGGCTGTCCTGCGTCCGTTTCGGCTCGGCTCGCTACTCCGTGCCCGTCCGCCTGGCCGGCACCGAAGTCAGGCTGCGGACCGGCGACGGCCGGCTGCTGGTGATCATGACCGGGACCGGGGAGGTCGTGGCTGAGCACACCCTGGTCGCCCCCGGTGAGGCATCGGTCCGCGATGAGCACTACGGCGGGCCGCGGCCTGCGCCCCGCCGGGCGGCGCGGCCAAAGACTGCGGCGGAGAAGGAGTTCTGCTCACTCGGCCCGGTCGCCGAGGCGTTCATCACCGGTGCCGCCGCCGCCGGCAGCACCCGGCTCGGCACCGACCTGGCCGAGCTGAACACGCTGCGCGCAGCGCACGGCGACCAGGAGTTCCTGGCCGCGCTGGACCGGGCGGTCGCGTTCTGCCGGTGGCGCCCCGCCGACGTGCGGTCGATCCTGGCCGCCGGGGCGGGCGTGCCCGGGCCCCAGGTCCCGGCCGGTGACGCGCTGATCCTGGACCTGCCGGCCGTCCCGGTCCGCCCGCTGGCCGACTACGCGATCGGGGCGCGGTCATGACCGCGACCGCGCCGCCGCTGGCACCCGACATCGCCGCCGGGCTGCGGCGGCTCAAGCTCGCCACCATGCGGCAGCTCGCCCCCGGGCTGCTGATCACCGCGAAGACCCAGCGGTGGGCGCCCGAGGAACTGCTCCGCACCCTGATCAACGCCGAGATCACCGCCCGCGAGGCGTCCAACGCCAGGACCCGGATGAAAACCGCCGCGTTCCCCGTGATCAAGACCCTCGACGAGCTGGACCGCACCGCGTGCTCCATCCCCGGCCCGACCCTGGACTACCTCGCGTCCCTGGAATGGATCACCGCCCGGGAGAATTTGTGCCTGGTCGGCCCGGCCGGCACGGGCAAGAGCCATGTCCTGGTCTCCGTCGGTGCCGCCGCCGTGCACGCCGGGCACAAGGTCCGCTACTTCACCGCCGCCGACCTGACCGAGACCCTCTACCGCGGCATGGCCGACAACTCCGTCGGCCGCATCATCGAGAACCTGCTCCGCAACGACCTGATCCTGGTCGATGAAGTCGGGTTCGCCCCGCTCGACGACACCGGCGCCCAGCTGCTATTCCGGTTCGTCTCCGCCGCCTACGAACGACGCGCTCTCGGCATCGCCAGCCACTGGCCTTTCGAGTCCTGGGGCCGGTTCCTGCCCGAGCACACCACCGCCGTCAGCCTCCTGGACCGCCTGCTCCACCACGCGAACGTCGTGGTCACAGCCGGCGATTCGTACCGCATGCGCCAGGCCCGAACCCGAGGAGGAACCGCCCTGAAAGATAAATGATCAACCCGAGGGGTGGGGACTTTTAACTGGCCACCAGCGGGGACCGCAACTTGGCCGTTGACAAGGCATTTGTAGCTCAGAAGGTAAACATCTTCTGACACCGCTTCCGTTCCGCATTGCGATGTGATGCAGAGCATAGCTCACTCAACGAATACGTAGGATGCCAGTGCGTACACGAGAGGAAGTCAGCCCCACCGTACCGGGAAGCGACAGCGGAATATAGCCAGGCGGGTCCGGGAAGAGCGCCGGTCCAAGGCCGCATGCCGTGCGGACACCGCGGGCCGAGCGGACACGGAGGTCAACGAGGACCCATTGGGCCGAGGCGATAGATGGCCGCAGTGCGTGCCCAGCGCTGAGTCAATGACGTCTCGCCGGGTTTCAGCGCCGCGTTGAGCCGCCCCGCCGCCAGTAGGCCGCTGACCGCGTCCCATTCCGCGGACCCGGCTCCGACCCGGGTGACATGGGCGGTCCACGAGATCAGCGATCCGCCCGAGTCCTTGCTCGGCACCGTGACCGTTACCTGGTCGGCCGAGCCGAGCCCGGGCAGCGGCTGCTCACCGGGCCCGGTCACGACATATGCCGCACCGGGTGGCGGCGGGACGGCGCCGTCGGCCGGATCTGTCCCGGGCCGCCAGATGTGCCAGGCCGGATACGGGCGGTGCTGGCCGGGGACCGATATCCATATCAATCCAGCTCGCTTGGTAGCCTCCGCGATGAGGGCGGAGGAGTCCGGTGCGGCGGCGGGATGGATCTCGCTCACACTGGCCAGGGTGTCACGCGGAGTCAGGAGGCTGTCAGCAATGGGGCAGTACCGTCCCCGGCGGTCCTGCCTGGCAGTGCCGGGCAGCAGCCCCAGGTTCCTGGAGAAGGCCCACGGCCTGGCGGCCGATGAGGTGTTCCTCGACCTTGAGGACGCGGTCGCCCCGGCCGCTAAACAGGACGCGCGCCGGACCGTTGCCGAGGCACTGAACGCCGGGCGCTGGGACGGCAAGGTCCGCGCGGTGCGGGTCAATGACGTCGGCACCCGGTGGGCCTACCGTGACGTGATCGAGGTCGTGGAGGCGGCCGGCCGCAACCTCGACGTGATCGTGTTGCCCAAGGTCGCCGAACCTGCCCATATCAGCTGGCTCGACCTGCTGCTGGGCCAGATCGAGGAGGCGATGGGCGATGAGCCCGGGCGGATCGGGATCGAGGCGCAGATCGAGGACGCCAGGGGCCTCGCGGAGGTGGATGCCATCGCCGCCGCGTCGCCGCGGCTGGAGGCACTCGTCTTCGGCCCGGCGGACTTCATGGCCAGCATCGGCATGAGGTCGCTCCAGGTGGGCGCCGAGCCCGCCGGGTACACCGGCGGCGACGCGTATCACTACGCCCGGATGCGGATCCTCGTGGCCGCTCGCGCCCACGGGCTGGCCGCCATCGACGGGCCGCACCTGGCCATCCACGACATCGATGGCCTGCGCCGCGGCGCCGCCAGCGCCGCCGCCCTCGGGTACGACGGGAAATGGGCCGTGCACCCGGGGCAGATTGACGCGATCAACCAGGCCTTCTCGCCGGGCCAGGAGGAGTACGAGCGCGCCGAGCTGATCCTCGACGCGTACCAGGACGCCACGGCCGTGCGCGGCCGCGGCGCGGTGATGCTCGGTGACGAGATGATCGACGAGGCATCTCGCAAGCTCGCCCTGGTCGCGGCCGCGAAAGGCCGCGCGGCGGGCCTGACCAGGACCAGGCGTGAACCTGAACAGGACCAGGCGTGAACCTGACCAGGACCAGTCGTGAATAGGTAACTCAGCCAAGTACGCCCCAGGCGGTGAGGGCCTCGACCAGCCCCCCGGTCACGGGCAGGCTGGCCAGGTCCGCGGGCCTGACCCAGCGGGCATCCGCGGCGTCGTCCCCAGCCGCAAGTTCGCCCCCGGTGATGATCGCGCCGTAGTCCCGGATGTCCACGACCGCCCCATCAAGGCCTGGCCGCTCAACGGAACCGACCAGCCGGTCACACACGACGATCAGCCCGGTCTCCTCACGGATCTCGCGGACCACCGCCTGTTCGTCGGTCTCGCCGGGCTCGATGCGGCCACCGGGCAGCGACCAGAGGCCAGCGCCGGGATCGTGCCCGCGCCTGATCAGCAGGAGCCACCCCCGGTGATCTGTGATGATGGCGCCTACGCAGGGAATCCTTGGCACGGTCATGGCGTCAGTATTGCCGTCGCAGTGCTTGACGTAAGCGCGCGCAGAGATCAACGTCGGTATTCATGAACGTTTCTCCGAGCTGCCCCCGCTGCGGTGGCTCCGTGAGCGCGCCTGGCCCATCGTCCACGGCGTGGCACTGCAATCTGCATGGCGCCGTGTTTCCGCTGCGCACGGCGTACAGCCCGGACGGCGATGGGCTGCGGGACCTGGTCCGGGATGCCGCGGTGCCCGTCTGGCTGCTGTGGCCGCTGCCGATCGGCTGGCTCGTGACCGGCTTCGCGGGCGCCGGGGATGGCCACAGCGGCTGCCACGCCTGCGTGGTGGCGCTGTCCGGCCCCAACCCGGTCGGCGGGCCCGGCGACATGCTGCTCATCTCCGAAGAGCCGGGGGTGGGCCTGGGCGCGCGGTTCGCCGGAATAACCGGCCCCGACCCGGGTGAGGGCTTCGCGACGGGCACCCCGCACGCGTTCGTGAGTTTCGGGCATCACGAGATCCCGCTCTGGCACGTGGCCGCGCCGGATCTGGCGGCCTTCGCCGGGGAGGTGCTCGGGAACTGGCTCTGGATCGTGCTGTGGCCGGACACGGCCGGGATGCTGATGGTCGAGGCGCTGTCGCTGCGGGACCTGCGTGACCCCGGCCAGGATCTGGACCTGCCGTTCGGCCCGAGATCGCCGCGGATGCCGGGCTGACTGCTCTCTCGCGCGGCAGCGGACGTAGCATGATCGCTCGTGCGCATCGATCTGCACTCGCACAGCACCGCCTCCGACGGTACCGACCCGCCCGCTGAGGTCATGCGCCGTGCCCGGGTCGCCGGTCTCGACGTGATCGCGCTGACCGATCACGACACCCTGGCCGGGCACGACGAGGCGCGCGAGGCCCTTCCGGACGGCCTGACGCTGGTCGGCGGCATGGAAATGTCCTGCAGCCTCGGCGACCGCAGCGTGCACATGCTGGCCTTCCTCACCGACCCGGCCGACCAGGATCTGGCCGCGGAACTCCAGGCGATCACGACCGACCGGCTGCGGCGCGGCCGGGCCATGGTGGACCGGCTCCGTGACCTCGCCGCCGAGGTCAGCTGGGAGCAGGTGACGGCGATCGCAGCGGGCGGGGTCGTTGGCCGGCCGCATATCGCGCGCGCGATGGTCGCGGCGGGCATCATCGAGCGCCCGGAGCAGGCATTTACGGCGGAGTGGCTCGGCGAGGGCGGCCGGGCCTATGTGACCAGGTACGCGCCGGACCCGGCCCGCGCCATCGCGCTCATCCGGGCGGCCGGGGGCGTGGCCGTGCTCGCCCATCCGGGTACGCAGTCACGCGACGCGTGGATCCCCGATGAGGTCATCGCCGGGCTGGCCGAGGCTGGCCTGGCCGGCGTCGAGGTCGCGCATTCAGATCATAATCCAGCCGAACGAAACCGCCTGGCCGGTCTCGCCCATGACCTGGGCCTCATCCGGACTGGCGGGAGCGACGACCACGGGAGCCTGTCCGGCCACCGGCTCGGCAGTGAGACGACCGAGCCCGCCGAGTTCGAGCGGCTCCTGGCGCAGGCGGGCAAGCGATGAGCGGCGTCTTCAACGTGAGGTTCTTCTGGGAGGTCTTCGTCACCCTGCTGGTCATCACCGATCCGCCTGGTGTCGTGCCACCCTTCCTGGGCCTCACCCGGGGCTTGCCGTCGCGGGTACGTAACCGGCTGGCGTGGCAGGCGGCCGTTGTTGCGTTCGGGGTAATTGTGGCTTTTGCTCTGTTCGGTCAGTCCATTCTGGCCTACCTCGGCGTTGAACTGCCGGCGCTGCAGGGAGCCGGAGGGCTGCTGCTCCTGCTGGTCGCCCTGCAACTGCTGACCGGTGCGATGGCCGAGCCGACGGAGGCGGAGCGGCTGAAGGCCAATGTGGCCTTCGTGCCGCTCGGCACGCCGCTGCTCGCCGGGCCGGGGGCGATCGTCGCGACCATGCTGTTCGTCCGGCGCGTGCACGGCACGGCGGACGTGGTGGCCTTCGGCGTCGCGATCGTGGCGGTGACCGCCGCCTTGTGGCTGACCATGCGCTTCTCCGGGGTGATCCACCGCGTGCTGCGGGCCAGCGGGGTGGAGTTGCTGACCCGGATCGCCGGCCTGCTGCTGTCGGCCATCGCCGTTCAGTTGGTCGCGGACGCGATCCGCGCCTTCATCAAGCAAGGCTGAGCCGGCCGGGATTGAATGGGGGCGGCGCCGGGATTAAATGGGGGTGCACCTTGAAACACGGAAAGGCGGGGTCGGCATGAAGGCGCGGATCAAGCGGGTGGCGTCCGGGGACAGCAATGCCTGGATCGTCGGCGACGACGAGGAGGTCATCGTGGTCGACCCCGGCACCGACGCGGCGCCGGTGCTTGACGCCACCGCGGGCCGGGAGATCCTCGCGGTGATCTGCACGCACGGTCACGCCAGTCACGTCGGCGCGGCGTTGGACGTCGCGGCTCGCGATGAGGCCCCGGTGGCCCTGCATCCCAAGGATCTCCTGCTCTGGCGGGAGGCGCACGGCCGCAGCGACCCGGAGATCGAGATGGAGGATGGAGGGATCTTCGAGGTGTCCGACGTCGCGCTGGAGGTGATCCACGCCCCGGGGCACAGCCCGGGCTCGGTCATCCTCTACTGCGAGGACCTCGGGGCGGTGATGTCCGGCGATGTCCTGCTGGCCAGCGGTCCCGGCCCGCACGCCGGTGACTTCCCCAACTTCTCCGCCCAGCTCAGCGCCATCGGGGAGCAGATCCTGACGTTGCCGGGACAGACCCGGGTGCTGCCCGGCCACGGCGAGGAGATCCTCGTGGCGGCCGCCGAGAAGCGCTTCGACTCCTGGGTGGCGGCGGGCCCGTCGCCGCTGACCTCCCGCGACCCGGACTGATCCGCGGTGGAGCAACTCAGCCTGGCCGGGATGCCGCGGCGGCTGTACCGGTGTACCCCCACGAGGCTGACTGCCTGGCTGGACTGTCCGCGCCGGTACCGGATGACCTACCTGGACCGCCCGCCCCCGCGCAAGGGCCCGCCGTGGGCGCACAACAGCCTCGGCGCGAGCGTGCACAACGCCCTGGCCGGATGGTGGCGGCTGCCGCTGGCCGGGCGCACCGTCCCGGCCGCGGGCAACCTGCTCGAAGCGGGCTGGATCGATGAGGGCTTCGCCGACCAGGCCCAGTCCACGGCGGTGCGCGGCCGGGCCCGGCGCATGGTCGAGCGCTACGTGGCTGGCCTGGATCCCGCGCGGGAGCCGGTCGGGGTGGAGCGGACGGTGGCTACCCGCACGGACAGGATCGCGGTGTCGGGCCGGATCGACCGGCTGGATGAGCGGCCAGAAGACGGCGGCAGTGCACTCGTGGTGGTGGACTACAAGACGGGCCGGCGGCCGCTCACCACCGACGACGTCAGGACGTCCATGCCGCTCGCGCTGTACGCGCTCGCGGCGGCGCGGGTGCTGCGGCGGCCCTGCCACCGGGTCGAACTGCACCACCTGCCGACCGGAGAGGTGCACGCCTGGGAGCACACGGACGCGACGCTGGCCAGGCACCTGGGCCGGGCCGAGGACATCGCCGCCGAATGCGCGGACGCCGACGGGCAGTTGGGCACCGAGGAGATCTTCCCGCCGAATCCCGGGCCCGCCTGCGGCTGGTGCGATTTCCGCGGCATCTGCCCGGAGGGCAGCGCGGCGGCGGAGCCGCGGCGCCCCTGGGACGGGCTCGCGACAGATGACGGGCCGTAGCTAGGGACACGCCCTAGTGGCGGCGGCACTCCACTGTATTCAGCGCCTCCGGCACTCCGTCATTCAGCGCCTCCGGCACTCCGTCATTCAGCGCCTCCGGCACTCGGTCGCGTTCCAGAACTGGCACTCCGTCATTCAGCGCCTCCGGCACTCGGTCGCGTTCCAGAACTGGGTCAGGGTGCTCGCCGTGGTCTCCGGGGCCTCCACGGCGGGCGAGTGCGCGGCACCGGGAATGCAGACGCGCTCCGCGCCGAGCTGCAATGCCATGTCCTCCTGGATCGCCGGGTCCCAGGCGTCGTCGTCCTCCCCGTAGACCACCAGGAGCGGCGCGATGCCGAGGCTGGCCAGCGCCTGGGTGCGGTCGGGGCAGCCGAGCACGTTCTCTCCCATGGACAGCAGGCCGGTCGGTGAGCTGGCCAGCATGCGGGTGCGCAGGAAGTCCACGATCGGGCCAGGGACCCCCTCCGCCACGGCCTCCGGCTCCATGTGGGCGTACCAGATGCGCTTCACCTGGTCCTGGAGGCTCCCGTGGCCCGGTGTGGCGAGTTCGGCGAGCATCGCCTTGAGCACCGCCGCGCGCGGGCCGGTGAGCCCGCCAGGCCCGGAGCTCATCAGGGTGAGCGAGCTGACCTGGGCCGCCTGGGCGAGCAGGATCTCCCGCGCCACCAGGCCACCGAACGAGTGGCCGAGCAGATGTACCCCGTCATCGAGTTGGTCAGCGATCAACGCGACATCCGCGGCGAGCGCGGCGATGTCGTAGGCGTCCGGGTGCTCGGGGCCAGGGGTCTCATGCTGGCCGCGCATGTCGATGGCGACCACCTGCCGCCCCGCCGCCGCCAGCGGCTGGAGCACCGAGAGGAAGTCTTCCTTGCTTCCGGTGTAGCCGGGGATGAGCAGCGCGGGCTGGCGCTCACGCACTCCCGAGCCGGGCAGCGCCTCCAGTGCGGCGAACTCCCCCCGGTTGGTCTGGAGTGTCACGCGTCGTATCCCGGCGGGCAAGGTGAGGGTTCGTGGTGTGCTCACAGGCGGCCAGCCTACCCAGCATCTCTCGAAGCGAGCCCGCTCCAGCCTGGGGGATAGCTGTGGCAGGCGATTGGCGTGTTCAGACCTGCCCGGGGACCGGTCCCTTCCGGCCGCCGCGGGACCGGCGCCTGCGCCCGGCGGCCGGCTGCGTGCGCTCTTTGCCGCCGTGCTCGGCTGCTGGCTCCGCCTGCTCGCCGCGGGCTGACAGGCCGCCCCTGGTCCGCTTGCGGACCCGCGGCTTCCTCGGCGCCGCATCCCTGGCCCCGGCCCCGGCCCGGCGCGCGGCCGGCGAGCGGATGCGTCCGGTCTCCCCGAGGTCTTCGAGTTCTTCGGCCTCCAGGCCCTGCCGCCCCCGCTGCGCCCTGGGCAGGTTCCCGGTCGCGCCCTGCGGGATGTCCAGCGCGCTGTAGAAATGCTCGGATGTCGAGTACGTCTCGGGCGGCTCGGCCTCCAGGCCAAGGCCCAGGGTCTCGTTGATGAGCTTCCATCGCTGCATGTCGCGCCAGTCGACGAAGGTCACCGCGACGCCGCTGCGCCCCGCCCGCCCGGTCCGGCCGATCCGGTGCAGGTATGCCTTATCGTCTTCCGGGCACTCGTAGTTCACCACGTGGGTGACATCGTCCACGTCCAGCCCGCGCGCGGCGACCTCCGTGGCGACCAGCACGTCGATCTTCCCGTTCCTGAACGCCCGCAGGGCACGCTCCCGCTGACCCTGGCCCAGGTCTCCATGGACCGCGGCGGCCGCGAAGCCCCGGGTGGCCAGTGCCCCCGCCACCTGGTCCGCCGTCCGCTTGGTCCGGCAGAACACCATGGTCAGTCCCCGCCCGCTGGCTTGCAGCAGCCGGGCCAGCATCTCGATCTTGTCCATCTGGTGCGCGCGGAACACATGCTGCCGGGTCAGGGCAACGTACTGGGTCTCGTCGTGCTGCTCGCCCCGAACGTGCATCGGCTGGCGCAGGTGCCGACGAGCGAGGGTGACCACGTCTCCCGGCATGGTGGCGGAGAACAGCATGGTCTGCCGGTCGGGCGGGGTGAGCTGGAGGATGCGCTCCACGTCGGGCAGGAACCCGAGGTCGAGCATCTTGTCGGCCTCGTCGAGGACGAGCATGCGCACTCCGGACAGGACCAGGTGGCGCTGCCCGACGAGGTCGAGCAGGCGCCCCGGGGTGCCCACGACCACGTCGACGGTGGCGCGGAGGGCCTCGATCTGGGGTTCGTAGGCGCGGCCTCCGTAGACGGTCAGCACCCGGGCGCCCTGCCCGGACCCGGCGGTTCGCAGGTCGTCAGCGACCTGGCTGGCCAGTTCGCGGGTGGGTACCACGACCAGGGCGCTGGGGGCGGAGGGGCGGCTCGCCGGAAACTGGCTGAGCTGCTGGAGTATCGGTATTCCGAACGCGAGCGTCTTGCCGGTCCCGGTTCTGGCCTGGCCGATAATGTCCTGTCCGGCCAGCACGATGGGCAGCGCCAGCGTCTGGATGGGAAAGGCCGTGACGATTCCCACGGCCTCGAGCGAGGCGGCGATCGGCTCGTCGACTCCGAGCTCGCGGAATGTCTTCGGGGTGTCCGGGGAACCGGCCGCCGAAGGCTCCGCTGTGGGCTCCGTCGCAGGCAGCCCCGTAAGTTGCGTTGTCAGGGTAATCAGCTTCCATCAGTGGCCCATGGCCTGGCCACACACTTCGCGCACGCCATCACCACCCGGGCCTAGCTCTTGACTTCACTGGCATGACCGTGCACGCCAGCGCAATAAGACGGCGTAATTACACTGCCTCGCTCGCGGGTGAAACCCATCGCCGCGCTGCGGATTGGGTAAACGCCTCGCCTTACTGCCAGTTGGAACGCGGCAGGGTATGTGCCGCATTCCCGTCGCGGTTTCTTCGGGCAGTCTACCAATGCCGCCGGCGCGGCGGCGGCGCAGCCCTGCGGCGCGCCGGTTGTTAGGCTGCGACGGTGACCGAGAGCGCGCCCGACGGTGTCCTGGACCTGCTCGGCTTGCTGGCCTACGCGGAACTCATCGCTTTCTTCCGGCTTTCCGATGACGCGGCGCTGGCCCCCTCTCTCGCCGACAAGGCGGCCCTGGGTGAGATGGCGGTCGCGGAATTCGGCCACTTCAGGCTGTTGTGCGGGCAGATCTCGCTGATGGGCGCCCAGCCCGACCAGGCGATGCTGCCGTTTGTGGACGCGCTGGACGCCTTCCACGCCCGCACCGCCCCGGCCGACTGGCTGGAGGGGCTGGTCAAGGCCTACGTGGGCGACGGCATTGCCGCCGATTTCTACCGGGCGGTGGCCGAACTGGTGGACCCGAGAACCCGGGCGCTGGTACTCGACGTGCTCGCCGACACGGGCCACGCCGAATTCGTGATCGCCCGGGTCCGCGCGGCCATCGACGCGGATCCGCATGTCGCGGGGAGGCTCGCGCTCTGGGCCCGGCGGCTGGTCGGCGAGGCGCTCGCCCAGGCGTACCGGGTGGCCGCCGAGCGCGCGCCACTGGCCCGCCTGCTGGCCAGCGGCGTGCAGGGCGGCTCCGGCGGGCAGGGCGACTCCGGCGGGCCAGGCGACTCCGGCGGGCAGGGCGACTCCGGCGGGCCAGGCGACTCCGGCGGACCGCCCGCCGGCGAGCTGGGCGAGATTGGCCGGATGTTCGCGCGGATCACCGATACGCATGGGCAGCGAATGTCAGCCCTCGGCCTGGCCGACTGGGATGCCGCGCCGGGCGGCAGCTGAGACCGCCAGGCGGCAGCTGAGACCGCCGGGCGGCAGCTGAGAGTACGGCGGCGCGATCGTTAAGGGAAATCAGGTGTTACGGAAGCCGATCCGGCGCTGCTCGGAGCCGGTGAACTCGACGTATCCGATCTTGTCGGCCGGCACCAGAACCTTGCCCCCCTTGTCGTCAGGCAGGACGAACATGCCGCCGTCGGTGACCGCCGCGGCGAGTGAGCTCTCGATGTCCTCCGCGGAGAAATGGGTCTCCACGACAAGTTCCCGCGTTATCGACTGAATCCCGATCTTGACTTCCACGATGCTCCTCCTGCCAGTCGGCTGCGGCGTCCCATCTGGCCAGGCCGAAGACGCTCTTGCAGGCTAACCGGCGGCAAGGGCAGGACGAAGCAATCCGGGGCCAGCGGCGGTACGCCGCGAGCGAAACGTCAGCCAGTATGCCGCGAGCGAAACGTCAGCCGGTGCGCGGCCAGCCGCTGATGCCGCGCCAGGCCAGCCGGGCCATCAGCTCCTCCGCGGCGTCTTTCGGGATCATGCCTTTGGTGCCGAGCCAGTACGTGGCACTGACGTGGGCCATGCCGACCAGGCCGATGCCGAGCAGATGCGCCTCGTCGTCGCCCACCCCGGCGTCCTCCCGGATGATCTCGCTGACCATCTCCGCACACACCCGCATGGTGGAGTCGAGCCGCTCCCGGACCGCGCGCTCGTTGCGCAGGTCCGACTCGAAGACCAGGCGAAACGCCTGGCCGGTGCTACCCACGAAGTCGAAGAACGCGGTGAAGGTGGCGCTGACCCGTTGCTTGTTGTCCGTCGTGGACGCGAGCGCGGCGCGGACGGTGTCGGTCAGCGCCTCCACGCTCTCATCGAGCAGGGCGAGGTAGAGCTCGAGCTTGCCCGGGAAATGCTGGTACAGCACGGGCTTGCTGACGCCAGCCCGCTCGGCGATCTCGTCCATCGCCGCGGCGTGGTACCCCTGCGCGACGAAGACCTCCTGGGCCGCCCCAAGCAACTGCCGGCGCCTGGCTTGCCTCGGCAGCCGCGGGCTGGCCGGCCGGGCCTGCGGGGTTGCGGTCACGAGACTCTCCGATGTGTTCCGTCGCGCGGTTCCGCCATGTCGAATCCATCCTACGACCGGCCTGGGCCCACTCGGCATTACAGACGGTGACCTTCCTGCCGGGCGGTCGCCCAGCGGGCCGCCCAGCAGGCCGCCCAGAGGGCTGCTCAGCCAGGCGCTCAGCCGGGCCGGTCAGCGGTAGTCGTCGTCGTCGAGTTCGACCGTGCGGTGCTGTTCTGCGGCATCCGCCTCGTTTACGTCGAGCGGTATCTCCAGGGGCTCGTCGTCACCGAACGGCTCCTCGTCATCATCGTCCACAACCTGCGCCTGCTCCACGGCATCGGCGGTCGGCGCCTCCAGGTCGCTCTCGCTCATCCGCCTGCCCTTCCTCGTGTCAGCGATAAATCCGCCAGCCGCGCCAGATCCGCTGCGGCCGGGTCGCCCGGGTCGCCCGGGTCGGCCGGAGCCCGCTGCACCAGTTCCCGCAGCGGAGGCTCCACCACCTCACCGTACGTCGGGAACGCGTGCACCACGTCGGCCAGCACGGCCAGCGGGATGCCGGCCCGGATGGCCAGCGTTATCTCGCCCATCCATTCTTCCGCGCAGGGGCCGACGGCGGCGGCACCGACCAGGATGTCGCCACATCCCGCGTCCGCGTACAACTCGACACGGCCCCCGTCGTCGTTATTCACCAGGGCGCGCGCGGTCCCGGCCAGATCGAAGCCCACGGTGAACAGATCGACCCCGGCGGCCGCCGCATGCTCAGGGGAAATTCCTACCGAATAGACCGAGGGCGAGGTGTAGACGGCCCGCGGGATGGCGCGGTAGTCGGCGAGGCGATGCCCGCCCAGGATGTTGGCCGCCACAATGCGCGCCTGGTACCGGGCCGTGTGCGTGTAGCGGGCGATGCCGGTCACGTCGCCCGCGGCCCAGATCCGCCCGCCGGATTTCTTGCCCTCGCGCGCCGCGCCGGCCTGGCCGGGAACCACCCGGCAGGTCTCGTCCACGGGGAGCGCCTCCGCGGGAGAGCCAGCGACGCCCAGCTTGTCCAGGCCCAGCCCGGTCAGCCGGGGCCTGCGTCCGGTGGCGAGCAGGACGCGGTCGGCCTCGATCCTGATTCCGCTGGCCAGGGTCAGCGCCAGCCCCGAATCCATCGTCTCCGCCTTCACCACCGCTGAACCCAGGCACACCTCGGCCCCGGCCTTGCGCAGCGCGTCGGCCAGGATCTCCCCGGTGAACGCCGCCTCGTCGGGGAGGACCTGGGCCTCCGCCTCTACCAGGGTGACCTGGGACCCGAACGCCGCGTAGATCTGGGTGAGCTCGCAGCCGACCGGGCCCGCGCCGAGGACGATCAGCCGCCGGGGCAGGTCGGGGCAGGTGAGCGCCTCCGCGCTGGTCCAGGCGGGCACATCGGCGAGGCCCTCCACCGGAGGGGCGACCGGCTCGCTTCCGGTCGCGATGACCAGGTCGCCGTAGCTGATGGTGGCCGGCCCTTCACCGTTGGCTGCGGCGGTGCCCTTGGCCTTGGCGCCGCGGGGGGCCTCGATCGGCGCGATCTCGACCGTGCCCGGTCTCGTGATCCGGCCGGTGCCGCGCATCAGCGTCACCCCAGCCTCGGCGAGCCGTGCCGCCGCAAAGGTGTCGTCGAGGTATCCGGACACCTCGTCCCTGCGGGCCACCGCGTGCTCCCAGGTCTCACCCCTGTGGGCGGATTGCAGCAGTGACTTGGACGGAATGCAGGCCAGGTAGGGGGACTCGCCACCGACGAGCCCAGCCTCCACGAGGGCGGCGGACCGGCCGGCCCGGGCGACCTCAGTGGCGACGAGCTCGCCAGAGGTCCCGCCACCGAGCACAACAACATCGAATTCCGGCATGTGCTGATCCTCCCCCCGCCCCGCCGGGCGAACACGGTTTGTTCATCATGACAGCCGCGGTTCACAACGGGTGCATCACTTAGGGGCACATTCCGCCATCCGGGGTAAAGACGTCCCATGGCGGCGGCGCGCGACGGCAAGGCAGCGGCGCGTGACCGCAAGGCAAGTGCCGAAATTATCCGAACGAATCCTCCCCAGTACTCTGGCCCCGCCAGGTCACTACGAGGAGGTCAGCTGATGAAAGAGCGTGTGCTGGGCCACGGCCTGACGGTTCCCGAGCTGGGTCTTGGCTGCATGGGCATGAGCCAGTCCTACGGCGTTCCCGACGACGAGGAGTCGGTGGCCACCATTCACCGCGCGCTCGACCTGGGCGTGACGCTCCTCGACACCGCCGACGCCTATGGACCCTTCACCAACGAGCGGCTGGTCGGCGGCGCCATCAAGGGCCGCAGGGACGAGGTGGTGCTCGCCACCAAGTTCGGCAACCAGCGGACTCCCGAGAGCCGCCGGGTGAACGGCCGCCCGGAGTACGTGCGTGAAGCGTGCGACGCGTCGCTGGACCGGCTGGGTGTCGAGTACATCGACCTGTACTACCAGCACCGGGTGGACGCCGACGTGCCCGTCGAGGAGACCTGGGGCGCGATGGCCGAGCTGGTCGCGGCCGGCAAGGTGCGTTTCCTGGGCATCTCGGAGGCTGCGCCGGCCACCGTGCGGCGGGCGCACGCGGTGCATCCGATGGTCGCCGGGCAGTACGAATACTCCATCTTCAGCCGGGATCCCGAGGACGAGTTGCTCGGCGCGCTGCGGGAACTAGGCATCGGCCTGGTCGCCTACAGTCCACTCGGCCGCGGTCTGCTCACCGGCTCGCTCACGCCCGCCGGCGGCTTCGGCGAGACTGACTTCCGGCGGCGGGCCCCGCGCTTCCAGGGCGACAACCTGAACACCAACCTCGTCCTGGCGGCCAAGGTCGCCGAACTTGCCGCGGCCAAGGGGGTCACGCCGGCCCAGCTGGCGCTGGCCTGGGTGCTCGCCCAGGGCACCGACATCGTCGCGATCCCCGGCACCAAGCGGCGCTCCTACCTGGAGCAGAACGTGGCGGCCAGCGAGATCGAGCTGACCGCCGCCGACCTGGCGGAGATCGACGAGGCGGCGCCGCGGGGCGCGGCGGCGGGCGACCGCTACCCACCCGACTTCATGGCCCACATCAACATCTGACGTGGCCGACTTGCTCATCAGCGCGCCGCGGGTGGTCCCGGCGACGCCCGGCACCGGTGTCCTGGAACCCGGGTACGTGGCGGTCAGCGGCGGCCGGATCAGCGCGGTCGCGGCCGGGCCGCCGCCAGGCCGAGCCGACGTCGAATTGGCGGCCGGCGTGCTCCTGCCCGGATTCGTGGACCTGCAGGTCAATGGGTACTTCGGGGTCGAGATGAGCGCGGCGGACCCCGGCGGCTGGGCACTGGTGGCCGGCCGCCTGCCCGAGCTGGGAACCACGGCATTCCTGCCCACGTACATCACTGCCCCGGTGGCTGACCTGGCCGCGGGGCTCCGCCGCGCCGCGTCGCTGGTTCCCGCGCTGCCTCGCGGCGCGGCCCGGGTGCTTGGCGTGCACGTCGAGGGGCCGTTCATCTCGGTGGCCCGCCGGGGCGCGCACAACCCCAGCTGGATCATCCCCCCGGCCCCCGCGGCGGTCGGCGAGCTGATCTCGGCGGGGGCGGGCGTGCTCCGGCTTGTCACCCTGGCCCCGGAGGCCGAGGGCGGCCTGGCCGCCATTGACCGGCTGGCCGGAGCGGGGGTCGTGGTCAGCGTGGGGCACAGTGATGCCACTGGCCCGCAGGTGGCCGAGGCGGCCGCCGCTGGCGCGCGGATGGTCACCCACCTGTTCAATGCCCAGCGCCCGCTCGGTCCCTACGAGCCCGGCGTGGCCGGGCAGGCTCTCACCAACCATCGCCTGACCAGCGGGCTCATCGCGGACTTGCACCACGTCTGCCGTGAGGCCTGCGTGATTGCCTTTGCGGCCGCGCCCGGCCGGATCTGCCTCATCACGGACGCCTCGGCCTGTGCGGGCATGCCCGCGGGCCAGTATCTGCTCGGCGGCGAGCCCATCGAACTGCCACCGGGAGACGGCGTGCCGCCGCGCCGGCCTGATGGGGGACTGGCGGGTTCGGCGCTGCGGCTGGATCGGGCGGTGGCGAACATGGTCTCCGTGGGAGTGGCCCTCGAGGTGGCGGTAACCGCGGCGACCCGCATCCCCGCTGACCTGATCGGCCGGCCCGACCTGGGCCGTCTCGCCCCGGGGGCCGCCGCCGACCTGGCGTGGCTCGACGACGACCTGCGCGTGCGGGGGACCTGGATCGATGGTGAGAGGGTGTACCCGTGAACGCCTCACCTGACATGACCGCGATGCGGGCCGAGATCTCGGAGCAGCCCGCGGCGCTGCGGGCCACGCTGGACGCGCTGCTGCCGCGCAGCGGCGAGGCGGGGCGGCTCGCCGCCGGGACCCGCCAGGTGCTCCTCATCGCCCGCGGGACATCGGACAACGCCGCCGTGTACGGCAGTTACCTGCTGCAGGCGCACGCGGGGCTGCTGGCCACGCTGGCGTCACCGTCGATCGCCACCAGCTACCGGAGCCGGCTCGACCTCTCCGGCGTGCTGGCGGTGGCGCTGTCACAGTCCGGGCAGACCGAGGAGATCGTGGACACGCTGGCCTGGGCGGGCGAGTGCGGCGCCAGGACGCTGGCCATCACCAACGGTGCGGGGTCGCCGCTGGCCGCCGCGGCCGAGGTGGCCTTCGTCACCGAGGCCGGGCCGGAACGGGCCGTTCCGGCGACGAAGACCTTCACCACGCAACTGGCCGCGCTCGCGGTGCTGGCCATCGGCCTGGGCGCGGACCTGGATGCCGGCGAGTTGCGCGGGGTTCCTGACGAGATCGACCGGATGCTGGCCGAGGATTGTGACCTGGACCCGATCGTGGCGGAACTGGCGGATGTAGCGGGCGTGGTCGTCTCCGGCCGGGGCCTCGCCTACTCGGCCGCGCTTGAGCTCGCGCTCAAGCTCAAGGAGGCGTGTTACCTGCACGCTATGGGGCTGTCCTACGCCGACCTGCTGCACGGGCCGATGGCGGTGGTGGACGCCCAGACCCCGGCGATCATCGTGGCCGCGGACTCCGGCCCGGTGCTGGCCGGCACCATCGACCTGGCCCGGCGGGTCACGGCCGCGGGGGCGCGGGCGTACGCGATCGGCGGCGGCCCCGGCCTTGCGGCGGCCAGCGGCCGCGTGCTGGCCGGGCCGCGGCTGCCGGAATGGCTGGCCCCGCTCGGCCTGATCGTGCCCGGTCAGCTGCTCACCGAGGCGCTGGCGCGGCGGCGTGGCATCGACCCGGACAACCCCCGTGGGCTGAGCAAGGTGACGCAGACCGCCTGAGGCCCCGGAATCATGGCCACAGCGCCCTTTCGCGCGGTCGTGTTCGACCTCGACGGCACGCTGGTGGACAGCGAGCCGCGCAACCATGCGGCCGGGTCGTCTCCGACCTCGCCGCGGTCAGCTGGCCGCTGTCGCCGTGATTCGCCGGGGGCGGCCGGTGGTCAGGACTCGCGGCACACCTTGTGCTGCGCGGCCTGGGCCCGCGGGCGGAGCACCAGCAGGTCCACGTTGACATGGGGCGGCCGGGTAACAGCCCAGGTGATGGTGTCGGCCACGTCGTCCGCGGTGAGCGGTTCCGGGACGCCGCGGTAGACAGCGGCGGCCTGCTCGGCGTTTCCGCGGAAACGTTTGACCGCGAACTCGTCGGTGCGGACCATGCCCGGCGCGATCTCGATGACCCGGACGGGCTCGCCGCACAACTCCAGGCGCAGCGTCGCGGCGATCACGTGCTCGCCGTGCTTGGCGGCCACATATCCGCCGCCGCCCTCGTAGGCCACCAGGCCCGCGGTGGAGGAGAGCACGACAATGGTGCCGTCGCCGCTCGCGATGAGCCTGGGCAGCAGCGCCTGGGTGACGTTCAGCGTGCCCAGCACGTTGACCTCGTACATCGCCCGCCAGTCCGCGGGGTCCGACTCGGCCACGGTCTCACCGCCGAAGGCTCCGCCCGCGTTGTTGATCAGGATATCGCAGCGGTCCAGCGAGCCGGCGAACGCATCGACCGCGGCGCGGTCGGTGACGTCCAGGGTCCTGGCCTCGGCCTGGCCCCCGTCCGCCCGGATCCGCGCGGCCAGGTCGTCAATGCGATCGGCGCGCCGGGCGGCCAGCACCACGTGGTAGCCGACCTCGGCCAGCCGCGCCGCGGTGGCCGCGCCGATCCCGCTGCTGGCGCCGGTGACGACGGCGACTGCCTCCATGTGCCCGCCCTCCTTGTGGCTAGTGACGGCGTCCGAGTTGCACGATCCCAAGCACGTTCCGGCCGGGATCGCGTTTCCGCGGAAACGCACATCTGGCCACCGTACGGTAGCGTCGCGGGCGATGGGATTCCGCCGTGCTGGGGCTGCCGGGGTCGCCGCCCTGGTGGCGGCTCTGGTTATGGCCCTCGCCGGGTGCGGTCACGGGCTGGGGCCCCTGACCGGCCAGGGCAAGCAGAGCCACACCGCCCCGACCCGGACGGCCGCGAGCAGCGCCGCGGCGGCCAAACGCGCCGCGGCCCCGAACGTCGCGGCCATCGTGGCGTCGATGAGCCTGCCGGAGAAGGTCGGCCAGCTTCTGGTGCCGACCGTGCCGGGCTACACCGGGGCGGACGGCGGCGCGGCCCTGGTGCGCGACTATCACGTCGGCGGCGTGATCTACTTCGCCGCCAACGTCCGGACCGCCCGCCAGGTCGCCACCCTGTCCGCGCAACTCCAGCGGGCCGCCGCCGGCCAGCGGCCCGGCATACCGCTGCTGATCGGCGCCGACCAGGAGGGCGGCATCGTCTCCCGGATGGCAGGTGTCACCACCGTGTTTCCCGGCCAGATGGCGGCCGGGGCCACCCGGGACCCGGCCGAGATCTACGCCCAGGAGCGGCTCACCGGCACCGAGTTGCGGGCCCTCGGCATCAACCTCGACTACGCGCCCGTCGCCGACGTCAACGTGGCCCCGGCCAACCCGGCGATCGGGATCCGCTCGTTCGGGTCGCAGCCCGGTCTCGTGTCGAGCATGACCGTCGCCGCGGTGGCCGGCTTCCACGCGGCGGGTGAGGCCGCTACCGCCAAGCACTTCCCCGGGCACGGCGACACCGACGTGGACAGCCACACCGGCCTGCCGGTCATCCACCACACCCTGGCGCAGTGGCGGCAGATAGACGCGCCACCCTTCCAGGCCGCGATCCTGGCCGGCGTGGACGAGGTCATGATCGGGCACATCGAGGTCCCGGCCCTGGACAACTCCGGGCTGCCCGCGTCGCTGTCGCACACGATCGTGACGGGCTTGCTCAGGGACAAGCTCGGCTACCACGGGGTGGTGATCACAGATTCACTCCAGATGGGCGGGGTGCTGGCCGGCCATAACGACGCGCAGGTCGCGGTGCTGGCCATCCAGGCCGGCTGCGACCAGTTGCTGATGCCGGACAGCGTGCCCGTCGCCTATGACGCGCTGCTCGGCGCCGTCCGCGCCGGGCGGATCAGCATGGCGCAGCTCAACGCCTCGGTGACCAGGATCATCAGCCTCAAGGTAGCCAGGGGCCTGTTCGCGGATCCGCCCGCCCCGCCGGGCGCCCGGCCCAGCGTGAGGACGCCGGCGGAGCAGGCCGTGGCCCAGCAACTCGCCGATCTTTCGGTCACTCTCGTGCGGAACCGCCCAGTGGCGTCCGGAGCAGGGCAGGCCAGGCCGGTACTGCCGCTGGCGGCAGGCCGGAAGGTCTTCGTCGCGGGGCCCGCCGGGCCCGGCCTGGCCGCAGCGCTGACGACGGTGCTCCGCCGTACTGGCGGCCAGGTCGTGGCCGACCCGGGCTCCGCCGATGTGATCGTGGTGGCCACCTTGGACGCCATAGGTGACCCGGCGCAGCAGCAACTGGTCGCAACTATGGAGGCGGCCGGGAAGCCGGTCGTCGTGGTCGCCACGGGCGGGCCCTACGACCTGGGCCTGTTTCCGAGATCGGCGGCAGCGATAGCCACCTACTCCGACACGGGCGCCTCGATGACCGCCACGGCGGCCGTGCTGGCCGGCCAGCGCAACCCGACCGGCCGCCTGCCCGTGTCCGTTCCCGCCGCCTCCGGTGCTACCGCCTACCCCTTCGGAACCGGCCTTGGCTACTGAACGATTCTCCGTCCCGACCGCCAGCGGCCAGCCGCCGGCCCCGGGCCGTAGGGCCTTCGTCGCCTACCATCGATGGCGTGCCGGAGTTGCGTGGGGTGATCATGGACTGGGGCGGCGTGCTGACCAGCCCCATCCCTGACTCGGTCCGGAACTGGCTGGACGCGGACGGGATCGACCACGACAGCTACGTCTCGGTGATCCGGCCCTGGCTCCACGCCGCCTACACCGGCGACGGCGAGGGTAATCCGGTTCATGCCCTGGAGCGCGGCGAGTGCACTCCAGAGGAGTTCGAGCGGTTGCTCGCCTCCCAGATCGTCCGGCTCGACGGGGGCCGGGTGCCCGCCGAGGGACTGCTGGCCAGGATGTTCGCGGCGGCGCTGCCGTCGGCTGCCATGCACGACCTGCTGCGGCAGTTGCGCGCGGCGGGCCTGCGTACCGGCCTGCTCTCCAATTCGTGGGGCGCGGGCGACTACCCGCGCGACCTTTTCCCCGTGCTGTTCGACGCCGTGGTCATCTCGGCCGAGGTGGGCATGCGCAAGCCCGAGGAGAGGATCTTCCGGCATACGGCGGCCCTGATCGGGCTGCCTCCGGAGGAGTGCGTGTTCATCGACGATGTCGAGGCCAACGTGGCCGCCGCCGAGGCGATCGGGATGACCGGCGTGCTGCACACCGAGCCGGGTCCGACCGCCGCGCGCCTCGCGGGCCTGCTGGGCATTCCCCTCGGCTAAGGGGCCGCGCTAGCGTTGGCCCCCGTGGTCGACCATCCGAGGACTGACTATCCGAGCCCCTCAAGTCCCGGGCGCTCGGCCAACATGCGGGCCAACCGGCGCACGGATACCAAACCCGAGCTAGCCTTGCGCAGCGCCCTGCACCGCCAGGGGTACCGGTTCCGCAAAGATCACCGACTTGACCTGAACGACGGTGCGCGGGTCCGTCCCGACATAGCGTTCACGGCCCGGAAGGTTGCCGTTTTCGTCGACGGCTGCTTCTGGCACGCCTGCCCCGAGCACGGCCGTGACCCGACGGTCAACGAGTGGTACTGGGCACCCAAGCTGCGCCGGAACATCGAGCGTGACCGGGCCGCCGACGCTGCCCTCGCGGCTGCGGGCTGGCGGGTAGTCCGCGTCTGGGAGCACGAGCCGCTGACCGCGGCGGTAGATGCCGTGATCGCGGCGCTCGGCGGCGCCAACTGCCCGATTCCCGGACCTGCGGACGCCCGGGGTGGCACACTTTGATCATCAGGGGGCACGCTGTCCAGTGCGCCCGCGGCGCTTTCTGCCCACCCTGGGGACTCCATGCGCGTCTACCTGCCCGCGACGCTGCCGGCGCTCGCCGATCTGCTGCGCACCGGGGAGATCGGCCCGGTCCCGCTGACCGGGTTCGCGGTCACCCCCGCGCTACGCGAGTGGTATGCCAGCGGGGATCTCGAAGAACTCGAGTACGTGGCGATGACCCACGCGGCCCGGGCGTCGCTCCGGCTGCTGCTCGCTGACTCTGACGCGCCGCGCAGGCGTGTGGTACTCGCCGTCGACGTGCCGGACGAGCAGGTCGGGCACAACGGGGGGTTCGACGAGCCGACCGTGGTGGTGATTTCCGCTCCCGTCCCGCTGCGCCTGGTGGTCTCCGGGCACATCGACGATCTGCTCGCGGTCAATGACATCACCGATGCGGTCGCCGCGCTGCCCCTCGCCGACAAGGGCGACGACGACGCTCGCTTCGTCGTGGACGGCGCGGAGGGTCACGACCTGCTCTGGTACGCCAGCCAGGAACTGCCGCACGTCATCGGCTGAGCCCGCTCGGGCTCACCATCCAGCCGCTTGTTCTCAGCGCTCGTACTCGCGGCGGTCTCCGGCGCCGGGGCGCTCGGCGCCCTTGGAATGTGTGCCAACGCGGGCAGGCGCACGTATTAGGGATATGACGCAACGGCCGAAATATGGGCAGAGCTTTTGTTTATGCCAGCGATTCCCGTTTGGGCCGAAAAGGCGCTGGCTGCCTGGGCATTGAAATGCGGTGTCGCAACCTTGGCCCAGGAAAGAACCTGCGCTACTTTGTGGGTCGTCGGGCAGGCGCTCGACCTACAAAAAGGGGGAACAATCCAAATGCAATGGAAAAGAGCCGCTGCCGCTGTCACGGTGGCGGCGGCAATCGGCGCCAGCACAATGGCCAGCGCATCGGCGTCGGTGCCCGCGCGTCATGGGCCCAGCGGCGCCGTGATCAGGGTCATCAACTTGCACAAGGCCTACCAGCGGGCGCTTCCGCTGGCCCACCACGGCCGCGTCATGGGAAAGCTCCAGCCGCGTGGCAAGCGGCTGCATGTCAAGGGGGCCACGGGGCCGGCGTCCTGCGTAGAACCGAACTGCAACCTCACCTACCACGACGGCTTGGTGCAGCATCACCCGCACGTCTACCTGCTGCTCTGGGGCCCCGCATGGAACCCGAGCGGCCCGGACGTCGGGTACCTGGCCAGCTTCTACGCGGGCCTGGGGGTGGGCCCGCAGGACACCTGGTCCGCCATCACCAGCCAGTACTCTGACGGGTCGGGTCACCCGACGTTCAGCGGATCCGTCCTCCAGGGCGCCTTCCTTGACACCAGCGCGCCGCCCGCGGACGTGAGCCAGACCAACCTCAACGCCGAGGCCGATGCGTTCGTCACCTCCCAGGGGATCACCGACCTGAGTGACGCGCAGATCGTCATCGCCAGCCAGACCGGTACCTGCTTCAATGACGGCTTCGTCGGCAACCCGTCCGGCTGCTCGTCGTCGCCTCCCACCTACTGCGCCTGGCACACCAACTCCACCCTCGGTGAGACGTTCACCAACCTGCCGTACCTGCTTGACGCCGGCCTGAGCTGCGGGCAGAACTTCATCAACTCGGGCAGCGCGGGGACCTACGACGGGTTCTCGATCGTGGGCGGCCACGAGTACGCGGAGACCATCACGGACCCGGCGCCGGTCAGCGGCTGGTTCGATGCGGCCGACAACGTCTCCGGCGGGGAGAACGGCGACAAGTGCGCCTGGGCGGGTGAGCTGTGGGGCACCCCCGATCCGGCGGGCAACGTGACCCTGTCCACCGGGTCGTTCGCCATGCAGTCCACGTGGAGCAACGCGGCCAGCGGCTGTGTCATGTCCGCCACGCCGCCGCCGCCGCCATCCGGCCCGATAACGGGCTACCGGGGCAAGTGTGTGGACGACGCGGCGTCCCGCACCACCAACGGGAACAAGATCGACCTGTGGACATGCAACAGAACCGCCGCGCAGAACTGGACCGTCCGGACGAACAACACGCTCACCGTCTTCGGCAAGTGCATGGACATCCAGGGCGCCAGCAGCCTGAACGGCGCCAAGATTCAACTGTGGCCGTGCAACGGCGGATGGAACCAGGTGTGGGTCCATCACTCGAACGGCGAACTGGTCAACCCGCACTCCGGCAAGTGCCTGACCGACCCCGGCTACAGCACGGTGAACGGCACCCAGCTCGTTCTGTGGTCGTGCGCAGCCACCGCCAACCAGATCTGGCACCTCCCCTAACCATCGCTCGCCCTGATCCGGGGCCGTGTCCGCCAACCCCGCCGGCGGGCATGGTCCCGGAACCCGTGCGACGATGAGAACATGGATGCCGTCACTAACGTCCCCTCCCCGGTGAACGAGCCGGTCAGGCAGTACGCACCGGGAAGCCACGACCGCGCTGTGCTGGAGGCCAAGGTCAAGGACCTGGCCGGGGAGCATGCTGTTTTGACCATGACGGTGGGCGGCCGGCAGCGGCTGGGCGGCGGCGAGCGCATCGACGTGGTCGAGCCGCACAACCACCGGCATGTGCTCGGCCATCTCGGCAACGCGACCGACGACGATGTGGCGGGCGCGATCGAGGCGGCCGCGGCGGCTGCGCCGGGCTGGCGGGCGCTGTCCTTCGACGACCGTGCCGCCGTCTTCCTGAAGGCCGCCGACCTGCTCGCCGGGCCGTGGCGGCCGGTGCTGAACGCGTCATCGATACTGGGCCAGTCCAAGTCGGTCTATCAGGCCGAGATCGACGCGACCTGCGAGTTGATCGACTTCTGGCGCTACAACGTCCACAACGCGCGCCGGCTGCTGGCGGAGCAGCCCGAGTCCGGTATGGGGGCCTGGAACCGGTTGGAGTACAGGCCGCTGGAAGGTTTCGTTCTGGCTATTTCGCCTTTTAATTTCACCTCGATCGCGGCGAATCTGCCGACGGCACCAGCGCTTCTCGGCAATGTGGTGGTATGGAAGCCGTCGCCGACCCAGCAGCTGTCCGCGCATTACATCATGCGCCTGCTTGAGGCGGCCGGGCTGCCGCCCGGCGTGATCAACATGGTGACCGGGGACGGCCAGGCGGTGTCCCGGGTGGCGGTCACTCACCGGGATCTGGCGGGCATTCATTTCACCGGATCCACGGCGACGTTCCAGCATTTGTGGCGGACCGTGGGGGAGAACATTTCCGGCTATCGCGGTTACCCGCGGCTGGTCGGCGAGACCGGTGGCAAGGATTTCGTGATCGCGCATCCATCCGCCGACCCGGGTGTGCTGTCGGTGGCGTTGATCAGGGGCGCGTTCGAATACCAGGGGCAGAAATGTTCCGCCGCGTCGCGGGCGTATGTGCCGCGGTCGGTGTGGAACGGGCTGCGGGACGATTTCCTGGCCCAGGTGGAGTCGCTGAGCATGGGCGACGTGGCGGCCGACCTGTCACTGTTCATGGGCGCGGTCATCGACGACCGGGCGTTCGCCAAGCACGCCAGCGCCCTGGAGCGGGCGCGGGCCCGGCCCGCGGTGCGGGTGCTCACCGGCGGGGGAGTCGATGACCGCGAGGGGTTCTTCGTCCAGCCAACGGTGCTGGAATGCGCCGACCCCGCCGACGAGGTGTTCACCACCGAGTACTTCGGGCCGATCCTGGCCGTGCACGTCTTCGACGACGCGCGGTACGACGAGGTCGTCGCCCAGGCCGCCGACGTCGCGCCGTACGCGCTGACCGGCTCGATCATCGCCCAGGACCGTGACGCCATCGCCGCGGCCAGCGCGGCGCTGCGGTTCGCGGCCGGCAACTTCTACATCAACGACAAGCCGACCGGCGCGGTCGTCGGCCACCAGCCGTTCGGCGGCGCGCGGGCCAGCGGCACCAATGACAAGGCGGGCTCGATCTTCAACCTGATCCGCTGGGTGAACGCCCGCACCATCAAGGAACTGTTCGCGCCTCCGGTGGACTACCGGTACCCGCACATGGGCTGAGCCGACCGGGTCGGGCGTTTCCGCGGAAACGTTTCCGCGGAGACGTTTCCCACGCCGGGGGACTCGCCTCGGGGCGGCGACGGCGGAGCGCCTGCGGTAACGCACCGGGCTGGCATAGTCTTGCTCCGTCACCACACCGACGACCGGAGGCCCCCATCTACCGCCTGGTCCTGTGGAACATAGACCTGACCCTCGTCGACGTCGGGCGGGTGACCAGGGTCGCGTACGCGGAGGCGTTCCGGCGGGTAACGGGGCGCCCGCTGGTCCAGCTTCCGCAGATGGCGGGGCGGATCGAGTCGGAGATCTTCTTCGACGCCCTGGCCCTGAACGAGGCCGCGGTGGGTTCGCCGCCCGCGCGCCAGCACGGTTCGCCTGGCTCGTCGCGCTCGTCCGGCTGGACGGTGAGCGGCAGCGACGACCTGCTGGCCCGGTTCACGGGAGAATTGGCGAGCGCCTTCGGCTCCCGCCGGGCGCTGCTGCGTGAGCAGGGCCGTATGCTGCCGGGCGCCTGGGACGCGGTGTCCGAGGTGGCCCGCCGCCGCGGGGTCGTCCAGTCCGTGCTCACGGGCACGATCAGGCCGAACGCCGTGGAGAAGCTGCGTGCCTTCGGCCTGGAGGAGTTCTTCGACTTCGAGGTCGGTGGCTACGGTTCCGAGGTGTATCCCAAGGGAGCGCAGCTGCTAATGACCCGGGCCCGGGCGGCGGAAAAATACGGCGTGACCTTCGATGAGAACTCGACGGTCTACATCGGGGACTCCTCGCGCGACGTCGAGGCGGCCCGGATGGGCGGCGCGCGGTGCATCGCGGTGGCCAGCGGGCGGTCCACGGTCAGCGAACTGCGCAACGCCGGAGCCGATGTCGTCTTCGCCGACCTGGCCGATACCGCGGCCGTCATCCAGGCGATCGACCGGCTGACCATGCTCCGCGCCGCTGGCTGACCCAGGCGTGTCCGAAGAGGACCCGCAGCCGCCAGAGCCAGCGCCGCAGCGGGTGGCACTGGCCACCATCGCCCGCGAGTGGGGGCGCATCGGCTGCGTCGGCTTCGGCGGTCCGCCCGCGCATATCGCGCTGCTGCGCAGGCTCTGCGTTGACGACCGGGGCTGGCTGTCGGAGCGCGAATTCGAGGACGGCATCGCCGCCTGCAACCTGCTGCCCGGTCCGGCCTCCACCCAGCTGGCGATCTTGTGCGCGTGGCGGCTGCGCGGGCCGGGCGGCGCGGTCCTCGGTGGGCTGTGCTTCATCGTGCCCGGCCTCGTCGTGATCCTGAGCCTGTCCGCGGTGTTCCTGGCCGCCCGGCCGCCGGGCTGGATCGAAGGCGCCGGGGCGGGTGCCGGGGCCGTGGTCCCCGCGGTCGCCGTCGCGGCCGCGGTCGCCCTGCTGCCCGGTAGCTGGCGGCGATCCGGCCCGCACCGCACGGCTAGAATCCGCTGGTGCGGATATCTCCTGGCCGGCGGCCTGGCCGCGGCCACGGTCGGGCCGTGGCTCGTGCTCGTGCTGGCCGCCTGCGGGCTGATCGAAGTCGCCGCGGGTCTCAGGCCGCCCACGGGGGGCGCGCTGGCGGCACTGCCGTGGGGAGCCCTGCCATGGGGAACGCTGCCGTGGGGAACGCTGCCGTCGGGAGCACTGCCGTCGGGAGCACTGCCGTCGGGAGCGCGGCCGTCGGGAGCGCTGGCGCCCGCCGCGGCGCTGCCTGCCGCCGGCGGGCTGGTCGCACTGGCCTGGGTGGCCTTCAAGGTGGGCGTGCTCTCCTACGGCGGCGGCTTCGTGATCATCCCGCTCATTCAGCACGACGCGGTGAGCACCTACCATTGGATGACCGCCACCCAGTTCCTCGGCGCGGTAGCCCTCGGCCAGGTCACCCCCGGGCCGGTGGTGCTGACAGTGGCCGTGGTCGGTTACGCGGCCGCCGGGGTGGGCGGCGGGCTGCTCGCCACCGCGGTCGCCTTCGCCCCCTCGTTCGCCTTCGTGCTCGGCGGCGGCCGGTATTTTGACCGCCTCCGGGGCAATGCGCGGGTGCAGGCATTCCTCACCGGGGCCGGCCCGGCATCGGTCGGCGCCATCGCCGGGGCGTCGGTCCCGCTCGGGCAGTCCCTGGCGCACCTGTGGCAGTTCGCCGTGCTCGCCCTGGCCGCGGGGTGGCTGCTCGCCCTGCGCCGCGGCGTGGTCAGCGCGATCGTCGGCGGCGCGGTGCTCGGCGTGGCCGCGTTCCTGGCCGGCGGTCCGGTGGCGGCGTGAGCGAGCCGGAGGGGCGCAGTGAAGGGGGAATGGGGAGGCGGGCGGGGCCTCGCAGGCGAGCGGGAGGCACCGCATGAGCCACACCGCGGTCACGATCTACGGCGTGCTGGCCGTCACATTCATGATGATCATGTATGCGCTGGAAGGCAGGCACCAGCGGTACATCCTCGGGTTCGCCGCCGGCTGCCTGCTGTCCAGCAGCTACGGGTTCCTTGCCGGAGCCTGGCCGTTCGGCGTGGTCGAGGCGGTCTGGTCCCTCATCGCCCTCCGCCGCTACCTGCGGGTAGCGCGCCCGCAGCCGGAGTGACCCGCGCGGGCCACTAGGTAACCAGCCGCAGCGGAGTGTCACCAGCTGCCGCCGCCTCCGGCCGGCACACCTTCATGATCGCGGTGGATCACTGGTCGCGGATGACCACCAATCAACCGCAATCCTGAAACGGAGGGCCCCGGGAGGTCGCGTCTGTCCCGTTCCTGGACGACTACGTGCTGGAGGAACAGCAGTGAGGGTCCACAGATCGGGAATTGATCATGTCGTCGCCGGCCCCAGCGTTGCCGCGGCGGGGGCGACCGCCGATGCTGGGGGGATGCCTACTGACGACGAGGTGGTGGCAGCGGCCATCGGCGCTGCTCCAGCGGTGCTTGGCCGGGACTACGGCGCGACGCTGTGGGAACCGAGCCCCGACGTCATCGAGCGGGCGCGGATAACGCAGTTCTGCCGCTGGCTGGCCCGGGAGCGCGGGCTGCCCCTGGCTGACCCGGCCGGGCCGGCCAACGCGGCCGGGCCGGCGCAGCGTGCTTACCACGACCTGTGGCAGTGGTCGGTCGACGAGCCGGGGGCGTTCTGGGAGTCCGTGTGGGACTACTTCGGGGTGCTCGGGCGGCGCGGCGACGGGCCGGTGCTGGCCGGCGGCCCCATGCCGGACACGCAGTGGTTTCCCGGGGCGACCCTCAACTACGCGCGCAACGCACTGCGGGCCGCGGTCAGCGACCCCGGCGCCGCGGCGGTCATCGCCTGCGCGGAAGACGGCGCGCAGCGGACCCTGACCTACGGGGAACTCGCCGCCGAGGTCGCCCGGGTCCGCGACGCGCTGCGCGTGCTCGGGGTGGCCAAGGGCGACCGGGTCGCCGCCTTCCTGCCCAACGTGCCTGAGGCGCTCATCGGCTTGCTCGCCGCCGCGAGCCTCGGCGCCATCTGGTCGTCGTGCTCCCCGGACTTCGGCCCGCCGAGCGTGATCGACCGGTTCGCGCAGATCACCCCGAAGGTGCTGCTGGCCACCGAGCGCTACCGCTACGGCGGCAAGGAGTTCAGCCGGCGACAGGCGGTCGCCGACATCGTGGCCGCGCTACCCAGCCTGGCCGCCGTGATCATGGTCGGCGGCACCGGCACCGGCGTCGGCGTCGGCGACACCGGCACCGACACCGGCACCAGCACCGGCCCAAGGACCGACTCCGCGGCGCGCGTGCTGCGCTGGGACGACCTCCCGCCGGGCCCGGCCGGGGCAGACCGCGCACGCGAAGCAGATGGGGAGTTCGAGGAGGTTCCGTTCGGTCATCCGTTGTGGATTTTGTATTCGTCGGGCACCACGGGGCTGCCGAAAGCGATCGTGCACAGCCACGGCGGGATCGTGCTCGAGCACCTCAAGGCGCTCTCCCTTCATCAGGACATCGGGCCCGGCGGCGTGTTCTTCTGGTACACCACCACCGGCTGGATGATGTGGAACTACCTGGCCGGCGGGCTGCTGGCCGGCGCGACTGTGGTGCTCTACGACGGCAGCGCCACCTACCCGGGTACCGACGCGCTGTGGCGGCTGGCCGCGCGGACCGGCGTGACCTACGCCGGCACCGGGGCGCCCTACCTGCTGGCCTGCGCCAAGGCAGGCCTGTCGCCGGGCCGCGACACCGACCTCAGCAGGCTGCGCGGCATCGGCTCGACCGGCTCCCCGCTGCCCCCCGAGGGCTTCCACTGGGTCTATGACCAGGTCAGCACAGACCTGGTGCTTGGCTCGTTCTCCGGCGGCACCGACCTGTGCACGGGCTTCGTGGGGCCCAGCCCGCTGCTGCCGGTGCGGGCCGGCCTGATCGCGGGCCGCTGCCTGGGCGCGAAGGTGGAGGCCTTCGACTCCGCTGGCAGGCCGGTGACCGGGGAGGTCGGCGAACTGGTGATCACCGCGCCGATGCCATCCATGCCGGTCGGGTTCTGGAACGACGCCACCGGGGCCAGGTACCGGGCCAGCTATTTCGACGCCTACCCCGGTGTGTGGCGGCACGGCGACTGGATCAGGATGCTGCCGGACGGGGCCTGCGTCATCTACGGGCGCTCGGACGCCACCTTGAACCGGGGCGGCGTGCGGATGGGGACCAGCGAGTTCTACCGCGTCGTGGAGCGGCTGCCGGAGGTCAGCGATAGCCTGGTGGTGGACACCGGCCAGCTCGGCCAGGACGGGCGGCTGCTGCTGTACGTGGTGCTCAGCGACGGCGCCGAACTCGACGACGGGCTGATCGCCAGGATCCGGGCCGTGCTGCGCGCCGAATTGTCTCCCCGGCATGTGCCGGACGAGATCCATCAGGTGCCGGCCATCCCGCGGACGCTGTCCGGCAAGAAGCTTGAGGTGCCGGTCAGGAAGATCCTGCTCGGCACGCCGGTGGCGGACGCGGCCGACCCGGACGCGCTGGCCAATCCCGAGGTACTCGGCCTGTTCGCCCCGGCCGCAGCGCAAGTAGAGTCGGACGCAGCGAGGCAGGGCGATCAACGTTGATTGAGGGCACTTTTTGACACCACAACGGCGTGGTGCGGCCATGTCGCCCCGGACGTCCCCGGCGCCGCGGTCGCGCAGCTTCGGCGAAGAGGGCGGCCGGCTGACGTACGGCGGCTATCTCCGCCTGCCGCAGCTGCTCGCGCAGCAGGTGCCGCAGGCCGATCCGCCGGCCCACGACGAGTTGCTGTTCATCACCGTGCACCAGGTCTACGAGCTCTGGTTCCAGCAGTTGCTGTATGAGCTCGAGTCGGCGCGCGACGCTATGACCGGCGGCCAGCCGCGGCGGGCCGGGCAGCTGCTGCGCCGGGTGCACGCCATCGAGCGGCTGCTCGTCACGCAGGTCGACATCCTGGAGACGATGACTCCGCAGGATTTCCTGGAGTTCCGGTCGGTGCTGGCGCCCGCCAGCGGGTTCCAGTCGGTCCAGTACCGGGAGCTTGAGTTCCTGTCCGGGGCCAAGGATGAGAGCTTCGTCCCCCGGTTCCGATCAATTTCAGATACCGAACGTAACCGTCTCCAGCACCGCCTGAGCCAGCCGTCGCTGTGGGATGCGTACCTGGCCCTGCTCGACGCCAGGGGACTGCCGACCGGCGATGACGACGACGTCGCGGTGGCGCTCCAGGAGGTGGCCAGGAACCGGGCCGCCCACGACGACCTCTGGCAGCTCACCGAGGACCTGCTCACCCACGACGAGCTGGCCGGGCTGTGGCGCGCCCGGCATGTCCAGATGGTCGAACGGCAGATCGGCACCAAGTCGGGCACCGGGGGGTCGAGCGGTGCACCGTACCTGCGCAAGCGGGTGCCGCTGCGCTACTACCCGCTGCTGTGGGAGCTGCGGGATCACTTGTAGGGGAGTGGGACGGATGTCGGACAGGGCAGAAGACGCGAAGGAAGCCCTGCTGGCTGAGGCGGCCGGGCGGGCCGAGACGGCCGGGCAGGCCGAGACGGCCGGGCAGGCCGAGACAGCCGGGCAGGCCGAGACAGCCGGGCAGGCGGAGGCGCGCGTCGGCGACCTGCTGGGCTACCTGCAGGCCTACTACCGGCATGTCCCCGTCGAAGACCTGGCCGCGGCCGGGCCGGCCCGGGTCCGCGCGGTGGCTATCGAGCATGCGCGGCTCGCGGCGGACCGCCCGCAGGGCCGCGCCCTGGTGCAGGTGCGCCCGGCCGCCGAGGGCGCCGCCTTCGCCGCGGGCCGGGCGGTGGTGGACATCGTCACCGACGACATGCCGTTCCTCGTCGACTCGGTGACCATGGCCCTGGCCCGCCACGACCTGGACAGCGACCTGGTCGTGCACCCCCAGCTACTGGTCCGCAGGGATGTGGCCGGGGCGCTCCGCGAGGTGGCCGGCCCGCTCAGTGACCCGGCGACCAGCGACGGCCGGGACAGCCACGACAAGATCACCGAGTCGTGGACGCACATCGAGATCGCCACCCGGCCGGGCGGCCTCCGCGCGGCGCAGCTTGAGGCGGACCTGCGCAGCGTGCTGCACGATGTCCGGGTCGCCGTGGAGGACTACTCAAGGATGCAGGCCATGGCGGTCCGGCTGGCCGACCGGCTGGCCGCGGAGGAGGGCCCGCGGGTGCCGGCCGAGACCCAGGCGCTGCTGCGCTGGCTGGCTGACAACCACTTCACGTTCCTCGGCTACCGGGAGTACGACCTGGTGGGCGGGCCCGACGGAATGTCGCTGCTCGCGGTGCCCGGCACAGGCCTGGGCATCCTGCGCGACGACCGGCACAGCTCGAACTCCTTCGCGGCGCTGCCAGCCGAGGTGCGGGCCCGGGCCCTGGAGCCGCAGCGGCTGATCCTGACCAAGGCGAACTCGCGGTCCACCGTCCACCGGGCGAGTTACCTCGACTATGTCGCGGTCAAGCGGGTCGACAAGACCGGGGAGGTCCGCGGCGAGTACCGGTTCCTCGGCCTGTACACGCACGCCGCCTACCACGAGAGCATCACCCGCGTCCCGGTGCTGCGGCGCAAGCTGGCCAGCGTGCTTGAGGCGGCCGGGCTGACCCCCGACAGCCATGACGGGCAGGACCTGACCGAGATCCTCGAGGGGTACCCGCGCGAGGAGCTGTTCCAGATCTCCGCCGAGGAGCTCACCCCGATCGCCGTTGGGGTGCTCGACCTGCGCCAGCGCAGGCAGACCCGGCTGTTCCTGCGCAAGGACTACTACGGCCGGTATATGTCCTGCATGGTGTACCTGCCCAGGGACCGGTACACCACGCCGATCCGGCTGCGCATTCAGGAGATCCTGCGCGCCGCCTTCGACGGGGTGTCCGTGGACTACGCGGCCACGGTCACCGAATCGGCGCTGGCCAGGTTGCACGTGGTGGTGCGCATCGAGCGCGGGCGCAGCCTGCCGGAGGTGGACGCAGCCCGGCTGGAGCGGAAGCTGGCCGCCACGGTCCGCTCGTGGGACGATGACCTCGCCGAGGAGGCGGCGCGCACGCTGGACGAACGGCAGGCCCGGGCGCTGCTGGAGATCTGCCGGGACTCGATCCCGGAAACCTACAAAGCGGACGTGCCCGCGCAGTACGCGCTGACTGACCTGACCCGGGTGCTCAGCCTGCTGGAGTCCGACCGGAGCGTCGCCTTCGACCTGTGGAAGGCAGAGGGCTACGCCGGCGGCCGGCCCGTGCCGGAGGACCCGGCCGACGCCCCGCGGGGCGGCACCCCGGGGGTCTGGAGGCTGACCATCTACCGGACGGGTTCGCCGATCACGCTCACGGAGGTGCTGCCGCGCCTCCAGCACATGGGGGTTGACGTCGTCGATGAGCACCCGTACGAATTTTCCGGGGAGTGCCTCCCGGAGCCGTTCTGGATCTATGACTTTGGTTTGCGCAGAACCGGTGGCAGCGTGGCCAATCCCGGACCGGTCAAGGTGGCGTTCCAGGACGCGCTGACCGCGCTCTGGCGGGGCGCGATCGAGGATGACGGGTTCAACGCCCTGGTGCTCGACGCGCAGCTGACCTGGCGCCAGGTGGTGGTGGTCCGCGCCTACGCCAAGTACCTGCGCCAGGCGGGCACCCGGTTCAGCCAGGACTACATCGAGCGGGTGCTGCGCTCCAACACGACGGTGACCAGGCTCCTGGTGCGCCTGTTCGAGTCCAGGTTCGACCCCGCCCACCAGAGCGGGGAGGCGGAACGCAGCGAGGCGATCGTCGAGGAGATCCAGGGCGAACTCGACGACGTCGCGATCCTGGACCACGACCGCGTGCTCCGCGCCTACCTGGCCCTGATCCTGGCCACGCTGCGGACCAACTACTTCCGGGCGACGCCGGAGGACGCGGACGGCGGGGCTCCCGGTGACGTGCCGTACTTCGTGGTCAAGCTGGACGCGGCCAAGGTGCCCGACCTGCCCGCCCCGCGGCCCCGGTTCGAGTTGTTCGTGTACTCGCCGCGGTTGGAGGCGGTGCACCTGCGGTTCGCGGCCGTGGCGCGGGGCGGGCTGCGCTGGTCGGACCGGAGCGAGGATTTCCGCACCGAGATCCTGGGCCTGGCCAAGGCGCAGGAGGTGAAGAACTCGGTCATCGTCCCGTCCGGCGCCAAAGGCGGCTTCGTCTGCAAGTGCCTGCCGGACCCGGCGGACCGCGAGGCGCACCAGGCCGAGGTGCTGGCCTGCTACCGCACCTTCATCAGGGCCATGCTGGACGTGACCGACAACCTGCAGGCGGGCCGGATCGTCCCGCCGGCCGACGTGGTCAGGCACGACGGCGACGACCCTTACCTGGTCGTCGCGGCCGACAAAGGCACCGCGACCTTCTCCGACACGGCCAACGAGATCTCCGAGAGCTACGGGTTCTGGCTGGGCGACGCGTTCGCCTCCGGCGGGTCCGAGGGCTATGACCACAAGAAGATGGGGATCACCGCCCGCGGCGCCTGGGAGTCGGTCACGTTCCATTTCGCCACCCTGGGCCTGGACGTGGCGCAGGCCGACTTCACGGTGGCCGGGATCGGTGACATGTCCGGGGACGTGTTCGGCAACGGGATGCTCCTGTCGCGGCACATCAAGCTGGTCGCCGCCTTCGACCACCGGCACATCTTCATCGACCCGGACCCCGATCCCGGGCTGAGCTTCGCGGAGCGGGAGCGGATGTTCGGCCTGGCCCGCTCCTCCTGGGCCGACTACAACCCGTCGCTGATCTCGGCGGGCGGCGGGGTGTGGCCACGGACCGCCAAGTCCGTCCGGGTGTCCCCGCAGGCCCAGGCGGCCCTGGGGCTGGACGCCGACGTGCTTGCGCTGTCGCCGGACCAGCTGATCTCCGCGATCCTCGCGGCGCCGGTGGACCTGCTCTGGAACGGCGGCGTCGGCACGTACGTGAAGGCGGCCGCCCAGTCGAACGCGGACGTGGGGGACCGGGCCAACGACGCAGTCCGCGTCGATGCCTCCCAGGTGCGCGCCCGGGTGATCGCCGAGGGCGGGAACCTGGGCGTCACGCAGGCGGGCCGGATCGAGTACGCGCTGGCCGGTGGCATGATCAACACCGACTTCATCGACAATTCGGCGGGCGTGGACACCTCCGACCACGAGGTGAACATCAAGATCTTGCTGGCGGACAGCGTCAACCGCGGCGACCTGACCCGCGCCGACCGCAACCGACTGCTGCACGAGATGACCGGCGAGGTGGGCACCCTGGTGCTGCGGCACAACTACCACCAGAACCGGGCCATCGCCGCGACCCGCGCCCAGGCGCCGGAGATGCTTCACGTGCACGCCCGTTACCTGCGCAAACTCGAAAGGGACGGGCGGGTGCGGCGGCGCCTGGAGGTGCTGCCCGGGGACAAGGAGATCGCCGAGCGCCGGTCGGCGGGGATGGGCCTGACCGCGCCCGAGTTCGCCGTGCTGCTCGCCCAGGCCAAGATCGCCGCCGTGCAGGAGATGCTCGGCTCCGTCCTGCCCGACGACCCCTACCTGCGCGCGGAGCTGTCCGGCTACTTCCCCGTGCCACTGCGGGATCGGTTCGTCGGCCAGATGAACTCCCACCGGTTGCACCGCGAGATCATCACCACGACGGTGGTCAACGACATGGTGGACCGGTCGGGAATCACCTTCCTGTTCCGGCTGAACGAGGAGACCGGGGCGTCTGTCCCCGACATCAGCCGGGCCTGGCTGGTGGCCCGCGAGGTCTTCGACCTGCCGGCGTTCTGGGCCCAGGTGGAGGCGCTCGACGGCCAGGTAGAGGTGGCCGCCCAGATCGCCCTGATGCTGGAGGCGCGCAAGCTCGCCGAACGGGCCACCAGGTGGTTGCTTGACAGCCGCCGGCCGCCGTTCGATATCCAGGCGACGATTGATTTCTTCGCCGGCGGCGTGCGCACGGTCACCTCGGGCCTGCCCAAGATGCTCACCGGCCGGGACGCCGCCGGGTTCACGGACCGGCTGCAGTCGTTCGCCGCGCGCGGGGTGCCACCCGACCTCGCCGAGCAGGTGGCGGCGATGGTCCCGGCCTACTCGGCCTTCGACATAGTGGAGATCGCCGCGGCCACCGGCCGCAGCGTGGAGGAGGCCGCGGAGGCCTACTTCGACCTGGCCGACCGGCTGCAGATCACGCGGCTGCGCGACCGGATCACCGCGCTGTCACGCGAAGACCGGTGGAACACCATGGCCCGCGCCGCGCTCCGCGACGACGTGTACGGGGCGCACGCCGCGATCACCCGTGACGTGCTCCAGGTGACCGGCCCGGGCAGCCCGGAGGAACGCCTCGCTGTGTGGGCGCAGCGCAACGACTCGGCCGTCCGCCGCGCCGCCCAGACCCTCACCGAGATCTGGGAGAGCGACAGGTTCACCGTGGCCACCCTGTCGGTGGCGGTGCGGGCGATCCGCATCCTGGTCGCCGCGATCACGCTCCCGGACCACGCATGATGCGCGGCGAACCCGCCATGGTCATTGTGAATGGCTCCCCTCGCGTAGGCTTTCCGCCATGACAGGTACCGACCCTACGGGTGAAATCTCGGAACTGTCGTCGACTCTGGCGAGCGTGGAAGCGGTCCTCGACCCGGAGGCCATGCGGCGCGAGGCGGATAATCTGCGGGAGCGGGCGGGCGATCCGGGGCTCTGGGACGACCCGGAGAAGGCACAGGCGGTGACCCGCCGGCTGTCCTACCTAGAAGGGGAACTGGCCCGCCTGGAAGGACTGCGCCAGCGCCTCGACGACACCCGGGTCATGTTCGAGTTGGCCGCGAGCGAGAACGACGAGCCGACCCGCGAGGAGGCCGTCCGCGACCTGGCCAAGTTGCGCCGAGAGATCGACCAGCTCGAGATCCGCACCCTGCTGTCCGGCGAGTACGACGCCCGTGAGGCGCTGATCACCATCAATGCGCAGGCGGGGGGCGCCGACGCGGCCGACTGGGCCGAGGGCCTGCGGCGCATCTACCTGCGCTGGGCCGAGCGGCACGGATACGGCACCGAGATCTACGACACCTCCTACGCCGAGGAGGCGGGCATCAAGTCCACCACCTTCGCGGTCAAGGCCCCGTACGCCTACGGCACGCTGCGCGGCGAGCATGGCACGCACCGCATGGTCCGCATCTCCAAGTACGACAACCAGGGCCGCAGGCAGACCTCGTTCGCCGGGGTGGACGTCATCCCCGTGGTGGAGCGGGCCGACCACATAGAGATCCCCGACGACGACATCCGGGTGGACGTCTACCGGTCCAGTGGCCCAGGCGGGCAGGGCGTGAACACGACCGACTCGGCGGTGCGGATCACCCACCTGCCGACCGGGATCGTCGTCTCCTGCCAGAACGAGCGCAGCCAGATCCAGAACAAGGCCAGCGCCATGGCGGTGCTCCAGGCCAAACTGCTGGAGCGCAAGCGCGCGGAGCAGGCGGCCAAGATGGCGGAGCTGCGCGGGGACGGGGCGGGCAGCTGGGGAACGCAGATCCGCAACTACGTCCTGCACCCGTACCAGAACGTCAAGGACCTGCGCACCGGCCACGAGACCGGGAACACCGCGGCCGTGATGGATGGCGAGATCGACGATTTCATTGAGGCCGAGATCCGGTGGCTGCGCAAGCAGCCCGATGGCAGGTAGTGCTCTGACCCGCTGGTGCGCTGACCCGCTGGTCCCGGCCAGCGCGGGGTCAGTGGGCTAGCTGCAGCGCGAGGGTAATCAGGAGCAGGGTGAGGATCGCGGCGGCTACGACCGGCAGGCTCAGGCCGGGGGAGCGGTGGTGCAGATGCGCCCGCGACGCCTGGCAGGCCGTGCAGCGCCCCTCGACCACCGGTCCAGCGCACTGCGCGCAGATAAGGTGTTCGCAGCTCATGTCGGTCCCTTCCAGCCGGCGCCTGACCGGTCACTTCGGCGGTGTTGGACGTTCCAGGCCAGTTTCCCCCCTAGACTGTCCCCTGGCCAAACCGGACAGCCCGAGCGCGCCGGGAAGGTCGGGAAGGCGGCCGGTTCGGTGGCCGCACGGCCGGAGGTTGTGAGCGTTGTGATGGGCCTGTGATCCACTTCGATAACGTCACCAAGATGTACCCGAACCAGAGTCGCCCGGCTCTGGAGAACGTCAACATCGACGTCGAGAAGGGTGAGTTCGTCTTCCTGGTCGGGCCGTCAGGTTCGGGCAAGTCGACGTTCCTCAGGCTTGTGCTGAAGGAGGAGAGGCCGACCGACGGCCGGATCCACGTAGCCGGCAAGGACCTGGCCAGGCTCACCAGCTGGAAGGTTCCGTATATGCGCCGCAGGATCGGCTGCGTGTTCCAGGACTTCCGGCTGCTTCCGAACAAGAACGTGTACCAGAACGTCGCCTTCGCCCTCCAGGTCATCGGGAAGCCGCGGCGCTTTATCCGCAAGGTCGTCCCCGAGGTGGTAGATCTTGTCGGCCTGGAGGGCAAGCACGACAGGATGCCCGACGAGCTGTCCGGTGGCGAGCAGCAGCGGGTAGCGATGGCCCGGGCGTTCGTGAACCGGCCGATGATCCTGCTCGCGGACGAGCCCACCGGGAACATCGACCCAGCCACGTCGATCGGGATCATGAAGGTTCTCGACCGCATCAACAGGACGGGGACCACGGTCGTCATGGCCACCCATGACGCGGCGATCGTGGACTCGATGCGCAAGCGCGTCATCGAGCTCGAACACGGCAAAGTCGTGCGCGACCAGACGCGCGGAGTGTACGGCCAGGCGTACTGACCGGGCCAGCGGGCGGCCGCCGCCCGCTGGCGGGGGCTTGGACGGTACCCGATACCGAGGATTACCGAGGGATCAGCGACCATGCGTGCACAGTTCGTCTTCACAGAGGTCTGGACCGGCCTGCGGCGCAACCTGACGATGACGGTTGCGCTCATCGTGGTCGTGGCGATCAGCCTCTCCCTCCTCGGCACCGGCCTGCTGTTCGTCAAGCAGGTCGATCAGACGAGGACCTACTGGCAGGGCCGGGTGCAGCTGTCCATCTACCTGTGCACCGCGACCAGCGTGAGCCCGCAGTGCCGGGCGAACGGCCCGGCCACTCCGGCGGAGAAACAGCAGATCCAAAACGACCTGAACACACTGAAATCGCAGGGCGTCGAGCAGGTCTTCTACGAGTCCCAGTCGCAGGCCTACCAGCACTTCAGGCAGGAATTTTCGCAGGACAAGTCGTTCGCGAGCCTGGTCACCCAGGGCGAGATTCCCGACTCCTACCAGGTGAAGCTGCGCAACGCCCAGTCTGACTTCGGCGTGGTGGCCGGCACGGTCGAGGGCAGGCCCGGGGTCGACAACATCGTGAACGTCCAGTCGATCCTGTCCAACTTCTACAAGCTGCTCGACGGGGCGCGGAACGCAGTGATCGCCGTCGCGATCATCCTCGTCATCGCCGCGATCCTGCTGGTCGCGAACACCATCCGGCTGTCGGCGTTCAACCGGCGCCGGGAAACGAGCATCATGCGCCTGGTCGGCGCGTCGAACTTCTACGTCCAGCTGCCCTTCCTGGTGGAGGGCGTGATCGCCGGGATGTTCGGCTGGCTGATCGCGTCCGGCCTGCTCATCGCGGTGAAGACACTCGGCCTCGACACCTTGCAGCAATACTTCCCGTACAACGTCAAGCTCGGTCTCGCCGACCTGGTCGAGGTCATCGTGCTGGCCATGGTCATGGGAGTGCTGCTCTGCGGCGCCACGTCGTTCCTCACCCTCAGGCGTTACCTGCGCGCGTGACGCCCGCGCACCGACCGACCGTGGCAAAAGGCCAGGAACGCACGATCATCGCCCGTAACCGGCGAGCCAGACACGATTACCACATCGAGGACGTCATCGAGGCGGGGCTCGTGCTCACCGGAACCGAGGTGAAATCACTGCGCGCGGGGCGGGCCTCCCTCACCGACGGGTTCGGCCAGATCACAGACGGCGAAATCTGGCTGCACGGCGTGCACATTCCCGAGTACACGCAGGGGACATGGACCAACCATGAGCCCCGCCGCGTGCGCAAGCTGCTGCTGCACCGCAAGGAAATCGACCGGCTGGCGAGCAAGACAGCGGAGCGTGGCCTGACATTGGTGCCGTTGGCGCTGTACTTTAAGGACGGCAAGGTCAAGGTCGAAATGGCCCTGGCCCGGGGCAAGCGGACCTATGACAAGCGCCATGATCTGGCGCAGCGGGACGCCGCCCGGGAGGTGGAACGTGCCTTCAGGCGGCGGGGGTAGCGGGAGGCGGGCCATGGCCTCCTACCGTAGGCGAGGGGCGCACGCGGCCGCCCGCGGGCACGTCGCGCCCTTCGTCGCAGTCAAGCGGATGCCGCCACTGGACGTAGGTGAGCGCGCACCGCTGAAACGGGGCACCGGGGGGACACGGGTACGGGTGAGCGGCCTTCGCGCTCATGCACCGCGACTGAAACTGGTCGTAGCGGCCGTCGTCGCGGTGGTGGCGGTCGCCGGATTCATCGGCGGCCTGTCCGGCGACGCGTCCGCCGAGCCGACCGTTCAGGCCTTCCTGCTCGCCTGGGGGCAGGGCCGGTACCACACGGCGGCCGAGATGACGACGGGTGATCCGGCCACCGTGACCACTGCGCTGCGGACCGCCTATCAGCAGCTGGGCGCGGCCGCGTTCTACCTGACCATGGGGCGGATCAGGCAGGGCCACGGCACCGCGGTGGCCAGCTTCGGGGCATCGGTCGATCTGGGGCAGGACGGTGCCCCGTGGAACTACCAGGGACTCTTCCGGCTGCGCAAGACCGGTGCGGGCTGGAAGGTGGTGTGGAGCCCGAGCGTCATAAACCCAGGCCTGCGGCCCGGGCTGCGGCTGGCGGTGGTGTCCACCATGCCTGCGCGGGCGCCGCTGCTCAGCGCGGCCGGGCAGCCGCTCGCCGTGCCCTCTGCGGCCTACGTCGCCGAGGTGACGCCGGGCAAGCTGGCCAGCCCGGTGGCCACCGCCCAGGCCTTCGGCCGGGTGACCGGACTGGACCCGAACCAGGTGCTCGGGGTGATCCTGGCCGCGCCGCAGTCGGCAGCGCTGAAGCTGCTGACGCTTGACCCCGCGTCCTACACGAGGCTCAGCTCCGGGCTGGGCCATGTGCCAGGCCTGGCCTTCCACCCGGTCAGCGAGCGGCTGTTCGACAGCCTCGCGCCTGATGTCACCGGATCGGTCGGCACGGAGGCTTCGCTGGCGCTGCGCGAGCAGGGCGTGGCCTACCGTCCGGGCAGCACGGTGGGCGTGTCGGGCTTGCAGCAGGTCTTCCAGCGGCAGCTCGCGGGTTCCCCGGCCACCGAGGTGATCGCCGAGGACGGGGCGGGCCGCCAGGTGGCCGTGCTCGCCCGGTGGCTGGGCCGCGCGGGGAGCGCGGTGCGGACGACCATCGACCCATCGGTCCAGGCCGCCGCCACGGCGGCCCTCGCCGGGCAGACCACGGCCGCGGCGGTCGTCGCTGTGCAGGGGTCCACCGGGCACGTCCTGGCGGTTGCCGATCACGGCGTGCCTGGCGTGCCGCGCGTGGATCCGCTGGGGGGGCACTATCAGCCGGGCCAGGCCTTCACGATCGTCTCCACCGCCGCGCTGCTGTCAAGCGGCCTGCAGGTGAACTCGCCGATCCCGTGTACCAGCAGCAACCAGGTGGGCGGCCAGACGTTCACCAACGTGCCCGCCGAGCCGGCCCTCGGCACCCAGCCTCCGTTCAGCACGGACTTCGCGCAGGCCTGCGGCACGGCGTTCACCGGGCTCTCCCGCAGGATCGATGCGGGCCAGCTGGCCGCGGCGGCGGCCACCTTCGGTCTGGGCGCGAGCTGGAAGCTGCCGCTGACCGCCTTCCCCGGGTCCGTCCGCGTCTCCGGTGGCGACGCCGGGCTGGCGGCCGACACCATCGGCCAGGGGGGCGTGCTGGTGAGCCCGCTGGCCATGGCGCTCGTCGCGGCGGGAGTTGACTCCGGCGTCCAGCGCCCGCCCACGCTGATCACCGCCCCGGCGGACCCCAGCCTGGCCCCCCAGGCCTTGTCCAGAGCGCAGACGATGGGCAGCCTGCGCGCGCTGATGCGGTCCGCCGTCCATTCCGGTGCCGCCCATCTGGCCGACCTCGCCGGGAAACCGGTCTACGGGCAGGTCGGGACCGCCCCGGCAGCGCCCGGATCGCGGCTGTGGGCGAGCTGGTTCGTGGGGTACCGTGGCGACGTGGCGTTCGCCGTGCTGGTACTCAGCAAGTCCCCGTCCACCTCGGCGGTTCCCCTGGGCGCCGCGTTCCTGGCCAGGTTTTAGCCGGTTTCAACCTGGCTGACGGTGACCCGGTGACACCGGGAACGAGTCCTGGGGATTCCATAACCTGGAAGTGACCTGAATTTTGATTACGTAAAGCAACCACGGAACTACCAGACGACGTCTTACCAGATGACTGAGTGTCGCTTGGGGGGTTGCGGCTCAGTCGCCGTGATGAGAACCGGGCCTCATCTCGGGGGAGGCCCGGTCTCAAAGGCCGGCCCCGACCCTGCCGGTCAAGCCCCCGTGGGCGCACTTCGGCCACCGCCAGCGTCCACGGGGGCATCTCATCACCACCGGGGATGCCCGATGGGGGCCCGCTTCGCGGGTTACCGTCGGGCATCCTGTGTGTCTGGCTGGGGAATCCCAGTTGGCCGGCGGGCGTTCAACAAGATAGCGTCAGCCGTGGTGGACGCCGCGTCGTTGCGGCTGGCGCCGTACAACTCAACAGGGGGTGACTGGCTTCGACTTCGATAGTTGATCCAGGGGAAGCGAGCCGAGGACGGCGGACATAACCTCGTTAACACTGTGACCGCACATTTACAAGTGCCAATGTTAAGCGCACTCACCTCGCCCTCGCGGCCTAAATAACCGCGAGTTAGGGGTTGTCAGCCCGGGAGAGCCTCCGGCCCGGTGTCTGGCATCAGCAAGGAGGATCCACCGCTCAGCCCGGTCGCGGGACTAAGCGGGACATCTAACAGCGACTGAGCCCGTCGGTGGCCTGCCTGCAGGACTGCCGGGGCTGAGAAAAGCGAAGCAGGCTGCGCTCGGAGAAGCCCTGGTGATGTACCGAAGGACGCGGGTTCGATTCCCGCCACCTCCACGCGACAACGGCGACCCCTGTGCTTGCGCACCGGGGTCATCGCGTCATTTATCCCAGGGGGGGATCCCTCTGGAACCCCCGCGAGAAACCGGCGGCCCGGTCAGGTGGCACCGGTTCGCGCCGCGCAGTGACCGCCACCGTGGTGTAGGGCATCGTGAAGCTCCCCCCAATCGCGTCGATAGCGGCCCCGACGCCCGCCAGCACCTCCGCCAGCTTGTCCGGCGGGAGCTGGGTGAGGGCGCCGGAAGTGGGCAGCTGGTCCAGCCACGCGTCCCGGGTATAGGACTGCTCCCAGTCGAATCGCCACTGCTCCGGGTCGCTGAACCCGCCCACCTCCCGGATACCGTCGGCGGCCTTGGTGAACAGCGCCTGGTACATGTCCAGGGCTTGCCTCGTGACCCGGAGGTTGAACGGCGAGTCGGGCACCACCCGCTGGTAGACCGCGGCGAAGGCTTCCGCCGCTTCGGGCGGGGGCTCGAACACGTGCCAGAACGCTGCCAGTCGGCCGCCGGGTCGCAGCACCTCGGCCGCCTTGGCGGCTCCCGCGACCGGGTCGACCCAGTGCCAGGCCGTCCCGGAGACGACCACGTCGAATGCCCGGCCGGCCCGGTCCCAGGCTTCGAACGTCGCCACCTCGACCTCGACCCCGCTGCGCCGGGCGAAGTCGGCCATCCGCGCGTCGGGCTCGACTCCGAGTACCGTGCAGCCGGCCGCCTGGAACTGCCGGGCTTCTATGCCGGTGCCGCACCCGACGTCGAGCATGTCGGGTCCGGGGCTGGCGGCGACGATCCGGTCCACCATGGCGTCGGGGTAGCGGGGCCGGGTCCGGTCGTAGCGTTCGGCGTCCGAGCCGAACGACTCCGCCACCTCTCGGGCTTGATGGGGCTCGGGTCGGGAAAGACGTGATTGCTCGGGAGGTATAGTGGGCACGCGCCCACTTTAAATGGGCATGCGCCCACTCGTCAATCGAACAGGCCCGGCGAGGCAAGGAGGGAGGCACGGTGCCGACGGGGGTAGCCATCCGCGACGCGCGCCAGCAACTGTTCGACGCCGCCGAGCGCGTCCTGCTCCGGGACGGGCCGAACGCGCTGACCAGCCGGGCGGTCACCACGGAGGCAGGCTGCGCCAAGGGCGTCCTGCACCGGCACTTCGCCGACTTCGACGCCTTCCTCGCCGAGCTCGTGCTCGACCGCATCGGCCGGATCGGCACCCAGGCCGCCGGGCTGCGCGAGTCCGCCGGGACCGGCACCGTCGCCGGCAACCTCACCGGCGCGCTGATGGCCCTGTTCGGGTCGGTCGCTGTGGCGATCGTCGCCCTCATCACCTTCCGGGATGACCTGCGCGCCCGGCTGCGCCAGGCCAGGCCGGACGGTGGCGTACCGATCCTGACGGAAGCCACCGCCATGATCGCCTCCTACCTCACCGACGAGCGGGAACTGGGCCGCATCGCGGCGGATGCCGATGTTGACACGCTCGCGCCCACGCTGATCGGGGCCGGGCACCTGCTGTTCGTCGGCCGGGAAGGCACCCCGCCAGAGGCTGAAGCCGTCCGCAAGGTCGTGACCACGGTCATCGCCGGCGTCGTGCAAGAACCGCTGCTATGAACGGCCCAGCATCGAGTCCAGACCCGGGGAATCGAGCTCCGAAGCGCGGCGGGATAGTCAAAGAACGCGAGCAACCTTCCGCGTCGTCGGTGATCTTCGCGGCGGCCTTGGGAACTTCGGCCTGGCCCTGCTCTTGCAGGTAATCCCGCAACTGGGGGCACGAGCCGTACACCTCGTCGCAAGACGAAATCGGCGAATTTGCCGCCAGGAGGGAGCGAACCGAGGAGTCCGCCGGTCAGCCGGTTTTGTCGTAGGACGGTTAGAACGTGAATCTTGTGCCGACGGTGTTCGGCACGAAGGCCTCGCCGAACCGGCGGGCCATCGCGTGCTGCGCGCGCCAGCCGGTGCAGTGCGCGGGCACGAGGACTTTCGGCCCGAGCGCCGCCAGGTCGCCGACGACCCGGGGGATCAGCGGCTCGAAAAGCGGGCCGTTGAGGTGGAATCCGCCGAGCGCGGCATAGAGCGGCTGGTCGCCGGTCAGCCGCCCGGCGTAGCGGCAGATGTTCACGATCCCGGCATGCCCGCAGCCGGTGAGGACGACCAGGCCCGCGTCGCGGACGCTGATGATGAGCGCCTGGTCATCCAGGACCAGCGGGTCAGGTTCCCATAGTCCCTTGAGGAACGCCTGCTGCGGCGGGAAGCCGGGCTCGTATCCGCTGACCCTGGGTACCTCGCCGGTGACCAGGACCGAGCCGTCGAGCAGGAAGCTCGGCTGGCGGTTCTCGATGATCTGAAAGCCGATCTCCTCCAGGCCGCGGCGGCTGACCGTGGGGATCTCGACCGGCTCCCGGCCGGGGAGCGCGACCCGGCGCTGCCGCCAGAAATGCGGGTGGATCAGGACCGGCATGTTCCGGGGGCCGAGGGCGCGGGCCAGTCCGTCGAGGCCTGTGGTGTGGTCGAAGTGCCCGTGACTGCAGATGATCGCCTCGATCGAGCCAGGATCGATGTCCAGCCGCCGCATGTTCGCGACGACGCCGTCCGGGCTGATTCCGGTGTCGAAGAGGATCCGGTGGGTCCGGTCACCCTTGCGGACCGTGATCAGCATCGAGAACCCGTGCTCGGCGACCAGGGCATCCGGCACCGTGCCGCCCGCCATCACGCCGCAGTCACACCTGGCCGCGAGGACGAAGTCGGCCCGGCGGGCCGGGCCCTGGTCGGGCATGAAGACGTCGGTGACGTTGTCCATCAGCGAGACGATCTCAACCGAGTCGACCGGGTCGAGCATGATCGGATCCGCGATCTCCACGTCATGCAGCACTGCGGACGGCGGCGCTGGCGGACTCAGGTCGACGCACATGGCATGCCTCCGGCAAGATCGGTGACATCACTCTAGGCAAAAGGCGCGCGAGCATCACCGGCATGGCCACTCGAGCACTTCAGGCGGTCCAGGCCACCGGAATCGAGCACCGGGTGATCCGGCACGGGCCCGTTTCGGCTCTATCACCGCGTGGCCCGTCATCGCCGGCGAAAGGCTGGCCGGACACGAGATCACCCTGGGCGCGGGGCAACACGACGTGGCGATCGTCGCCATGGCCGGACGCTTGCCTCCCTCGGCGTGCAGGTAGCCGACGTGACCGACCGCGCGTGCCGTCCTCGTTCCGGCTGACTCTGGCGCGTGATGTGATCGTGACCTGCACCCAAGCGGTCCGGCGGCTGCTGGACGATGACCGGCGCTGGGAGGTCCGGTCGGCGGGCCAGAGCTCCAAGGGCGACCGCCTTGCTCGAGAACGCCACCGATATCCAGGCCCCGCCGCCTTTGCGCCCACCGAGGCGGCTGCCCAGCGCAACTGTGTGTCCGCTGACGGTGGACCGAGGATGCCAGCTGATGTCCTGTGGTTGGCAGTTTCTGTGCCTGCCCGGCGATCCGGGCCGCCACGGCGCTGCCGGACGACAGGAACGCTTCCCGCCGCAGGCTGAGCCGGGAGACCGTGCTAGCCGTACCTCAGGTTCGGGTGGCCGCACGGTGGATCTCCTGCTCACGCGCCGCGAGCATTGAGATGTAGGTGACCGGAGTGGCCGGCACCGCAGGTCACAGGAGGCATCCCGATGCGCGCACCAGCTGACAACGTCCCTTCCTCGCAGCCCGTCCTCATGAGGCTTCTGGTCAGGTCATGGGAATACCGCCGCCCCCGGCTCGCGGTGGGTGTGCGCATTGCCTCTGGCATCTTCAACGTCGTCCTCGGCGTCGTTCTGCTCGCTTCCG
>WNFG01000127.1_pt1 | contig 76559 bp, 75 predicted proteins | sample 5400431 | NCBI WGS metagenome assembly WNFG01 (sample SAMN13153346, study PRJNA577476) | soil metagenome | isolation source: 120 cm saprolite under Douglas fir tree site 2 hole 3 replicate 2 | place: USA:California | collected 2015-04-18
TATCGAAGGCGATGAGGTTGCCCTCGCCGAGCCGCCGCGCCGCGTGCCGGCTCCCCGCGATGCCGCCGGCGGGGCCCGAGAGCACCGCGCCCGCGGCCAGCCGGACCGAGTCCGCGATGGTGGCGACCCCGCCGTGGGACTGCATGATCAGCACGTCGCCCTGGTAGCCGGCCTTGCGCAGCCGCGAGCCCAGATTGCCCAGGTAGCGGCCGAGCACCGGGCCCACGTAGGCGTTCACCACGGTGGTGCAGAAGCGCTCGTACTCCTTGATCTGCGCGAGCACCTCGGAGGAGAGCGACACGTAGGCGTCGGGCAGGAGCCGCGCGAGCAGCTTCCGGGTCTCCCGCTCGTGGCGCGGATCGCGGTACGAGTGCAGATAGCAGACCGCGACCGCGCCGACTCCTGCGGCGCCCAGCCGGCGGATCGCCGCCTCCGCGGACGTCCTCGAGAGCGGCGTCTCCACGCTGCCGTCGAAGCGGAGCCGCTCGGTCACGTCGAGCCGTCGCGCGCGCGGCACCAGGGGGACCGGCGGCGGCATGCGCAGGTTGTAGCGGTCGTCCTTGAGGCCCTCGCGCATCTCGATGACGTCGCGGTGCCCCGCGGTCGTCAGCATGCCGACGGTGGCGCCCTTGCGCTCGAGCAGGGCGTTGGTCGCGACGGTGGTGCCGTGTACGATCAGGCCGGTGTCCGCCAGGAGCCCGGCCAGGTCGGTGCCCAGCTCGGCGGCCAGGAGGCCCAGGCCGTCCATCACCCCAATGGACGGATCGGCGGGAGTGGAGGTCGACTTGGCGAGGCTCACGCGCCCGGCATCGTCCACGCCGACCAGGTCGGTGAAGGTCCCGCCGACGTCGATACCGACGCGCAGCATCTCAGCCCTTCCCGCGGCGCGGCTTCGTGGAGACGAAGCCGCTGGCCCGGTCGGCGGCGCGCGCCTCGGCGGGGCGGCGCGCGGGCGGCCCGTAGCCGCCGCCGCCCATGGACTCGACCAGGAAGACGGCTCCCGGCGGGATCGGAATGCCGACCTCCTTCGTCTTCAGCACGCGCGTCTTGCCGCGCGAGATCATCCGGTAGCGATGGGGGAGCCCGTCCTTTCCGCCCAGCACCCCGTAGGCCGGGTAGCGGACCCCGTCGCCCGCGGTATTGCCAAGCGCGGGCTCGGTGGTCTCCATGCGCAGCTCGAGCACCGATCCCACACCGCCGCGGTAGCGGCCGTCGCCCGCGGAGTCCGGGCGGAACTCGTGCCGCTTGAAGAAGAGCGGAAAGCGCGTCTCCGCCACCTCGATGCTGCCGAACTTGATGCCGCCCGCCGCCTGGCCCTCGCCGGCGGTCTCCCAGCCGTCGCCCGCGGAGGAAGCGCCGCCGCCGCCGCGCGCGTGGAAGAGGTGCCAGATGAACTTGCGCTTGTTCCGGGGATTCGTGCCCGAGATGGCGATGCGGAAGCGGCGCGACCAGCCCGCCAGCACGCGGTCCGGGCAGCTCTTGGCGAGCGCCTTGATCATCGCCTCCGCGATCTCCTGCGCGCAGTGGTTCGTCGACAGCGTCACCGGCGCGGGCGGGTAGGGCCACACCACCGAGCCCTGCCGGGCCTTCACGGTGACCGGCCGGAACGTGCCCTCGTTCTTCGGGGTGCGCGGGTCGATCAGGTAGGCCAGCGCCATGTGCACCGCGGACATGGTGTTGGGGAACGCCGAGTTGACGAAGCCGATCACCTGGTCGTGCGAGTCGGTGAGATCCACCGTGAGCGAGTCGCCCTTCTTGGTGACGGTGGCGCGGATGTGGACGTCGTTGATGCCGTGGCCGTCGTCGTCGAGGATGGCCTCGCCCTTGAACACCCCGTCCTTCCAGCTGCCGATACACTGACGCGCCTGGCGCTCGGCCCCGTCGAGGATCTCCCCGATGGTCTCGAGCACGCTGTCGAGCCCGTACTCCTCCACCAGCTTCAGGAGCCGCCGCTCCCCGATACGGGCCGAGCCCATCATGGCCCGTAGATCGCCCTGGAAGTCGCGCGGGTGGCGCACATTGGTCGCCACCATCTGCAGCACGTCGTCCCGCAGCACGCCGCGGTCGTAGAGCTTGAGCGGGGTGATGCGGATGCCTTCCTGCCAGATCTCGGTAGCCCCCGGGTTGTAGGCCCCGTGGGTGGCGCCGCCGATGTCGTGCTGATGCGCCCGGTTGATGGACCAGAACACCGGCCGGTCGCCCACGAAGACGGGCAGCAGCACCGTGAGATCGGGCAGGTGATTGTTGCCGTGATACGGGTCGTTGAGGAGGAAGAGATCGCCGGGGGCGATGCGGCCCTTGAAGAAGTCGGCCACCGACGACACCGCCCACGGCAGGGCGCCCACGTGGATCGGCACGTGCTCGGCCTGGGCGGCCAGGCGTCCCCGACCGTCGAACACCGCGGTGGAGAAGTCCCGGCTCGAGTTGAGAATCTGGGAGTAGGCGGTGCGGAGCATGGCCTCGCCCATCTCCTGCACGATGGACTCGAGACGGTGCTGGATGACGGAGACGGTGATCGGATCGGACGCCATAACTCCTCCTCCTAACCCTACGGCACTACTTATCCGCTCGGCTCGCCTGCGGCTGCACCTCGCCCGGCTACGGCATTACTTATCCGCTCGGCTCGCCTGCGGCTGCGCCTCGCCCGGCTTGCCGTAGCGCCTGCCACACGCGGGAGGGCGTGATCGGCACCTCCAGCACGTCCGCCCCCTGCGACTGCAGCGCGTCCTCCACCGCGTTGGCGATGGCCGCGGGCGGCGCGATGATCGCGCTCTCGCCCACGCCCTTGATGCCGAGGTCGTTGCGCGTGGAGGGAAACGCGAGCGTCCGGGTCTCGAAGTTGGGCAGGTCGGCGGCCGCCGGGATCGCGTAGTCCATCAGGCTGCCGGTCAGGAGCTGGCCGTCGGCGTCGTAGATCAGGTCCTCCATCAGCGCGGTGCCGATCCCGCCGGCCAGGCCGCCGTGGAGCTGGCCGTCCACCACCGCCGAATTGATGGCGCGCCCGCAGTCGTGGACCGCCAGGTAGCGGAGGATCCGCACCCGCCCGGTCTCCACGTCCACCTCGACCGCGCAGGCCTGCGCGCCGAACGCGAAGGTGACGGTCTCCGGCGCGAAGTACCCGCAGGCCTGCAGCCCCGGCCGCGACTCGCGCAGGAGCGTCTTGCTCCGCACCGCCGCACGTGAAAGATCGCCCAGGGCCACCCCGCGCTCGGGCAGGCCGGCCACGTGGGCCCGGCCCGCGGCCAGCACCACGTCGGCGGGCGCGCACTCGAGCATCTCCGCGGCCACCACCCGCGCCTTGCCCGCCACCTCGCGCGCGGTGCGCGCCACCGAGGGGCCCGCGTTGGCGGCCACGCGGCTGCCCCCGGTGCCGTTGCCGTAGGGCAGGAGCGTCGTGTCGGCCGCGATCACGAACACCCGCTCGGGGTCCACGCCGAGCTCGGCCGCCGCGATCTGGGCCATCGTCGTTTCGTGCGACTGGCCCTGCGAGGAGACACCGATGTAGACGTGCACCGTCCCGGCCGAGTCGATGCGGACGTCCGCGCTCTCGAACGGGCCCACCCCGGTGCCCTGCACATAGGCCGCGAGCCCCACGCCGACCGGCCGCGTGCTCCCGGCCGTCTCGATCTGGCGGCGCCGCCACTCCTCGTAGCCGAAGTCGGCGAGGAGCCGGTCGAAGCTTCCCACGTAGTCCGCCGGGTCGTAGGAGATCGGCGTGCCGTCCCGGTAGACCAGGCCGGTGCGGTACGGCATCTCCTCCGCGCGGATCATGTTGCGCCGCCGCAGCTCCGCGGGGTCCATACCGAGCGCGCGGGCGCCGCGATCGATGAGCCGCTCCAGCACGAAGTTGGCCTCGGGCCGGCCCGAGCCCCGGTACGCGCCGCCGAACACCGCGTTGGTGACCACGTTAAACGCGGCCGCCTCGAGACTCGGAATGCGATAGGGCCCGGGCAGGTGGTTGATGGTGTTCCGGGTCACCACCTCGCCGCTCGCCACGTAGGCGCCGTGCTCCCGTGTGAACCGGGTCTCCAGCGCGGTGATCCGGCCCTCGCGGGTGAGCCCGAGACGCGCCACGTGCCGCTGCCCGCGATCGGGCGAGGCGGTGAGGAAGTGCTCGCGCCGCGACTCGGCCCACTTCACCGGCCGACCCAGCCTGCGGGCCGCTGCGGCGACGATCAGGTCCTCGGAGTAGGCGTGGCCCTTGATGCCGAAGCCGCCGCCGGTGTCCACCACCACCACGCGCACCTGCTCCTCGGCGAGTCCGAAGGCGCCCGCGATGACCCCGCGGAGCCCATAGGGGCTCTGGCTCGACGTCCACAGGGTGAGGCGCCCGTCGGGCCCCGCGGGCGTGGCCACGATCCCGCGGGTCTCGATCGGGACGCCGTGCACCCGGCCGATGCCGAGCCGCGCCTCCACGACGACGTGGGCGTCCGCGAAGCCGGCGGCGGGATCGCCCACGCGGGCGGTGGAGAGGCCGGCCACGTTGTCGGGCCAGCCGTCGAACACCCGCGGCGCGCTCGGCTCGAGCGCGCGCTCCATGGTGCCGGCGGCGGGCAGGGGCTCGTAGTCCACCAGCACCGCCGCCGCCGCGTCCGCGGCCGCGTAGGGATCCTCGGCCACCACCGCGGCCACCACCTCGCCCACGCAGCGCACGAGCGGGTCGGCGAAGACCGGCTGCGCGGTCGGTTTGAAGCCGGCCGGGGCCGCGATCGAGGGCGGGATGGGCCGGGCGCACTCGGGGAGATCGCGCGCGGTGTACACCGCCACCACCGAGCCCGTGGTGCGCGCGGCGTTGGTGTCGATCGACCGCACGCGCGCGTGGGCGTGCGGGCTCCGCACGAAGGCCGCGTGCAGCATGTCCGGGAATCGCAGGTCCTCGACGTAGCGGCCACGGCCGGTGATGAAGCGCTGATCTTCCTTGCGGCGCAGCGGGGAGCCGAGCGGGGTGTCCATTCGCGTCCGGAGTATACCTCAGCCGCGCGGGCCCGACGCCCGAGCACGCTACCGATTGACAGGGCCCGAGGCGTGCGCGACAGTCGGGAGCCGTGCAGACCGTGTTCGAGGCCTTCATGGCGACCGCGGCGGCCGCGCCCGGCCGGCCGTTCCTGTGCGCGACGCCCGCCCCGGGCCGCGCTTACCACCCGGACGGCGTCGAGCTGACCTACGCGGCGGTGCGCGCGGAGGTGCTCCGGATGAAGGACGCCTACGCGGCGGCCGGCTATGGACACGGCCATCGCGTCGCGCTGCTCTTCGAGAACCGCCCGGAGTTCTTCTTCCACTACCTGGCGGTCAACGCGCTCGGCGGCGGGGTGGTGCCGGTGAATCCGGACTACCGCCACGCCGAGCTGGCCTATCAGATGGAGCACTCGGCGGCGGACCTGGCCGTGTCCATCCCCGAGCGCGTGGCCGCGCTCGAGGCGGTGGCCAAGGAGCGCGCCAAGCCGCTGCCGGTGGTGGACGCGGGCGCGTGGCCGGGCTCGCTGCCGCGCCCCGGTCCCGCGCTGCGCCGTGACGCGCCCGGGCTCGACACCGAGTGCGGCCTGCTCTACACCTCGGGCACCACCGGCCGGCCCAAGGGCTGCGTGCTGAGCAACTTCTACTACCTGAACGCGGGCGCCTGGTACCGCGACCTGGGCGGGCGGCTCGCCATCGAGCCGGGGCGCGAGCGCTTTCTGAACCCGCTGCCGCTGTTTCACATGAACAGCCAGGCGGTGACCGCGACCTGCGCGATCCTCACCGCCAATTGCCTGATCCTGCCCGAGCGCTTCAGTCCGCGCCGCTGGTGGTCCGACGTCGTCGCCACGCGGGCCACCATCATCCACTACCTGGGCGTGATGCCGCCGCTCCTGCTCAACCAGGATCCGGTGCCGGAGGAGACCGCGCACCGGGTGAAGGCGGGGCTCGGCGCCGGCGTCGAGCCGCAGCTCCACGAGGCCTTCGAGCGACGGTTCGGTTTTCCTCTGGTGGAAGTCTGGGGCATGACCGAGACCGGTCGCATCTTCTCCGACTCGATCGAGCCGCGCACGATCCACACGCGCGCATTCGGGCGGCCCCGCGATGGCTTCGAGGCGCGTGTCGTCGACGACCGGGACCGGGAGGTGGCGCCCGAAACCCCAGGGGAGCTGGTCGTGCGCTGGGGCGGCCCCGAGGGCCCGCGCCACGGCTTCTTCTCCGGCTATCTCAAGAACGACGAGGCCACCCGCGAGGCGTGGCGGGGCGAGTGGTTCCACACCGGCGACGTGGTGCGCCGGACCGCCGACGGCATGCTGATCTTCGTGGACCGGAAGAAGAACATCATCCGCCGCTCGGGGGAGAACATCGCGGCCGCGGAGGTCGAGGCCACGCTCCAGGCCCACGAAGCGGTGGCCCAGGTGGCGGTGGTGGCGGTACCCGACGAGCTCCGCGAGGAAGAAGTCCTCGCGTGCGTCGTGCCGATGCCCGGCACCACCGCCGACCGGGCGCTGGCCGAGCGCCTCTGCGACTTCTGCCTGGAGCGCCTGGCCTACTTCAAGGCGCCCGGCTGGGTGCTCTTCGTGGAGAGCCTGCCCACCACCGGCACCCAGAAGGTCCAGAAGACCCAGCTCTTCCCGCGGGGCGAGGATCCTCGGCGCCGGCCGGGGGCGGTGGACGTCCGGGCCCGCAAGAAGCGCGGCTGACCGCACGCGGCGGGCCACGCGGCCATGAACTAGGCCATGAGCTAGAATGGCAGTATGACGATTCCTGAGCGCTCGGTGCTCCTGGACGACCTGCTGCGCCGCCGCATCCTGGTCCTGGACGGCGCGATGGGCACCATGATCCAGGGGCGGGGGCTCACCGCCGCCGACTTCGGCGGGGCCCAGTACGAGGGCTGCAACGAGCAGCTCAACCTCACGCGGCCCGACGTCATCGCCGACATCCACGCGGCGTACATCGAGGCAGGTGCCGGTCTCATCTCGACCAATACCTTCGGATGCGCCCCGTATGTTCTTGCCGAATATGGGCTGGCGGAGCGCTGCCACGACATCACGCTGGCCGCCGCCCGGATCTGCCGAGCGGCCGTCGACCGGGCCTTCACCGCGGACCGGCCGCGCTTCGCCATCGGCGCGATGGGGCCGGGGACCCGGACCATCAGCGTCACCGCGAACGTGACCTTCGAGGAGGTGCGCGACGCCTACTATCGTCAGGCGCGCGCCCTGATCGAGGGCGGGATGGACGCGCTGCTGCTCGAGACCTGCCAGGACACGCTGAACGTCAAGGCGGCCGCGATCGGGGTCCGCCAGGCCATGACCGAGGCCGGAGTCAGCCTTCCCCTCATGGTCAGCGGCACCGTCGAGCCCATGGGCACCATGCTGGCCGGACAGGACGTTGACGCCCTCTACGCCTCGCTCGAGCACCTGGACCTCTTCTCGATCGGGCTCAACTGCGCGACCGGCCCCGAGTTCATGACCGACCACCTGCGCACGCTCTCGAACGTGGCCACGTGCTTCGTCTCGGTGTACCCGAACGCGGGCCTGCCCGACGAGCACGGCCATTATGAAGAAACCGCGGAGAGCCTCGCCCACAAGATGCGCCGCTTCGTGGACGAGGGCTGGGTGAACGTGGTGGGCGGCTGCTGCGGGACGACTCCAGACCACACGCGCGCGCTGGCCGGTCTGGTGGCGGGGCGGGTGCCGCGCGTGCCCGCGTCGGACCGGGCGCCCGCGGTGAGCGGCATCGAGTCGGTGTACCCGAGCGAGGACCTGCGGCCGGTCATCGTGGGCGAGCGGACCAACGTGATCGGCTCGCGCCGCTTCAAGGAGCTGATCGTCGAGGAGAAGTTCGAGGAGGCCTCCGAGGTCGGGCGTGCCCAGGTCCGGGGCGGAGCGCAGGTGCTGGACGTCTGCCTCGCCAACCCGGATCGCGACGAGGCGGCCGACATGGACCGCTTCATGGACTTCGTGACCCGCAAGGTCAAGGCGCCGCTGATGATCGACTCCACCGACGCCCGGGTGCTCGAGCTGGCGCTGCGCAAGTGCCAGGGCAAGGCCCTCGTCAACTCGATCAACCTGGAAGACGGCGAGGAGCGCTTCGAGCTCGTGGTCCCGCTGATCCGCACCTACGGCGCGGCGGTGGTGGTGGGCTGCATCGACGAGGACAAGCAGCAGGGCATGGCGGTCACCCGGCAGCGCAAGCTGGCCGTCGCGGAGCGGACCCACGAGCTACTCACCGGGAAATACGGGGTGCCCGAGCGCGATCTGATCTTCGACCCGCTCGTCTTCCCGGTGGGTACCGGCGACGTCAACTACGTGGGCTCCGCGGTCGAGACCATCGAGGGCGTGCGGGCGATCAAGACCCGCTTCCCCAACTGCAAGACCATTCTCGGCATCTCGAACGTCTCCTTCGGCCTGCCCGCCGCGGGCCGCGAGGTGCTCAACGCGGTCTTCCTCTACGAGTGCACCAAGGCCGGCCTGGACTACGCCATCGTCAACAGCGAGCGGCTCGAGCGCTACGCGTCCATCCCGGAAGAGGAGCGCCGGCTCTCCCAGGACCTGATCTACTGGCGGGGCGCGGACCCGGTGGCCGCCTTCGCCGCCCACTTCCGCGGCCGGACCAGGGCCCCGAAGGACACCGGCGTCCCGCTGCCCCTCGACGAGAGGCTGGCCCGCTACATCGTGGAGGGCTCGAAGGAGGGCCTGCTGGACGATCTGGCCCTCAAGCTCGAGGAGATGGGCGCGCTCGACATCATCAACGGACCGCTCATGAAGGGCATGGGGGAGGTCGGGCGCCTCTTCAACGACAACCAGCTCATCGTGGCCGAGGTGCTCCAGTCCGCGGAAGCCATGAAGGCCTCCGTCGCCTACCTCGAGCAGTTCATGGCCAAGGACGAGAACGCCTCCCGCGGCACCATCGTGCTCGCCACCGTGAAGGGCGACGTCCACGACATCGGCAAGAACCTGGTCGAGATCATCCTCAAGAACAACGGCTATCGGATCGTCAACCTGGGGATCAAGGTGCCGCCGGAGGACCTGATCGCCGCGTACCACAGCCACAAACCCGACGCGATCGGCCTCTCCGGGCTCCTGGTGAAGTCGGCTCAGCAGATGGTGATCACCGCCCAGGATCTGCGGGCGGCCGGTGTGGAGATCCCGCTCTTCGTGGGCGGGGCGGCGCTGACCCGAAAGTTCACCGCGACGCGGATCGCCAGCGAGTACGGCGGTCTCACCCTCTACGCCAAGGACGCGATGGACGGCCTCGACCTCGCCAACCGGCTCTTCGGCGCCACCACGCGGGACGCGCTGGTGGAGCGCCTGCGCGCCGACCAGGAAGCCCTGCGCGCGGGCTCCGAGGCCGTCGCCGCGGCGGCGGTGGCGCCCGCGACCACGGCCACGCCGAGCCGCTCCGCGGTCTCGCGCTCGGTGCCGGTGGCGACCCCGCCGGACCTCAAGCTCCACCTGCTGCGGAACGTCCCGCTCACCCACGTCTTCCCGTACCTGAACCTCCAGATGCTGCTGGGCCGCCACCTGGGGGTGAAGGGCTCGGTGGCGCGGCTCCTCGAGCAGGGCGATGCCAAGACGGTCGAGATCAACGCGGTGGTCGAGAAGCTCGAGCGCGAAGCGATCGCGCAGGGGCTGATCCAGGCGAACGGCCTCTACCGGTTCTACGAGGCGGCGGCGGCGGGCGACGATCTCCTGCTCTTCGACGCAGGTGCGGAGATCACGCGCTTCCACTTCCCGCGCCAGGCCGCGGGCGAGCGGCTCTGCCTGTCCGACTACGTGCGCGAGCAGGGCAACGGCGAGAAGGACTACGTCGCGCTCTTCGCGGTCACCTGCGGCGCGGGGGTGCGCGACCTGGCCGAGCGCTGGAAGGAGGAAGGCCAGTACCTCCGGTCCCACGCGCTGCAGGCGCTGGCCATCGAGACCGCGGAGGCCTTCGCCGAGATGCTGCACGCCCGGCTGCGCACCCAGTGGGGCTTCCCGGATCCGCCCGGCCTGGCCCTCTCGGACAAGCTGAAGGCCCACTACCGCGGAATCCGGGTGTCGTTCGGCTATCCGGCCTGCCCCGATCTCGCCGACCAGCGCATCCTGTTCGACCTGTTGAAGCCCGAGCAGGTCGGGCTCGGCCTCACCGAGGGGTTCATGATGGACCCGGAGGCGTCGGTCTCCGCGCTGGTCTTCCACCACCCCGAGGCCAAGTACTTCAAGGCCGAGTAGCTGGCCGCTTCCCACATGCCGAGCCTGCTGCAGGCCCCCGGTGTGAGCGCCCGGTTCCTCGATCTGCTCGCCCAGGAGCCGCTCGGTCGGAGCCGGATCCTCGACGTGGGCTGCGGCGCGGGGCGCCTCTCGCTGGCGCTCGCGCCCGCCTCGAAGTGGGTGGTGGGCCTCGACCGCGAAGCACCGCTCATTCAGGAGGCGCGCCGGCGCGCGGCGGCCGCGCATCTCGCCAACGTCGAGTTCCACGAGGCCGATGTCGAGGCCGACTCGTACGAGCCCTGGCGGCCCGACCTGGTCACCGCCCACCTCTGCGCCTCGGACGCCATCATCGAGCGCGCGGCCCAGGCCCTGGTACGCGGCTCCTGCCTCGCGATGGTCTCGTTTCACGTCGACCAGTGGAAGGAGACCGGCAAGGTGTCGCGGTTTGCCTACGACGAGGCCCGGATGCGCGCCGATCTCGAGTCGCGGGGCTTCGCGGTCGAAGCGCTCGAGGTCGAGAGAGACATACGCCGGTTCGACTCGGTCGAGGAGGGTCTGGCCGCAGCGGTGGGCCTCGAGGACCGCTGGAAGGCGGACGGCCGCTGGTTTCGCTACATCGCGTTCCTGGAATCGGGCGGGCGCACGCTCACGCGCAGCCATCTCCTGGTGAAAGCCCGGCGCACGTGACCCTGCTCGCGACCGCGCTCACCGACTCGGTCAAGGCACTGGCGCTCGAGCTGCGCTTCGACCTCGTGACGGCCGGGCCGGCCGGGCCGCCCGAGCACGGACCCGCGCTTCGGGATTGGCTCGAGGCGGGCTACGCCGGCACCATGGGCTACCTGGAGCGCCGGGTGGAGGAGCGGCTCGACCCCGCGCGCGTGCTGCCCGGCGCACGCTCGGTTCTGTGCGTGGCGCTCAACTATTTTCAAGGTGAACCGGCGGATGCTTCCTGGCGTCCGGTGGCCCGCTACGCCTGGGGCCACGATTATCACGACGTCATCGGGCCGCGGCTCGAGCGGCTCGGCGGGTATCTGGCCGAGGCCGCCGGCGCGCGCAGCCGCGGCTACGTGGATACGGGGCCCGTGCTCGAGCGGGACCTGGCCGCGCGGGCCGGCCTCGGCTGGATCGGCAAGAACACCATGCTGCTCCACCCCCGGCTGGGCTCCTGGTTCTTCATCGGCGTGCTGCTGACCACCGCCGAACTGACTCACGATCAGCCGCTCGCCGACCGCTGCGGCACCTGCCGCGCCTGCCTCGACGCCTGCCCGACGGGCGCCTTCGTCGCCCCCTACGTGCTCGACGCCCGGCGCTGCGTGTCCTACCTCACGATCGAGCACCGCGGGGACATCGATCCCGAGGTTCACGCCGGGATGGCCGGCTGGCAGTTCGGCTGCGATATCTGCCAGGACGTCTGTCCCTGGAACCGGAAGGCGCCGATAACCCGGGAGGTGGCCTTCGAGCCTCCCGCGCCCTACCCGGGCGCCGCGGCCATGTCCTCCATGGACGACGAGACGCTCCGGCGCCGCTTCGCGGGAACTCCGCTGCTTCGAGCGAAGCCTGCGGGCCTCCGCCGCAATGCCCAGATTTACCTGGAGAATGAGGCGTGAACCTCGACATCGGGCTGGGCGACACTGAGGAGGACCTCCGCAAGAACGCGCGGGCGGTCAAGAAGCGGATCTTCTTCTACGCGTCCACTCGAACCTACCAGACGTGCTCGCGGTGCACGGGCTCGAGGATCTCGTCCCGCGACTGCACGCGAAGTCGCTCGCGGGGGACTGGGAGGGCATGGCCGACCTCATCAGCGACGAGACGCTGGAGCACTTCGCGGTGAGCGGGTCGTTCGCGATCATCGGGGAGCGGATCCGCGAGCGCTACCGCGGTCTCTACGATCGCACCCAGCTCTACCCGTCCTTCCAGCCCTCGCTCGACGATCCGCGCTGGCCCACCGTCCTCGCCGGCTTCCAGGGCGCCCGAGGGGCTATGCTACAATCCGACCGCGAGAGGAGATCGGCATGGCGATCCTGAAAGTCGCGCGTCTCGGACACCCGGTGCTTCGCAAGGTCGCCGCCCCCGTCCCGGTGAGCGAGATCAGCGCAGCAGAGACCCAGCGGCTGATCGACGACATGGTCGAGACGATGAGGGAATACAACGGTGCTGGCTTGGCCGCGCCGCAGGTCCACGCGCTCAAGCAGATCTGCGTGATCGAGGTCAACGGCAACCCCCGTTACCCCGACGCGCCCGCCATCCCGCTCACCGTCCTGATCAACCCGGTGGTGACCCCGCTCACCGAGGAGATGGAATACGGCTGGGAGGGCTGCCTCTCCGTGCCCGACCTGCGGGGCATCGTCCCGCGCTTCGGGTCGGTGCGGCTCGAGGCGCGCGACCGCGAGGGAAACCCGATCGACGTGGTGGCCAAGGAGTTCTTCGCCCGGGTGATCCAGCACGAGACCGATCACCTGAACGGCATCGTCTACGTCGACCGGATGCGCGACCTGTCGACCCTCACGCACCTGGCCGAGTGGAACAAGTACTGGCTCGGCATCCAGGAGCAGGACGACTAGGCGGAGCCGCGCCATCAAGGCCGTCGCCGTCGTCCGTGATCTCTTCTTCGTCGCCCGCATCCGGGAAACCGCCCGTCTGGTCGGCACCGCGCTGGTCTTCGCCCGCACCCCCGAGGAGCTGACCGCGGCCCTGGAAGGCGAGCCACCCGCCCTGGTCATCGTGGATCTCACAACCAATGGCTGGGATTACGAAGCGATTTTCACGGCCCTGGAGCGCGTGCCCGCCGTCGCCGTGCTCGGCTACACCACCCACGCCCTGGCGCGGACGACCCAGCCGTTGCACGCCCGCTGCCGCCGGGTGGTGACGAAAGAGACGCTAACCCAGGAGCTGCCCGAGCTCCTGCAGCGGGGCCTCGCCGCGTGACCGCCGCCGAGTTCGTCGCCCAGCTCGACGAGACCAACCAGGCCGTCCTGCGCCGTCTCGAGCCGGAGGCCACGCTCAAGCCCGAAGTGTCCGGCGCGCTCAACGTGACCAATCTCTTGAAGGTCGCGCTCAAGAACGAGATCGAAGCCACCGAGATCGCGGCGCGCTGGCTGGTGGTTACGACCGACGTCGAGGTGAAGATGGCCTTCGCGCGCCAGGCCGGCGACGAGGCGAAGCACTACCGGATGATCGCCGAGCGGCTCGGGGAGCTGGGCTTCGACGCGCGAAGCTTCGATCCGCTCGCCCAGGGCTTCGGACCGCTGTTCAAGTACCTCGACTCGCTCCCGACCACCGTCGAGCGGGTGGCGGCCGGCCAGTTCACCCGCGAGGCGGTCGCGGTGGTGAAGAACCGCCAGTTCATCGAGTTCTGCGACCGCGCGGGCGACCGACTCACGGCGACGCTCTATCGCGAAATCATCGAGCCGGACGAGCGCTTCCATCACCAGCTCGGCCGCTCGCTCCTGCTCAAGCTGGCCACCACGCCGGAGACGCAGGAGGCGGCGCGGCGGGCCTCCGCGCGCACGCTGGCGCTCGCGGAAGAGCTGCAGGGCGCGGCGCTCCGGACCGCCGGCATCCACCACGCGCCCGGGTGTTGATGGACGCCGACCCGTCGCTGGCCGCGTTCGCCGTGGCGGTGGATCGCCCGGACGACCAGATCCACCTGGCCCACGCCGCGCTCCTGATCGCCGCCGGCGAGCAGCCCGATCTGAATGTCGACGAGTACCTCGGGCGCCTCTCCGCGCTGGCGGAGGCGGCCGAGCCGGCCCGGCGGGCCGACGACGCCCTCGGCCGTCTCCACCGGCTCCGCGAGTACCTCTTCGAGGAGCTGGGCTTCTCGGGAGACCGCGACGACTACTTCGATCCGCGCAACAGCCACCTCAACGAAGTCCTGAATCGGCGGCTCGGCATCCCGATCACGCTGTCCCTCGTGCTCATCGAGGTGGGTCGTCGTCTCGATCTCGAGATGGAGGGCATCGGGCTGCCCGGGCACTTCATCACCGGCGCCCGCATCGCGGGAGAGCAGGTTCGCGCCGGTGGGCAACCGGCAGTTCCTGACCCGGATGCTGGCCAATCTCAAGGGTGTCTACTGGCGCCGGGAAGCCTGGGATCAGGTAGTGCGGGTGATCGACCGGTTGCTCGTGCTCAACCCCGCCTCGGCGGGGGAGCGGCGCGACCGCGGCGCGGCCTGGAGCAATATGGGGCGGCTCGAGCGCGGGGTGGCCGACTGGGAGCAGTACCTGACCGACTTCCCCAACGCGGCGGACCACGAGCAGGTCCGCAACCAGCTCCGGCGCGTCCGCCAGAAGCTGGCGCAGCTCAACTAAATCTCGTGCGCGTCCAGGGCGGGCAGAACCCCTACGGCTTCTCGGTGGGCATCCTGATGCTCGACACGCAGTTCCCGCGCATCCCGGGCGACATGGGCAATGCCTCCACCTTCGACTTCCCGGTGCGCTACCATCGCGTGGCCGGCGCCTCCCCGGACCGGGTGGTGCGCCAGGGCCAGCGGGAGCTGCTGCCCGCCTTCATCGAGGGCGCGCGCTTCCTCGAGCGCGAGGGCGTGTGCGCGGTCACCACCAACTGCGGGTTCCTCGCCAAGTTCCAGCCCGAGCTGGCCGCCGCGGTCTCCATCCCGGTGTTCACCTCGAGCCTCATGCTGGTACCGCTGGTACACCGCATGCTCCCGCCCGGCCGCGCGGTCGGCATCCTCACCGTGAACGCCTCCGCCCTCCACGCCGAGCACATGGCGGGGGCGGGGATCGCCCCGGACGTCCCGGTGGTGGTGGCGGGGCTCGAGACCGAGAAGGAGTTCACCCGTGTGCTGCTCGACGATCAGCTCACGCTCGACGTGGAGGCGGCGCGCCAGGAGCACCTCACGGTGGTGCGGCGCATGATGCACGCACACCCCGAGATCGGCGCCCTCGTGCTCGAGTGCACTAACATGCCGCCCTACCGGGCCGACATCCAGGCGGCCACCGGCCTGCCCGTCTTCGACATCACGACGCTGGTCCGCATGGTGCACGAGGCGGTGCGCCACGGGCTGGCGCCGCGCCCCGCCTGATCCCGCTCCGCGCGTGACCCAGACCGCCGACGTCGTCATCATCGGCGCCGGCATCATCGGCGGCTCCATCGCGTTTCATCTCCTCGAGCGGGACCCACGCCTGCGCGTGGTCATGCTCGAGAAGGAGACGGAGCCCGGGACCGGGGCCACCTCGAAGGCCACCGGGGGCGTGCGCTTCCAGTTCTCCACCGAGGCCAACGTGCGCCTCACCCAGCTCTCGTACCGCTACTTCACGCACGACCGCGAGATCCTGGGCTGCTCGGTGGACTTCCTGCGCCACGGCTATCTGTTCGTGACCACCGACGCGGGCACGCTCGCGCAGTGCCGCCAGAACGTGGAGCTGCAGCGCGGGCTCGGGGTGGCGAGCGAGCTGCTGACCCCGTCCCAGATCCAGGCCCACCTGGCGCCGCTCGTGACCGCCGACCTGCTCGGCGGCACGTTCTGCGCGGACGACGGCTCCGCCGATCCGTACTCGCTGCTCTCGGGCTTCCTGGCCGTGGCGCGGAGCCGGGGCCTGCGCCTGCTGACCGGCCAGCCCGTCACCGGCATCGTGAAGGCCGGCGAGCGCGTGACCGGCGTGCAGACGCCGAGCGAGGAATGGTTCGCCCCGATCGTGATCGACTGCGCCGGCCCCCACGCGGACGAGATCGGCGCGATGGCCGGCGTGGACATCCCGTCGAAACCGTACCGGCGGCAGGTGATGGTCACCGAGCCGCTACCGGTGCTCCCGGAAGTCTTCCCCTTGATCGTCGATCTCGATACCGGCTTCTACGTCCATCGCCAGGGCCTGAGCGCGGTGCTGATGGGCGGCACCGACAAGGACATCAAGCCGGGGCACGACACCACGGTGGACTGGGACGCCTTCGACGCGGTCTTCCGCGCGGCGGCTCTCCGGGTGCCGCCGCTGGCCGAGGCCCAGGTGATGCGGGCCTACGCGGGCGTGCGCGACCTGACGCCCGACTACCACGGGATCCTCGGTCCCGCCGCGCAGGCGCCCGGCTTCCACGTGGCCTGCGGCTTCTCCGGGCACGGCTTCATGCACTCGCCCGCCATCGGCATCCTGATGACCGAGATGCTCCTTGACGGCCGGGCCACCAGCATGGATATTGGCGCCCTGTCGCTCGACCGGTTCGCGACGGGACGACTCCGCACCGAAGCCACCATGTTCTAGCCATGAAGATCGGCAACCTCCGCGTGGTGCTGGCCGATATCCCGGTCAAGCGCCCACACAAGATGTCCTTCACGACGCTCGAGACGGTGAACTTCGTCTTCGTCCGCCTCGAGACCTCCGACGGCCACGTCGGCTGGGGGGAAGCCGCCTGTCTGGGCGGCCCGACGTGGAGCGAGGAGTCGGCCGAGTCGGTGGCGGTGACGATCGAGCGCTACATCGCCCCGTGGCTCATCGGCCGGGATCCGACGGCGATCGAGGCTCTCCGGATCGAGATGGCGACACGGGTGCAGGGCAATCCGTTCGCGCGGGCCGCGGTGGAGATGGCGCTCTGGGATCTCGCCGGGCGGGCGCTGGGCGTCCCGGTGCATCGCCTGCTGGGCGGCCGGGTCCGGGATCGCGTGCCGCTGTCGTGGTCGCTCGCGGTCGCCGATCCGCAGGCCGAACTCGAGGAGGCACAGGCCAAGGTCGCGCTCGGGCACCGAATCTTCAAGATCAAGACCGCGGCGGGCTCCCTGGCCGACGACGTGCTGCGGGTTCGGCGGCTCCGGGAGGCCCTGGGCCCCGCGGTCTCGCTTCGCGTGGACGCCAACCAGGGCTGGGACCGGCCGACCGCGCTCCAGGCGGTCCGGGCGCTCGAGCCCTACGACATAGGGCTCATCGAGCAGCCCGTGGCGCGCTGGGATCTTGAAGGGCTGGCCATGATCGCCCAGCGCTCCGCGGTACCGATCATGGCCGACGAGTCCTGCTTCACCGCGCACGACGCGCTCGCACTCGCCCGGCTCGGCTCGATCTCCATCCTGAGCCTCAAGCTCACCAAGTCGGGCGGCCTCCTCGGGAGCCTCGCCATCGCGCGCATCGCCGAGGCCGCCGGCATGGGCTGCTACGTGGGCTGCATGATCGAGACCTCGCTCGGTACCGCCGCGTACCTGCACCTGGCTCTGGCGGCCGCCCCGGTCACCTGGGGCTGCGAGCTTTTCGGGCCGCTCCTGCTCGCCGCCGACATCACGCGGCAACCGGTCCAGTACGCCGACGGCTGCATTCTCTCGCTGGACGGGCCGGGACTCGGCGTGGAGGTGGACGAGGCGGCGCTCGGTCGATGGACGCGCCGACCCTGACCGCGCCGGCCCGCGCCGCCGCGGGGCCGATGCTCGAGACCCGCGGCATCGTCAAGCGCTTCGGGGGCGTGGTCGCGGTCGACGGCCTCTCGCTGGCGGTGGGCCGCGGCGAGATCCGCGGGCTGATCGGCCCGAACGGCTCCGGCAAGACCACGACCGTCAACGTCCTCTCCGGCCTGCACCGACTGGACGCGGGCGAGATCCACCTCGACGGCCGCCGCGTCGACCGGCTCCGGCCTCACGAGATCGCGGCGCAGGGCGTGGCCCGCACGTTCCAGATTCCGAAGCTCTTCGCCAACATGACGGTGCTCGACAACGTGCTGCTCCCGGGCCAGGCGGAGCGGGCCCGGGCGGGGGCGCGCCTGATGACCGAGATCTCCGAGCAGGCGCGGCGCCTGCTCGACTTCGTCGCCATGGACGGGCATCGCCACGCGCTGGCCAAGCAGCTCTCCGGCGGGCAGGCCATGCTGGTCCAGATCGCGCGGGCGCTCATGATCCACCCGCTCCACATCGTGCTGATGGACGAGCCGTTCGCGGGCGTACATCCGACCATCCGGGAGGTCATCATGGAGGCGATCCTCCGGATGAACCGCGAGCACGGCGTGAGCTTCCTGATCGTCTCCCACGAGATGGCCGAGGTTCGGAAGCTCTGCGGCCGGGTCTCGGTCATGCACGACGGGCGGCTCATCGCCGAGGGACCGCTCGCCCAGGTCGCCAACGACCCCGTGGTCCTCGAAGCCTACCTGGGCAAGTAGATGGCGCTGCTCGAGGTGGACGAGGTCGCGGCCGGCTACGTCGAGGGGATCGACATCCTGGCCGGCATCAGCCTCCGGGTCGAGGCGGGCAGCGTGACCGGCATCATCGGGCCCAACGGGGCGGGAAAGTCGACGCTGCTCAAGACCATCTTCGGCTTCCTCCATCCCCGCCGGGGCCGCATCGCATTCGACGGGCGCGAGATCCAGCGGTCGGCCCCGCACGAGGTCAAGCGGTGCGGGGTGAGCTACGTGCCTCAGGGCGCGAACGTCTTCCCCCAGCTCACCGTACAGGAGAACCTGCTCCTCGGCGCCTGGGTGGAGCGCCGCGACCGCGCGCGCGTGGCGCGGATGCTGGAGCGGGCCTACGAGACGTTTCCCCGCCTCCGGGAGAAGCGCCGCGATCGCGCCACCTCGCTGAGCGGCGGCGAGGCCAAGATGCTCTCGCTCGCCAAGGAGCTGGTGACGGATCCCAAGCTGCTCCTCGTGGACGAGCCCTCCGCGGGGCTCGCTCCCCGCATCTCGCACGAGGTGTACGCGCGGCTCGTGGAGGCGCGCGCGACCGGCGTCACGATTCTCCTCGTCGACCAGAACATCACCAAGGCGGTGGAGGTGTCGGACTACCTCTACGTGATCGAAGGGGGGCAGGTGCGCCGCCAGGGCCCGCAGGCCGACTTCGCGGACCACTTGCGCGAGCTGATCCGCGACTCGCTGCTCGGCGCCTGACCGGATGAAGGGATTCCTCCGACGCGTGGGCCTCTGCCTCGTCGCCTACGCCGCGCTGGCGTGGGTGCCGCTGATCACGTCCGAGTACCACACCCACATCCTCGTCATCAGCCTCTACTACGTGATCCTCGCGGTGGGCTGGAATCTCCTGGCGGGCTACACCGGCCAGTTCTCGCTGGCTCACCACACGTTCGCGGGAATCGGCGCCTACACGTCCGCGCTCCTCGTGCAGCGGGCCGGGATCCCGATCCTGGCCGGCGTCGTGGCCGGGACGATCGTGGCCGCCCTCGTCGGCTACGGGCTCGGCAGCCTCTGCCTCCGCATGCGCGCGATCTATCTGGCCCTGACCACCTGGGCATTCGCGGAATCCGTCCGCCTGCTCGTCACCGTCGAGTACCAGATCACGCGCGGGGACCTGGGACTGACCACGCCCTTCCTCTTCGGGACTCCCCGGGCGAGGCCCTACTACTACCTGTTCCTGGGCCTGGCGCTCGCCGCCCTGCTCGCGGGCTGGCAGATCGTGCACTCGCGGATCGGGGCCTACCTGCGCGCCATTCGCGACGACGAGGAAGCGGCCGCCACCATGGGCGTGGACACGTTCAAGTGGAAGCGCTTCGCGTTCGTCGTCTCCGCGATGTTCGCGGCGGTGGCGGGGGCGTTCCAGGGTCACTACATCGGCCTGCTCTCCCCCACGCCGATGAAGTTCAACGAGATGGCCACCATCATCATCATGGTCATCGCGGGCGGCCTGCGCACCTTCGGGGGCCCGCCCCTCGGCGCGATCTTCATCGAGGTGCTCTCCGAGCTGCTGCGAAGCTGGGGAGAGATCCGGATGGTGCTCTTCGCCCTCCTCGTGATCGTGGTGGTGCGGCTCTACCCGGCGGGCCTGGCAGGGCTGCTGCGCACGGCGGGAGAACGCGTCCGGACGCGGCTGCCCGCGCTGGCCCCGCTGCTCGGACTCCGGAGGCCGGCCGACTGACGGGAACGGCGCCGCGTCAGACCGTACGCTCGCGCTCCCCGAAGAGCCCGGTGGGCCGCAATACGAGCAGGGCGATCAGCAGCAGGAAGCCGTAGAGATCCTTGTAGGCTGGCGAGATGAACACCGAGCCCAGGGCCTCGATCACGCCCAGGAGCACCCCGCCCACCACACTGCCCAGGATCGAGCCCAGCCCGCCGATCACAATGATCTCGAAGCCCTTGAAGGTCGAGATCGCCCCGTTCTCCGGGTAGACGAGGAAGTCGGGCGCGAGCAAGGCTCCGGCCGCGGCGGCCATCGCCACGCCCACCCCGAACGCCAGCATGTCGAGGCGCAGGACGTCGATGCCGGCGGTCTGGATGCCGATCCGGTTCTGGGCGGCACCCCGCAGCGCGCGCCCCACCCAGGTCCGCGTGACGAGCACGTAGAAGAGGCCGAGCAGCACCAGCGCGCCGACGAGGGCCACGACGCGGTTACCGGACAGCGGAAGAGTCAGCAGGGTGGTGGGCTTCGCGTAGTCGCGCGGCGCGTACTGATTCGGCCCGCCCAGCACGATGGCCAGGTTCCGGAAGAGCACCATCAGCGCGATTGTCATGACGGTCGCGTACTCGTCGCGCCGTTCCACGCCGCCCACGTACATCGGCCGCAGGAGGAAGCGCTGAACCACGAGCCCGAGCACGAACACCGACGCCATGGCCAGAGGCAGGGCCAGGTACCAGCGGTCCCAGCCGAGGAGGGAGGCGAGGAGCGCATACTGCACGTAGCTGCCGATCATGTAGAACTCGCCCATCGACCAGTTGATCATCTTCATGACCGAGTAGATGAACGTGATGCCGAGGGCCATCAGGCTGTAGATGGCGCCGATGACGATGCCGGAGAGGAGGTACTGCGAGAACAGGTGGAGGTCCATCGGTGATGGCCAAGCCGGGCCCGGGAGCGTCGCCCCCGGGCCCGGTCCGAAGCCGGTCAGCGCGGGACGGCCAGCTCGCCGGTCTTGAACTCGGCCGGGTAGATGATCTTGGCCTCGGTGAAGGGCATCTCGGGACGCGTGTACTGCAGCATCAGCATCGGCGGGGTCCACTGCTGCCAGTAGGGGCCTTCGCCACGGGTGAAGCTGATCGTCGCGCTCCAGCCCTGGAACTTGTTGGCCAGCAGGGAGCGCACGAGCGCCTCGCTGGAGTCACTCTTGGCCGCCTCGAGAGCGTCGGCGATGAGGGCCACCTGCGCGTAGCCGTTCAGTGCCGCGTAGACCGGATCCTCCTTGAACTGCTCCCGGTACTTGGTGCGGAAGGCCTCTCCGCGGGGCGTGAGCTTCATGGTGGGGTGGTAGTAGACCATGAAGGAGACGTAGTTGCCCTTGTCGCCGAGGTTCTTCCAGAACTCCGGGCGGGCCGGCATGTCGTAGGAGACGAGCATCGGGGTGGCGGGGAGAAGGCCCACGTCGGCCGCCTGCTTGATGATCAGGTAGGCGGGGGTGCCCACGCCGATATTGATCACGAGATCCGGCTTCCAATTCTTGATCTCGAGGAGCTGGGGCGTCAAGTCCACCACCGCGCGATCGAAGATGATCGTCTTCAGCTCCGCCGACACGCCCATGGTGACGAAGAGCTTCTTGGTGTCTTCCACCAGCCCCACCCCGTAGTCCGTGTTCTCGGCGAGCACCGCCACTTTCTTGAAGCCCTTCTCCTTGATCCAGCGGTTCCAGAGCTGCACCCGGTCGGTGTCGATGACGTGGGTGCGGAAGCTGTAGTTCAGATGCTTCTCGGTGAAGACACGCGAGGAGGCCTGGGTCGCGAAGAGCGGCACCTTGAACTGCTCGGCGAGATCCTGCACCGCCAGCGCGACTGAGCTGTGGAACTGGCCCAGCACCGCGACCACGCCGTCCTGCGTCGCCAGCTTGCGGAAACCGGCCCCGCCCTTCTCTGGCGTACCGGCATCATCCTCGATCACCAGCTCGATCTTGCGCCCACCCAGGATGCCCTTGGCGTTGATGTCGTCGGCGGCCATCTTGGCGCCGCGTACGATGAACTGGCCCGCGGACGCGTCGCCGGGCGGCGAGAGCGGGGTCAGCACGCCGATCTTCACCGGCTTCTGGGCGAGGGCCGGCGTGGCGAACACGGCGAGGGTCAAGAGCGCCAGCACGATGGCAGTCAGCCGTCTACTCATGTCTTGCATCCTCCGCGCGCAGGTGGTGTGAGAGGACAGGAGAGCCGCATCGTATGGTCGGAACCGGTCCGCGTCAAGCGGCCCCGCGGCTAGCCGCGGCCGAGCCGGTCGAGCAGCACCGCATCGGCGGGGGGGAACTCGTAGCGCCCGAGATCGGCGGGGCGCACCCAGGCCAGCTCCTGGCCCTCCAGCGCGCGCGGCTCGCCCTCGATCGTGCACCGGAAGAAGGAAAGGCGCACTCGCTTCTCGGGATACGTCCAGTCCACCGTCTCGAACAGCGGCCCCACCGTGACCGCGGCGTCCAGCTCCTCGCGAATCTCGCGCTCGAGGGCCGCTGCCGCGCTCTCGCCCGGTTTCTGCTTGCCGCCCGGAAACTCCCACAACCCGCCCAGGTGGAGAGAGGCCGGCCGACGCGCGATGAGGATCCGCCCTTCCCGCTCGATCACCGCCGCCACCACTTCGACAACCTTGCCCCCCTCTCCCCCCTGGGGAGAGGGCAGGGTGAGGGGCTCGCTCACGAAGCAGTCCACCCCCCGTCCACGGCCAGCGTTGAGCCGGTGACGTAGCGCGAGGCATCCGACGCCAGGTACAGGCACGCGGCCGCGACCTCGTCCACGTGCCCCGCGCGTCCGATCGGGATGCGGTGCTGGAGCATGTTCCGGCGAAAGTCGCTCACGCCCGCGTTGATGACGGTGTCGATGGTGCCGGGGGCCACGACGTTGACGCGAATGCCGTCCTGGACGAGCTCGACGGCGGCGGCGCGGGCCAGGGCGTTGAGCCGACCCTTGGAGGCGACATAGGGCGAGAAGAGCGGCGCGGCGGCGGTGCCGAGCGCGGAGCCGATGTGGATGACGCTCCCGCCGCCGCGCTCGCGCATCGGTCCCGTCACGAGCTTGGTCAGCACAAAGGCGCCGACCAGGTTGATGCGCAGCACCTCCGCGAAGTCGGCGGCCGAGATCTCGGTCAGCGGCGACTGAAGGCGCACCGCCGCCGAGTTGACCATGACGTCCACGCCGCCCCACTCGGTCCGGGCGGCCGCCACCAGGTCGGCCACGTCGCTCTCGACACCCGCGTCCCCCGCGATCGCCAGCGCGGCCCCTCCGGCGCCCCTGATCGCGCTCGCGACTTCCCGTACGGGCTCCGGGCGGCGACCGAAGACGGCCACGCGCGCACCCTCCCGCGCGAACCGCTCGGCAACGGCCCGCCCGATGCCGGTACCGCCGCCCGCCACGAGCGCGACCTTGCCGTCAAGCGCGCCCATCGGTCCTCCCATTCGTCCGGCCGGTCATCCGATAGGTCGCGCAGAAGCGCTTCATGGGGCAGGGGCGGCAGCGCGGCGCCCGCGCGGTGCACCAGGTGGCGCCGAAGTCCATCAGCGCCTGGTTGTAGTCGTAGGAGCGCCGACGCGGCACGAGCGCGCCCGCCAGATCCCACATCGCCTTCTGGCCCCGTAGCGCCGCGAGGCGCCGCGGCCCCAGGAACACGCGTCCCAGCACCCGGCGCACGTTGGTGTCCACGATGGGCACGGCGCGCCCGTAGGCGAAGCAGAGCAGCGCGCCCGCGGTGTAGCGGCCGATGCCGCGCATGCCCCGGAGCGCGGCCGCGTCGGCGGGAAGCCGGCCGCCGTAGCTCGCCACCGCCTCGCGCGCGATCCCGTGCAGGTTGAGCGGGCGGACGTTGTAGCCGAGCGGGTACCACAGGCGCCGGACGTCCTCCGGCGCGGAGCCGGCCAGCGCCTCGAGCGTCGGGTAGCGATCGAGGAACTCGTGGTACTTGGGCACGACCCGCTCCACCTGCGTCTGCTGGAGCATGATCTCCGAGACGAGGATGTGATACGGGTCCTCGGTGCGGCGCCACGGCAGGTCGCGGCGATGGCGACCGTACCACTGCAGCAGGCGGCGGCGGAAGCGCGAGCGGGCCCGGAAATCGGGCAATGCGGTGGGCGGCACGGCGGCCATTGTGTACGAGTCGGCCGGGACCCGCAAGTTGACAGGCGCCTCACGCGCGACAACAATGAGTCCATGCCCGACAACGAGTCTATGCACGACCTCGGGACCGAGTACCGCGCCGCCCGCCAGGGTGCCGCCCTGTTCAACCGCTCCACGCTCGGAAAAGTCAGCGTGACCGGGCGCGACCGGCTCGCATTCCTCCAGGGCATGCTCACCAACGACGTCAAGGGCCTCCAGCCGGGCCAGGGCGCGCCCGCCGCCTTCCTCGACGCCCACGGCAAGGTGACGGTGCTGCTGGTGGTCTACGTGACCGCCGACCGGGTGCTGATCGAGCTGCCCGCGAGCCTCACCGAGAAGACGCTGCAGACGATCGATCGCTATCTCATCTCGGAGAAGGCCTACTTCGAGGCGGTGGACGACGCGTTCGCCATCCTGTCGGTGCAGGGGCCCGCCGCGCGCGGCCTGCTCGAGGGCCTGGCCGGCGCCGCGCTCGAGCTTGCGCCCTACGCCCACGCCGAGGTCACCATCGGCGGCGCATCTGCTCGAGTGGTCAATCGGTCGGAAGCGCCGGCGCCCGGCTTCCACTGCTGGGTGGACGCCGAGCACGCCGCCGCCGTGCGGAGCGCGCTCGAGTCGGCCGGCGCGGTGCCCGCGGGAGCCGAGACGCTCGAGGTGCTGCGGATCGAGGCGGGCCAGCCGTGGTACCCAACCGATATCGACGACTCCGTGATCCTGCCCGAGACGCGGCTCGATGCCCTGGTGAGCTATACCAAGGGCTGCTATATCGGCCAGGAAACGGTGGCGCGCGTGAAGTATCGCGGGCACGTCAACCGCGCGCTGAGCGGCCTCGTGATCGAGGGCGAGCGGGTTCCCGGCCAGGGCGCGCAGGTCGCCGTGGATGGCAAGGAGGTCGGTCGCGTCACCTCCGCGGTGCGCTCGATCGCGCTGGGCCGGCCGATCGCGCTCGGCTACGTCCGGCGGGAGCACTTCGAGCCGGGCACCGCGGTCACGGTGGTGGACGGCGCCGGCGAGCAGCCGGCCCGCGTCGCCGCGCTGCCGTTCGTCCAGGCCCCGCCGGCCTGAGCGAGCCCTCTCTCGTGTCCTCCTCTCGTCCCGCGAACCGACTCGCCTCCGAGACCAGCCCGTACCTGCTCCAGCACGCCCACAACCCGGTGGACTGGCACCCGTGGGGCCCGGAAGCCTTCGATCTGGCCCGCCGCGAGGACAGGCCGGTGCTGCTCTCGGTCGGCTACTCGGCCTGCCACTGGTGTCACGTCATGGAGCGCGAGTCGTTCGAGGACGACGAGATCGCCGCGCTCATGAACCGCCTCTTCGTGTCCATCAAGGTGGATCGCGAGGAGCGGCCGGACGTGGACCATACCTACATGCAGGCCGTGCAGTCCATGACCGGCCGGGGCGGCTGGCCGATGACCGTGTTCCTCACGCCGGACGGCGTGCCGTTCTACGGCGGCACCTACTTCCCGCCGGTGGACCGCCACGGCATGCCCGCCTTCCCGCGGCTCTTGCAGTCCATCGCGGACGCCTATCACGGCCGCCGCGGCGAGGTGCTCGAGGCCGGCCGCCAGCTCGTGGAGAGCATGCGCCAGTCAGAACGCCTTACCCGCTCCGCCAGCCTGCTGACGCGGGAGGTCCTGGTGGGCGCCTACCTGGGCCTCTCCGGCGAGTTCGACGAGCGCGACGGCGGCCTCGGCCAGGCGCCCAAGTTCCCGCAGCCCATGGCCTGGGACGCGATCTTGCGGATATGGAAGCGCACCGGCGACGCGCGCGCGCTCGAGATGCTCCGCCACACCTTGACCCGCATGGCCCGCGGCGGCATCTACGACCAGCTCGGCGGCGGCTTCCATCGCTACTCGGTGGACGGGCAGTGGCTGGTGCCGCACTTCGAGAAGATGCTCTACGACAATGCCCAGCTCGCCTCCCTCTACCTCCACGGCTGGCTCGCCACCGGGGAGGCCGAGTACCGGCGCGTGACCGAGGAGACCCTCGACTACGTGCTCCGCGAGATGACCCATCCGGCCGGCGGGTTCTACTCGGCCCAGGACGCCGACTCCGAGGGCGTCGAGGGGAAGTTCTTCGTTTGGTCGCCGGAGGAGATCCGTGCGGTCCTGGGGGACGAGGCGCTGGCGCGGGCCGCCCTGGCCTACTGGGGCGTGGACGACGGGTCCAACTTCGAGGGCCACAGCATTCTCTTCGTGCCGCGCGAGCCCGCGGAGGTGGCCGAGATGCTCGGTCAGAGCGCGGACGACCTCGCCGCCCGGATCGCCCGCGCGCGCTCCATGCTCTACGCGCACCGGGAGAAGCGTGTCCACCCGGGTCTCGACGACAAGGTGCTGGCCTCCTGGAACGGCCTCATGCTGGCCGCCCTCGCCGAGGCCGCGTCCGCGCTCGGCCGGCCCGACTACCTGGCCGCCGCCGTCCGCAACGCGGAGTTCGTGACCTCCTCCATGGTGCGGGACGGCCGGCTGCTGCGCTCCTGGAAGGACGGCCAGGCCCGGATCACCGGCTACCTCGAGGATCACGCGATGGTGGGGACGGGCCTGCTCGCGCTGTACGAGGCGACCTTCGACCGGCGCTGGCTCGACGAGTCGCGCCGGCTCGCCGAGGAGACCCTGCGCCTGTTCTGGAACGGAGAGCGCGAGACATTCTTCGACACCGGCCACGACCAGGAGAGCCTCGTGGTCCGGCCGCGGAACATCTTCGACAATGCGGTGCCGAGCGGCACGTCGGTGACCATCGAATGGCTGCTCCGGCTCGCGATCGTGACGGGCGAGGAGCGCTACGAGGCCGTCGCGCTGCAGGCGCTCCGGCCCATGGCCGACGTCATGCAGAAGTACCCTTCCGGTTTCGGCCGCTACCTCTCCGCGCTCGACTTCCACCTGGGGCCGGTGGCCGAGGTGGCGCTGGTGTGGCCGGCCGGCGCCGAGCGCGCCGCCGCTCCGCTCGCCGAGACCGTATTCCGCCGCTACCAGCCGAACCGGGTGGTGGTCGGCACCGAGGTGGGCGCGCCGGGCGCGGCGGGCCTGCCGCTCCTGGCCGACCGCGGCGCGGTGGACGGCAAGCCGACCGCGTACGTGTGCCGGCGCTACGTCTGCCAGCTCCCGGTGACCGACCCAGACGCGCTCGCGCGACAGCTCGACGCTGGGGTATAATCCGGACGCGTCGCTGGGGGAGGTCTCCTGAGAACCGGGTGCGGCCCGGGACCCCTCGAACCTGCACTGGGTAATTCCAGCGAAGGGAACGCGACGCGGCGCACGACGACTGGACCGCACCCTTTCTTGGAAAGGTGTGCGGTTTTTTCATGACGGTCACCGTCAACGGCAAGCCGATGGAGCTGCCCGAGGGGCTCAGTATCGACGACCTACTGTCCAGACTCAAAATCCGCCGCGAGTTCACCGCGGTGGCCCTGAACCGCGAGGTCACCCAGCGGGCCCACTACGCCGACACGGTGCTGTCCGACGGGGACAAGATCGAGATCGTCCATCCAATGGGAGGCGGCTAGCACCCCACTCCCCCTCTCCCCTCTGGGGAGAGGGTAGGGTGAGGGGAGAACTCGAAGGGGGGTCATCATGTACGACACGTCACTGTGGCTGGGCGGAAAAGAGTTCAAGTCGCGTCTGATCGTCGGGACCGGAAAGTACCCGTCGTTCGAGAACATGCGCGAAGCCATCGAGGCCTCGGGCGCCGAGATCGTCACGGTCGCGGTGCGGCGGGTGAGCCTTCCGGGGCAGGGGGAATCCCTCCTCGACTTCGTGGACCCCAAGAAGTACACGCTGCTCCCGAACACCGCCGGCTGCTACACCGCCGACGAGGCGGTCCGGACCTGTTACCTGGCCCGCGAGGCGGGGCTCGGGACCCTGGTCAAGCTCGAGGTCATCGGCGACTCGCGCACCCTGTTCCCCGACGTGCTCGGCCTGCTGGAGGCGACCCGCACCCTGTCCCGCGAGGGCTTCACGGTGCTGCCGTATACCAACGACGACCCGGTCATGGCCAAGAAGCTCGAGGACGCCGGCGCGGCCGCGGTCATGCCGCTAGGCGCGCCGATCGGCTCCGGGCTCGGCATCCGCAACCCGTACAATATCAAGCTGATCCTGGAGGCGGTCACGGTCCCCGTGCTCGTGGACGCGGGCGTGGGCACGGCCTCGGACGCGGCCATCGCCATGGAGCTCGGCTGCGACGGCGTGCTGATGAACACCGCCATCGCCTCCGCCAAGGACCCGGTGGCCATGGCCACCGCCATGCGCCTGGCCGTCGAGGCCGGCCGTCTCGCCTTCAAGGCCGGGCGAATGGGCAAGAAGCTCTACGCCACCGCGTCCTCCCCGCTGGAGGGCGTGCCCGAGTGGACCAGCTAGGCTTCTCCCTCTACCTGATCACCGACCGCGCGGCGGCGTCCCGGCCGCCCGCCGACGTAGTGGAGGAGTGTCTGGCCGCGGGCCTTCGCGCCGTGCAGCTCCGCGAGAAGGATCTCGAGACGCGGGAGCTGCTCGCGCTGGCCGACACGCTCCGCGAGGCCACCCACCGTCACGGCGCGCGGCTCATCGTGAACGACCGGGCCGACGTGGCGCTGGCCGCCCGGGCGGACGGCGTCCAGCGCACGCACGCCTCGCTGCCCGTGTCGGCGCTGCGCGGGATCACGCCGGCCGGCTTCCTCGTAGGTGCCTCGGTGCACTCGGAGGCGGAGGCGCGGGACGCCGCCGCGCAGGGCGCCGACTTCGTCGTCTTCGGGCCGGTCTACGATACCGCGTCCAAGCGGCGCTACGGCCCGCCGCAGGGACTGGCCGCGCTCGAGGCCGTCACCCGTGCGGTGGACCGGCCGGTCCTGGCCGTGGGCGGACTCACTCCGGAGCGCGTCGCGGAGGTACTCGCGGCCGGCGCCGCGGGCGTCGCGGTGATCGGCGCGATCTACGCGGCCGTGCGGCCCGCCGACGCCACCAAGGCGTTTCTTGACGCGCTGGGGCGAGCGTGATGGCCGCGCCCTCCGTGGCGGTGATCGGCGGCGGCATCATCGGCTGCGCCACCGCGGGGGACCTGGCCAAGCGCGGCTGCCGCGTCACCCTGCTCGAGCGCGCGAGCCCCGGCGCCGAAGCCTCGAGCGCGGCGGCGGGCCTGCTGGCCCCGCTGGGCCCGTCGCCCGAGCCCGGCCCCTTCCACCGGCTGGCGATCGAGAGCTGGCGCCTCTACCCGCGCGTGGCATCCGAGCTCCGGGACCTGACCGGCGTGGACGTCGAGCACATGACCGCGGGCACGCTCTACCCGCTCCATTCTCCGCGAGAGATCGAGGCGGCCCGTCTTCGCCGGACGTGGCCACTGGCCGGGGAGTTCGGGATCGAGGTGGTGGAGGGGAGCGACCTGCGCGCGCTCGAGCCGGCGCTCTCGAAGGATGTGAGCGCGGCCCTGCTGATCCGCGGCGACCACTGGGTGAACAACCAGCGCCTGGTGATCGCCTACGCGGCGGCCGCCGCGGCGCGCGGCGTCGCGGTCCGCACCGGCGCCGAGGTGAGCCGCATCCTGATCGAGAGCGGGCGCGCCCGCGGCGTCCTCGTGGACGGCGAGGCGATCCACGCCGACGCGGTACTGCTGGCGGCGGGCGCCTGGTCGGGGGCGCTCGCTGACGCCATCGGCCTCCGGCTACCGGTGGCGCCGGTGCGCGGCCAGATGCTGGCGGTGAGCAATGTCCCGCCGCTGATCACCCGCGCCGTGCACGGCGACGACATCTACGTGGTGCCGCGGCCCTCGGGGGAGGTCCTCATCGGCGCCACCGTGGAGCACGCGGGCTTCGTGCGCGCGGTCACGCCCGACGGGCTCGGCTCGCTCATCGCCGCCGCCGTCGCCCTCGTCCCCGAGATCGGCCGCCGGCCGGTCACCCGCTCGTGGTGCGGCTTCCGGCCCTGGGTCCCCGACGGCCAGCCGGTGCTCGGCCCGTGGCCCGACATCGCGGGCCTCTTCGCGGCCACCGCGCACTATCGCAACGGCATCCTCATGGCGCCCATCACCGCGGCGCTGATGACCCGCTGTATCGTCGACGGCGACACCCCGGCGTCGATCACTTCCTTTCTCCCCGGCCGATTCGCACCCGGTCGCCAGCACGCCCCGATGAGCCCCGCAGGGGGCGAAGAGGCCAAACCTCAAGGCGGAGTGAAAGACCAATGACGACTAAGAAAGAGCTTAAAGATTCGGTGTGCCAGGCCATCGACCGGAACGCCGAGCGCATCATCGGGCTCGGCGAGCGCATCCGCCGCCAGCCCGAGCTCGGCTTCAAGGAGTTCAAGACCGCGCGGCTGGCCGAGGAGACGCTCGGCGAGCTCGGGCTCAAGCCGCGGAGCGGCCTCGCGCTCACCGGCGTGCGGGCCGAGGTCGCGGGGGTCAAGGACGGCCCGACCTTCGCGCTGCTGGGGGAGCTGGACGGCCTCGTGGTGGCGGGGCATCCGATCGCCGACCCCGAGACGGGCGCCGCCCACGCCTGCGGCCACAATGCCCAGATGGCGGGGCTCCTCGGCGCCGCCATGGGGCTCTGTGAGGCGCGGGCCTTCGAGCATCTGGCCGGCCGCGTGGTCTTCTTCGCGGTGCCCGCGGAAGAGTATGGCGATGTCGAGTGGCGCGTGCAGCAGGCGCGCGCGGGACGCCTCGAGTTCCTCGGCGGCAAGCCCGAGCTGCTGCGCCTCGGCCACTTCGACGACGTGGACCTCGCCATGATGATCCACACCACGTCGCAGCCCGACATGAAGAAGGCGGGCGTGGCCGCCTCCAACAACGGCTGCCTCGTGAAGACGGTGCGCTACATCGGCCGTGCCTCCCACGCGGGCGGCGCGCCCCACATGGGGATCAACGCGCTCTACGCCGCCAACATCGGCCTCTCCGCGATCAACGCGATACGGGAGACCTTCCGCGACGAGGACTCCATCCGCGTGCACCCGATCATCACTCACGGCGGCAGCCAGGTGAACGTGATCCCGGGTGAGGTGCGTCTCGAGACCTATGTCCGCGGCAAGACGGTGGAGGCGATCCTCGAGGCCAACCGCCGCGTGGACCGCGCGCTGCGCGCCGGCGCTCTGGCGCTCGGAGCCCAGGTCGAGATCGAGACGCTGCCCGGGTACCTGCCGCTCTTCAACCACATGGGCATGGCGGAGCAGTTCAAGGCCAACGCGGCGGCGCTCCTGGGCGCCGACCAGGTGACCGAGTCCGGCCACCGCAGCGGCTCGACCGACATGGGCGATATCTCCCACGTGATGCCGACGCTTCATCCGTACATGGGCGGGGCGGTGGGCGGCGGGCACGGCGCTGACTACGCGATCGCGGATCCGAAGCTCGCCTACGTGGAGCCGGCCAAGCAGCTCGCGCTGATGGCGGTGGACCTGCTCTGGGATGACGGGGGCGCCGCGCGTGACATCCTCAAGGCCTGGAAGCCGCGCATGACCAAGGAGGAGTACCTCACCTTCCAGCGCGGCATCTCCAAGACCGAGCTCTACGACGGTAGCAAGTAGCGCTCATCTCCCTCTCCCCTCTGGGGAGAGGGCAGGGTGAGGGGAGGTCTCATGTACGGCAAGTCCCCGGTCGAGTTCCCGCGCCGCATCGTCTGCCTGACCGCCGAGCACGTCGAGATCTGCTACGCGCTCGGCGCGGGCGACCGGGTGGTGGGCGTGCCCGGCACCGCGCGGCGGCCCGCGGAGGCGGCGGACAAGCCGCGCGTCGGCGGCTTCACGACCTTCCGCGTCGACCGGATCCTCGATCTCCAGCCGGATCTGATCCTGGCCTTCTCGGATCTGCAGGCCGACATGAGCGCGGAGCTGATCCGGGCCGGGCTGCCGGTGTTCTGCGCCAACCCGCGCTCGGTGGACGAGGTGATGCAGACGATCCTCACGGTGGGCGGCCTGCTCGGCGCCGAGCCCGCGGCCCGCGCCCTCGTCCTCGACATGCGCGACGAGATCACCCAGGTGCGCGAATTCTCACGGGTGTGGCCAGACCGGCCGCGGGTCTACTTCGAGGAGTGGCACGAGCCGCTCATCGCGGGCATCCGCTGGGTGTCGGAGCTGATCGAGCTGGCGGGCGGGCGCGACGTGTTCGCCGATCTCCGGGACCGGAAGAGCGCGCGCGATCGGGTGGTGGATCCCGACGAGGTCGTCCGGCGGGACCCGCAGGTCATCGTCGCGTCCTGGTGCGGCAAGCCGGCCGATCTCGACGCGATCGCGGCCCGCCCGGGCTGGGACCGGATCAGCGCGGTGCGCGGCCACCGCATCCACGAGATGGACGGCGCCGACATCCTGAGCCCGGGCCCATCGCTGCTGATCGGGTTGAGGCGGCTCCACGAGCTGGTGCAGGAAGCCCTCGACGCGCGCGACTGATCTCGACTCGCGCCTCAATCGCGTGCGGGCAAGACGTGGACACATCTGAGATAATCGAAACAGTCGCACCCGACGCTTCATCACGTACTAAACATGGGGGTCCCTCCCGGAGCCGATGCTAGGATGAAGCCCCTTTGAGACCTCCAAGGAGACGGAAATGCTAGCGCGCCCCGAGCGCTTTTTCGCGGACCGATTCGGTCTCAACGCGGGGACCATGGAGCGGCTGCTGGGCTCGACCCTGGCCGGCCGCGTGGACCACGCCGATCTCTTCCTCGAGTACCGGACCAGCGAGGAGCTGGTGCTGGAGGAGGGTGCGGTGAAGAAGGCGGCCCGGCACGTGAGCCAGGGGGCCGGCCTCCGGGCCCAGTCCGGCGAGCGCACCGGCTACGCGCACACCGACGACCTGGCCTTACCGAATCTCGAGGAGGCGGCGCGCCAGGCGCGCGCGATTGCGGACCGCGCCTCGACCTCGGCGGTGGTGGCGGTGGGCGGAGACGGCCCGCCGCACGACCTCTACACGCTGGCCGAGCCCCCCACCGCGACCGATCTGGACCGCAAGATCAAGCTGCTGGGCCGGATGGACGCGGAGGCCCGCGGCCTCGATCCGCGGGTGCGCCAGGTCATCGCCACCCTCGGCAGCGAGGAAGTGGTGGTCATGATCGCGACCCCGTCCGGCTGGACGGTCGGCGACGTGCGCCCGCTGACGCGGCTCAATATCACGGTGATCGTGGAGGACGGAGCCAAGCGCGAGATCGGCAGCTACGGCGGGGGCGGGCGGGTGGCCTTCGACTTCTTCCTCGAGCAGGACCGCTGGAAGCGCTTCACCGGGGAGGCGGTGCGCCAGGCCCTCATGAAGCTCGACGCGGTGGACGCGCCCGCGGGCGAGATGACGGTGGTGCTCGGACCCGGCTGGCCCGGCATCCTGCTCCACGAGGCGGTGGGTCACGGCCTCGAGGGCGACTTCAACCGCAAGAAGACCTCGGCGTTCTCGGGACGGCTCGGCCAGTCGGTGGCCTCGGAGCTGGTGACGGTGGTGGACGATGGCACGATCCAGAACCGCCGTGGCTCGCTCAACGTGGACGACGAGGGCGTGCCCACCCGCAGAAACGTGCTCATCGAGAAGGGCGTCCTGCGCGGCTATCTGCAAGACCGGCTCAACTCGCGGCTCATGGGCATGGAGGTCACCGGCAACGGCCGGCGTGAGTCCTACGCGCATCCCCCGATGCCGCGCATGACCAATACCTTCATGCTCGCGGGAGAGGACGAGCCCGCCGACATCATCCGCGGCGTGTCCAAAGGCCTCTACGCGGTGAACTTCGGGGGCGGGCAGGTGGACATCACCAACGGCCGCTTCGTGTTCTCGGCGAGCGAGGCCTACCTGATCGAGGACGGCCGCGTGACCCGCCCGGTGAAGGGCGCGACCCTGATCGGCAACGGGCCGGAGGCGCTGACCCGGGTGAGCCGCGTCGGCCACGACCTCAAGCTCGACGAGGGCGTGGGCACCTGCGGCAAGGATGGTCAATCGGTCCCGGTGGGCGTGGGCCTGCCCACGATCCGCATCGACCGGATGACGGTCGGCGGAACCCAGGTCTGAGGCGCATGCAGGAGCTGCTCGCCGATCTTCTGCAGCAGGCCACGCGCCGGGGTGCGACATCCGCCGACGCCTTCGTGGTGGCGGACCAGTCGTTCTCGGCCCAGGTGCGCCTGGGCCAGGTGGACACCGTCAAGCACGCCCGCGAGCAGCACATGGCGCTGCGGGTCTTCGTGGGCAAGTCGGTGGCGGCCGCCTCCACGTCCGATCTCTCGCCCGAGTCGGTGGCGCGGCTGGTGGACGAGGCGGTGTCGCTGGCGCGGATCACGAGCCCGGACGAGCTGGGCGGCCTGCCCGAGGCCGCGGAGCTGGCGCGGCAGGTGCCCGACCTCGACCTGCACGATCCGCGCGGCCACGATCTGACCCCCGAGGAGAAGATCGAGCTGGCCCGCCGCTGCGAGGCGGCCGCGCTCGAAGCCGATCCCCGCATCACCAACTCGGAGGGCGGCGACTTCAGCGACCGGCGCGCGCGCTACGCCTACGCCACCAGTCACGGCTTCGCGGGCGAGTACGAGACGTCCTCGTTCAGCCTCGCGGTCTCCCCGGTGGCGGCCGCGAACGGCGAGATGCAGCGCGACTCCTGGTACCACGTCACCCGCAAGCGGGCCCTCCTCGAGGCGCCGGAGGAGATCGGCCGCATCGCGGCGCGGCGCGCCGTGCGCCGGCTCGGGGCGCGGCGGGTGAAGACCGCGGAGGTGCCGGTGATCTTCGACCCGGAGATGGCGGCCGGCCTCGTGCGGCACATCGCGGGCGCGGCCGCCGGCCCCGCGCTCTACCGGCGCGCCTCCTTCCTGGTGGGCAAGCTGGGCGAGCGCATCGCGGCACCGTCGGTGACCATCGTGGACGATGGCACCATCCCGGGCGCCCTCGGCTCGCGGCCGTTCGACGGCGAGGGGCTGCCGGTGCGCCGCACCGTGGTCGTGGAGCAGGGCGTGCTGCGCTCCTACCTGCTCGACACCTACACCGGCCGGAAGCTCGGGCTGCCGTCCACCCATCACGCGGCCCGCGACGGCAGCGGGGTGAGCGTGTCCACCACCAATCTCCATCTCAAGGCGGGGGACCGGGATCCGGCGGATCTGATCCGGAGCGTGAAGAACGGCCTCTACGTCACCGAGCTGATCGGCTTCGGGGTCAACGGGGTCACCGGGGACTACTCGCGCGGGGCGGCGGGCCTCTGGATCGAGAACGGCGAGCTGGCCTACCCGGTGGAGGAGATCACCATCGCGGGCAACCTGCTCGACATGTTTCACGCGGTGGAAGGCATCGGCAACGACCTGGTGTTCCGGGACCGCACGTCCGCCCCGACCCTGCTCATCGGCCGGATGACGGTGGCCGGCTCATGATCATCGACAGCCACTGCCACCTGCACGACCCGGCCTTCGCGGACGTCCGCGGCACCATCATCCGCGCCACCGAGCACAACGTCTGGGGCGCGGTGGCAGTCGGCTGCGATCTCGCCACCAACGAGCGCACGCTGCAGGCCGCCGCGGAGAACGGGAAGGCGGTGTGGCCGGCGCTGGGCTTCCATCCCGAGTGGACGCTCACCCGTGTGGACCTGGAAGCGGTGGAAGCGCAGATCCACGCGAACCACGCGCGGCTCGTCGCGATCGGCGAGGTGGGCCTGCCGTGGTACGGGCTCGGCGCGGCCGCCGACGCGGATGGGGTCCGCCGCGAGGCCCGCGAGCGCCTCGAGCGACTGACCGACCTGGCCTGCCGCTACGACCTGCCGGTCATCCTCCACGCGCCCCACGGGGCGGCGGCGGACGCGCTCGCGGTCCTCAAGCGGCGGGGCGTGGAGCGCGCGGTGTTCCACTGGCACAAGGCCTCGGTGGAGGTGACCCGCGAGATCGTGGACGCGGGCTACCTCGTCTCGGTCACGCCGGACCTGGTCTACCGCGACCGCGACCGCGAGATGGTCGAGCGCGTGCCGATCGAGTCGCTGCTGGTCGAGAGTGACGCGCCGTGGCAGTACCAGGGCGAGTTCGAGAACGTCACCTCGGGGCCGTGGCTGGTCGCGCGCGTGGCGGAAGAAGTGGCGAAGATCAAGCGCCTGCCGGTGGACGAGGCGATGTACCAGCTCACCGTCAACACCTGCCGCGTCTTCGACATCGTCTGGGCGTGAGCGAGCATCGCTTCACGGTGGCAATCGGCGCCGGCCGGGTGGCCGGCGTGCTCCACCTGCCCGACGACCCCCGGCCAGGGCCAGAGCGCGGGCAAGTTCCGAGCCCTTGCGTGATCGCCTGTCACGGCATGGGCGCCTCCAAGGACAGCGACAAGTACCTGCTGCTCGGGCGCGAGCTGCCCGCGGCCGGGCTCGCCCTGGCGCGCTTCGACTTCCGGGGCAGCGGGGAGTCCGCCGGGCTCCAACGCGATGCCACCATCGAGACCCGGATCGAGGACCTGGAAGCGGTCCTGGGTCATCTCGCCGCGCAGCCGGGGCTCGACGGCCGCTTCGGGCTGCTGGGCTCGAGCCTCGGCGGCTACGTCGCCCTCTGGGCGGCGAGCCGCGTCGCGCCGGGCGCGCCGCGGCCGGTGGTGACCTGGAATACCCCCGCGGCGCTTCGCGAGCTGTCCCACGCCGATCCGGGCGAAGCGGGCGCGGCCCTGGTCGCCGAGGTCAGGCGCGGCGCCCGGGCCGAGGCGCCCGCCGGCGTCGGGCGCCTCCTCGTCATCCAGGCCGACCGCGACGAGGTGGTGCCGCCCGCGCATGGGCGCGCCCTCTTCGACCGCGCCCGCGACCCGAAGCGGCTGCACGTGATCGCGGGCGCCGATCACCGGCTCTCCGAGGCGGCTCACCGTCGGGAAGCTCTCGAGGAGAGCCGGCGCTGGCTGCTCGCTCATCTGCCCCTCGCGGCCCCGGCGGATCGGACCGCACCGACAGGAAGGACCCGATGATCAACGCGGCGCGACTCAAGGACGAGTTCCTGGAACTGGTTTCCATTTCCAGTCCCTCGAGGCGCGAGGGCACGATCGCGCGGCGGCTCGAAGGCATTCTCAAGGGCATGGGCGCGAGCGTCGAGGTGGACGGGGCGGGAGAGAAGATCGGCGGCGACACCGGCAACCTGCTCGCGCGCTTCCCCGGCAACACGCCCGGCGCCGCGCCCTTCCTGCTCTCGGGCCACATGGACACGGTGGGGCCGGCCGAGGCCATCCACCCGGTGGTCGAGGGCGACGTGGTGCGCACGGACGGCACCAGCGTGCTGGGCGGCGACGACAAGGCGGGGGTGGTGGCGATCCTGGAGGCGGTCCGCGTCCTCCGCGAGCGCCGCATCCCGCACGGCGATCTCGAGGTGGTGCTCACGATCTCCGAGGAATACGGGCTGCTGGGCGCCAAGAACTTCGACACCGGCCGCCTCCACGCGAAGCGGGGGCTGGTGCTGGACGTGGACGGCGTCTGCGAGCTGATCACGCGCGCGCCCGCGGCCAACCGCATGAGCTTCACCGTCCACGGCCTCGCCGCCCACGCGGGCATCTGCCCGGAGCAGGGGATGAGCGCGATCCGCATCGCGGCGGAGGCCATCGCGGCGATGAAGCTCGGCCGCCTGGACGCGGAGACGACCGCGAACCTCGGCATCATCCAGGGCGGTCTCGCCGGCAATATCGTGCCCGCCTCCGTGACGGTGCGGGGCGAGACGCGCAGCTTGAGCCTGGAGAAGCTCGAGGCTCAGACCGCGCACATGCGGCGCTGCTTCGACGAGGCGGCGGCCCGGCACGGGGTGCGGGTGGGGGATCGCCAGTATCAGGCGCGCGTCGAGGCCCAGGTGGACCGCCAGTACAGCCGGCTCGACATCCGCGACGAGGCGGCGATCGTCCGCCTGGTGCAGTCGGCGGCCGGCGCGATGGGGCGGGCCTGCGCCACGCGCAGCACCGGGGGCGGCTCGGACGCCAATGTCTTCGTGGAGCGCGGCCTCGAGGTGGCCAATCTCGCCTGCGGCATGCGCGAGATCCACACCGTGAACGAGTGGGTGGACGTCCGCGATCTCGTGCTCACCGCCGGGCTCGTCGTCGAGACGGTTCGCGCCAACGCAACGGTCTGAGCGACGCGCTCGCCTTCCGGTTGGCGTAAGATACCCGAGCGGATCTCACCCGGACGACACACGTTGACCGAGCGCATCGCCGATCTGACCCTCGAGCACGCCGCCCCCGCCGGACGGTCCCGCTCCCGCTCCGTGCTGTTCGTCCACGGCATGTGGGGCGGGAGCTGGTATCTCCGGAACTACCTCTACGCGGCCGCGCAGGCCGGCTGGGACGCCTGGGCGCTCAACCTCCGCGGGCACGGCGAGAGTCCGGCGCCGGGCGGGCTCGGGCACGTCGGCCTCGCCGACTACGTCGCCGACGTCCGGCGCTGCCTCGATCACCTCGGAGAGACGGTGCTCGTCGGACACTCGATGGGCGGGCTGATCGCCCAGAAGGCCGCCGCGGGCGGCGGGGTGGCGGCGGCGGTCTTTCTCACCAGCGCGCCCCCGCGCGGGATCAACGCGCTCGAGTGGCCGGTGCTCGCGCGCATGGCCCGCTACGTGCCGGCCATGCTCGCCGGCCGCGCCTTCACGGTGAGCCGCGCCCACGCCGACTTCCTGTTCCTCAACGGGCTCACGCCCGAGCAGCGGGACTGGGCCTTCCCGCGCTTCGGGGCGGAGTCGGGGCGCGCCGCCCGCGAGCTGGCCCTGGGCGGCCTCGCGGTGGACCCGCGCGCGGTCCGGTGTCCCACGCTGGTGGTGGGCGCCCTACACGACCGCATCACGCCCGCGGCGCTCCAGCGCCGGATCGCCGCGCGCTACCGCGCGGAGTACCAGGAGGCGGCCGGCCACGCCCACATGCTGATGCTGGAGGAGGGCTGGGAGCAGCCGTTCAAGGACATGCTGGCGTGGATGGAGCGCGCGCTCGATGAGCGCTAAGCTCGATTTGGGGTCCTCGCCGGCCGACCGGCCGACGATCCTGGTGGTCGAGGACGACGCGCACATCCGCGACGTCCTCTCCGGGCTGCTCGGCACGCTCGGCTACCGGATGCTCATGGCCGCCTCGGCCGAGCAGGCGCTCGACGCCCTCAACGTGGTGAGCCCGGATTTGGTGCTCACCGACGTGCATCTCGGGGCCATGAGCGGCATCGAGCTCTGCGTCCGGCTCAAGGCCGATCCGCGCTACGAGCTGATGCCGGTGGTCATCTTGACCGCGGTGGGCGACCTGGAGGCGCGGGTGGCCGGGCTCGCGGCGGGGGCGGACGACTTCTTCACCAAGCCGGTGGCGTTCGTGGAGCTGCGGACCCGGCTGGGCGCCCTGTTGCGGGTCAGGCTGCTCCTGAGCCAGCTCGAGCGGGCCGAGGCGGTGATCACCACGCTGGCGCTCACCATCGAGGCGCGCGATCCGTACACCCTGGGCCACTGCGACCGGCTGTCGCGCTACGCGGTGGCGGTGGGCGAGGGGCTCGGGCTCGATCCGGAGATGGTGCGCTCGCTGCGCCTGGGCGGCTACCTCCACGACCTCGGCAAGATCGCGGTGCCCGACGGCATTCTGTTGAAGCCCGGCCCGCTCGATCCCATCGAGTACGAGCGCATTCGCGCGCATCCCGGCGCCGGCTCCGACCTGGTCCTGGGCCTGCGCAGCATGGAGCTGGTCCGTCCCATCATGCGCCACCATCACGAGAAGTGGGACGGGTCCGGCTACCCCGACGGCCTCAAGGGCGAGGCGATCCCGCTGGGCGCCCGCATCATCTCGGTGGTCGACGTCTTCGACGCGCTACACACCGAGCGGCCGTACAAGGCGGCGCTGTCCCGCTCGGAGGCCGTCTCCACGCTGATCCGCGAGACCGACCTCGGCTACTGGGACCCGCGCGTCGTCGAGACCTTCCTGGAAATCTTCCGCCACTTCAAGCACGACGCCTGATCTGGGGTCAGGTCTTGAATTACGACATTTGTCCGCGGGAGACGTGTCCTCGCGCGCCGGAAATGTCGTAATTCAAGACCTGACCCCTCCTAGGTCGGCGGAGGCGGAGTCGCCCGCGGTCTTGCCGAAGACGGCGCCCGACATGAGGCCGGTGCCGCCGGGGTAGTTGTGGTAGAAGAGCCCGCCCACCAGCTCGCCCGCCGCGTAGAGGCCCGCGATGGGCCGGTCCCACGTGTCGAGCACCCGGCCGCGCGTGTCCACGCGCAGGCCGCCGAAGGTGAAGGTGATGCCGCAGGTCACGCCGAAGCCCACGTAGGGCGGGGTGTCGAGGCGCTGAGCCCAGTTGGACTTGGGCGGGGTGATCCCGCGCGTGCCGCGGCCGTCGAGGACCGCCGGATTGAACGGCACCTGGTCCATGACCGCCGCGTTGAAGTCGCGCACCGTGCGGCTGAGCCCCTCCGGGTTCACCTCGAGCTTCTTGGCCAGCTCCTCGATGGTGGCGGCTTCCGCCTTGGTGATCTCGCGGATGCGGTACTCCTCGCGCAGCAGCTCGACCGTCTTCTGGTCGAAGATCTGGAAGGCGGCCTCCTGAGGCTGGCGCAGGATCTCGCGCCCGTACTTGGCGTAGGTGTAGTTGCGGAAGTCGGCGCCCTCGTCCACGAAGCGCTCGCCCTTCACGTTGACGATCAGCCCGAGCGGGTACGAGTGCTTCTGGAACATGTCGCCCACGCGCCGGTCGCCGAAGGCGGGGGCGTTGAGATCCCACGCCACCGCGTGACAGGACGACCAGTGCCCGTAGGCCTGCGCGCCGATCTCGAGCGCCATCGCGATGCCCTCGCCCACGTTGTGGCGGGTGCCGCGCACGCGCGCGAGGTCCCAGTTGGGCCCGAGATAGCGGGTGCGCCACTCCGGGTTGGCCTCGAAGCCCCCCGAGGCGATGACCACCGCGCGGCAGGGGATCTCGCTCGCGCCCGCCGCGCTGCGCGTCACCACCCCGGTCACGCGGCCGGACGAATCCTGGATCAGCTTGTGCCCGGCCACCCCGTAGCGCACCTCGATGCCCACCTTGGCCGCCCGCTCGAAGAGCGCCTCGACCAGGCCGGGCCCGCCGCCCACCGCCTCTAGAGTGAGCCCGCCCCAGAAGTGGTGACGGTCGCCCACCTTGTAGGACTGGCGGCTGAACATGAGGATCCAGCGAACCCCCTGGGTGCGCATCCACATCACGGTGGGCTTCGAGCGCTGGACCAGGTGCTGGGCCAGGTCGAGATCGGAGCGGCCCTCGGTCACCCGCATCAGGTCGTCGTAGTACTGATCTTCCGTGTAGGCGGGGATGGTGATGCTCCGCGCCTCCTCGTCGCTGAGATCCGGGATGACGTCGCGCCTCAGGTCCTCGAGGCCCTGGTGGGCGAAGCGGAAGCCCCCCGCGGTAAAGAAGGAGTTGCCGCCCCGCTCGGGCTCCGGCGCTTTCTCCAGCACCAGCACCGAGGCCCCGCCCTCGCGCGCGGCCAGCGCCGCGCAGAGAGCCGCATTGCCGCCGCCGATCACCACCACGTCGTGCGCCATCGCGTCGACTACCTCCAGTCCGGCCGGCTCAGCCGAGCCGGGTCAGCAGGACGAGACCGAGAGCCACCCGGTACCAGCCGAACGGGACGAAGCTGTGCGTCTGGATCCATCGGAGCAGCCACCGCACCGCCACGAAGGCGGTCACCGCGGACACCACGGTGCCCAGCGCGAGGAGCCCCCAGTCGGTCGGCGGGCCCGCGGGATGGCGAAGGGCCTGCAGCGTCTCGAGCCCACCGGCCGCGAGGAGGGTGGGCACCCCGACCAGGAACGAGAACTCGGTCGCGACGGGCCGGCTCAGGCCGAGCAGCATGATGATCAGGATGGTGGCGGCCGAGCGCGACGTGCCGGGGAAGACCGCGGCGAGGAGCTGCCCCAGCCCGACCGCGACCGCCATCACCCAGCTCACGCTCGAGACCGACGGCCGCGAACGGAGCGACCATTCCACCGCAAGGATCGCCACGCCACCGATCAGCGTGGCCCAGGCGATCGGCGCCGTCTCCTTCGGCAGGGCGAAGCCGAGCCGCTTGATCACAAGCCCGCCCACCCCGGTGATCGCGAAGGCCAGCGCGAGCTTCATGAGATACGCCCGCGCGGCCGGCTCGTGCAGGCGCCCCAGCAGATCGCGCAGGCGGCCGCCGAAGACCAGCAGCACCGCGAGGGCCGCGCCGGACTGGATCGTGATGTTGAAGAGGTCGGACTGGCGCGGCACCCAACCCGCGTTCTCCACCAGGAGCAGGTGCCCGGTCGAGGAGATGGGCAGGAACTCGGTCACGCCCTCGATGACGCCCAGGATGGTGACGGCCAGCCAGGCGGGCACTGGCGGGTCAGCCCACGATCTCTTCGCCGCCGTCGACTCCGATCACGTTGCCGGTGATCCAGTGCGTGTCGGGGTGGCTCAGCACGACGATGGCCCGGGCCACGTCGTCGGTGGTGGTCAGCCGGCGATGCGGGTTGCGCCGCGCCGCCTGCTGGGAGAACTCCTCATAGTTGGGGATCTTCTGGGCCGCGGGGGTCGCGGTCACCCCGGCGCGGATGGAGTTGGCGGTGATGCCGTGCGGGGCCAGCTCGGCCGCGAGCTGCCGGATATTCGACTCCAGCGCGGCCTTGGCCGCGGACACCGGCCCGTAGTGGGGCAGCACGCGCGCGCCCCCCGCCGAGGTCATGGCGTAGATGCGCCCGCCCCGGCTCATGAGGCCGCGCCCCACCAGCTCCTGCGCCCAGTAGATGAGGCTGTGGGCCATCACGTCCAGCGTCATGTCCATCTGGGCCTTGGTCACCGCTTCCTTCATCGGATCGGCCACGAAGAGCTTGAGCGTGCCGAAGGCCAGGGAATGCAGCATCACCCGCACCTGGCCCATCTGGCTGCGCTCGCGGAGCATCCGCTCCATCTCGGTCGCGACCTCGGCGCGCTTCTCCTCGTCGGCCGCGTTGACGTTGAAGAAGCGGGCCTCCCGTCCGAGGGACTTGATCTCGGAGGCCAGGCGCTCGACGTTGGGCAGGGTGGACTTGCGGTCGAGATGGACGCCGAACACGTCGAGCCCCGCGCGCGCGAGCGCCAGGCTCGTGGCGGCGCCGAAGCCGGAGGAGGCGCCCAGGATCAGGGCCCAGCCGCGCAGCGTGATCGGAGAGGCGTCGGTGGTCATCGCATTCCTCGAATCGCGGGAGTCGCCCGTCGGAGCGCGCCCCATTCTATCAGAACTCCCCGCGTGCTACGATGTGGCTCGCCCATGGCGAAAACGGCGGGCATCCTGCTGATCGGCAACGAGATCCTCTCGGGCAAGATCACCGACGCCAACGCCGCCTACCTCTGCCGCGAGCTGCGGGGACTCGGCGTGGAGGTCCGGCGGATCACCGTCATCCCCGACGAGGTGGACCTCATCGCCGCCGAGGTGCGTGCCTTCAGCGCGGAATACGACGTGGTGTTCACCTCGGGCGGCGTCGGCCCCACCCACGACGACGTGACCATCGAGGGCGTGGCGCGGGCCCTCGAGGTGCCGGTGGTGCGGGAGCCGCGGCTGGTCCGCCTGCTCGAGGGCTACTACAAGGGCCGCCTCAACGAGGCGCGGCTCAAGATGGCGGAGGTGCCCGAAGGCGCGGAGCTGACCGCGGACGGCGAGCTGGTCTTCCCGGCGGTGGTGGTGCGGAACATCTACATCCTGCCCGGCGTGCCCGAGATCTTCCGCCAGAAGTTCGACGCGCTCAAGGAGCGCTTCCGCGACGCGCCCTTCCATCTCTGCTGCGTGTACGTGAGTATGGGGGAGGGCACGCTCGCCGATCACCTGAACGCGCTGCTCGCCGGCCATCCGGATCTGCTCCTGGGCTCGTATCCCGAGTTCTCCAACCCGGAATACAAGGTGAAGGTCACGCTGGAGTCCAAGGACCGCGGCTACCTCGACGATGCGGTCACCGATCTCCTGGGCCGCCTTCCTCAGGACGCGGTGGTCCGGGTCGACCGGTGAGGCCCCGGCGCGCCCGCGTCTCCTGACCGTCCCGCTCGCCGTCGCGATCGTCACCGCCGCGCTGTACGTGGCGCGCCTCGGCGCCGCGCCCTTCCTCGATCCTCCGGAAGGGATCCACGCGCAGATCGCCTGGGAGATGCTGCGGGGCGCGGGCTGGATCACGCCGCACCTCAACGGCGTGCCCTACTTCGACAAGCCCCCGCTGCCCTACTGGCTCATGGCGGCCGCCTTCGCCTGGCTCGGGCCCACCGAGATGGCGGCGCGGCTTCCGTCCGCGCTCGCCGCGGTCGCGGTGGCCGTGCTCACCGCGCTCATCGGCACCCGCCTGGCCTCGGCGCGGGTCGGTCTCATGGCGGGGTTGATGGTCGCGGCCAACCTGGAGGTCTTCCTCTTCGGCCGCATGGTCAAGCCGGACATGCTCTTCGTGGCCTGCATCCTCCTCGGCCTCTACGGCTTCATCCTGGCCTACCTGGGCGGCGGCCGGTGGCCGCTCCTGCTCGGCTACGGCGGCCTGGGCCTGGCCGTGCTGGCCAAGGACTTCCTCGGCGCCCTGGGCCCGCTCGCCATCGTGGCGCTCTTCCTCTGGCTCACCCACGAGGGCGGGTCGTGGCGGCAGTGGGCTCCGATGTCCGCGATCCTGCTCCTGCTCGCGGTCGCGGTGCCCTGGCACCTGCTGGTCGAGGCGCAGTACCGCGGCTTCCTCTGGTACACGGTGGTGGACAACCACCTGCTGAACGTCGCGCGCCAGCGCGTCTTCCCCGACGAGGACGTGCCGCTGTCGACGCTCGAGTTCCTGGGCGTCACCGCGGTCGGCTTCTTTCCCTGGGTGCTCGCGCTGCCGCTCGCGGTCGCCCGGGTAGTCCGGCGGCGCCCGTGGAAGACGCCGGAGGCGCGGGTGTGGATGCTGCTCGCCCTCTGGACGATCGGCGTCCTGGGAGTCTTTGCCCTGTCGCCCTTCAAGCTGCCCCACTACGGCCTTCCCGCGTTTCCCGCGATGGCCCTCCTGGTGGCCAAGCTCTGGGACGAGGCCATCGAGCGGCCGGCGGGCGCGCCGCGGTCCTTCAGCCTGCTCGCCCCCGCGCTGCTCGCGACGGCCATCGTGGCCGGCGCGACGCTCGGCGGCTGGCTGGGCTGGCTGCGCCTCTCCCCGGAGGCGGTCGCGGTTGCCGACGTCTCCGCGCGGAACATGGCCGCCCAGGGCCAGGCCGCGACCACCGACTTCCTGGCGCAGTTCCGGCCCCTCTTCGGCCCGATCGCGGGCATCTTCCTGCTCACGACGGCGGCGCTGGCGGTCGCGGCCTGGCGCCGGCTCCCGCGCCTGGGGCTGGGCGCCCTGCTGGCCGCCATGATCGCCTTCCTGCCGCTCTCCGTCGAAGGCCTCACGCTCTTCGCCAAGAGCCGCTCGGTGCGGCTGATGACCGACGCGATCCAGCTCCGCATCGGACCCGCGGACGTGCTCGCCCACGAGGGCGCGATCGAGAACAGCGCCTCCGCGCTGCTGCGGCTGGATCGGCGCGTGCAGATCGTCAATGGACGGCAGTCCAACCTGGCCTTCGGCTCGACCTTCCCCGAGGCGCGGCCGCTATTCTGGGACACCGGCGCGCTCGCGCGCGCCTGGGCGGGGGACCGGCGCGTCTTCCTGCTCTCGGCCGCCACTCCCGCCCGGAGCGTGGTGCACGAGCTGCCGGCCGAGCGCGTCCATCTCCTGGTCGAGGGCGGAGGCCGGCGGCTCTATTCCAACCGGCCCTAAGCGTGGCGAGTGCTATCCTGGCTCTGGAGAAGGAGGAATGGACGCCGCGAGCGAGCTCCGTCAGGCGCACCGGACCGCCGTGCTCATCACCGGCGGCCTCATCACGGGCCTGGTGATGTACGCCGTGATCGCCAGCGTGTTCCGCATGAGCCACGCGCCCTCCGAGGGCTCCGCGAGCCTTCCCGCGCCCCAGTTGAGCGTCGCGCGCTACGCGGCCTGGATCGCGAGCGGGATCGTCGTGCTCACCATCCCCGGATTGAAGCGAGTGCTCCTGACCCGGCGCTCGGACGAGACGCGGCAGCGGGCGATCGCGCGGCTCACCCTCGCCACCGTCGCGGTGGCCGGCCTCGCGGAGTTCCCGGCGATCGCCGGCTTCATCCTGGTGGTCCTGGGCGGCCTCTTCTTCGACTTCTACCTGCTCGGCTCGCTCTCGCTCGCGCTCCTGCTCGCCAATGCTCCGCGCTACGAGGCCTGGGAAACGTGGCTGGCCACGCCCGCGCCGCGGCCCTGATCATGAGCGTCTCCCCCTATCGGCTCAAGGACGACCCGCACTCGAGCCACTCCGTCATCCTGTCGCGCCTCGGCGAGGGCCGTGGCCGCAAGGCGCTGGACGTGGGCGCGGCCGACGGCTTCCTCGCGGAGCGCCTCACCGCCCAGGGCTGGAGCGTGACCGCGCTCGAGCGCGACCCGGAGCTGGCCGCGCGCGCGCACGGGCGATGCAAGGAGGTGGTGGTGGCCGATCTGGAGTCGGCGCCCCCGCTGCTGCACGGCCCCTTCGACGCCATCGTCTACGGCGACGTGCTCGAGCACCTGAGTGACCCGGGGGCCGTGCTGCGGGCTCTCGACCAGACCCTCGCCCCCCGGGGCACCGTGATCGTCTCGGTGCCCAATGTCGCGCATCTCTGGGTGCGCCTGTCGCTCCTGGCGGGGCGGTTCGACTACGCGGATCGCGGCATCCTGGATCGCACCCACCTCCGCTTCTTCACGCGGCGCACCCTGCGGGAGCTCCTCGGCGCCGCCGGGCTCACCGTGGTCGAGCTCGCGGTCACCCCGGTGCCGCTGCCGCTGGTGGTGCCGCCGCGCTGGCACGGCCGGTGGCTCCCGCGCGTGCACGCGCTGAGCGCGGGGGCGGCGAGGGGGTGGCCGGGCGGGCTCGCCTACCAGTTCGTCGCGGTCTGCCGCGCGAGGGAGCGCTAATTTAGATGGTCGCCCCGCCCGCGAAGGCTGCTCCGCCCGCGAAGGGCACTCCGAAAGTCGTCGTGGTGATGCCCGCCTACAACGCGGGCCGGACGCTTCGCATGACCTACGAGGAGCTGCCCAAGGACACCGTCAACCTGGTCATCCTGGTGGACGACGGCTCGACCGACGCCACTCTGGAAGTGGCGCGCGATCTCGGGCTCGAGATCTTCGTCCACGACAAGAACTACGGCTACGGCGCCAACCAGAAGACCTGCTACACCGAGGCCCTCAAGGCGGGCGCCGACATCGTGGTGATGGTCCATCCCGACTACCAGTACGATCCCACCCTGGTGCCCCAGATCATCGCCCCCATCGTGCGGGGGGAGGCCGACCTCGTCCTGGGCTCTCGGCTCGCGGGCGGCGGCTCGGCGATCGAGCAGGGCATGCCGTGGTGGAAGTACGTGGCCAACCGGTTCCTGACCGGGGTGGAGAACACGGCCTTCGGCCTGCGCCTGTCCGAGTACCACACCGGCTACCGCGCGTTCAGCAAGGACGTGCTCGACGCGGTGAACTTCCGCATGAACTCCGACGGCTTCGTCTTCGACCAGGAGATCGTCGCCCAGGTCGTGGCCACCGGCTTCCGCATCGCGGAGATCCCGGTGCCGGTCCGGTATTTTCCGGAGGCCTCCTCAGCCAGCTTCAGCGCCTCCTGCGTCTACGGCTTCAAGATCCTCTGGGTGGTCGCGCGCTACCTGCTTCACCGGACCGGGATCAAGCGGTCGCGCCGGCTCGGCTCGATCGCGGGTCGCTACAGGCGCCTCGGGCGCCGGTGATCGTCGCCCGGCTGCTCGACGGCGCGGCCGTCCTGGCCGCGGCGGGGCTCGGCGCCGCACTCGTGTTCTGGTCGGGCCGGCGCGAGCACTGGCCCTGGAGGCCCGAGCACCTCTTCCTCCTGCTCCTGGGGCTCGTGGCGCTGCGCGTGCTGCTGGCCCCGCGGCCGATCCCCGCGGTGCGGCCCCGCCGGGCCGTCCTGGTCGGGGTGGCGGCCTACGCGGTCGTGTTCTCGTTCGTCACGGTCACCCGTCACTTGACCTTCGCGACGCACGCGCTCGATCTCGGCTACTACGTCCAGCTCGTGTGGAACCTGGCGCGGGGCGCCGGCCCCTACGTGAGCCTGCCCGAGATGCACGCCTGGGGCGATCATCTCTCGCCGATCATGTACCTCTTCGTGCCCGCCTACTGGCTCGTCCCGGGCCCGGTGGTCCTGCTGGTGGCCCAGTCGGTGGCGCTGGCCCTGGGCGGCATCGCGGTGTTCGGCCTGGCCCGGGCCCGGCTCGGCGAGGAGCGCCCCGCCGCCGTGTTCGCGCTGCTCTACCTGGTGAACCCGTCGCTCCACGGGATCAACGTGCGCGACTTCCACGCGGCCGCGCTCGCGATCCCGCTGCTCCTGGCCGCCTTCTGGGCGGTGGAGGCGGGCCGGCCGTGGCTGGCACTCCTGCCCGGCGCGCTCACGCTCCTCTGCCGGGAAGACGCCGCGCTGCCCGTGATGGGCCTGGGCGCCTGGATGGCGGCGGCTCATCGGCGCTGGCTCGCGGGGGCCGTTGCCGCCACCGCCGCGCTGGCCCTGCTGGCGGTGGACGTGCGCTGGATCATCCCGGCCTATCGCGGCGAGCCCTACTCGCATCTCGGCCGCTACGCACACCTTGGCGGCTCGCTCCCGGAGATCGTCGCGAACGCGATCCTCCATCCGTGGCGCACCCTGGGCACGCTGGGCACAGTGGGCCGCGCGGGGTACCTGGCCGCGATGCTGGCCCCGCTGGCGTTCCTGCCGCTGCTGGGCGGGTGGGATCTGCTGGGGGTGCTGCCCGCGCTGGCCCAGAATCTCCTCAGCGGAGACCCGGTGCTCTACGGGTTCCGGGCCCAGTACCAGTCCTTCGTCCTGCCCTTCCTGATCCTGGCCGCGGTCGGCGGCTACGCGCGGCTCGCGAAGCGGCGGCCCGGAGCCTGGCCGGTGGCGGTGCTGGTGGTGGCCATGGTGGCGAGCCTCGCGCTCGCCTCGCGCACCGTGAACAACCTCGCGATCGCCCGCTTCTGGCCCGCCCCGGAGCAGCGCGCCGCCTACCAGGTGCTGTCCCGGGTGCCTCCCGGCGCCGCGGTCTCCGCGCAGGATCCCTACGTGCCCCACCTGAGCCTGCGGCCGCTCGTCTTCGTCTTCCCGGTCGGCGTCGAGAAGAGCGACTACGTCCTCGTGAATCTCGACAGCTATCCGTGGCGGAACCTGCCGGGCGTGACCCTGACCCGGGACGGGGCCCGCGTGACCATCGTGGCCGGGGGAGTCGAGCGGCGCTACGCGGTGGCCGCCCAGGGGGGGCCGCACCTGCTCCTTCGGCGCCTCTGAGCCGCCGGGCCGGCGGGCATCAGCTCACGTCAGGGGAACAACCGCCCACCGTCAGGTCAGCGGGACAAAATCGTACTCGCCCACGCCCTGCAGGACGAGGAAGACCGCGGACGTCTCCCCGCCGTTGGTGACCAGGTGCGGACGCCCGGCGCGCACCGCGTACGACTCACCCGGCTCGAGGCGGACCTCCTCCTTCGGATCGCGGAGGAAGAGGCGCAGCCGGCCCTCCAGGACGTAGAAGGTGTCCCGGATACTCGTGTGGTAGTGCCACGGCACCTGTTGGCGCGGGCCGATCTGCAGCTCGGTGATGCGGAAGCCGGGCCGCTCGGCGTGGCGGGCGCGGCGCTCGACCTCGTAGAGGTGACTGGCGTCCTTCACGCCTTCCATTTTGGTTCCTCCCTGGAGCGTCACGCGTCCGCCGACGGGTCGCCGGTGAGGATGTGGGACGCGTGGTGGTGGATCAGGAGCCACTCCTCGCCGCTTCGCTCGAAGATATTGGTGGCCAGGACCGACGTGACCGAGATATTGCCGCGCGATTCGGACAGGATGTTCTCGGTGCAGGTGAGCCAGCCGAACTCGCCTTCCACGTGCGCGTGGACGTCCGTGATGCTGAAGCGCATCTCCTGGCTGTTCTTGAAGATGACCTCCCAGGAGTGCCGCACCGCCTCCCAGCCCGCGAGCAGGGCCCAGCCGGGATGCACGCACCGCACGTAGTCCTCGTGGGCCCAGATCCCGTCCATCTGGTGGAGATCGAGGCTCTCGATGACGCGGTAGAAGCGCGCGTTCGCCTCCTCGACTTCTACGCGGCCCGTCGGGTCCACGGGGAGGTTCTATCAGATCGATCGCGCCTCGGCAAACGCGCGGCCGCGGCGGAATCGCCTCCGAAGCCCCGTGGTACGATGAGCGGGCCATGCCGGCCTCGCCCCTCGCGGTCGAAGCGCGCGATCTCGCCAAGACCTTCCGCAGCGGATGGCTCCGCCACCGGGAGACGCCCGCCCTGCGCGGGGCGAGCCTCCAGGTGCCGCGCGGCGCCATCTACGGCCTCCTCGGCCCCAACGGGGCGGGCAAGACCACGCTGCTGTCCATCCTGGCCACCCTGCTGCTGCCGGACAGCGGCTCCGCCACGATCCTCGGACATGATATTGTCCGCGAGGCCTTCGCGATCCGGCGCCGCCTCAACATGGCGAGCGGCAACGCGTCGTTCGTGTGGAGCCTGCGGCCGGCGGAGGTCCTCGCCTTCTACGGGCGCCTGTACGGCCTCCACGGGCGCGCGCTCAAGCGCCGCGTGAACGAGCTACTCGAGCGCTTCGAGCTGACCGCGCACCTCAAGACGGAGTACAACGAGCTCTCCACCGGGCTCAAGCAGCGGCTGGCCCTCGCCAAGGCGCTCCTCAACGATCCGGAGGTCCTCTTCCTCGACGAGCCGACGCTCGGCCTCGATCCGGACGTGTCCATCCGCATCCGGGCCCAGATCGCCGAGCTGCGGCGGGAGCGGGACACCACCATCATCCTGACCACCCACTACATGCGGGAGGCCGAGGAGCTCTGCGACCGCATCGCCTTCATCAAGGACGGGCGCATCCTGGCCGAAGGCTCGGCGGACGAGCTCAAGCGCCAGATCCACATCGGGGACGTGATCTCGCTGCGCCTGGACCCCGCGGTCCCCGCCGGGCTCGGCGAGCTGCCCGGCGTGCTGGCCGTGCAGTCGCGCGGCGACCGGATCGAGTGCACGGTGGACTCCTCCGAGAAGCGTCTGCCCGACATCCTGAAGTGGCTCTGCGACCGCGGGGTGCTCGTCCGCGACTGCCAGGTGCGCGAGCCCGACCTGGAGGAGGTCTTCGTTGAGCTCGCGCGCTGAGCCTCTCGCGCCGGGCGCCACCGAATCCTGGGCCGCGGAGTGGGCGAGGCTGACCGCCTTCGCCTACCGCAACCTGATCATGGCGCGGCGCAACGTGTTCTTCCTCTTCGAGCTCACGTTCTGGCCGGGCGTGGCCATGCTCTCGCACGGCCTGCTCACCCGATTTCTCGACCTGACGCCCGAGATGACCGCGTTCATCCTGGTGGGCACCGTCGCCCTCTCCGCGGTCCAGGTCTGCCAGCTCGACGTCGCCTACGCGGTCCTCTTCGACATCTGGTCCAAGTCGATGAAGCACCAGTTTTTGACCCCGGTTCGCATCCACCACCTGGCGCTCGGCTCCTGGCTGGTCGGGGTGGCGCGGGGCGTGATCGTGTGGGCCCTCATGGCGGTGATCGGCGGTCGCGCCTTCGGCTTCGACTTCCTCGGGCCAGGGCCCCTCCGGGTCGCGCTCTTCCTGCTCGGCTGCTTCCTCACCGCGCTCGTGATCGGGCTGCTGGTCTGCGCGCTGGTGCTGCTCTTCGGCACCCGGGCCGAGACCTCCGCGTGGGCCGCGGTGAACTTCTTCGTGATGCTGGGCGGCATCTACTACCCGATCTCGGTGCTGCCGGGCTGGGTGCAGGCGGTCTCCGCGGCGATCCCGCTGACCTACTTCCTCGACGGGATCCGGGCCGGCTACGGCTTCCCGTCCCAGTTCGCCTATCCCTTCGCCACCGGGTTCGCGCTCTCGCTGCTCTACGCGATCCTCGCGCACTGGGCGCTCGCCGCCGCGGTCACCCGATCCCGCCGGACCGGCCTCCTCCTCAAGCTCTCGGAGTGAAGCGATGAAGAAGGGCGGCGCCTCGCTCAAGCTCACCATGGAGCGCCCGCCGAAGCGCCTGGTCGCCGGCTTCCAGGACCTGCCCACCACCACGCTCGCCGAGCTCCTCACGCTCGACTCGGTGATGCGCCACGTGATCCGGCCCCTCTGGGCTCCGATGCCGCGCGTCGCGGGCCCGGCCTACACGGTCCGCACCGTCAGGCACGACAGTCTGATGCTGCACACCGCGATCTACCACACCGAGCCGGGCGACGTCATCGTGGTCCAGGCGGGCGACGACCGGATGGCGGTCGCGGGCGGCCACGTCTGCGCGGTGGCTCAGCGCCGCGGCGTGGCCGGCTTCGTCGTCGACGGGGTGATCCGCGACGTGGCCGAGTCGCGCGGCCGGGGCTTCCCTGTCTTCGCGCGCGGGGTGTCGCCCATCCCGGCGGGTCAGGACGGCCCCGGCGAGATCGGCGGCCCCATCACGTGCGGCGGGGTCCGGGTCAACCCGGGGGACGTGGTGGTGGCCGAAGAGGAAGGCATCGTGGTGGTGGCCCGGGCCCGGGCGGAGACGGTGCTCAAGAACGCCCGGGCCAAGGCGGCCCGCGACGCGGCGGAGAGCCTGCCGGAGTGGGAGCGCAAGCACCGCGCGCGGGTGGAGAACACCCTGCGCGCGCACGGCTATCTCGGCTAGAACCCGATCCCGCGGGCCATCATGCCGGCCACGAAGACCATCACCACCACGAGCGCCAGCTCGATGTGGTTGAGGGTGTACAGGCGCCGCGCCACCGACGTGTCCACCGGGAGACCGCGGCCGAGCTGGATCCGCCAGCGGATGAAGGTGACCATCGGGCGGACCTCGAGCAGGAGGATCAGGAGGAAGAGGGCCATCTTGGTCCAGAAGAGCGGCGAGCGGAGATAGAAGTCGGTGCCCTTCTCGAGTCCGCCGAAAGCGCGGAGCAGCCCGGTAACGATCCAGAGCACCGCCGCGACGCCCCAGGCATTGTCGGCGGCCAGCAGGCGGCGCAGCCCGTCCGCGTCGAGCTGACCCTTGAGCGCGCGGCCGCGCAGGAACACCGCGGGCAGCCCGATGGCCAGCGCGAGCAGGTGCAGGGACGAAACGACCGCGGCGACCATGCGAGGTCGGCCTATCGGCTGAGGAACTTGCGGACGGCGCCCGTAATCCCCTCGGCGTCGAGGCCGTGCTTGGCGTAGAGGCCCTTGTAGTCGCCCGACTCCCCGAAGGTCGCCACCCCGAGCCGCTTGATCGGCGTGGGCATCACCTCGCCCAGCAGCTCCGCGACCGCGCTGCCCAGGCCGCCGTGGATGCTGTGGTCCTCCACCGTCATCACGTGGCCGGTACGGCCCGCCGAGCGGAGGATCGCCTCTTCGTCGAGCGGCTTGATGGTGGCCACGTTGATGACCTCGGCGTGGATCCCCTCGGCCGCGAGCTTCTTCGCCGCCTCGAGCGTGTTCCAGACCGGGCCGCCGGTGGTCAGGAGGGTGACGTCGTGCCCGGGGCGCAGCACGTCGGCCTTGCCGAACTGGAAGCGGTAGGCCGCGTCGTGCACCGGCTCGAGGTTCTGCCGGGTGAGCCGCAGGTAGAGCGGCCCCGGGTGCTCGACCGCGTAGGCGACCGCCTGCTTCGTCTCGAGCTCGTCGGCGGGCTGGATGATGGGGATGTTCGGCAGCGACCGCAGGCAGGCGATGTCCTCGAGGCCCATCTGGGTATAGCCGTCCTCACCGATGGCCACGCCCACGTGGGTGCCGACCAGCTTCACCGGCGCCTCGCTGTAGGCGACCGATACCCGGATCGTCTCGAACCGGCCGACCAGGAAGCAGGCGAAGGAGCACGCGAACGGCACGCGGCCGGCGAGGGCCAGGCCCGCGGCCACCCCGATCATGCCGGACTCGGCGATCCCGAGGTTGAAGGCGCGCCCCGGGTACTTCTTGGCGAAGCCGGCGGTCATGGTGGACTTGGAGAGATCGGCGTCGAGCGTGACGATTCGGTCATCCTTGGCGCCCAGCTCGATCAGCGCCTCCCCGAACGCGGCGCGCGAGGCCTTGGCCGCCATCACTTCTTCCCCAGGGCCGCGAGCTCCGCGATGATCGGCTCGGCCCACCTGGGCACCGGGCTCCCCACGATCTCCTGGATCGCCCGCACCGCTTCCTCGGGCTTGGGCGCCTTGCCGTGCCACTCCGGGTCGTTCTCCATGAAGGACACGCCCTTGCCCTTGACGGTGTGGGCCACGATGAACGTGGGGCCACCCTTGGTGGCCTCCGCCTGGTCCAGCGCCTTGTCCACCTGGGCGATGTCGTGGCCGTTGACCTCGAGCACCGGCCAGCCGAAGGCCTTGAGCTTGTCGGTCACCGGCTCCAGGTCGAGAATCTTCTTCACGAAGTTGTCGAGCTGGATGCCGTTGTAGTCGAGGATCACGCAGAGATTGTCCAGGTGATGATCGGGCGCCCCCAGCTTCGGCGCCGACATGAGGCTCTCCCAGATCTGGCCTTCCTGGGTCTCGCCGTCGCCCACCACGCAGTAGACGCGCGCGCTCTTGCCCGCGAGCTTCAACCCGAGCGCCATGCCCATCGCCACCGACAGGCCCTGGCCGAGCGAGCCGGTCGCGGCCTCGATGCCCGGCAGCATCACGCGGTCGGGATGCCCCTGCAGCGGGCTGCCGAGCTTGCGCAGGGTGATCAGCCGGTCCATCGGGAAGAAGCCGGCCTTCGCCATGCAGTAGTACTGGGCGGGCACGCAGTGGCCCTTGGAGAGCACGAAGCGGTCGCGGTCCTCCCAGTGCGGCCGCTTGGAATCGTAGCGCAAGCGGTTGAAGAAGAGGGTGGTGAGGATGTCGATCACGGAGAGCGAGCCCCCGGGATGCCCCGACCCCGCGTGGGTGAGCATCCGGATGATCTGCGCCCGCCCCTCGCGGGCGATGGACTCGAGCTTCGCCAGGTCCGGATTCGCCATCAGTCCAATCCCTCCATGAAGCCTGCGATCGCGTCCACGTGCACGCCGGTCACCGCGATCGCGGGGGCGTACACGACCTCGTCGGCCCCCCACAGCGGCGTGCCGCGCGCATCCTTGGTGGTGCCGACGACGGCTCCGAGCAGCCGCGTCACGTTGTCGTTGATCCGGATCGTGTTCGCCTTGAGCGGCGCTGCGATCCGGCCGTCGCGGATGATAAAGGAATCCCCCACCACCGTACAAGTGAAGTCGCCCGCCCGCAACCCGTTGATCGGGTACGTGTACCAGATGCGGCCGACGTAGAGGCCGTTGCCGACGCGCGTGGCGAGATCCGCGAGGGACACCGGATCGGCGCCCTCCACGAGGATGTTGGACGCTCCGGTTCCCGGCGTGGTATCGAAGGACCGGCCGGAGCCGCCTTCGTAGCGGAAGCCGTTGCGGGGCGCGAGCGCGGCGGCCGCCGCGGCGGGATCCACCCCGAGCTTCTCGCGCGCGGCCGGATCGTGGAGCAGGCGCTGCGTGTCGTACCAGTGGCTGAGCAGCCCGACCAGCACGCCGTCCTTGATCAGGTCGGTGCGGCCGGTGGGCAGTCCCTCGCAGGTGATGCCGCGCGAGCCGGCCAGCCCCGGCATCGCGCCGTGGTCGTAGACGCTGAGCCCGCGCGCCGCGACGATCCGGCCGAGCCGGCCCAGGAACGGCGTGCTCGAGGAGTAGAACGAGCCTGCCTGGCAGGAGGGGACGATCAGGTTATTGCAGAGATCGGCCACCGGCTGCGGACCGAAGATCACCGGGTAGTCGCCGGAGGGCACCCGCTCGCCGTCCATCGCGGCCACCGCGTTGTCCGCCGCTTCCCCGCCGGCCTCGTCGGTGAAGTGCTCGAGCCGGGTGCAGATGGACCACCCGGAGCCCTTGGCGTCGCGCGCCTCCACCATGCCGGTGGCCGACGCCGACATGAACGCGCAGTCGTCGGCCTGGGGCTCGGGCATCGCGCTCGAGGCGATCGCCACGCGCGACTGGAGGATCGTCACGTCCCCGCCCAGGATGAGCCCGAGCCGCTTGAGCCCCGCCTCGTCGGGCACCAGGTCGGCGAGGCGGGACGACGCCATGAAAGCGCGCAGCCCGCCGGTGATCACCTTCCAGCCCGCCTCCACCAGTAGGGCGTCCTCCACGCGCATGAGCCGCGAGTCGTGATGGCCCACGAGCGCCCGCGGTAGGCCGGTGGGCCGCGGCAGCGAGCGGAACTCCGGATCGTGCACCGCCGCCTGCCGCGCCTTCGCGAGCGCGCGCAGGGCCCCGTCCGGCGTGAGATCGCTCGGCTCCGAGCCGAAGCCGATGAGGGGCCGCCCCTCGGGGCCGTCGAACACTGCCTGGACCCCGAGCCCCTCCGCCTCGGTGGACTTGGGCTCCTCCACCCCGTTGCAGGGGATATGCGACGTGTAGTTCAGCCGGGTGAGGAGCGAGCGGTTGAAGGCGGCGAACACCTCGACCTCGCGCACCCCGGGCTCGGCGCAGAGGCGGGCGAGCGCCTCCCGGACGGCCCGCGTGAGATCCACGCGGCTAGGCTCCGCCGGTCACGATGGCGCGGCTGCGCAGGGTGGGGCCGCCGTTGCCCAGCTTGCGGGTCTGCATGGGCTGGCCCTTGCCGCAGTTGGGGATCGGGTAGAGCCGGAAGTCGCGGCCGACGCCGTCCACGTGCATCAGGAAGTCACGGCTGTCCGCCATGATGCCGCCGTCGCGGTAGAGCCGGCCGAGCTGGCCGCGGTCGATCTCGTAGATCTTGCGGGCGGAGATCCGGAAGTTCTCGCGGCTCTCCGCGATCGAGGGCGTCCGGTGGCCGACCAGGTAGTAGCCGTGCTCGATCTCCTTGATGAGATCCGCGGGCTCCCGATCTCCACCCGCGAACACGGTGGAGGACATGCGGACGAGCGGGACCAGGGAGGCGTCGGTGGCCTTCCAGTGTCCGTTGGGATCGCCGCCGAAGACCGCCGCGGTCTGGCGGCTGTTCATGAACCCGGTGAACACCCCGCGATCGATGTGGACGACCCGGCGCGCCGGCGTGCCCTCGTGGTCGTAGGCGTAGTGGCCGTAGCCGGGCAGGGACGGATCGGAGAACGCGCTCACCAGCGGGGAGGCGATGCGCTTGCCGAGCTGGGTGTCGTCGAGGCCGCGCAGCAGCCAGGAGCGGCCGGCGTACGCGGTCTCCATCTTGAGCCCGCGGTCCAGCTCCACCGGGTGCCCGACGATCTCGTGGGAGAGCAGGGTGTTGTAGTGCGGGTCGGTGACGACCGGCATCTCCCCGTCGGGGGCCACCAGCGCGGGCGCGGCCGCCAGCTCCACCGCGTCCCCGGCCAGCGCCAGCGCGAACTCCGGGAAGGGCGGGAACTCGATCAGCGGCTCGGAGACGCCGCGGGTGAGGATCTCCCACCCGCGCTGATGGCCGAGCACGTCGTAGATCTCCTGGCTATTGTCGGCCCCGGTCGCCACCACGTAGCACATGCCCTGGGTGAGCGCGAAGGACTGGTCGATGACCGCGCCCTCCGAGGAGGCGAAGAGCTCGCGGCTGAGCTCGGTCATCGTGGAGATGTAGTTGTAGGACGCGCTCGCGTGAAAGCCGGCCACCCGCCGGGACACGTCGGTGGTGAGCCGCTGCATGTCGTCGAGCGCAATTGATCGAGGGTCGACCTCGAAGACGGCCGGGACCACCGCCTGGCGTACCGGGACCGGGTGCAGGCGGGTGTCGCTGAGCGCGTCGCCCAGGGAGCCGAACTTGCCCTTCACCTCCGCCTTCATCTCCGCGTTGGCCATCGCGCGCCGGTACGCGGCGAGCAGGCCCTCGCGCAGCAGCCGGGCGAGGTGCGGGACATCCGCGGCGCCGAGCCCCCGGCCGAAGTAGCCCGGCGCGGTCATGCGGCGGCCCGCCAGCACGCGGATCCCGAGGGCGCAGGCGTAATCGTCGCCGGAGGTCTTGGCCTCTCCGTTCTCCGCGCCCGCGAACTTGCCCTCGCTGACCTCGAGCCTCACGTCGGCGTACCGGAGGTCCGCGAGGGCACGCGCCTGGGTGGTGGCCAGCTCGCGGACCATCGGGGTGACGGTCTCGATCAGCCGGGTCTCGATCCCGTGGGGCATGGGCTCAGGCGAGGGCGAACGGCTCGACCGAGACGGTATCGCCCGCCGCCACGTCGCCGCGCTCCTCCTCGATCACCACGAAGCAGTTGGCCAGCGTCATCGAGGTGAGGATGCCGGAGCCCTGGGGTCCGGTGATGCGCACCTCCCAGCGCTCGCCGGCATAGGAGAGGATGCCGCGCTTGAACTCCCGCCGGCCCGGCTTCTTGCTCATCGGCTCCATCGCGACCGCGTGGAAGCGGGGCGGGAACAGCTCGCGGCGCCCGGCGAGCTTCCAGAGGGCGGGCCGCACGAAGAGGTGGAACGTCAGCATCGAGGCCACCGGATTGCCGGGCAGGCCGAAGAAGTGCGCGGACCCGATCCGGCCCACCGCGAGCGGCCGGCCGGGTTGCATCGCCACCTGCCAGAAATCGATCCCCCCCGCGTCCTGGAGCACCGCCTTCACCAGGTCGTGGTCGCCCACCGACACGCCCCCCGAGGTGAGCACGACGTCCGCGGTGGCGGCGGCGGTGCGCAGGCGCGCGTGCAGCACGTCGTAGAGATCGGGGACGATGCCGTAGTCGGTGGTCTGCCCGCCCGCGGCGTGCACGAGACCGTGCAGCGAGAAGCGGTTCGAGTCGAAGATCTGGCCGGGCTTGCGCGTGTCGCCCGGCTCGGCGACCTCGTCGCCGGTGGAGAGGATCGCCACGCGCGGCCGCTGGTGCACGAGGAGCTGCGGCAGCCCGAGCGAGGCCGCGACGCCCAGCTCCTGCGGCCGCAGCGCGGTGCCCGCGGCCAGCACCACCGACCCGGCCCGTACGTCCTCGCCGCGGGGGCGCACGTTGACGCCGGCCGGGCCGGCCGGGACGCGCACGGAGCGCCCGCTCCGCTCGACGATCTCCTGCGGGTACACGGTGCCCCCGCCCGCCGGCATCGGCGCGCCGGTCATGATGCGTAGCGCCTCGCCGGGTCCGAGCGTGCCGTCGAAGACCGCGCCCGCGGCCAGCTCGGCCACCACCGTGAGCTCCCGGCTGCCCTCCGAGGGGATATCGTCTGAGCGCACCGCGTAGCCGTCGACCGCGGAGTTGTCGGTGGGCGGCACGTCGAAGGCGGCGCGCACGTCCTCGGCGAGCACGCGGCCGAGGCAGGCCCCCACCGCGGCCACCTCGGGCGGGGCGATCCTGGTCACCTGGGCCAGGATATGCGCCTGCGCGTCCGCGACCGAAATCATGACGCGCATTATACCGTGCGGCCCGCGCGGCCGCCCGCATCCCCCCGGTCACGATACGCATGTTACGATACGCGCCGATGTCGTCGTCATGCCCACAATGCGGCTGGCCGCGGGTCGACGGCGCGCACTGCCCGCGCTGCGGGGTGGACGTCGCCCGTTACCGCGCCGACATGGCCGCGGTGAGCGCGGTGGCGACCCCGGCGGTGGCGCCGGCCACTCCGCCCACCACTTCAATGGACGCGGCCCCGGCCGGGACCGCGGACGCGCGGGTCACCGCGCCGATGGCCGCCGCGGCCCTTCACCCGGCCGGCTTCTGGATCCGGTCCGGGGCGCTGCTGATCGACGTGGTCTGCGTGATGGCGGCGGAGATGGCCTTCGGGTTCTTCATGTGGGCGCTCGCCGAGGACCGCCTGGCCGCCGCCGGCTCGCGCGCGTTCCGCTTCCTGGCGAGCCCCTGCTACTTCGTGTTCCTGCACTGGGCGCGCGGCCAGACCCTCGGCAAGATGGCCTTTCACATCCGCGTCGTCTCGCGGGACGGCGGCCCTCTGTCCTTCGGGCAGGCCGCGCTCCGCCATCTCGGCTCCTGGCTCTCCGCGGCCATCCTCGGCATCGGCTATCTGGTCGCCGCCTTCCGTGCCGACAAGCGCGCGCTGCACGACCTCATCGCGGGCACCCGCGTCGAACACGTCACCTGAAGGAGGCTCCATGGCAACCTGCCCGATGTGCCGCTCGCCCCACGCCCGGCTTGGCTCCACCCGCCCCCTGACCGCGCTGCGACGGGCGCCGGCCCGGCTCGCCCGCGCGCTGCGTCGTGTCCCGCGGCGGCTGGTGGCCGGCCGGCCCGGGCGCGGGGAGTGGGCGGTGGCCGAGGTGCTGAGCCATCTCGCCGACGCGGAGATCGCGCTCGCGTTCCGGATCCGCAAGATCGCCGCGGAGCCGCGGGGCGTGCTGGTGGCGTGGGATCAGGACCGCTGGGCGGACAACGGCCGCTACCGGCGCACGCCGCTGCGCGAGGCGCTCGCCACCTTCGCGGCGCTGCGCCGGTCGAACCTCGCTTACGTCGGCCGCCTGAGTGCGGCGCAGAAGGGGCAGCACGGGCGGCATCCGGAGTACGGCCGCCTCACGATCCCGCAGATGCTCGCGCACTGGGCCGAGCACGACCTGAACCACCTCGAGCAGATCCGCGCGGCGCATCGCCGCCTCGCGGGCCGGCGCCGCAGGAGACCGTGACCCTGCCGCTGCCCCTGCGGAACCGGCTCGCCGATCTCATCCTCGACGCGCTTCACGACGGCGCCGCGCGGCGCGGGCTCGAGGCGGTCGCCGCGGTATGCGCCGATCCGCGCGCGCTCGACCCGGCCGCCCCGCCTCCCGAGGGCTTTCCGGCCGAGCTCTTCGATCGCCGCGCCGACGGCTGGCGCATCCGGTCCGGCTTCGGCCCCCACGCGGCTGCCTTCGGCGAGCGAGCGTCCCGCGCCGCACGGGCCCTCGCGGACCGGCCGCTCGCCCCCGCCGATCCGCCGCGGCCGGTGGCCCTCGCGGAAGCGGCCACGCTCTACGAGGCCGGCCTCTACTTCGAGACGCACGAGGTGCTCGAGCCCTTCTGGATGCGCGCCGAGGGCGCGGAGCGCGAGGCCCTCCAAGGCCTCATCCAGGTGGCGGTCGGATTCCAGCACCTGGCCAACGGCAATCTCGACGGCGCGCGCGCGCTCCTGCGCGACGGCGCCACCAAGCTCGCGGGCCACCGGCTGGACGGCCGGGGCACGAGCGCCTTCGCGGCTGAGGTGGCGCGGTGCCTCGGCGAGATCATCGCGCTCGGCGCGGACGCGCCCGCGCGGTTCGACTGGAGCCGGGTGCCGCGCTTCCCGGCGGGGGACTGAGCCGCGATGCCCCGCCTGCACGCGCTGTCCGACGCCGCGGAGGTCGCGAAGCGGCGCAAGCTGCTGCCGCCGGGCCGGCTGCTCGAGGCCTGGCCCGATCTCTACGTCACCGGTCAGGCCTGGGTGGGCGACGAGGCGCGCGCGCTGCTGGAGACGGCGGGCGGCGCGCTGCCGGTGGCGCTCTCGGTGGACGCGGCGGCGGTGCCCGTCTACTACGGCCCGCGGCTGCAGGACGTCGAGTCGCTGCCGCTCGAGGAGTCGCTCCGCGCGCGGGTGCTGTCGGCGCGCGGCATCGCGGTGGCCTGGATCAGCTACGATCAATTCGGCCAGCGCACCGTGTACGAGCCGACCGGCCCCGCCGATCCCATCTTCTATCTGCGGCGGCCCGGCGGAACCGCCGCGCACATCTGGCGCCTGTTCCGGACGAAGCAGGAAGCGCGCGTCTACATGGCCGAGTACTACGGCCGCGACTCCGAGGGGCGGGACTGGGTGGAGACCCTGCCCGCGGAGACGTTCGACGATCTGCTCGCGCGTCACAGGCCGCGAAGCTGATCGCTCACCGAAAGGAGTCACGCGATGGATCTCGGGCTCAAGGGCAAGACGGCACTGGTCACGGGCGGCAGCAAGGGCATCGGCCGCGCGGTCGCGCAGTCCCTCGCCGCGGAGGGCGCCCGCGTGATGATCTGCTCGCGCGACGCGGGCACCCTCAAGCAGGCGGCCGCGGACATCGAGCGCGCGACCGGCGGCCACGTGGAGACCTCCTCCGCGGACCTGAGCCAGCCCGCCGAGGTCGTCCGGGTGGCGAAGGACGCGGTGGCGCGGCTCGGCCGCCTCGACATCCTGGTGAACAACGCGGGCGCCATCAAGGGTGGCGATTTTCTCGCGACGCCGGACGAGGAGTGGCTCAACGGCTGGAGCCTCAAGCTCCTCGGCTACATCCGCATGGCGCGCGAGGTGCTCCCGCACATGCAGCGCCAGGGCGGCGGGCGCATCGTCAACGTGGTGGGCGCCGCCGCGCGCAACCCCGCCGTCACCTACATGATGGGCGGTACCGCCAACGCCGCGCTGATCAACTTCACCAAGGCGCTCTCCGACCTGGGCGTGAAGTCGAAGGTGCTGGTCACCGGCGTCTCACCGGGCCCCGTGAAGACGGAGCGCTGGGACAGCCTGATGGCGCAGCAGGCGAAGGCGGCGGGGCAGGACGCGGAGAACTACGTAAGAGAACGTAGTCAGGAATTTCCACTCGGGCGCATCGCGCGGCCGGAAGAAGTCGCCGACGTCGTGTGCTTCCTCGCGTCCGAGCGCGCGTCGTACCTCACCGGGATCACCGTCACGGTGGACGGCGGCATCACGCGCGGGGTATACCTCTGAGCAATTTTTGATGCACCGGCTGGCCCACCCAGTAAGGGCATAACGTAGTGAAATAAAGAACATTCCTCCGGAAGATTCGCTTGACAGGTGGTAGGACCACCAGTAGGGTAGCGCCCACGCTGCGGGTCCGCCTGGCGAGGCCCACGAGCGGATGGCTTTCCTAGACGCCGCTGGCGAGCCGGGGGGGAGTCTACTCGGTCCTGATCGCGGCAGGAGGTTCTGCGATGCCTGCAAAGCTTTTCGTCGGCAATCTCTCCTTCCAGGCGACTGAAGAAGACCTGCGGGAGCTCTTCCAGCAGGCCGGGACGGTCGAATCCGTCCGCATCGTCACCGATCAGTTCACCGGCAGGCCCCGCGGCTTCGGGTTCGTCGAGATGGCCACCAAGGAAGAGCTGGCCAAGGCCATCGAGATGTTAAACGGTCGACTTTTCAGGGATCGCAACCTCGTCGTCGACGAGGCACGGCCCCAGCCCCAGCGTAGCGGCGGCGGTGGTGGTGGCGGGCCTCGGGGCGGCGGCGGCGGTGGGCGGCCCGGCGGAGGCGGCGGAGGAGGCTGGCGCCGCTAGAGCGACTTCGGCCCCGGGGAGGCCAGGTCGGTTCCCCGGGGTTTTTTCTCGTGATAGAGTACTCGCCATGTGGAGAGTCCATGGATAACCCGCGACCGGCCCCGGGCTTCGTGAAGCGCCTCGGTGGGATAGTGGATCAACGGCGAGGCGTGACATTCCAAACGCTTAAATCAGAAAACCTGCTGAATCGCCTCACGGGCGAGAGGATGCCTTTCGGCTGGACCGTGAACCCGTTTCGCGGGTGCGAGCTGGGCTGCCGGTACTGCTACGCGCGGCCCACGCACGAGTACCTGGGACACGGCGACCCCGAGGAGTTCGAGGAGCGCATCTACGTCAAGGAAGCCGGCACCGCCCGGCTCCTGAGGGGCCTGATCCGGGCCCGCGAAACCGGGCAGGAGATCGCCATCGGCACCGCCACCGACCCCTACCAGCCGGCGGAAGCGCGCTTCGCGGTGACCCGCGGCGTGCTCGAGGTCATGGCGCGGGTGCCCGGGCTCCGCATCGGGCTCACGACCAAGTCCACCGGCATCCTCCGCGACCGCGAGCTCCTGTCCCGCATCGCGCGGTCTTCGGACCTCTGGGTGAACGTCTCGCTGATCTCGCTCGACGCGGCGCTCCTGCGGCAGCTCGAGCCCAGGGCTCCCCGGCCCGATCTGAGGCTCGAGGCCATGCGGGCGCTCTCCGCCGACGGCGTCCGCGCGCGCCTCTTCCTCATGCCGGTGCTTCCCATGCTGACGGACGGCGACGCGAGCCTGCGTGAGCTGCTGGCCGCCGCCCTCGCGGCGGGTGCGCGCGAGGCGATCTCGCAGGCCCTGTTCCTCCGGACCGAGATGACGTGGCGCTTCTTCCTCGAGTTCGTGGAGCGGGAGTTCCCGTGGGCGCTCGCGCGCTACCGCGCGTTCTATCCGACGCCCGGCAATGCCCCGCGCGGCTATCGGGAGGAGATCGAGCGGCGGGTGGCCCGGCTGGCCGCGGAGGTGGGCTTCCCCGCGCGCACGCGCGACGACCGCGTGCGCGCGGAGGCGCCCGCGCAGCCGCGCCAGCTCTCGCTGGTCTGGTAACGGCGGCCCCGCCTCGATCCTCCCCGCCTCAATCGTCGTAGAGGCGCCCCTGCTCGGGGACGACGGGCGCGGGCTCCGCCTCGGTGACCGGCGAGAGGCCGTCCTGCTCGATCAGCGGCCGGAACTTCTCGTAGAGCTCCTGCAGCTTGGCCACGTAGTACGCGGTGTTCTCGTCGGGCGCGGTCAGGCTCCACTCGGCCGCGAGCTTGGCCGCCTCGTTGACCTTGACCCGCTTGGAGTCGCCGGTGACATAGTAGGAGACCTGATCCCCCGGTTGATACGACCGGCTCGAGCCCTGGGCCAGCTCGTAGGCCGCGCCCACGTTGCGCGCGCCCGCCTGGAGCTTCTGGCGATACACCGCGAGCGACTCCTGCAGCGTCTCCGTCTTCATGAACTGCTTGAGCGGCACGCGGTGGGCCCGGAAGTCCTCCTCCCAGCGGCTCACCAGGGCGGGAATCTCGTCCCGCCGCCCGGTGAGGAGCAGGCGGAACATCTCCTCCATCCACAGGCGCTGGAAGAGCTCGATGCCGCGCGAGCGCAGGCCCGAGCCCTTGATCAGGAGCTTGCCGCGCGCGTCGAGGACGACGTAGTTCTTCATCTTGTAGCTGAACATCGCCACGTAGCGGCCGTCCAGCTCGAGCTGGATCCCCTCCGGGAGAACCGCCGACAGCTCGGCCACGAGATGATCTTCGGACGCCGTGGGGGAGGCCGCGGGCGGGACGAAGTAGATGCCGTCGGTGTCCACCTCGACCACGGTGGCGCCCAGCTCGCCGAGCCGGTCGAGCAGCGCCTGCACGAGCCGCCGGCCCTCGCCGGTCACGCGGTTGGCCACCTCGAAGTCGTTCCAGTGCCCCTGCGAGAAGGCGAGGTAGCCGTAGAACGAGTTGATGAAGATCTTGAAGGTCTGCTGGAGCGCGTTCAGGAAGATCCGGTCCTCCGGGGCGGCCGCCTCGCGGGCCAGCCGCTTGGCCGAGACGCGGAACTCGCGGAGGTCGCGGAGCAGGGACGCCGAGACCCCGAGCCGGTCGGAGGCCGGGAAAAGGTCCTGCCCCAGCATCAGGGACGGGTAGAGCGAGGTCACGTCCACGTGCAGCACGTCGCGGGCCACGCCCTGCTGGAACACCGCGGTGTAGCCGCCCGCGACACCGCGGCCCGCGCCGGGCGCGGGCACCGCCTGGCCGCGGTGCACGTATTCCCGCATCAGCAGCGCGTCGATCTTGGTCGCGTTGCCACGCAGCACGGTGGTCTGGTAGTCGAAGGGCAGGGCCTGCGCCTGCACGAAGTAGGGCGGTGACAGGATCGCCGAGATCGCCAGCGTCTCCAGCACGTCGTCGCGCGCATAGGCCATGAGCCGGGCCGGGTCCTCCGCGAAGATGCGCGGGATGTCTTCCGGCGGGAGGTAGGTCCGGTCGGGTGCCGGCACCCCGAAGTGGCGCGCCACGTCCTTGAGGCCGTAGGACTCGAGGTCGCGGGCCCCCACGTCGTAGAGCTGGGCCAGGATCCAGGTGTCCACGATGTGGCGGCCGGTCACCCCGTAGCGCCGGTACCCGATTGCGCGCTCCGCCACCTGCATGCGCGAGGGATAGCCGCGCAGCACGGAGGCGTCGCGCCCCCACGCGAGCGGCACGCGGTGCCGGCGCGCCCGCGCCTCCAGGTATTCGAGATCGAAGCGGAAGATGTTGTGGCCTTCCAGCACGTCGGGATCGCGCTCGCGGAGGATGCGCGAGCACTCGGCCAGCAGCTGGGCCTCGGAGAGCTCCACCCCCGACAGCACGACCGAGAACCCGGTGGAGTCGGCCATCGCGATCGCGATGATGCGATCGGACTCGCGGGCCGCGTTCGGGAACTCGAAGCCGGGCGCGGTGGTGACCTCGATGTCGAGCGCCATGCGCCGCAGGTCGCCGAAGCCCATGCCGAGAAACGAGGTTTTCCCCGAGCGCAGCAGGAACTGGTGCACCGGATCGTTGAGGAACCGATACGGGGCGTCGGGGGCCCCCGCGCCCTTGCCGGAAGCGCGCAGGCAGTGGTCCCGCACCCGGAGCGCCTGCGGCCAGGACGGGCACTCCGCGAGCCAGCGGTAGACGCCGTCGCCGTCGAGGGGCGTCACCTCCACGTCGCCCTTGAACTCCTTGAGGAGATCAGGATCGGCCAGGAGGAGGAATGGCCGGAAGGGCTCGTCGGTCGTCGTCACGAGCCCCTCGCTCCGGGCGTACACCGTGACCTGGCTCTCGGCGGGGCGGAAGGCGAGCAGGCCGCGGGTCGAGTCGTGCCCGAAGAGCAGGGGATTGTCGTAGAACGGCAGCGGGAGCGACGTCAATTGAGCAGGCCGCGGAGCCGGTGGAGCTCCCTTCGGGCCGTCACGTAGCGCGGCTCGAGGGCCAGCGCTCCTTCCAGCTCCCGGATCGCGGCGAGAATCTCGTGGCGCTTGATGTGGACGCGGGCCAGATTGAAGTACGGATAGTGGCGCGGCTCGTAGCGGGCCGCCGTCTTCGCGCGCTCGAGCCAGGTCACCGCTTCCTCCTCGCGCCCCAGCTCGATCAGGTAGGCGCCGATGTCGTTGTAGGGGTTCCCGAAGTCCGGGTCCACCGAGATCGCGATCTTGCACTGGGCGATCGCCTCGTCGGGCCGCCCCTGGTGGCTGTACGCCCAGCCGAGGAAGGTGTGGGCCTCCGCGGTCGGGTGCAGCGCGATGGACCGCTGGTAGTGCGCCAGCGCTTCCTCGAGGCGCCCCTGCATCTGGGCCTCGTAGCCCTGCTGGAAATGGCGCTGCGCTTCCGCGCGCGTCTCCCGTGACGGCTCGTCGCTCATCGGCCCGGCTCGGTCGCCTCCTGGATGGCCTGGCTCCTCCTGGTCGCATTCTACCGCAGCGCATGCGGGCCGGCGCGTCGGCGCGCGGTCTCCTGGTATGCTCGCCCCGTGCACCGGACCGCGGCGACGGTGATGGCAGCGGCACTCCTCGCGGGCTGCGCCGCGCACACCGCGCGCGAGACCGTCCGCTTCCCCAACGCCACCCCCGGCGCCCCGGTGGCGATCGAGGCCACGCTCATCCGCCCCGCCGGCCCCGGCCCGTTTCCCGCGGTGGTGCAGCTCCACGGCTGCGGCGGCATCGACGCTCAGTCCGTCCGCTGGGCGCGCTGGCTCGCCGAGCGCGGCTACGTGGCCCTGGTGGTGGACAGCTTCGGCCCGCGCCGCCTCAAGGGTGACTGCCGCTCGGGGCCGGATGATCCGCCGCTCACCGCGCGCTTCGACGACGCGTTCGGGGCCCTGCGTTATCTCCAATCCCAGACCTATGTCCGCGCGGACCGGGTGGCCGCCATCGGCTGGTCGCAGGGCGGCGTCTACGCCATGGCGGTGATCAACGGCCCGAGCCTCGAGCGCGCCCGCGGCCGCGGCGTCTCGCAGCCGACCATCGGATCCACGACGGGCGGCTTCGCGGCGGGCATCGGCGTCTACCCGGGCGGCTGCTTCTCCCTCGTAAAGGAGCAGGTGGTCCGGCCGCTGCTCGTGCTCATCGGGGAGGCCGACGACTGGACGCCGGCGGCCAAGTGCCGGGAGATGGTCGAGGCCATGCGGAGCCGCGGCGCCGACGCCACCATCGTCGCCTATCCGGGCGCCTACCACTACTTCGACGTCGAGGGGCAGCGGCTCGAGGTGCTGGCCCAGGTGGAGAACGAGAACCGGCCGGGCGGCTTTGGTGCCACGGTTTCCTACCAGGCGGAAGCGGCGGCGGACGCCTATCGCCGCGTCGAGGACTTCCTGGCGCGGCACCTCAAATAGCCCGCTCCCGCGTTGCAAGCGCCGGGCCGCGCGTGCTAGCGTGAGCCCGCACTCATTTCATGGACGCGTCGGTCGAGCTCGTCAAACATCTGCTCGGCTCGGTGGTGCACATCCACGCCGAGGTCCCTTCGAGCCACCCCTCCACCCGGATCATGGGTGACGAGCGAATGGGCAGCGGGACGGTCGTGGACCCCGCCGGCCTCATCCTCACCGTCAACTATGTGGTCATGGGGGCCGAGACCATCCAGGTCACCCTGGGGCGGGGGCGGGCGCTACGGGCCGAGATCGTCGCCCAGGATTTCGAGATCGGCCTGGCCCTGCTCCGCGTGAAGCGGCAGGGGCTGCAGGCCGTCCCCATCGCGGACTCCGAGACGCTGACGCGCGGGGAGCCCGTCTTCGCGATCGGCTCCACCGGCCCCCGCGAGCGGCGCGTGGCGGGCGGCCTCGTGACCTACCTCGGGGAGTTCGAGGGCTACTGGGAGTACCTGCTCGAGCGCGGGATCGTCTCGAGCGCCGCCAATCCGGGCTTCGGCGGCGGCCCGCTCTTCACCCTGACCGGCCAGATGGTGGGCGTCGTCTCGCTCAACCTGAACGAGATCGCGCGCTGCTCGCTCGCCATTCCGGGCGAGTGCTACCGCCGCAACCAGCAGGAGTTCATGCGCTTCGGCCGGGTGGTGAGCCGACCGCAGCGGGCCTGGCTCGGCGTCTTCGCCCACGTGCTGGAAGAGGGCGTGGTGGTGGCGGGCCTCGTGCCCAATGGGCCGGGCGCGCGCTCCGGCATCCAGGAGGGCGACGTCATCGTGTCCCTGGACGCCCAGGAGGTCCCGACGCGCAAGGAGCTCTACCTCTCGCTGTGGAAGCGCGCGCCGGGCGAGAAGATGACGCTCGAGGTCATGCGCGACAACGAGGTGCGCCGACTCTCCGTGACCGGCGGCGATCGGGCCGACTTCTACAAGCAGACATCCTGATCCACGCAGTCCGACAAAGGGGTCCCCATGGATCTGGGCATCAAGGGCAAGACCGCGCTCGTGGTGGCCGCGAGCAAGGGCATGGGCAGGGCGAGCGCGCTGGGCCTGGCCGCGGAAGGCGCGCGGGTCGTGATGTGCGCGCGCGGCGAGGCGGCCCTCCAGGACGCGGCCGCGGAGGTGAAGCGGCAGACCGGCGCGGAAGTGCTGGCGCTGCCCGCCGACGCGAGCCGGGCCGCCGACATCTCGAAGGTGGTGGCGGAGGCCAACCGGGCCTTCGGCGGCGTGGACATCCTGGTGGCCAACGTGGGCGGGCCGCCCCCCGGGCCCTTCGAGAGCATGACGGACGAGCACTGGATGAAGGCCTTCGAGCAGGTCCACCTGTCAACCGTGCGTTTCATCCGAGAGGTCCTGCCCCACATGAAGAAGTCGCGCTGGGGCCGCATCCTGGCCATCCAGTCCAGCTCGGTGAAGCAGCCGGTGGACGGCCTGGTCCTCTCCAACGGGATCCGGCCCGGCATCGCGGGCCTCTTCAAGACGCTGGCGGGCGATCTCGCCAAGGACAACATCACGGTCAACCTCGTGCTGCCCGGTCGCATCATGACCGACCGCTTCATCGAGCACCAGACCGACCGGGCCAAGCGCGGCGGGATCACGATGGAGCAGCAGATGGCGCTGTCCTCCGCCGACATCCCCATGGGGCGGATCGGCACGCCGGACGAGTTCGCCGCGATGGTGGTCTTCCTCGCCTCCGCGCGCGCGTCCTACGTCACGGGCACCGCGGTCCAGGTGGACGGCGGCCTGATCCGGAGCGTCGTCTAGCCGCGGCGAGGCGCATGGAGAGCGCGAGCTCGTGATCGGCGCGCTGAGAACCGCGGCCGCGAACTTCCGCGCCCGCCGCGGGATGTTCCTGGCCTCGGGGCTCGCGTTCAACTTCATCGTGGGCCTCATCCCGCTGCTCTTCTTCTTCGTGTCGGTGGCGGGCTTCGTACTGAGCCGCCGGACGGTGATGGAGGCCGTCCTCAACCAGCTCTCGGCCATCGTTCCGGTCTACAAGAACGAGCTCCACGACACCCTCGCCTCCATCATCCGGCGGCGAACCCTGTCGAGCCTGCTCGGCACCGCGGTGCTGCTCCTTTTCGCGAGCCAGCTCTTCAACTCGATCCGGGTCGTCCTGAGCGACATCTTCGGCTTCCGGGGCGGCCCCGGCTTCCTCCGCGGCCTGCTGCGGGACGTGGTGATGGTGGTGGCGATGGGCGTGCTCTTCCTCGGCAGCCTCGTGATCAGCGACGTCTTCGGCTGGCTCAAGATCCTGCTCTTCCAGACCATGGGCATGCCGTCGCACTGGGTGCGCTCCTGGTCGCTGGGGCTGGCCCTGGCGCTCAGCACCGCGTTCTTCTTCGTCCCCTACCGCTACTTCCCGCACCGCCGCGTCCCGGTGGGCGCGGCGCTCGCGGGCGCCCTGCTCGCCGCGGTCCTGTGGGAAGCCGCGAAGCAGCTCTTCCGCTGGTACATCCTCTCCTTCGGCGTCTACGATCAGGTCTACGGCCCCCTCGGCGTCCTGGTGGCGCTCGCCATGTTCGCCTACTACTCGGGCGTCGTCTTCATCCTGGGCGCGGAGTTCGCGGCCGCCCTGATGCGGACCAGCCGCGGCTGATCTGTGCTAGGGTGATGCGGTCATGGCCGACCCTCTGCGCCCGCCCCTTCACGGCGTGCGGGTCCTCGAGCTGGCCCACCTGATCGCGGGGCCCATCTGCGGCATGTACCTCGCCGACATGGGCGCCGACGTGGTGAAGGTGGAGTCGCGGGAGGCGCCCGATGCGGGGCGCTCGGTGTACCCGCGCGCGATGCGCAACGGCGAGGGCGTGCTGCACCTCACGGTCAACCGCAACAAACGCGGGCTCTGCCTCGACGTCAAGCAACCGGAGGGCCGCGCGGCCTTCCGCCGGCTCGCCGCGTGGGCCGACGTGATCATCGAGGGCTTCCGCGGCGGCGTGGCCGAGCGGCTCGGCATCGACTACGACTCGGTGAAGAGCGCGAACCCGCGCCTCATCTACTGCTCGATCTCCGCCTTCGGCCCCGACGGCCCCTGGCGCGAGAAGCCGGGCCTCGACTCGCTCGCCCAGGCCCTCGGCGGCCTCATGGCCGTCACCGGCGAGCCCGACGGCGGCCCGGTGCTGTGCGGGGCGCCGGTGGCCGACACCCTGGGCGGGATGCTCGCGATCCAGGGCATCCTCACCGCGCTGATCGCGCGCGCGGCCAGTGGGCAAGGCCAACGAATAGACGCCTCGCTGCTCAACGGCATGCTCTTCGCCCATACCGCGCGCCTCTCCGTCTTCCACGAGACGGGCGAGCCGCTGCCCCGCTACGGCAGCGGTCATCCCGAGATCGTGCCCTACCAGGCCTTCCAGGCCGCGGACGGCTGGATCTTCGTGGCCGCGTGGGTGGACCGACTCTGGCTGCCCTTCTGCAAGGCGGTCGGCATGGACGCGCTCGGCTCCGATCCCCGCTTCGCCACGCGCGGAGACCGCCTCGCGCACCGCGGCGCGCTGGAGGCGATCCTGGCCCCCGTGTTCCGCGCGCGCCCGGTCGCCCACTGGATGGACGTGCTCGAGCGGGCCGACGTGCTCTGCGCCCCGGTCAATGACTACTCCATGCTCGTCCGGCATCCGCAGGTGGCGGCCACCGGCTTCATCACCGAGCAGAGCCATCCGCGCGCGGGCACCTTCAAGACGGTGGCCACCCCGGTGAAGTTCGAGAAGACCCCGGGCACCATCCGGACCCCGGCCCCCTTGCTGGGCGAGCACAGCCGGGACGTGCTCGCCGAGGCCGGCTTCACGACCACCGAGATCGACTCGCTCGCCGCGCGCAGCATCATTTAAGAACGACAGGAGGCTTCAGCCATGATGCTCAAGGACAGGGTCGCGGTGGTCACCGGCGCGGCGCGCGGCATCGGCCGCGAGATCGCGCTGCTCATGGCGAAGCACGGGGCCAAGGTGGTGGTGAACGACTACGGCGGGGGCTCGGACGGGACGGGCGACGCGCGCGGCCCCGCCGACGACGTGGTCAACGAGATCAAGGGGCAGGGCGGCCAGGGCGCCGCGAACTACGACTCGGTGGCCAGCATGGCGGGCGGCCAGCACATCATCCAGACCGCCCTCGACCACTTCGGCCGCGTGGACATCGTGGTCAACAACGCGGGCATCCTCCGCGATCGCATGATCTTCAACATGACCGAGGAAGAGTGGGACGGCGTCCTCAACACGCACTTGAAGGGCACCTTCGCGGTGACCCGGGCCGCGGTCCCGCACATGCGGGAGCGGAAGTGGGGCCGGATCATCAACATGACGTCCACCTCCGGCCTCGTCGGCAATATCGGCCAGGCCAACTACGCGGCGGCCAAGCTCGGCATCGTGGGCTTCACCAAGGTGGTGGCGCTCGACATGGCCCGCTACAACGTCACCGCCAACTGCATCTCGCCCTTCGCGTGGACCCGCATGATCGGCACGATCCCCACCGAGACCGAGGCCCAGAAGGCCCGCGTCGAGAAGATCAAGAAGATGGGCCCCGAGCACATCGCCCCGGTGGCGGTGTTCCTGGCCACCGACGAAGCCAAGGAGATCTCGGGCCAGGTCTTCGGGGTGCGCGGCAAGGAGGTCATGCTGTTCGGCCACATGCGCCCGCTGCGGAGCATTCACCACGACCTCGGCTGGACGCCGGAGCGGCTGGCCGCCATGTTCCCGGGCACGCTCAAGCACCACATGGCGCCGCTCGACACCTCGGGGCAGTTCTTCAACTACGACCCGATGGTCTGAGCCGGGCGGCTCGGCCGCGGAGCATGCGCCACGCGTCGGTTTCGCTCCGTCTCGCCCTGCTCCTGGCCGCGGCGCTCGTCTCGCCCGCCTCCGCCGCGGAGCCGGGCCTGCTGGTCACGGTGGGCGAGGTGACCGACACCGCCGCGGTGGTGTGGGTGCGCGGCGTCGCCTGGGGCGAGGTCACCGTGCGCTACGAGCCGCTCGGGCGCGCGCCGGCCGCCGAGGGCGGGACGCCCGCGGGCGCCCGCGGGGAGATCCGGGTGAGCCCGAGGCAGCACCTGACCGGGAAGCTCCTGCTCCAGCCGCTGGAACCGGGGACCCGCTACCGTTACACCGCGACCCAGAACACGGCCGAGGCCACCGGCGAGTTCGTGACCGCGCCCGCTCCGACCGACGCGCGGCCGGTGCGCTTCTCCTGGAGCGGCGACCTCGGCAGCCGTGGGCACTGCCGCAAGCCCGGCGACGGGTACGCGATCTTCCGCGCCCTCGCGCGAACACCCTCCGATTTCTTTCTCTTTGTCGGCGACACCATCTACGCCGATCACGTCTGCGGTGAGGGCGAGCGGGTCCCCGGTTACGACTTCGTGGCGCGGCGCCTGGCCGACTTCTGGGCCAAGCATCGCTACAACCGCGAGGATCCGGCGGTGCAGGCATACTTCCGCCGCGCGTCGGTGTACGCGATCTGGGACGACCACGAGGTCCGCGACAACTTCGCTGGACCCACCGAGCCCTTGATGGAGCCGGGGCGGCGCGCCTTCATCGACTACTTCCCGATCCGGCCCCCGCGCGAGGAGCCCGGCCGCCTCTACCGCCAGTTCCGCTGGGGCGCGCTCCTCGAGGTCTTCATCCTCGACACGCGGCAGTACCGCAGCCCCAATACCGCGGTCGACGGGCCCGGCAAGACCATGCTCGGCGCCAACCAGCGCCGCTGGCTGGTGGACGCGGTGGCCGGGTCGAGCGCGGTGTGGAAGGTCGTGGTGTCGAGCGTGCCCCTCTCGGTGCCCACCGGCGGCCGTGCCCACGACTCCTGGAGCAATGCCAATGCCCGGGGGGTGCCGGAGGAGCACTCCACCGGCTTCGCGGTCGAGCGCGACGCCATCCTGCGCGCCCTGCGCCAGCGCGGTGTGAAGAACCTGGTGGTGCTCGCCGCCGACGTGCACCACGCCGAGCTGATTCGCCACCACCCGACGCCCGAGTGGTCCTTCCACGAGTTCATCGCGGGCCCGCTGTCCGCCGGCCCCGGAAAGCCGCGCCCGCTCGACGCCGCGCTCACCCCGCGCTCGCTGTGGAGCCTGGGCGGCACCGCCAACTTCGGCGACATCGCGATCGACGCCACCGGCCTCACGGTGCGCATCGTGGACGCGCTCGGCCAGACTCGCTTCTCCCACACCGTCGGCGCCGAGTAGCCGCCGGGCGCCCAGACGGCGGTGCCGGCTCACGCGGGCGGGGCCCGCCGCCGCCAGGCGGCGAGCAGAAGGACCGCGCCCAGGCTCAGCGCGACGCCCGCCCACTCGGCGGCACCCGCGCGATGTTCGAGCTCCACCGACGAGCCGGGCGCGACGAGCGCGACCTCGAGGAGGCCCCGCTCGTCGCGACGTACGGCCAGCGGCGCACCGGCGGCGCGGGCCACCCAGAGTGGCGAGTAGGCGATGGGCAGCGAGACCCAGCCCCGCGCGGCCGCGGGCAGGGAGATCCGCCAGCGTTGCGCCCCGATGGGGACCAGCTCGGCGCCGCCCTCCGCCATCGCAAAGAGTCTGAACGAGCCTATGCGGGATAGGCTCCTAACCGATTGATTCTCGGTCAGGAACCTCGCTCGGCCGACGTCCTCCTCGAGGGCGACGACCAGGCCGATCCCAAGGCCGCGGGCGAGGTCATTGAACGTCTCCGACTCGAGCGCCTCTAGCCGACGGCCGAACAGGGTCTGGCCGTCTCGCTGCTCGGCCAGCATGGTGAGGGGACGGTGAGCCGCCGAGCCGGTGTAGACGAGCCCCGCCACCGGCGCCGGATGCGTGAAGGTTCCGCCGACGATCGCGCGGCCGGCGCGCAACGGCGTGAGCGCGGTGAGGTGCGTGTGCGGTCGCCACCACTCGGGACGCCAGTCGAGCGGCACCGCGGAGCGGAGGAAGAGCACGCGGCCGGGCGGCGCGTGACGGATCGCCTCCCAGAGCGCGTCCATCCGCAGTCCGCGCGTCACCTCCCGCTCCCGGGGCCATTCGCGCGGCCGCGGCCAGAGCGTGAGCCCGGCCTCGTCCGGGCCCCAGGCCAGCGGCACGCAGACCGCCAGCGCGACCAGGGCGGCGACGGCAGAGCGCGCGCGCCCCGCGGCGAGGGCGGCGAATCCCGCGGCGCCGGCCAGCACGAGGCCGAGGTGCAGCCCATCCACCAGCCGGTCCGCGGGCAGCCACGCCAGGCCGAGCGGCTCCACGACGAGCGCGTCGAGCGCGATCACGAGGATCATGGCCGGCGCCAGGCCCAGCAGCCACCGCGCGCCCCCATTGGGGAGGATCGGGAGCCGCGCGCGCCAGCGCCACGCGACCAGGCTCAGCAGCGCCAGCGCGAGCAGGAGCGGCTGCGACCCGAGACGGCGGCCGAGCGCGGGGAGGGTCGCGTCCGCCCAGGCCAGCGGCAAGGCCATGCGCAGGTGTGCGAGCAGCGGCAGCAGCCAGATCGCGGCCAGCCCGAGCCCGAGCGCGAGGATGACCGCGGCCTCGCCGAGGCGACGGCGGCGCGGTGCCGAGTGAAGGGCGGCCAGCACCACCAGCACGGCGGCGGCCGGCGCGTGAGCCGGATGGAGCAGGATCACCGCGGCGACCAGCGCGGCGCTCGCGAGCGGCGGGCGCGTGGCGCCCCCGGCCCAGCGCAGCAGGCATAGCGCCAGCAGCGGCAGCACCCCCCAGCCCAGGCGGGCCGCGATCAGACCCCAGCGCAGTCCTTCCTCCACCCCGCTCCGGCAGCCCGCCGAGAGGGTGAGCGCGACGACCGCGCCGGGCAGCGCGAGCCACGGATCGCCGAGCGCGCGGCGCAGCAGCGCGTACACCGCCGCGCCCGGCAGCAGCCAGGCGAGCCAGAGAAGGACCTGGTAGACGTTAGCCACGTCGAGCGCACCGCCGGCGGCCAGGTGGATCAGCGCGCCGAGCCAGGCGAAGGCGGGCGGGTAGTACTGGAGCTCCGCGTAGCCGGCCCACCAGCCGGGATTGAAGCGCCACGGCGCCCACCCCAGCGAGATCGCGTGCGCGAGACGGTAGAGCTGGCCCGGATGATCGTCGAAGACGAGCAGGCCGCCGCCGAGGGCGCGCCAGCCGAAGGCCACGGCGTAGGCGGCGAGCAACGCGGGAGGCAGCCAGGCGCGGGTCACCGGGGCCGATGATACGGCATCGCGTTGACAATCCGCGTCGTGGAGTGTTAAGTAAACGAAATCGTTGCCGCTGGGTCGGTGATCCGGGAGGGCCAACCCGGATCGTGCAGCTCATTCCGGGGCTCAAATCCCCTACCGATTGGAGAGGCCATTGGACAGATTGAAGGGCTTGAAGTGCCGGGAGTGTGGCCGCGGCTACCCTTCCTCCCCGTCTCACGTCTGTGAGTTCTGTTTCGGTCCCCTCGAGGTCGACTACGACTACGAGGTGATCCGCGCGCGGATCAGCCGCGCGCGCATCGAAGCCGGCCCCAAGTCGATCTGGCGCTACGCCGATCTCCTGCCGCTCGATCTGGTCGACGGCCTACCGCCGATCGGCGCCGCGGTGGGCTTCACCCCGCTGGTGCGCGCGCGCAACCTGGCGGACGAGTGGGGCGTCCGAGAGCTCTACGTCAAGAACGACTCGGTCTCGCATCCGACCTGCTCGTTCAAGGATCGCGTGGTGGCGATGGCGATCGGCAAGGCCCGGGAGTTCGGGTTCGACACGGTGGCCTGCGCCTCCACCGGCAATCTCGCCAACTCGGTGGCGGCCC